>Ga0224505_10002002_pt1 | contig 12293 bp, 11 predicted proteins | sample SF_Jan12_sed_USG_FD_169102 | JGI IMG/M metagenome (GOLD analysis project Ga0224505, IMG submission 169102) | Sediment microbial communities from San Francisco Bay, California, United States - SF_Jan12_sed_USGS_4_1 | ecosystem: Environmental > Aquatic > Marine > Sediment | place: USA: California...
CGACGGTTAAACGACAGCAGCCCCAGTTCGCGGTTGAGGTAGAACTCCGGAGCGAATTTGGCCTTGCCCGGTGTACGTCGCGGCCGGCGCGCTGCGGCGTTCACGGCGAACGCGCCCGGCAGGGACGGCGGGCGTTACGGCTTCGGCGGCACGTAACCGGCTGCGGCATCTGCGCCGTGGCCGAAAAAATGGCGTTCCATTTGCTGCGCAAGGTAATCACGGGCTTTCTTGTCGGCAAGGTTAAGCCGGTTCTCGTTAACCAGCATTTTTTGCTGCTCCAGCCACTGTTTCCAGGCTTCTTTCGACACATTGTCGAACACCCGACGGCCGAGTTCGCCGGGATAGGGCGGAAAATCGAGTCCCTCGGCCTCGCGTTTGAGTTTCACACAATGAACCTGGCGTGCCATGTCATTTCTCCACAATAAATCCTTAATGTTAACGAAATATGACAGCCGCGCCTTTGCGACCGCAAACTTACAGTTTTTTGATCAGCACCACCGACCGGCGCTGATAGTTGTAGAGTTCCTTCTTCCTGTCCGGCAATGCGCCGACGTCGGTTTCCACGAATCCACGCTCGACAAACCAGTGCTCGGCTCGCGTGGTCAGCACAAACAGCTGTTTCAGACGCTGGCTGCGCGCACGCTTCTCGATCGCAACCATCAGGCGTTCGCCGGCACCGCGGCCGCGAAATTCGGGATGCACCGCAAGGCCGGCCAGTTCGCCGGAGCGTTCGTCGGAAAACGGATAGAGCGCGGCACATCCGATGATCATGCGGTCATGTTCCATTACCCAGAACCGGTCGATCTCCATTTCCAGCAGGTCACGATTGCGTTTGACGAGAATGCCCTCGGCTTCAAGCGGCTCGAGCAATCGCAATATGCCGCCGATATCGTCAATTTTCGCGTGTCGCAGAGTTTCCAGCGGATCGGGCGTGACCAGCGTACCCACGCCTTTGTGCGTGAACAGCTCCAGCAACAGGCTGTCATCCAGATGGCCGGAAATCAGATGGGCGCGGCCCACGCCATGATCACAGGCACGCACTGCAGCCGGCAGGTATGACTGCATTTCCTCAGACTGGATACGCCCCTTGGCCAGCAGGCCTTGCGCTTCGCGCACCGTCAATTCGCGCAGCAGTTCACCACGGCGACCGACCACACCCGCCGATTCGGTCAGAAAAATCAGCTTTTCCGCCTTCAAGGCTACTGCTGTCTCGGCAGCGACATCACCCATCGCCAGGTTGAACACCTCGCCGGTCGGGGAATACCCCAGCGGAGACAGCACCACCAGTTCATCATCTTTCAGCCGTCGCTCGATGGCCACTGCATCGATCTTGCGCACCTCGCCCGTATGCATCAGGTCTACGCCGTCGACAACACCTATAGGCCGCGCAGTGACGAAGTTTCCGCTGGCCACGCGGATATGTGCACCTGCCATCGGTGAATTGGGCAGCCCCATCGACAGCAGGGCCTCGATCTGGACCCGGATTTTGCCGGCAACCTCCATTGCCGCCTCCAGGGCCGCGCCATCGGTAATGCGAAGTTTTTCGGAAAACCGCCCGCGTATTTTTTGCGCAGCCAGCTTGCCTTCAATCTGCGGCCGGGATCCGTGGACCAGCACCAGTTTGACACCCAGCGCGGCCAACAGATTCAGGTCATGCGTCAGGTGGAAAAACCGGCCATCAGCGACCACCTCGCCGCCAAAGGCAATGACGAACACCTTGCCGCGGAACGCGTGGATATACGGGGCAACCGACTGGAACCAGTCGATGAACCGGTCCTGTGCCGATAAACGGGTTCGGCCTGTGGCGGATGATTTCGGCATGTGCCGGGTCGAGTTCTGATTTTTTTCGGTGGAAATGGCCGTGTCCTTTCTGCTGCGTCGTCCAAACGATGGTATGCGAGAACCCCCCGCGCGCAAAGCCGCTGCGCTAAAAATCACCCCACAGCGCCTGCATCACTGCCAGCAATGCGACCGCCGCGGTTTCAGTACGCAAAATACGGGGGCCCAGGCGCAAGGGCACGAATCCGGCCCTGATCGCGTCCCCGGCTTCAACCCCGGTCAAGCCGCCTTCGGGGCCGGCCAGCACGGTCACCATGCCGGCCGGGCGCGGCAGTTGTCGCAACCCGGTCGGCGCGTCCGGCAGCAGCAGCAGGCGCAGCCCGTCAGCGCTCACCGGCTGATCCAGCCAGTCGCGGAACGGCAGCAGCGCGTTCACCTTGGGGACGCGATTGCGGCCGCACTGCTCGCAGGCGGCACCGACCACCCCCTGCCAGTGCGCCCCGCGTTTTGCCGCGCGCTCACCGGACAGCCGCACGACACAGCGCTCGGTCAACAAGGGTTGAATCGCGGTCACGCCCAGTTCAACCGCCTTCTGTATCGTGTAATCCATGCGTTCGCCGCTGGAAACCGCTTGAGCAAGCGTCACCCGCAGCGGTGATTCGCGATCTTCGTCACGCCGGTCGCTCACTTTCACGCTGACCTCGCCCCGGTCACATTTGGCGATTTCGCCGTCAAAGGCATTGCCGTCGCCGTCAAACAGTATCACCGGGTCACCGGGCACCAGTCGCAGTACATGCGCCACATGATGCGCCTTGGCACGCGACAGCTGGCATACCCCGTGATCCGGAATCCGGCCTGAAAAATATATTCTAGTCAATGGGTTAGCTCACCATGCGTGAATCCAAATTATGCCATAGCGCGCCGCCGGTCACCGCACTGGCAAAGGGTCTGCCGGGGCGCAGGGTGGTGCGGTGCAGGATACAATTGCGCTTTTTTCAGATTGCCGAGGCACATCGGCGGTCTGCACCGGAGGTACCGCTTGCGCATCGTCATTCTGGGCGCCGGCCAGGTCGGCAGTTCTGTTGCCGAAAGCCTGGTCTCCGAAGCCAACGACATTACCGTCGTCGATACGGACGCCGCACGGTTGCGCAAACTGCAGGACCAGTTTGACCTGCGTACCGTCGTCGGCAATGCCGGGCATCCGGCAACGCTGGAGCGCGCCGGGGCCCGCGACGCCGACATGATCCTCGCCGTAACCCAAAGCGACGAAACCAATCTGGTCGCGTGCAAGCTCGCCGCGACCATGTTCAACGTGCCGACGAAGATCGCGCGCATCCGTGCCGCCGACTATCTGTCGCACCCGGAGATGTTCGGATCGGAATTCTTCTCGGTCGATACCGTCATTTGTCCGGAACAGATGCTCACCGACTACATCGGCAAGCTGATCGAGTTTCCGGAATCGCTGCAGGTGCTGGAATTTGCCGAAGGCACCGTCAGTCTGGTTGCTGTGCGCGCGTTTCACGGCGGGCCGCTGGTGGGGCAGGAATTGCAGACCATACGCAAGCACCTGCCCAATCTCGACACGCGGGTGGCGGCCATCTTCCGTCACGACAGTCCGATCATTCCGGATGCCACTACGGTAATCGAAGCCGGCGACGAGGTGTTTTTCATCGCCGCCACCGAAAACATCCGCGGCATCATGCACGAGCTCCGTCGTATGGATAAACCCGTTAAGCGGGTAATGATCGGTGGCGGCGGCAATATCGGCCGCCGGCTTGCCAAGGCCATCGAAGACCGCTACGACGTCAAAATCATCGAGTACAACCGGGCAGGCGCCGAATTGCTGGCGGCGGAGTTACGATCCACGCTGGTCCTGGTCGGCGATGTCACCGACGAAAATCTGCTGCAGTCCGAAAGCATCGGAGACATGGACGTCTATTGCGCGCTGACCAATGACGATGAGAACAACATCATGTCCTCACTGCTCGCAAAACGCATGGGGGTGCGCCGGGTCGTGGCATTGATCAACCGCAGCTCGTATGTCAATCTGGTTCAGGCGGGTGCGATCGATATCGCGATCTCGCCGGCGCAGGCGACGATCGGCACGCTGCTCGCCCATGTCCGCCAGGGCGATTGCGTGGCCGTTCACAGTCTCAGGCGCGGCGCAGCCGAAGCACTGGAGCTGGTTGCCCATGGCGACGCAAACTCGTCCAAAGTGGTCGGGCGCCGGATCGAGGAAATCGACCTGCCCAAAGGGGCAACCATAGGCGCTGTCGTACGCACTCATGAACAAAGCGTCGAATCCGGGTCCGATGACGAATCTGACGCCGCAAACGGCAACGGCAAGGCAAAAGCCAGGAAAAAGCCCGTCGTAGAGCGTCAGGTGCTGATCGCACACCACGACACGGTCATCGAACCGAATGATCATGTCATCGTATTCGTCATCAACAAACGCATCGTGCCGAAAGTCGAAAAGCTGTTCCAGGTCAGCATCGGCTTCCTGTGACCGAATGACACGCTGCCGGCCATAACTGAATCCGGATGAACTGGTTACTGACCATTGCACCGGTGGCTGCGCTCATTGCCATGGCAATGAGTCTCACACATCTGCTGCCTATCGGTGTGTCCCTGGCGTTGAATGACGGCACGCTCCCCATCTGGATTTTGTCGATGGCGCTCAACTTCGCCGCGGGTGCCGTCCTGTGGCTGAGCACCAGGCGACAAAAACGCGAACTCAACCTGCGCGAAGGCATTTTGCTGGTGGTATCAGTGTGGACGGGTGGCGCGCTGTTTGCGTCCGTGCCGATTTTGCTGACGATTCCGCAGATCACGTTTACCGATGCCTATTTCGAGGCCGTGTCGGGCCTGACGGCCACCGGCGCCACCGTGCTGATCGAACTCGATAATCTGCCTCCGTCGGTCAATGTCTGGCGTGCATTGCTGCAATGGCTCGGGGGCATGGGTGTCATCGTTCTGGTCGTGGCGGTCCTGCCGATGCTGGGTGTCGGCGGCCGCCAGATTTCCAAATCCGAAATCCCAGGGCCGATGAAGGATGAACAACTGACGCCACGGGTAACCCAGACCGCCAAGGGCCTGTGGCTGATCTATGCCGCTCTGACGCTGGCCTGCGCCCTCGCCTATCACGCGGCGGGCATGTCGCCCCTGGATGCGCTGATTCACAGCTTCACCACGCTGTCTCTGGGCGGTTTCTCGTCGCACGATGCCAGCCTCGGCTACTTCAATTCAGCAGCGGTGGACATGGTGGCGATCTGTTTCATGATGATCGCAGGCCTCAATTTTGCGACTCACTTCATGGTCTGGCGTACGAAATCCCTGCGCCCCTACGTGCGAGATACCGAGGTGCGCTATTTCGTGCTCGTCATCGGCGGAAGCATCGCCGGCATCGCCATGCTGCTTTACGGGTCCGGTGTGTACCCGGACTTTTTTACTGCGGTTCGTTATGCGGCATTCAACATCATCTCTGTGGGCACCACCACGGGTTATTCCACCGCGGACTACAACATGTGGCCTGTGTTCGCGCCGCTATGGATACTTTTTCTCGGCACGTTCCTCAGTTGTTCCGGTTCGACCGGCGGCGGCATCAAGATGATGCGCGCCGTTATTCTTTACCGGCAGGTTTACCGTGAAATCAAGAGCCTCGCGCATCCCTATGCCATCAATCCGGTCAAGGTCGCCGGGCAAGTCGTCGCCGATCCCATCGTGTTCGCCGTGCTCGGATTTTTCTTTGTCTGGATTGTGCTGCTGGTCAGCATGACCCTGATACTCGGCTGGACCGGACTGGATGCCATGACCGCGTTTTCAGCGGTGGTCGCTTCCCTCAACAACATCGGCCCCGGCCTGCATCAGGTCGGGCCGGCGACAAATTTTGCCGTGCTGACCGCCTTTCAGACCTGGGTCTGCACCTTCGCCATGCTGCTCGGCCGACTCGAACTGTTCGCGCTGCTGGTCGTCTTTACCCCGGCCTTCTGGCGCAAGTAGCTTACGGTCCGGCGCGCACCGCCTTGTACAGTTCCAGAGCGCGCAGGCGTGCCGCAGCATGATCGACGACGGGCGCCGGATAATCGTGACCGATCAGCGCGCCCGCTTTTTTTTGCGCCTCCGCACTCATCTGCCAGGGCGCATGTATGGCTTTGCTGTCACAGCCTCCCAATTCGGGCAAGTATCTGCGGATGAAGGCGCCGTCGGGATCAAATTTCTGCGATTGCGTTACCGGATTAAAAATGCGGAAGTACGGTTGCGCATCACACCCCGTCGAAGCCGCCCATTGCCAGCCGCCATTGTTCGCCGCCTGATCAAAGTCAATGAGATGGTCCGCAAAGTACTTTTCGCCCTTGCGCCAGTCGACAAGCAGGTCTTTTGCCAGAAATGATGCGGTAATCATGCGCAACCGGTTATGCATGTAGCCGGTCTGATTGATCTGCCGCATCGCGGCATCGACGATCGGATAACCGGTGCGCCCCTCGCACCAGGCGGCGAACAGCGCGGGGTCGTCGGGCCAGCGGATCGCATCGTATGCCGGCTTGAACGCGCCGGATACCACGCGTGGATGGTGATGCAGGATCATGAAATAGAAATCCCGCCAGATCAGCTCCGACAGCCAGGTCGCCGCACCCTCATCGCGACCGTCTTCCGCCTGCTCCCGGGCGGCGCGCGCGAGCTCACGGATGGAAATCGTGCCGAAGCGCAGATGCACGGACAGGTACGACGGCCCTTTCCTGGCAGGAAAATCACGATACTCGCGATAGCGCGCCATGCGCGGCAGGAAATCTGCAAGCACCCGCTTTGCGGCGACCGCGCCGCCTGCGACGCCAAGCGCCGACAGATTAGTGGAATGAAACCCGATGTCTGCCAACGTCAGTGGCTGAGATTTCTCCGTGGCAGTCGCCAGGTTCGCCGCATACCGGTCCACCGGATAGGCGCTCAGATAAAAAGGAGTCAGCTTTTTCAGCCAGGCATTTTTGTAAGGCGTAAAAACAGAGAATGGTGTATTGCCTTGCGTAAGAATCTCGTTTTTCTCGAATATCACCTGATCCTTGCGCGTCAGGAATTCGATGCCGGTTTGACGCAGCGCATCGGCCACGACCGCGTCACGCGCAGTCGCTGCGGGTTCGTAATCGTGATTGGCATAAACCGCGCTTACGTTCAATTCACCGGCAAGACGGGGGATGGCCACACGCGCGGCCTCATGCAGCACCATCAAATGCCCGCCGCGTGACGCCAGCTCTCGGCCAAGCGCTTCGACCGATTGCCAGATGAACTCCACGCGCCGGTCCGTACGCGACGGCAAGTCATCGAGAATCCCGGTGTCGTAGACAAAAACGCAATGGACCCGGCGGGCGGATTTCAGCGCCGCATAAAGGGCCGCGTTGTCCGCGAAGCGCAAATCGCGGCGAAACCACATTAATGCGGAATCAGTACGGATCATTGTTTCATCGTCTGGCAGATTCAATTGTGGTAGCCATCACCCGGCTTTACAATAAGCTTACAACATGGACAGCGTTGACCTTACACAGCATTTCCTGATCGCCATGCCGGCCATGGTCGATCCTCATTTTGCCAAGTCGCTGACACTGGTTTGTGAGCACAACGAGAACGGCGCACTGGGCATCGTCATCAACCGGCCCACCGACATGAACCTGCACGGCCTGCTCGAGCAGGTCAAGATCACACCACAGGTTGACCGCTTCCGTTCAGTACCCGTGCATTTCGGCGGACCGGTACAGGTGGATCGTGGTTTCATATTGCACAGCCCCGTCGGCAACTGGCAATCGACCCTGGCTGTCAGCGCGGAGCTCGGCCTGACCACGTCCAAAGACATACTCGAAGCCGTTGCCCGTGATGCGGGCCCCGAACGCATGCTGGTCACGCTCGGTTACGCAGGCTGGGCTCCGGGTCAGCTCGAGCATGAACTCGCGCAGAATGCCTGGCTGACCGTTCCGGCGCGCATGGATATCCTCTTTGACATGCCTGCCGAAGAACGCCTGGCGGCGGCGATGGATTCACTCGGCGTTGATTACGCCAATCTCTCGGACGTGGCCGGTCACGCGTGAACCAGCAGCCGGCGCGCGGCGCGGTACTCGCGTTCGACTTCGGCGAGAAGCGCATCGGCGTCGCCGTGGGCGAGATTGAGCTGGGCATCCCCCACGCGCTGACGGTGATCGTCGCCGAGGACAATGACAGCCGCTTTACCGCGATTGCGGACCTGATTTCTGAATGGCGGCCGGTACAGCTGGTCGTGGGCACGGCCATCCGCGATGACGGCGCGGTACACGAGACCGGTCGGCTTGCACGGCGTTTCGGCCAGCGCTTGCATGGCCGGTTCGCCGTTGCCGTGGATTACGTCGACGAACGTCTGACCTCGCACGCGGCCGAATCCGGCCTGCGTGAAGCCGGTGTCCGGGCCGACCGGCGTGCCGCCGTGCTCGACGCGGCAGCAGCAGCGGAAATTCTGCGCACGTGGTTTGAAACCCTGCCGCCAAAAAACTCGCGATGAAACACACGACGGCATTTTAGGCGAGGGCCGATTGTGTTAGGCTACGGCCCGCCATGCCGGCTAACCCGCTTCCTGACGCCGAGCAACTGCTCGCGTCTCTGACCGACCGGATGCGGCCCGCCATCGGGCCGAACACCGGACTGGTCGGTATTCATACCGGCGGCGTGTGGCTCGCAGAACGTCTGCATCAGGCCCTTGGCATCCAGCTTCCGCTCGGCACCCTCGACGTCTCGTTCTACCGGGATGACTTCAACAAGAAGGGGCTGCGCCGCAACGTCAAGAGTTCGGATATCCCCTTCGACATTGACGGCTGTAACCTGGTGATCATCGACGACGTGCTCTACACGGGGCGCACCATCCGGGCCGCAATGAACGAGCTGTTCGATTACGGACGCCCGGCCAGCATCCGCCTCGCCGCCCTGGTCGATCGCGGCGGCCGCGAACTTCCCGTTGCCGCGGACTTTGTCGGCGCAACCATGACCGTGCCGCCTGAAGACACCATCGAACTGACGCGCGACGCACAGGGCCGGCTGGCGCTGCGGCTGACCCGGGACTGACCGCGATGTGGCTCAATCCTTCCAACCCGCAACTGACCAAGAACGGCGAATTGCATCATCTGCTGTCGCTCGAGGGCCTGCCTGCCGATGTGTTGCGGCAGATACTGGACACGGCCGAATCCTTCGTCGGGGTTACCCAGCGCGAAGTCAAAAAGGTTCCACTATTGCGCGGCAAGGCGGTATTCAATCTGTTTTTCGAGCCGTCGACGCGAACCCGCACCACGTTTGAAATCGCCGCGAAGCGGCTGTCCGCGGACGTTATCAATCTGGCGATCAACGTATCCTCGCAGAGCAAGGGCGAGACCGTACTTGATACCGTGGCCAATCTCGCGGCAATGCAGGCTGACATGTTCATCGTGCGGCATGCGGCCAGCGGCGCGCCGCACCTGATTGCGCGCCACGTCGCGCCCGACATACACATCATCAACGCCGGCGATGGCCGCCATGCACACCCGACGCAGGGTCTGCTCGACATGTACACCATCCGCCATTACAAGGGCGACTTTACGAAGCTGCGGGTGGCGATCGTCGGCGACGTGCTGCATTCACGGGTAGCCCGTTCGCAGATTCACGCACTGACCACGCTGGGCTGCCCCGAAATCCGCGTCATCGGCCCGAAGACCCTGCTCCCGACCCAGGTCGGCAAGCTGGGGGTTCGCGTCTTTCCCGACATGCGGCAGGGGCTGAAGGACGTCGATGTGGTCATGATGCTGCGGCTGCAGAACGAGCGCATGAACGGCGCGCTGCTGCCTTCTGCACAGGAGTTCTACAAATACTACGGACTGACCGATGACAAGCTCGCGCTGGCACGCCCCGATGCCATCGTGCTGCACCCCGGACCGATGAATCGCGGCGTGGAAATCGACTCCAGTGTGGCCGACGGCAAGCAGTCGGTCATCCTGCCGCAGGTGACCTTCGGCATCGCCATACGCATGGCGGTGATGAGCATTCTGGCCAGCAACTGATCAGACGATGAAGATCCATATCAAAAACGGCCGCCTGATCGATCCGGACAACGGGATCGATGCGCAACGCGACGTGTTTGTCGCCGCAGGCAAGGTTGTCGCGATCGGCGACATGCCCACGGGCTTCGGCGCCAACCGCGTCATCGACGCCACCGGCCGCATCGTCTGCCCCGGGCTGGTCGATCTGGCCGTGCGGTTGCGCGAGCCCGGCTTCGAGTACCTGGCGACGCTGGAATCGGAGATGAAGGCCGCGATCGCGGGGGGCGTAACCAGCCTCGCCTGCCCGCCTGACACTGATCCGCCACTCGATGAACCGGGTCTGGTGGAGATGCTGAAATTTCGCGCAAAAAATCTCAACCAGTCGCATGTATACCCGATTGGCGCGCTGACCACCGGCCTGAAGGGCGAACGACTGACGGAAATGGCCGAGTTGCGCGACGCCGGCTGCGTTGCTTTTTCGCAGGCGGAAGCGCCGTTCGCCGACAACCTGGTGCTGTTGCACGCGCTGGAGTATGCGGCAACGTTCGGTTTTCCGGTCTGGCTGCGGGCGCAGGATCCGTCGCTGGCCCGTCTGGGTGTCGCCCACGACGGCGAGGTGGCGACCCGTCTGGGCCTGCCGGCGATACCCGTTGCGGCAGAAGTGATCGCGCTGTCGACCATCCTGATCATCGCGCGCGAAACCGGGGCGCGGGTGCACATCGCACGGCTGTCGTCGGCCGAAGGTGTTGCCATGGTGCGCGACGCCAAGGCGCGCGGACTTCCGGTCACTTGCGACATCGGCATCCATCATGCCCATCTCTCGGAAATGGATATCGGTTATTTCGACCCGAACTGCAACCTGATGCCGCCGTTGCGCAGCCAGCGCGATCGCGATGCGCTGCGCGCCGGTCTGGCCGACGGCACCATCGATGCACTGTGCTCGGATCACACGCCCATCGACGAGGATGTCAAACAGCTGCCGTTTTCTGAAGCCGAGCCCGGTGCTACCGGTGTCGAGCTGCTGCTGCCGCTGGCGCTGAAGTGGGCGGAGGAATCGGGCGTCGGGCTCGGCGATGCACTCTCGCGCATCAGCGCCAGGCCCGCCGCAGTGCTCGGCATCGAAGCGGGCCGCCTGACGCCGGGTACGACTGCAGACATCTGCATCTTCGACCCCGCGGCGCTTTGGCGGGTCGAGCCCGCGGCACTACACAGCCAGGGCAAGAACACGCCCTACTCAGGCATCGAAGTGCGCGGTCGGGTCACGCATACCCTGGTCAGCGGCAACGTCGTGTACGAGCTAAAATAATCAATTAAATCAAATGGTTATAACATTTATTTCGGCGCGCCGCCGGTCACTGCTGTTAAACTAAACGCATTGCCTGCGGTCGAATCCGCCGCCACGTTGCAACTTCAAAGCCAAACATGAATCCCTTGCTCGATTTTTCGGGGCTGCCCCGATTCGCCGATTTCAATGCTGCGCATGTCGCGCCGGCAGTTGATCAGTTGCTCCAGGAAAACCGCGATCTGATTGCGCGCCTGGCCACCGATTCCGCACCACCGACGTGGGACAACTTTGTCGGCCCGCTGGAGGATGCCAACGAACGCCTGCATCGCGCCTGGGGCCAGGTCGGTCACATGAACGCGGTGATGAACAGCCCGCAATTGCGTGAAGCGTACAACGCGAACCTGCCGAAGATCACCCAGTACTACACCGAGTTGGGTCAGAACGAAGGCCTTTACCGGAGATTCAAGGCGCTGCGCGCCGGCGCCGGATTTTCGGCGCTCGGCGCACCGCAAAAGAAAATCATCGACAACGAACTGCGGGATTTCCGCAGGGGCGGGGCCGAACTGGCTGCCGACCGGAAACAACGCTACACCGAAATCAGTGACCGGCTGTCGATGCTGGGTTCACGCTTCAGCGATAACGTCCTCGACGCCACCAATGCCTGGACACATCTGGTCACCGACGAGACCGAACTCGCCGGGCTGCCGGACGACGCCCGCGAGGCGGCGCAGGCGGCCGCGGAGGCGGACAAAAAAAAGGGCTGGCTGTTCACGCTGCATGCCCCGTCGTACATGCCGGTACTGCAGTACGCCGACAGCCGCGCACTGCGCGAACGCCTGTACCACGCCTACGTCACCCGGGCATCCGAGTTCGGCGATTCGAATCTCGACAACACCCCGCTGATCGCGGAAATCGTCGCCCTGCGCCGCGAATTGGCACAGCTGCTCGGCTTCAATAATTACGCCGAATACTCGCTGGAACCGAAAATGGCGGACACGCCGGCACAGGTCATGGAATTCCTGCGCGAGCTCGCGGTACGCGCCAGACCGTATGCCGAGCGCGATCTCGCCGAGCTGCAGGATTTTGCCCGCCGCGAACTCGACATGCCCGCGCTGCAAGCCTGGGATATCGCCTATGCCTCGGAGAAACTGCGCGTCAAGCGCTACGCGTTCTCGGAGAACGAGGTGAAGCAGTATTTCCCCGAAACCGCGGTG
>Ga0224505_10002004_pt1 | contig 12289 bp, 13 predicted proteins | sample SF_Jan12_sed_USG_FD_169102 | JGI IMG/M metagenome (GOLD analysis project Ga0224505, IMG submission 169102) | Sediment microbial communities from San Francisco Bay, California, United States - SF_Jan12_sed_USGS_4_1 | ecosystem: Environmental > Aquatic > Marine > Sediment | place: USA: California...
TGGCCGTGGAGTGCGACCTGGCCGCCCCCGGCGCTCCGGCCGCCCTGGTGGCGGCCACCCTGGAGGAGTTCGGCCAGATCGACGTGGTGATCAACAACGCCGGCATCACCCGGGTGCTGGCCGCCATCGATGACGACCTCGACGAGTTCCGCCGGGAGCTGGAGATCGACCTCGTGGCCCCCTACGAGCTGGCCCGCCTCAGCGCCCGCTGGATGATCGAGAACCAGCGGCCGGGGTCGGTCATCAACATCGGCTCGGTGCTGGGGGCGGGGGGCGGGGGACGGCTCAAGATCCCCGGTTACTCGGCGGCCAAGGGCGGCCTCCACAACCTCACCCGGGAGCTGGCCTCGCAGTGGGCCCGCCGGAGGGTGCGGTGCAACGCCATCGCCCCCGGCTGGTTCGAGACGGAGATGAACTCGAACATGTTCGCCACCTCGGGGGGTATGGCCTACATCGTCGACGGCACACCCATGGGGCGCCCCGGCAACGAGGGGGAGCTCGACGGGGCCCTGATCTTCCTGGCCTCCGACGCCTCCACCTTCGTCACCGGCCAGATCCTGTTCGTCGACGGCGGCTGGACCGCCATCTGATCACGCGGCCGACCACGGCCCCAGGGGGACATCATGACCGACTACCGACACCTCCAGGTCGAGACCGACGGCGGGTGCTGCCGGATCACGCTCAGCCGGCCCGACCGGCTCAACGCCCTCAATATCCGCATCGGGATCGAGTTGCTCGACGTGATCGACGCCGTCGAGCGGGATCGCTCGGTGCGGGCCGTGGTGCTCACCGGGGCCGGCCGGGCCTTCTGCGCCGGCGACGACCTGCGGGACATGGCCGACGCCGACACCCCGCTGCGCCCCCTGGCCGACCCCATCGAGCAGTACACCCGGGGTGAGGGCCGATGGCCCTTGATCGTGCACCGGTTGCGGGCCATGCCCAAACCCGTGATCGCCCGGGTCAACGGCCACGCCCACGGGGCCGGGTTCAACCTGGCCCTGGCCTGCGACTTCCGGGTGATGGCCCAATCGGCCACCCTCGCCATCCCCTTCGTGCGTCGGGGCCTGGCCACCGGCACCAGCCTGCTCCAGCAGTACGTGGGTATCGGCAAGGCGCTGGAGTGGGCCATGCGGGGGGCCACGCTCAGCGCGGCCGAAGCCGAGCGGTGGGGCCTCGTCACCGCCGTCACCCCCGACAATGAGCTCGACGCCGCAACCGGGGCCCTGGTGGCCGAGCTGGCCACCGGACCCACCAGGGTGCTGGGCATCACCAAGGCGGCGGTCTACCACAGCTGGGAGGCGGGCGTGGACGACGCCTACCGCCAGCAGGGCCTGGCCCTCCACCTGGCCCGGGCCACCGCCGACTTCGACGAGGGCCGCCAGGCCTTCATTGAGAAACGCCCACCCAATTTCAGCGGACGGTAGGGAGAGGTCATGACCGACCACACCGAGCTCACCGACGACGAAGCGGCCGAGCGGGCCGTGATCCAGCGCCGCACGCTGCGGGTGCTGATGCTGGGGCAGATGGTGGGGGCCGGGGCGCTGGCCTCGGCCATCGTCGTCGGCGCCTTCGTGGTCCAGGACATCCTGGGGCAGAACACCCCGTGGGCCGGCATCGCCACCGCCACCACAACCACCGGCACCGCCGTGATGTCGCAGATGATGGCCCGACGGATGCGGCGCCTGGGTCGGCGGCCGGGCCTGCAGATGGGCTATATGCTGGCCGTGGTGGGCGGGCTGGTCGCCGCCTTCGGCGCCCAGCACGATCAGCTGGCGGTGTTCCTGGTCGGCCTGTTCGTGTTCGGCAACGGGCAGGCCGCCAACCTCCAGGCCCGCTACGCCGCCACCGACCTGGCCCTCCCGGCCGAACGGGGCCAGGCCATGAGCCGGATCGTGTTCGCCTCCACCTTCGGCGCCGTGTTCGGGCCGCTGCTGGTGGGCCCGGCCGAATGGCTGAGCGAGCACGTGCTGGGCCTGCACCGCTACACCGGCCCGTGGCTGGTCAGCTCGGCCCTGTTCGCCGCCGCCGCCATCAACATCGGGCTCCAGCTCCGCCCCGACCCTCTGGTGGTGGCGGGCGGCATCGACCCCGACGCCCGGGCTGAGCGGCCCAAGCTGATCACGGCCCTCCGGGTGATCAACGCCCAGCCCGGGTCGCGGCTGGCCCTGGCGGCCATGATGATCTCGCAGGGGGCGATGGTGGGCGTGATGGCCATGACGCCGGTGCACCTCAAGCTCCATGGGCACGAAGGGGTGAGCCAGTACGTCGTGTCGCTCCACATCGCCGGCATGTACGCCTTCAGCCCGCTGGTGGGCCGCATCTCCGACACCCGGGGCCGGCTGTACACGATCATGATCGGGGCGGCGGCCATCATCGGCTCTTGTGCCCTGGCCGCCCTGTCGGGCGACGTCGAGCAGCTGCTGTTCCCGTCGCTGTGGGGCCTCGGTCTGGGCTGGAACTTCGGCCTGATCGGCGGCTCCAGCCTGCTGAGCGAGAGCGTGCCGGCCGAGCACCGGGTGGCGGTGCAGGGTTCGGCCGACCTGATGATGAGCCTGTGCGGCGGGCTGGCCGGGTTCACCTCGGGCTTCATCCGCCGGGCCGTCGGTTACCACCTCCTGGCCACGCTGGCCATGGTGGCCGCCGGGGGGCTGCTGGTGGCGGCCTTCACCGCCCGCCGCCGGGACGAGCTGGCGCCGGCCGAACCGCTGCCGGCTACCTGAACGACCGTGACCGGCTCAACCCGGGTTGACCAGGATCCAGGTGGCGCAGCCGAGGATGTAGGCCTCGCCGCCGGGGCCAAACAGGCCGATGTCGGCCCAGATCTTGCGGCCGTCCCGGCGCCGGGGGCTGGTGACGATCCGGTACGCCTCGCCTCCTGGTAGCTCGGCCGGAGGGCGGCGGCGGATCTCGGCGTCGTACGTGCCGAGCAGGGTGAGGGCCAGCTCGTCGGCGCTCAGCACGCCGAGCTGGCGGAACGGGATCGACGAGCTGCAGTCGAGCGCTGCCACCGCCGCCAGCGTGCCCAGCCGATCGCCGTCAAACCAGCGAGCCTCGGGCCGCCACTCGCTCCAGGCCCGGCGGTCGTCGATGGCCCGGGGCCGCAGGTGGAGGCCGTCAGGGTTGGCCGGCCCACAGCCGAAGCACTCGCCGAACTCCTCGGTCAACTGGTCGACCTGGCGCTCGAAGCACGCCCGCTCCGCCTCGGTGAGGCTGGAGTGGGCGCCCAGGTCGGCCACGATGTCTTCGGGCACCACCGGGTCGAGCCCGGCCTCGATCCCCCCGACCGTGGCCGCCCAGCCCGACAGCACCGCGGCCCCGTCGGGGCCGGTCACCTCGAACCGGAGGCGCTGGCCGCCTTCGGCCGGGATCAGCTGGTAGGGCAGGTCGGTGGCCAGCGGGGGCGGGGCGTGGAGCCGGACGTTGAACCGGGCCGTGGGGCCGGCCAGGTGGGCGTCGGCCAGGCACACGATCAGCCCGGCCACCGCCCCACCGTGGACCGACTCGGGCGGCCCTCGGAACCCCCGGGGCACGTTGATCACACCCCGCTCGTGGTCGATCACCCGGTTGGGGCCGGGGGTGCAGCTGGGGCAGGCGTGGGCGGTCGGGATCAGAGGCACGCTATCTCCGGGGAGCGAGAGGTGAGAGGGATGAGCGCGGCCACCATCTCGGCGTTGGTGGAGGTGTCGGTCACGCTGCCGCTGACCCGCACCACGCCGGACAGCTCCGGCTCCTCGTCGAGCCAGGCCAGCGACTCCGGCGTGAGGTCGACGGCCACCACCTTGGCCCCCTGGCCGGCCAGCACCTGGACCGTGGCCCGACCGATGCCCGAGCCGGCCCCGGTGACCACGATCGAGCGCCCGGCGTTGGTGGTGGCGCGCTCCGGCACCCGCCAGCCGGCGGCGTCGCTCACGCTCCCGCCCCGGGCTTGGCAGAATCACCCGGCTTCGCTGCGACGAAGTAGTTGTTGGCCCGGTCGTCGGCGATGCCCGTGACCTGGATGTCCACGAAGCCGGCGTCGGTCAGCTTCTCAATGGCCAGCTGCTCGCCCCAGGCCGTACCCAGGCCGTCGCCGTCGTAGGCCAGCGACACCGTCATGCAGTGCATGGTGGAGATCGTGTACATCATCGGCGCCATCGGCAGGTCGAGGTTCTCGTGCAGGTGGCTCGACGCCTTGGGCTCCACGCACAGGTAGGTCCCGCCGGGGCGCAGGGCGTTGAAGATCGCCTTGAGCACGGTGTCGGGCTTGGCCTGGTCGTGAATGGCGTCGAACGTGGTGATGAGGTCGAACTCCTCGTTGTGGGCGATCTGGGCGGCATCGGCCGCCTCGAAGCCGATGTTGGTGAGGCCCCGCTCCGCCGCCATGGCCCGGCCCCGCTCCAGGGCGTGCTCGGCGATGTCAAACCCGGTGAACCGGCTCTGGGGGAACTCGGCGGCCAGCAAGTTGAGAGCCCGGCCGCTGCCGCAGCCGACATCGGCCACGTCGATCCCGGCCGCCAAACGGTCGTACCCGCCGGGCAGGAGGGGCACGACCTGGCTGATCAGGGCCTTGTCGAGCCGCTGCCCGCTCGACTCGGCCACCAGGGTCTGGAAGGCGGGGTAGCGGTCGTAGGGAACGCCACCGCCCTCCCTGAAGGCGGTGACCACCTCGTCCTCCACTTGGCCCAGCAGGGCCACGTACTGGCAGTACGTGGTGAGGTTGAGCGGGCCCGAGGCCCGGGTGAGGAGCCCGGCGTGCTCCGGCGGGAGATGGAACGTACCGGCCTCGGCGTCGTAGTCGACCACGCCGCCGGCCGACACCGCGGCCAGCCACTCCCGTACGTAGCGCTCGTTCAGCCCGGCTGCCTCAGCGATCTCGTGCGAGGTGGCCGGCTCCATGGTCGACATCGTGTCGAACAGGCCGGTCTTGTGGCCGATCGAGCACATCAGGGACAAGGCGCCCCCATTCATGATGCCGGTCATCCGGCTGAGGAACTCGGCCCGCCGTTGCTTGTCCATCGTCGCCATGCTCTGACTCTCCCTAACTCCAGCCCATGGCCCGGGAGGCCAGGAGGGTGTCGGCGTACTCTTCCATCCGGGCGATCTGCCCGTCGCGGCAGGTGTAGACCCAGCAGTACTCGTTGTCGTAGGCGTTGCCGTTGCGGGCCGTGGCGATCAGGCGCTGCTGGACCACGGCGGTGTCGCCGTCGGCCAGCATGCGCCGCACGTCGAGCGTGAACGGCTGCTTCAAATCGAACATGGCCCGCACCAGGTCGCCGGCGAACAGCTTGGCCACGGCGTCGCGCCCCTTCACCACCTCCAGCGGAGCGGTGGGCGGCGGGTTGAACTCGCAGTCCTCGGTGAGGAGCTCGGCGATCAGCTCGGCCTTCCCCTTGGGCAGCACCTCGTAGTATCGCTGGATAAGTGACCGGGTCGCTTCGGTGTCCATGTCGGTTCCCCCTGGGATCAGTGGCGGTAGCGGACGAGCGCCTGGGAGTAGGCGCCCACGTGGAAATCGGTGAGCCACTGGGGCTCGGCCGCCGGCTCCAGGCGCTCCAGCAGCTCGGTGCCGGCCACGGCCCGGAAGGCGGCGCGCAGCTCCCAGCGGGCCAGGTTCGACCCCAGGCAGAAGTGCTGACCATGGCCGACGCCGAGGTGCTCGTTCGGGTTGCGGGTGATGTCGATCTCGTAGGGACGGTCGAACACCCGGGGGTCCCGGTTGGCGGCCCCGTACCAGATGCCGACGTGCTCGCCGGCCTTGATCGTCTGGCCGTGGAGCTGCTGGTCGGTGAGGGCCCGGCCGTCGATCTCGGCCTGCACCAGCAGGGTGGTGAGGTCGTCGCCCGGGTGGCGGCGCTTCTCCTCGATCAGGCGGCACCGGTACTCGTGGAATTCGGCGTGCATCCGGCGCCGCATCGTGCGGTGGTCTTCGCCCGGGTTGGCGAACCGCATCGACTCCAGGTCGAAGATGGCGTCGGTCCAGCGCCCACGGATAGCCGTCCCGCTCGTACTGCTCGATCGAGTGGATGTCGATGTCGTCGAGGCTCAGCTGGGGGGCGGCTGGGTCAGCGAAGGTGGTCATGGCTTCCTTTGTCGGGCTTCCAGCCCGCAAGCTTGTCAGACCGGCCCCGGACCGGGCCAGATCACCCGGCCCGGGGATCGACCAGGATCTTGACGGCGTCGGTGCGGCGGTTGGCGAGGTCGTCGATGGTGGAGCCGAGGTCGTCGAGCGTGATCGTGCCGTCGACCAGGGCCTCCAGGTTGATCCGGCCGCTGACGGCGAGGTCGCCGATAATGGCCATCTCGTCGAGCGTGAACACCATCGAAGTCTGGACCGTGACCTCCTTGGCCAGCCACCGCATCGGCACCATCGTGGCCTCGCCCCCGGCCACGCCGATCATCATCACCGAGCCGCCCCGGCGGACCATGTCGACCGACTGCTGCAACGTCTGGGGTACACCGGCACAGTCGAAGGCGACATCGGCCCGGAGTCCGCCCGTGACCTGCTCCAGATGGGCCCGCAGCTCATCGCCCGGCGCCACCGCGGCGTCGGCCCCGAGGGCCAGAGCCCGTTCCCGCCGCCCGGCGTCGGGCTCGACGGCGACCACGTGGCCGGCGCCGGCGATGCGGGCGCACTGCAGGGTGAGCAAGCCGATGGGGCCACAGCCCACCACGGTGGCCACGTCGCCCACCCGGAGGTGGCTGCGGCGCACCCCGTGGAGGGCGACCGAGGCGGGCTCCACGACGGCCCCGGCATCGTCGCCCAGGTTGGCCGGGAGCTTGCACAGCCGGTTGGCGGCCAACGACATGGCCCGGGCGAACCCGCCGTTGCGAGGGGCCCGCTTGCCGGCGTAGAAACTCTGGGCCACCCGGCAGTACTCGGGCAGGTCGGCCCGGCACTCTTCGCAGGTGCCACAGCCCGGGGCCACCCCGGCCGCCACCCGGTCGCCCTCCGACACCAGTGTGACGCCGGCGCCGACGGCGGCCACGGTGCCGATCCACTCGTGGCCACAGATGCCGGGGGCGTAGTTCCAGCCTTCCACGTAGGCATGGACGTCGCTGCCGCAGATCCCGCACCGGTGGATCTCCACCACCGCCTCGCCGGCCTCGGGCACCGGGTCGGGCATCTCGGCCAACTCGAAGTTCCCTCTGCCTCTGATCACGCCAGCTCTCATACAGGCAGTCCTAGCACAGGGGTGTGACAGCCTGCCTCTTGCGGCTCCGGCCCTAACATGGGAACGTTTGTTCGATGTCGGGCCGCCGGATCCTGCACGCCGACCTCGATGCGTTCTACGCCTCGGTGGAACAGCGGGACAACCCGCGCCTGCGGGGCAAACCGGTGATCGTGGGGGCCGGCGTGGTGTTGGCCGCGAGCTACGAGGCCCGCCGCTTCGGCGTCCGCACGGCGATGGGCGGGCGCCAGGCCCAGGCCCTGTGCCCGGCGGCGGTGGTGGTGCCGCCCCGCATGACCGCCTACAGCGAGGCCAGCCAGGCCGTGATGGCGATCTTCCGCGACACGTCGCCCGAGGTGGAACCCCTGTCGATCGACGAGGCCTTCATCGACGTGTCGGGCCTGCGCCGGGTGGCGGGCCCCGACACCGCCATCGCCCGCCGCCTCCGCCAGCGGGTGGCCACCGAGGTGGGCCTGCCCCTCAGCGTGGGCGGCGGGTCCACCAAGTTCCTGGCCAAGGTGGCGAGCGGAGTATCGAAACCGAAGGGCCTGCTGGTTGTGCCCGACGGCGGCGAGCTGGCCTTCCTCCGCCCCCTGCCGGTGGGCCGGCTGTGGGGGGTGGGGCCGAAGGCCCAGGAGCGGCTGGCCGCTATCGGCATCCACACCGTGGCCGACGCGGCCGACGTGGACCGGGCCCACCTGGAGCGCCACCTGGGCAAGGCGTGGGGGCACCACGTGTGGGCCCTGGCCCACAACCTCGATCCCCGCCCGGTGGATACCGGGCGGCGGCGGCGGTCGGTCGGCTCGCAGCATTCGTTCCGGGCCGGCACGGTGGACCGGGCCGGGGCCGAGGAGATCCTGGCCGGCGTGGTCGACCGGGTGACGAGCCGGCTCCGCAAGGGGGAACGGGTGGCCCGCACCGTGGTGCTGCGGCTCCGCTTCGCCGACTTCGCCGGCGCCACCCGGTCCCGCACCCTGCCCGAAGCCACCGACACCACCGCCGTGGTGCTGGCCGCGGCCCGGGAGCTGCTGGCCGAGGCCTGGCCGCTGATCGAGCAGCGGGGCCTGACCAAGGTGGGGGTCGCCATGACCAACCTCGACGGCGAGGGCGCCCTCCAGCTCAGCCTGCCTTTTGCCGTGACCACCGCGGCCCGGGGCCGCACGGCCCACAACCCGGTGCAGCTCGACGCCGCCGTCGACCGGATCCGCCAGCGTTTCGGGTCGGGCTCGCTCGTCCGCACCGCCCTCGTGGGCCAGGCGCTGATCGAGATGCCCCTGCTCCCCGACCCCGTCCCGTCTGACGCCGCCCCCGATCGTGGCTAACGTGCAGCGTATGGAGTACAGGTCTCTCGGATCCCTGCAGGTGTCGGTCATCGGGCTGGGCTGCAACAACTTCGGCATGATGATCGACGCCGATGCCACCAAGGCCGTGGTCGACGCCGCCATCGACGCCGGCATCAACTACTTCGACACGGCCGAGAGCTACGGCCGGGGCAAGAGCGAGGAGTTCCTGGGCCAGGCTCTGGGCAGCCGGCGGGGTGATGTGCTGATCGCCTCCAAATGGGGCCATGACATGTCGCTGGCCGAGGGCGAGCGGGGCGGCGACCCGGCCCAGATCCGGGCCCGGCTGGAGGCCAGCCTCAAGCGGCTCGGCACCGACTACATCGACCACTACCAGCTCCACCGGCCCGATCCCGAGACCCCCCAGGAGGAGACCCTGGGCTGCCTGGCCGAGTTGCAGGCCGAGGGCAAGATCCGCGAGATCGGCTGCACCCACTTCTCTGCCGCAGAGCTAGACGACGCCGTGCGGGCCGGCCAGGCCCGGGGGGTGCCGTCGTACCCGTCGGTCCAGAACCACTACAGCCTGCTCACCCGGGGCCCGGAGAACGACGGCGTGTTCGACGCCTGCGCCCGCCACGGGATCGCCTTCGTGCCCTATTTCCCGTTGGAGTCGGGCCTGCTCACCGGCAAGTACCAGCTCAATGCCCCACGGCCCGAGGACGGCCGGTTGGTGAAGTGGGGAGACCGGGCCGCCTCGTTCATCGACGACGACAAGCTGGCCATCGTCGGCCGCCTCACCGAGTGGGCCGCCGGCAAGGGTCACAGCCTGTTGGAGCTGGCCATGAGCTGGCACACCTCGCATCCGCTCGTGGCCACCGTGATCGCCGGCGCCACCCGCCCCGACCAGATCCAGGCCAACGTGGCCGCCGGCTCCTGGGCCCTCACCGCCGAGGACCGGGCCGAGGTCGACCGGGTGATAGCCGGGGCGTAGGACCCGCGCCGGCCCAACGCCGACCCCGATCTGCGCAACGGAACTCGCGACCTGGGAGCGATTCGCGTCTGCGGAATCCGTCGGAAACGTCGCCCAGATCGGAGCCGGGCGTCGGTTCACCGGGCGGCGGCTTTGGTGCGCGCCGCCTCAGCCGGCGACGGTGACGGCGATGGCGCCGGTCTCGCCCGGATCGGTCTCCAGACCCACGCCGCCCCGGATCATCAGCATCACCGTGGAGCCGGGCGCCGCCTGCGACAGGTCGAGGGGCACCGAGAACGGCTCCGGCGTCTCCAGCGAGCCGGCGATGGCCTGCTCGGTGTCGAGCACCTGCTCCGGGTGCCCGGCCACGCTGGCCGTCACCGTCACCGCCCCCTCAAACCCCCGGGCCTTGCCCGACAGGGTGAAGGGGCCGGGAGGCACGGCGTCACCCTGGGCCGGGCTCGTGATCGATGCCGCGTCGTTCACCGCCGCCAGCACGAACCAGCCGTCGTCGGGCCCGAGCTGGCGCAGCAGGAGCACGGTGCGCACCACGCCGGGGCCGGCGCCGCCCTCGCCGGCGAAGCGCACGTCGATCTCCCCGCTGCGGCTGTCACCGGCCCGGAACTCGCCCAGGTTCACGGGCACATCGAGCACCTCGGTGACGAAGGCGGTGGCCGCCTCCTCCGGGGTGGCGTAGACCACGTCGGCCGCCGGGAAGATAGCCGGCTGCTCCAGCGTGACGGGGGCTGATGTGGACGAGGCTGAGCCCGGAGACGACGCCGACCCCGACGAGGGCGTCGAGGTCGGCGTCGTTTCCGGTGAGGTCACGGCGGTCTCGGTGGACGGACCGGCCGTGGTGTCGGACGAGGAGCCGTCGCTCCCACAGGCGGCCAGCAGGGCAACGGCCACCAGGGCCGGTGCGATCCGGGAGCGGGGGTGAAGGGACGGCATCGGTCCTCCTGGACGGAACGGGCCACCGGCTCCGTTGCCGGCTGAACCCCCACGATGACAGATCGGCGTCGGCCCAGGAAGAGGCCAACGTCATTCGCCCGGGCCGGGCCGGGCCGCCGGACGGCTACGCCGCGTTGACGGCTGAGATCTCGAACTCGAGGGTGACGTTCTCGCCCACCAGCACGCCGCCGGGCTCCAGCGGGGAGTTGACGTTGACGGCCCAGTCCTTGCCGTTTGGCACCGCGGTGCCTTCGAGGCCCGAGCGGGTGTTGCCCCACGGGTCCACGGCGGTACCGGCCAGCTCCAGCTCCAGGGTCCACCGACCTGGTGACACCCTTGATCGTGAGGTCGAGATGCTATTAGTTGACCTAGCAACGATATTCGTGAGGTTGATGCGTCAACCAACCTCGCGTGTAGTGTGACGTTGATGGCCGAGACAAGGTGGCTGGCCGAGCATGAGCTCCAGGCCTGGCGCAACCTCAACCTCATGTACAACCAGCTCTCGGGTTTCCTGGCCCGGGAGCTGGCCGGCAGCGGGCTGTCATACCCCGACTACCTGGTGCTGGCCCTGCTGAGCGACCAGCCCGACCAGCGGGTGCGCCCCTCCGAGATGGGGTGCCTGCTGGGCTGGGAGAAGAGCCGGGTGTCGCACCATTTGGCCCGCATGGAACGCCGGGGCTTGGTGGAACGGGAACGGTGCCCCACCGACCAGCGGGGCTGGTTCATCGCCCTCACCGACGCCGGCCGGGCGGCCATCTCGGCCGCCGCCCCCGAGCACGTGTCAGCGGTGCGGCGCCACGCCATAGAGCTGCTTACCGACGACGAGATCGCCACCCTCGACCGGATCTGCCGCAAGATCCTCAACGAGCTTCCCCGCCGCGACTGATCAGCAGCCGCCGGCGGGGCAGAGCGGCGCCGGGGTCAGGGCCCGGGGGCGGGTACGGAAACGGCGCCCGACTTGATGTCGGCGATCAGCTTCTCGCCCCGTGCCTTCACGTCTTCGGGCAGAGCGTAACCGGGGTTGTACTCGATCACGAGCCCGCCGTCGGCCAGGGTGGCCACCTGGCTGCGGCCGTTGGCTATACCGGCGTCGATATCGGCCACGATCGGTCGCAGCAGGACCTCCCAGTGGTACACCTGCGAGGCCACCACGATGGTCGGGGCGAGCGAGGCCTGGTTGGCCTGGGTGCCGAACCACACCACGCCCCCGTGCTGCTGGGCGGCGGAAATGGCACCCGTCACCATCTCGGCCGTGCCGGTGAGCACGTCGGCCCCGGCCGCCATGTGACCCTGGGCCGCCTCGGCTGCCAGGGCGATGTCGCCGAACGAGCCCGTGTACTTGACCGGCAGGTTGAGGCCCGGTTTCTGGGCCAGGGCGCCGGCTTTGAACCCCTCGATGTAGCGCTTGGCGTCGGCCACCTCGATCGGGCCGACCACTCCCACCGTGCCGCTCTTGGACAGCATGGCGGCCATGGCCCCCATCACGTAGCCGCCCTGCTCGGCCGCGGCGTCATAGGCGTAGAGGTTGAGCAGGCCGAAGGTGTCGGTGGCGGTGCCCCAGGCGAACACCGAGTTGGGGTGGGCCTTGACGATCTCCACCAGCTCGGGGCCGAACTCGACGCCGTGGGCGATGATCAGGTTGTAGCCCTCCTCGGCGTACGCCCGGATGGCAGCCGCGGCGTCGGCCGGTACGAAGGTGTTGTCGGTGATGTCCACCTGCACCCCGCCCCGCTCCGTGGCCACCAGGTTGATGGCGTCGACCATGCTCTGGGTGAAGGCCAGGTCGTTGCGGGCGCTGGGGGCCACCACCCCGATCCTCATCGTGATGTCGGCCGGGGCGGCGGCGATGACGGCCCCGGTGTCGACCACCTCGAGGGTGACCCGGCGCTCCAGGCCGGCCAGATCCTTCGACCCGGTGGAGTCGGACGCCCCCATGGCCT
>Ga0224505_10002005_pt1 | contig 12272 bp, 13 predicted proteins | sample SF_Jan12_sed_USG_FD_169102 | JGI IMG/M metagenome (GOLD analysis project Ga0224505, IMG submission 169102) | Sediment microbial communities from San Francisco Bay, California, United States - SF_Jan12_sed_USGS_4_1 | ecosystem: Environmental > Aquatic > Marine > Sediment | place: USA: California...
GGGATGAGCGAAGACTTGTCCTGGAGACGATCGGCTCAGCAATACGCGGGAATCTACCGGGCTATGGCAGAGAAATAAGAGAACGGCCTAGCGAGTGTTAAATGAAACATTAACGCCATGGCCAAGTTTCCCAAGTAGAGTCTTGGCTTTCAGTACGTAATAAGAATTTTCTTCTTTTTGCAAAGTGATAACCGAAACAAAGAAGTCACGAGCACTATCGATATCTCCTTGTTCGAGGGCGAGTTCTCCAGCGTGTAGAGCACAGGCAGAAACCATGGCCTCGACATCAACAGCGACCCGACTGGCTGGATTGGACACTAAGCGTTCAAGACGGGTGGGCAGAGGAAGGACGAATCCTTCATGTGCCACCGGGCCTTCTCCACTGGCTGAACGAAGCTGCTCCAAGTCTGATACCGCTTGGCCCAAATCTGAAGTTGACTTGCAATCGGCATAGGTGTTCCACAATGACATAAACCCACTATTAGCTGATTCCGTAACTTGGGTTGAAAGGCCGCTAGTACAACCAGCGACAACTAGTACTATTCCCACACCAAGTAACCCGTGGACGAGATGCTCCTTAGCCTTTACGGCAGATTTCATCATCACGATTCCCTCACTTGAAGATGAAGAATGATGCAAATGATGGGCCATATATGTATCTACATGAATTAATGGTAAAAATTTAAATATAGGTCAGCTTGATGTTTAAAAGAATGTGTTAATAGTAACTCACTGTCGTGTCATTGACACAGTCAGGGTAAGCGGGGAGTGTGGTAGGAGAGTGTGTTTGTGTTAAGGACTACGAGTTAAAGATTTGAACAAGAATCCCTGTTCGAGTTGTGGCGTTGGTTTTTCGCATGATATGTTTGATGTGTTCCTTTACAGTTTGTTCTGTGATTTGAAGGGCATTGGCAATCTCCTTATTAGTCCACCCTTTCGCTAAATGTTCAACGACAGACTGTTCACGATTTGTTAACTGGAACCGTTCTCGCGCATGCTCCGTGTTCAGGTTTTGTTTTCGCCCCAACTCTTCCATGGTAACTACCAACCTGGCGTATTGAACACCTCCTCGATCAGGCAAGCCGAACCCTCTTAGGAGGATTGGCTGATTAGGGTCGCCCGTCACGCGTTTGAGTTCGAATTGTTCCCAATCTTTGGCCTCTGTTCGTATATGAAGGGCCTTTATGATTTCTGCGCAGAGTTCAGTCATGGCTGTTGGGAGAACTCCTCGTGCTGAAATCGCAGAGTTACCTCCATGCTCGGCAGCGTTGATTTTCTTAGCAAGCTCTGCAGCTTGACGATTCATATGCAGAAGCTGCATGGACGCTGAGAGCACTACGATACCCGAACCTGCTCGCTGATCAGCAAGTGCATCTGTTTGGTCGATACCTTTAGATAAATCAGTCATGATACTATAAGTTCGTTCTATCCCCGTCTTGACTCACGATCAGGAGTGAACATCCAATTTGAATCAGGTTGCCTAGGCTCTCCCAAGCGATGATACAGGAATAGTACCTAACCCTTTCGAGGTAGTCAACATAATACCTTTGAGAGAACGGCCTACATCATCGGTATTGTTGATTCCTGCAGTGGCACATACTATTCAGCACGGAATCTGAATCGGTTACCAAACAGACAAACTGCAGGTCTGGTTGGGCTTATCTGACAACAGAACCATCTAAGACATTGAACATAAAAATCTATTTCGCGTAGGAGGATCAAGGTGGCGCCAATCGATTGGGAATGGGCGATAGGAGAAAGTAATGAAAGTCATAGTGAACGGGTAGCACTGCTAAGGTCGATCCCATATGAAATGACATCTTCCGAGCAGGGCAGCAATAGTCTTGCTGCAAAGGCCGGCAGAGCATTGTCACTGAATATTAGTAGCGGTGGTATGTTGATCCTTATGGATCAAGCGCCAGCTATCGAGCAGGTATTGAAAATCTATGTGCCGACGCCTGTAGCGATTGCTGAGACACCGACGCTCGCAGAAGTTCGGTGGACCAGAAGACTGCCGTTCGGAAAATCGAATGGTAATGCAACGCATTTCGTCGGCCTGAAGTTCATGTTTTGATTTTGCAATGGTATAGCTATCTACTTTAGATCCTTGCCAATGTTAGTTGGTAATAGGCATGGGAGGCGGGAAGACCATGATTTTTGATATGTAAGAAATATACCATTCGCTGATCCATGAGACCTTCCTGAACCCTGTTCTTTTTAATATCAAGTCAGCATCAAGCGGAGAATGTGAAGTTGAATGGGTACTTACAAAACCTGAAAAGCAGGTGGCGCTGAGAATCATGAAATATTTTAGGATTAAGCATGTAAACAACGATCGGATACTCGTCATGGGTATGAGATCTTACGAAGAGAGGCAATCTCCACGCCAGAGTATCTCGTAAACGTCAGCCTGAGTGTAGAAGCATCGTTGTCGTGGCCGAGACAATGATGCCATATAGATATAGTTTCTTGGTTAAGTGAGTGTGAAAATTTTTAAGAGGAGAACCAGGTATGCACCAGGAGGGCGGTAGCCTGCGAGAGCGTTAAACTCTCTTACTCAGAGGTCAGCAATTTTCAGCACACAACGTCACGACAACCCTTATGTTATGCGGCTTCCACTCCCACTACTGTTGTCTTAGTTGCTGACTTCTGAGTATATATTATGAGGAGTTCTACTTCTACCATGTACGATGCCACCTCAGGCAAATTGAGTAGCTGCGAGATGCATTGGTATGTGGTTTGTACGAAGCCGAACCAGGAAAAGCAAGCTTCGCTAAATATTGGCCGCTTAGGCGTGGGATGTTTCTTGCCGTTGTTACAAGAACGAAAGATTATCCGCCGCAAGCCAAGAATGGTCGTTACACCTCTCTTTCCTGGATACTTGTTCGTTAGAATCAATATCTCAGAACACTATCGCACAGTGATTTATACTAGGGGAGTTCAAAAAATAGTGGAGTTCGGCTCCGGTCCGGTGGAGGTTGATCCTGCGGTAATCGATGCCATTAGAAGTAGAATGACAGACTCGAGCGTTTATGTGCTTGATAAAGCGAAGGAACTAAAATTAAATAGTGGTCAACCTGTCCAGATCAAGGAGGGTCCGTTAGCAGGACTTGAAGCCGTTTTCATGCGCGAATTGCCAGGGCGTCAAAGAGCTATAGTCCTTCTTCGAGCCCTCGCTCTCCAAGCGCGGGCTGTGGTAGACATTCACCAACTTGCGCCGCACCTAGCAGCTTGAGCTATCTTTGTCTAAATATTTTGCGTTTTGCCCACCTCCATTGGCATCGGATGGTATTGAACTAGTAGCTTCTGTCAGATATTTTGGCCTGAGTTAGGAGAAACCAGTATGAAAGCAGTAATTCTTGCAGGAGGAATGGGAACCCGGCTATCAGAAGAGACCAGTCTGCGGCCGAAACCCATGGTCGAAATCGGCGGAAAACCAATACTCTGGCACATTCTGAAGATTTATGCGGCACACGGGATAAAGGAATTTATTATCGGTCTTGGTTACAAGGGAGAGATGATCAAGGAGTATTTTCTTAACTTCTATGCGTTCAATAAGGATATTTCGGTCGATCTTGCGAGTGGGAAGACAACGATTCATGATGGGCGACAGCACGAAGACTGGAAAGTGCATCTCGTCGATACTGGTCTGCACACTCAGACCGGAGGTCGGCTCAAACAGCTGAAGAAATGGATAGGCGATGAAACGTTTTTATTTACGTATGGAGATGGGGTCTCCGATGTCGATGTTCAAGCCACTATAAAGTTCCATAAGTCTCATGGAAAGTTAGCCACAGTGACCTCAGTCTTACCTCCTGCCCGATTCGGGCGACTAGTGTTTGACCAGGATCAGATTGTCGACTTTAAAGAAAAACCTCATGCTGATGAAGGGTGGATCAATGGTGGCTTCTATGTTCTTGAGCCAAAAGCTATTAATTATATCAAAGGTGACGAAACCGTGTGGGAGAGGGGACCAATCGAGCAACTCACCCGAGATAATCAATTGATGGGCTATCGGCATAATCGTTTCTGGTCCTGCATGGACACGCTCAAAGAGAAGAATTACCTGGAGGAGCTATGGCAGACATCGAAGGCTCCATGGAAGATCTGGTAAGTTTTGATTGAGGTTTGACGAAGGTGGCGCATCCCCTGTCACATGATGTTCGTCGGTGTTGAAAAGGGGGTGAGAAGGCTTGCACAGTTCGAATGTGTAATACTTAGGAGACAAGAGTTGAATGGTTGAATTAGCCCCGCGGTTGCCTAAACATTCGGTTGCTGCCGACTTTCGATTAAGTGCCACCTTGCTGACCTCTAAGTGATGATGTTTCCCCATGCCCGTGGTAAACGCATACAATTGGGAGGATAGATGAAGGTTCTAGTCACAGGCAATATGGGTTATGTTGGTCCGGTGGTAGTGCGTCGTTTGCGTGAATTCCATCCTCAAGCCACGCTGATCGGTTACGATACCGGCTACTTCGCACATTGTCTAACAGGTGCTCTTCAGCTACCTGAAAACTTGCTTGATCTCCAATACTTCGGTGATGTTCGATATATTCCGGACCAGATCCTTCAGGGGATTGATATGATCGTCCATCTCTGTGCGATTTCGAATGATCCAATGGGTGCCACTTTTGAAAAGGTTACCATCGATATTAACCATCTAGCGAGTATCAGTCTTGCTCGGAAAGCTAAGGGAGCAGGAGTTAAAAGGTTTGTGTTTGCATCGAGCTGCAGTGTGTATGGTTTTGCTGAGGGAGGCTTTCGCCGAGAGGAGGATGCGCTTAATCCACTTACGGCCTATGCCAAATCGAAAGTTCAAACTGAGCAAGATCTGGCATCGCTAGCATCGGAAGATTTCGCTGTAACTTGCCTGCGGTTTGCAACTGCCTGCGGGATGAGTGATCGATTGCGATTGGATCTTGTGTTAAATGATTTTGTTGCTAGTGCACTTGTGGCAAAACATATCAATATTCTGAGTGATGGGACACCATGGCGTCCTTTGATTCATGTTAAAGATATGGCAAGAGCCATCGATTGGGCGGTGCAGCGTGATCCAAAAGATGGGGGAAACTTTCTCACTGTTAATGTGGGAAGCGATGCATGGAACTATCAGGTAAAAGACTTAGCGGAAGCGGTTGGTAATCTTGTACCGAATGTGAAGATTTCGATTAATAAAGACGCACAACCAGATAAACGCTCCTATCGAGTCAATTTTGACAAGTTCTCAAAGTTGGCGCAGGGGTTTCTTCCCATTGTTGACCTTTTGACTGCAGTTGAGGGCCTTCGAGATGGACTTCTGGCCATGCAGTTCCGCGATACTGAGTTCCGAACAGGGGAGCTAATACGTCTGGTTACCCTACGACGGCTGCGCGAGAGCGGGCAACTGACGGACGAGCTCAGATGGAAAGAAAAAATCAATAGTTGATATGATTGGTTGTTCCGTTAAACCTAGAAGACCAGGCGGATTGCAGTTTGCATATAACGGAGGAGATTCTGAATGGGACAGTCAGGGTGTCGCTCATGTGGTACGATGCTCAAGAGGACGTTTGTTGATCTTGGCATGTCCCCGTTAGCGAATTCTTACATTAAGCCTGAACAGCTGAATCGCATGGAGCCTTTCTATCCGTTGCACGTGTATGTTTGTGAAAGGTGCCTGCTGGTCCAATTGGAACAATTCTCAACGCCGCAGGATATTTTCTCGGACTATGCGTATTTCTCATCATTCTCGGATTCTTGGGTGGCTCACGCCCGCGCCTATGCGGATATGGTTGTGGATCGATTTGGATTGGATTCTGGGACAAAAGTAGTAGAGATCGCGAGCAACGATGGATATCTTTTGCAGCATTTCGTGACCCGCGGCATCCCTGTGCTAGGTGTGGAGCCAGCGGCGAATGTGGCTGAGACAGCGAAAAAGAAAGGGATCAATACAACGGTCGCTTTCTTCGGAGAAAAGACGGCTCTCGATTTAGTGCGTGAAGGATGGGGTGCTGATCTGATCATTGGGAACAACGTGCTTGCGCATGTACCCGATTTGAACGACTTTGTGAGGGGGCTTAAGGTGTTGCTGAAACCGACCGGCCTGATGACTATGGAGTTTCCTCATTTGGTTCAGCTGATGCAACTCAACCAGTTCGACACCATCTATCACGAGCATTTTTCCTATTTTTCTTTCCTAGCGGTCGAGCAGGTATTTGCCAGGCATGGACTAAAACTGTTCGATGTTGAGGAGCTGCCGACTCATGGTGGGTCCTTGCGAATCTATGCGTGTCACGATGACGATGCGTCTAAACCCGTTTTGGAGAGAGCGAAGGAACTAAAATTGCGGGAAAAAACTGCAGGGTTTGGCCAGCTCGATCACTATCTGTCATTTGGTCTACACGTCGAGGCGACGAAGAGAAAATTGCTATCGTTTCTTATTGCTGCAAAGCAGGAAGGCAAGCGGGTTGTGGGTTATGGGGCCCCAGCAAAAGGAAATACGCTGCTCAACTATTGTGGAATTCGGACCGACCTGATCGATTACACCGTGGATCGGAGTCCACATAAACAAGGACATTTTCTGCCCGGTGTCCATATCCCAATCTACGAGACAGAGCGAGTACGTAGCACACGTCCTGACTATCTTCTTATCCTGCCCTGGAATATCAGAGAGGAAGTTATGGGGCAGATGCACTATGTTCGAGAGTGGGGAGGGAAGTTTGTCGTCCCAATTCCCGAAGTACAAGTGTATTCATGATTTTCACGGAAAGTACCCTTAAAGGAGTTTATATACTCGACCCTGAGCCGGTACGAGATGAAAGGGGCATGTTTGCAAGGACCTGGTGCCAAAAAGAATTTGAGGCACATGGTCTTAATGCCACGTGGGTCCAGTCGAGTATATCTGTGAATACCTACAAGGGAACCCTGAGAGGGCTCCATTACCAGGTTGACCCACATGAGGAAATGAAATTGGTCCGCTGCACGGCGGGAGCCATCTACGACGTGATTATTGATTTGCGACCAACGTCGTCGACCTATTGTCAGTACGTAGGGATAACACTCTCGGCAGACAATCGTCGGGCTGTCTATATTCCCAAGAATTGCGCCCACGGGTTTCTCACGCTCGAACAGGATAGTGAAGTCTCGTACTGCATGTCAGAGTTCTACATGCCCAGTAGTTCTCGGGGATTTCGATGGGACGATCCGGTGTTCAAGATTGCCTGGCCTGAACGAATCCTGGTCATGTCGGAAAAGGATCGGACTTGGCCGCCGTTTTCGAAGAACGATTGATCTCAAACATGATTCGACCTAGTCTGCAAAGCACTTTAGAGGGTGAAGGATTGGGGCGAATGATGCGCGATCTGATAGTTGAGCTCTACCCGATATGTCGAAGTATCACTGGTGAAGGGGTCAGAGATACACTGCGTTTGATCCAAAAACGCATTCCACTTGAACTGAGAGAGGTCCCCAGTGGAACGAATGTGTTTGATTGGACAGTTCCATTGGAGTGGAATGTATCGGATGCCTACGTAAGGAACAGAGAAGGCAAGCGAGTCATCGATTTCAATGAACACAACCTACATCTGATGAGCTATAGTGCTCCAGTTCGGAAAAAGATGTCTCTTGCGGAGCTGAAATCTCATTTGTTCACGATGCCGGACCATCCAGAGTGGATTCCCTACCGAACATCCTATTACAAGGAGAACTGGGGATTTTGCCTTCGACACGCAGATCTCGAACGATTGCCGGATGATGAATATGAGGTCTCCATCGATTCAAGTATTCAGGCTGGTTCACTAACGTATGGTGAATTCTATTTGCCAGGTAAAGTTTCTGACGAGATTCTCATCTCGTGCCATGTCTGTCACCCATCACTATGTAATGATAATTTGTCTGGTATTGCAGTGGCGGTCAAGCTTGCAGAAACCATGGCTAGTTGCCAAAGGCGCTACTCATATCGCTTTCTTTTTATTCCTGGGACAATTGGAGCGATTACGTGGCTTGCGCAGAATGAGGAGCGAGTGTTCCGTATCAAGCATGGCCTGGTCTTAACGGGAGTGGGCGATGCGGGGAGCATTACGTACAAGAAGAGTCGTCGAGGCAATGCGGAAATCGATCGGGCAATGGCGCAGGTGTTGAAGCACTCGGAGGATCCCTATACCATCATCGACTTTTTCCCGTATGGGTATGATGAGCGGCAGTATTGTTCTCCGGGGTTTGACCTTCCCGTTGGATGTTTTATGCGAACGCCGCATGGTCAATATCCGGAGTATCATTCTTCGGCAGATAATTTGGACTTTGTGAAGACTGAGTCCTTAGTTCGGTCCTATGGCCGATGCCTTGAGGTGATTGAGCTATTGGAGGGAAACCGAACATACATAAATCAAAATCCAAAATGTGAGCCACAATTGGGCCGGCGAGGGCTCTATCGTGCTGTAGCGGGGCAACAAGAAAAACAATGGACGGAACTAAGTCTTTTCTGGGTCTTGAATGCCTCTGATGGACAGCAATCATTGCTCGATGTGGCTGAGCGTGCCAATCTTCCATTTGAACAAATTCGATTTGCAGCTGAAGCACTTTTAGAGGTTGGACTACTGAAAGAATGTCAGAGACCAGGAAACGTTTAAAATGGAGAAGCGATTATGAATGCTGCTTGCTGGGATCCTCCATTCTCGGACGAGCGACGCCGCGAGCAGTTGTATGATGGCTAGCTGATTGTATACTCGCCAAGGAAAAGCACTCTCGCATTTATCGAATTCGCCAGGAAGTTGATCAGGGAGGCCTTGATCCGTATGATCCAGAGACTGCTCTAGGGTACCTTTCTGTCGAACAATATGCCGATCTTCTCGGGAGGCTAAAGCCAATCTTGATTCACCATTCCGAATCAAGAGCGCCCATGTCCTCCGCCCCACGATTTCCTTGGACACTCAATTGGGGCATACTGCCCCTCAGTGAGGGAGGTGTTCATGGCGAAATCGAAAGCAGAGCGAGGTCGGTTTTCCTCGCGCAAGAAGATGGACGTGGTGCTGCGCGTGCTGCGTGGCGATGATCTCGATCTGGTCTCCCGTGAAGCAGGGATCACCGCCGCGACGGTGTCGGGATGGCGGGACCAGTTCGTGGCCAGTGGCCAGGCTGGGTTGAAGAGCCGGGCCGCCGATAGTCGCGACGACGAACTTGTGCGGCTGAAGGCCTTGGTTGGGGATTTGACGATGCGGCTGGAACTGTCGCGGGAAGCGGTTCAGCGGCTACGAGGTGGCTCCCCTTTGGCCCCCGGGAGGTCGACGCGATGAGCCACGCCACGTCGGCTTCCACGAATTGCTCGTATGGTGTGGTGCGAGTCTGTCAGGAATGGGGCGTGCGTCGGTCGACGTTCTATTACCAGCAGGGCCGCGGGGCTCAGTCGCAGGGCGCGCGAGCCAAGCGAGGCCCGAAGACGGTATACACCGACGAGGAGCTCACCGGGCACATTCGGCAGGTGCTGGCCGCCTCGCCCTTTCTCGGGGAAGGGCACCGCAAAGTGTGGGCGCGCCTGCGGGCGCAAGGGATTCGCACGTCTAAACTGCGGGTGCTGCGGCTCATGCGGCAGGCTGGCCTCTTGGCCCCCACCCGAGCGCCGCGCGTCGTGGGGCCACGGGTCCACGACGGGACGATCACGACGGAGCGCCCGAATCAGATGTGGGGCACCGATGCCACCAGTACCGTCACCGTGGAGAATGGCGCTGTGACCGTCTTTGTGGCCATCGATCATTGCACGCTCGAAGGGGTGGGGATTCATGCGGCGACTCGGGCCACCCGTTTTGAGGCACTAGAACCGATCCGCCAAGGGGTGCGCCAGCAGTTTGGCGCGTTCTCGGCTGGCTGTGCGCCAGGGGTGCAGGTGCGGCATGATCACGGGAGTCAGTATATGAGCGCAGCCTTCCAGGCGGAACTCCGGTTTCTCAAGATGACGTCGAGTCCGGCGTTCGTGCGCGCCCCAGAAGGCAACGGGGTGGCGGAGCGGTTCATTCGGACGCTCAAGGAGCAGCTGTTGTGGGTGCGCACATTCCAGACCGTGGAGGACCTCCGGCTCGCCCTCCACAACTGGCTGCGCCTCTATAATGAGCAGTGGCTCGTCGAGCGACATGGGTTTCGCTCCCCGGCTCAGGTGCGCCGAGACTTCCTGAGCCCATCGGCAGCCGCATGAGCATACGGGGGACTCAGGCCATCGGGGAGATTCCTGGGTGGGCGAGAAAATCCAGCGCACCACGTTGGCTCAGGAGCGACGATCGGCCCACGAGGCAACCCGGAGGTCGGGTCCAATATATGGCAATCACTGTGTCCAAGAAATCGGGAGCGGTACAATAACTATGACCGGCTCCATCAACAGTGACACAAGTGGACCCCATCTCAAATTCCATGTTGTCGATTTCGTTAGGCGACTTGGATAGGGCAGCTTGAAGGAAGACGAGTGGGTTGATTGGGTTGGATATCCGAATTGTAATGGACAACTCGTTATCAATCGTATCGATCTGGTGCTTTAAGACCCATCGCATTACTATCCTTTGCGTCTGTTTTCCGATGGCAATAGTCGTAAGTCCTTGCAGGTGTCCAGCGGTTCCGTCGTGGTGTGTTTGATCTGAAAACGAAATCAAGAACGAGAAAGTTGGGGTGCCTTTTACATCTTGAAGGCCAACTAGTTTCTCTCCGATCGAATGGAGAAGTTCTTTTAGTGCTGGGAGATCACAGATGTACTGCTCTTTATAAACCTTTGTAATGGCACCAAGCCGCGACCTCGTGATTGCATACGGTCTGCCGAGAACCGCAACACTACTTTCGAGTACATCCATGAGGTGCCTCCGGGTCTGAAAGGGCCTATGGAGGCGCATATATACCGTAAGGAATGCTTGGAGTCCATTTCTTTGTTCGGACTAAGAAAGGTTTCTCTAAACACTGGACACGATTGTAGCTTACTCCGGGGAGCAACCGCGCCAGGAACAACCAATCTGGCACGCTTGCAGCCCCATCGCTCGCATCTAAGAATTAGTCTCCTGCCCTGGCTGGTGTGGGGGCAGGAGACTTGATGTATTTATGAATACCCGGCACTTTGGATCTTGGAATCCTGATATCCATCCGAACGTTCCGGCCCCGCCGTTCCAGTACTTCAGCGCGCAGGACTCCCCTATTCGACGCACCACTTCGCTATACAACAAGCAGAACATTTTCGTCTGTGTCTGGATTGCATGCCGTTGCAGAACAATCTGATACTTCTCAGTCGGTACCGCGATCCCCAAAGAGCAGAAGTATCGGTGCTCTTCAAACTCTCGTGGCTGACTGTCGATGTCTTTGCTGATGTACTTGGAGAGATAGCGAGCCAGTTTCACCGGAGAGGTTCCAGGCCGTGGTCCTCGTACGTTGACCTGCCCCTGCGCTTTTCCGACAATCTTGTACCAACATCGACGCAAGAGGCGAATATCCTGAAATCCCCGGACGGCCAAATGGGGATGGATTGCCCCTCGCTTCTGGCATTCCAGCACTGCCACATACGGCATGGGATAAGCATTGCGAGACAGCATGCGCCGTAATCGTTCGAGATCGGTTAAGACCCTGTCTCGATCTTCCATGTTGTCTCTGTACGTGAGCGTGACAAGGTGATCGGCTTGGATCGACAGGCATTTTCTTCTGATCTCTCCCTTGGCCCTGGCTTGTGCCCGTTTTTCATTTTGTTCTTTGTGCTTTGACGTTCCCTTAAAGCCCTTCTTGCCCGGACGTGGATCGACCTTTCCCCATGACGCCTCGGCCCACTGCTTCCCAAAGTCGTGAATCTTGACGGACCAGGTTGAACCTCCCGATGCATGTGTGGGGATGTTGGATTGCGTGTGATTGACGAGAAATGTCTTTCTGACAAGTTTAGAGGCCGCCGGCGGACCGGCGGCCATGCGCTGCTGGCAGTCGCCAGCAAGCGCATCGCCCACAGCTCGCCGTTCCACATCTTCTTGAGATCGAGAGCGTCGTTCTCTATACTCCTGTTCCATAAACGGCCTCACATAATCGTAACCGAAATTGTAACCGCAAACGCCATTTTGGCCCTTTCAGCTAGCAAGAGGGCGCAAGTGAGACAGACCATCTATCCGGGCCATTCATCGTGTGATTCCGTTGGTTCCGATGAGACTGAGGGAGGTGGAGAAACTGGATCTGGAGCTATTTGTAAACCGCAGGTTGGAGGTTCGATTCCTCTCGCCAGCTCCACAACTTCCGTTGACGTTTCAACTCTGGGTGTTTTCCAGAACCACGTTCCTTCCCGCTCAATTCAATCCGTG
>Ga0224505_10002006_pt1 | contig 12270 bp, 11 predicted proteins | sample SF_Jan12_sed_USG_FD_169102 | JGI IMG/M metagenome (GOLD analysis project Ga0224505, IMG submission 169102) | Sediment microbial communities from San Francisco Bay, California, United States - SF_Jan12_sed_USGS_4_1 | ecosystem: Environmental > Aquatic > Marine > Sediment | place: USA: California...
TGCGCCACGGTGCAGGCAACGGCATCAACGTCCGCCTTGAGGCTTCTCCATGTAGCGGAAGAACTCGCTGTTCTTGTCAAGGACAAGGAGATCATTGTCCTTTCCAAGCGAACGACGATAAGCCTGGATGCTGCGATAGAAGGCAAAGAACTCGGGATCTTTCTGGTAGGCCTCGGCATATATTCCTGCCGCTTCCGCATCGCCGGCACCCCGGACTTTCTCGGCCTCGCGGTACGCCTCGGCGAGCGTCACCGTCCGTTCCCGGTCTGCCGCCGCCCGGATCTGCTCGGCCGACTCGGCACCCTGGGCGCGCAATTCAGAGGCAGTACGCGCCCGCTCCTGGCGCATGCGATCGAACACCGATTCACTAACCTCCTCCGGGAACTCCGTTCGCTTGACCCGCACATCGACTATTTCAATGCCCAGTGTTCGTGCGTTCACCCGCGCCCGCGCCAGCATATTGTCGAGCAATTCCCGCCGCTCTGCCGAAACGACCTGCGGAACAGTACGGTTCGCAAATTCGCTGCGGACGCCGTCCTTGACGATTTCGATTAGACGCTGGGCGGCCAGCAGTTCGTCGCCGCGGGTGGCCTTGTAATACTCGTCAACATCGACAATGCGCCACTTCACGAAGAAGTCCACGAGGAGGTTCTTCTTCTCCAGGGTCAGGAAGGGTTCCTGCGGATTCGTCTGGGTGAGTATGGTCCCGGGAAATTTCCTGACGGTATTCATCCAGGGAATCTTGAAGTGCAGGCCGGGCTGGATGTCGGTTTCCAGAATACGGCTGAACTGGAACTTGATCGCCACCTCACGCTCGTCCACGGTGAAGACCGAGGCACTGATCAGCAGGGCGAGCAAGACCAGACCGATGGGCAGCAGGGCGCGGACGTTCATCGGGCCTCCCGGGTACGGCGGTCTTCACGATCCCTGATTGCCGTTGACGCCTCGGCGGCGGCGCTGGCCGCAGGGGCCCGGTTGGGCTGACTGGCGGCTGCCGGCGACGAGTTGCGCTGTTCCAGAATCTTGTCAATCGGCAGGTAGATCAGGTTATTGCCCTGGCCGCCGTCCATCAGGACCTTGTTGGAATTGGCGTAGACGTCCTCCATTGCGTCCAGGTACAGGCGCCGACGGGTAACCTCGGGTGCCTGCTTGTACTCGGTGAGCAACTGCGTGAAGCGGGATGCCTCGCCCTGCGCGTCGGCAACCACCCGGGCGCGATAGCCCTCTGAGTCCTGCTGGCGACGTACGGCCTCGCCACGCGCTCTTGGCAGTACGTCGTTGGCATAGGCCTGCGCCTCGAAAGAGAGCCGCTCCCTGTCCTCGCGCGCCTTGATGGCATCCTGCACGGCCGCCTGCACCTGGCTCGGGAAATTGGCGTCCTGCAGATTGACCTTGGTCACCAGCATGCCGGCCTGATACTCGTCCAGGGTCTGCTGGATCAGCTTTTCAGTAACGGCCGCAATCTCGGTGCGGCCCTCGAGCAGCACGAAATCCAGCTTGTTCTTGCCGACGACTTCCCGGATTGCACTCTCGGTAACATCCTGCAGGGTGCTTTCCGGATCCCGCACATTGAACAGGTACTTCACGGGATCCGCGCGTCGATACTGCACGACCAGGTCCACCACAATGATGTTTTCGTCAGCAGTCAGCATCCGGGTCTGCTGCTTGAACGGCACCACCTCGTTGATGTTGACCTTCTCGACCCGCTCGATGGGCCATGGGAGGTGCCACTGCACGCCGGGATCGGTCGTTTCCTGGTACTTGCCGAACCGGGTAACGACGCCCCGCGCCGCTTCGTCGACAGTGTAGAAACCACTGCCGAGCCAGATAATCACCGCAATGACAGTCAGGATTGTTGCCGCCGGCCCACCCGGCTGGCCGCTGCCACCCTCCGGCGAACGAGGGTCGCCACGACCGCCGCGGAGGAATGTATTCAGGCGCCGTTGCCATTCGCGGACGATCTTGTCGAGATCCGGCGGACCCTCATTCCGGCCCCGATCCCAGGGATTCTTGCCGTTACCAGATTCGTTCCAGGCCATAACCTTCAATCCCAGGCTTTCATGTTGGCTCGCACATCATCGTTGGCAGCAGGACGACTGAACGCCTGCTTCGAGAGTATTTGCAGATGCTCACGCCGGTTCAGGTCATCGAAGCCCCGGCGATCGAGGTCCAGATCCAGCTCCCAGCCGCCTTCTTCGCGCATTCGCTCAGCCACGACCGCCCCCATCTCATAGAGACGGGCCCGCAACCGGGCCTCGGCTGCAGTCAGCCCTACCGTGCACTTGAGCCTGGCGACCTGAAGATATTCTGCGATCACGCCGAGCAGCGCATCAATGCCCAGCCCGGTACGCGAAGACAACCAGATTCGCGTTGCCATGCCCGTTTCTGCACGGTCAACCCGGGGGTGAACATCAAGTATATCGATCTTATTATAGACCTGAATCCGCGGCAGGTGATCCGCCCCGATCTCTTCCAGCACCTTTACGACGTCGTGCACCCGCTCCTCGTGGGCGGGATCCGAACAGTCGATGACGTGCAGGAGGAGTCGCGAGTGCTGGGTCTCTTCCAGGGTCGACCGGAATGCCGCGACCAGTTCATGCGGCAGATCACGAATGAACCCGACCGTATCGGCCAGGACAACATTCGTACCGTCAGGTAACGTGACACGGCGCAGCGTGGGATCGAGCGTTGCAAAGAGCTGATCGGCGACGAATACCCCCGCCTTGGTCAGCAGATTGAACAAGGTCGACTTACCCGCGTTCGTATACCCGACCAGCGAGACCGTGGGAACCTCATCCTTACGCCGTTTCTGACCGGCGGTTCGGCGCTGACGCGAAACCCGGCCGAGACGTTCGGTAAGACTGCGGATCCGCTGACCAATCAGCCGGCGGTCCGTTTCGAGCTGGGTTTCACCCGGACCGCGCAGGCCGATGCCGCCCTTCTGTCGCTCAAGATGCGTCCAGCCACGGACCAGTCGCGTGGCCAGGTGCTCCATCTGGGCCAGCTCAACCTGCAACTTACCTTCGTGGGTTCGGGCGCGTTGGGCAAAAATGTCGAGAATCAGTCCGGTCCGATCAATCACGCGCCGGTCCAGGGTCTTTTCCAGATTGCGTTGCTGGGCAGGGCTCAGGCGATGATCAACAAGAACAATTTCGGCGCAGGTGTCGTGCAGAAGCTGACGCAACTCCTCGACCTTGCCGATACCAATCAGAAACCGGGGATTCACCTTGCGCAGAGACGCAGTAAGTTCGCCGGCTATTTCGGCACCGGCCGACAACGCCAGCGAATTGAACTCCAGTTGCTCCTCAGAGCTCGGAAGATGGCCGATACCGACGTGAACGAGAATAGCAAGTTCGCCGTGACTCGGGCGATCAAACAAGATGGCGCTCCACGCCTGACCGGCAAAGCCCGGCACCCGGACGCCGGCCGGACCGCGGATCAGGCGGGCAAATCAGTCTTCACCCTCGTCATCGTCCGACAGGACGACAGCGCGAGACGGCACTACGGTGGAAATTGCGTGCTTGTAGACCATCTGGCTGACGCTATTCTTGAGAAGCACGACAAACTGGTCGAATGAGTCGATGGTTCCCTGAAGCTTGATCCCATTCACGAGATAAATCGAGACAGGCACCTTCTCCTTCCGAAGCGTGTTCAAGAAGGGATCCTGCAGCACCTGACCTTTGGCCATCTTGGACTCCTGAATTTTTCTTTTCATTTACCAACCCGCGACGGCATTCTAGCGGCTCAGGACAGATATTGCATCCGCGGTACGGTGGCCCGCACCGCCCGCTCGAGGTCCGCGAGGAGGCTCCCGGACTCCATATCGAGCCATAGATCGCAGTCTTCACGACGAAGCCAGGTCAGCTGGCGTTTGGCAAGCTGCCGTGTGGCGGCCAGTGCCCGAATCTCAGCGTCGGCCCGGTTGCAGCGTCCGCCGAGATATTCGGCCATCTGGCGATAGCCGACCGCCCGGAGGGCCGGACACCCGTCATGCATCCGGGGCATGGCCAGCAGCCGCTCAACCTCTCCGACGAATCCACCTGCCAGCATGTCCCGGAAGCGCCGGTCGATTCGCCCGGCCAGGAGCTCACGGTCGCGCGGCACGAGGCCGACTTTCAGGAACATCCCCCGCTCCGCCGGCGACCCCTGGCCCTGTTGGGCCGAGATAGGCTGGCCGGTTAGCCGCCAGACTTCCAGGGCGCGCTGAATTCGCTGCCGGTCCGTCACGCCGATACGGGCCGCGGCGACGGGATCGAGCGCGGCGAGCTCGGCGTGCAGGGCGGGCCAGCCCTCGCGGGCCGCGCGCGCGTCGAGCTCGGCCCGCAGGTCAGCATCGGCGGCCGGCAGGTCCGACAGGCCCCGGGTCAGGCTACGGAAGTACAGTAGCGTTCCACCAACGAGGAATGGCAGCCGGCCGGTGGCGCTGATCTCCCTGATCGCGTGCGAAGCATCGCCGACAAAATCCCCCGCCGAGTACTGCTCCCACGGCTCCCGGATGTCGATCAGCCGGTGCGGATAGCGCGCCAGCGTGTCCGGCGGGGGTTTGCCCGTACCGATATCCAGATGCCGGTATACCATGGCCGAATCCACGCTGATCAGGCCGAGCGGCAATCTCTCCGCGAGCTTCAGCGCCAGATCCGTCTTTCCGGTGGCGGTCGGACCCATCAGGCATACAGCGATATTTTCCGGCTCGGCGGCCACATCAGCGGCCGCGGGCAAACAGTCGGTCGAGTTCGGGCAGCGAGAGGGCCACGCGCGTGGGCCGGCCGTGATTGCACTGCTCGCTGCGCGGCGTTCGCTCCATGTCGCGCAGCAGTCCGTTCATCTCATCGATCGTCAGGCGCCGATTGGCGCGAATGGAGGCATGGCAGGCCACGTTGGCCAGACACCGGTCCAGCAGGCCAAGTAATTCATCGGTACCGATGTCGTCGTGCAACCCGCCCAACAGGCTGTGCACGAACGACACGACGTCGTCTCCCGCCAGCATTGCCGGTACGGCACGCAAGGTCAGGCGGCCCGGCCCGCTGCGCAGCAGATCGAATCCGCAGCGCTCCAGCAATTGCGCGTGGTGCGTGGCGCGCTCAGCCTCGGCTTCCGTTACCGACAGGGTAATCGGGAGCAGCAAGACCTGGGACTGGACGGCAGACTGGCGAATGGCAGCTTTCAACCGTTCATAGGTGACCCGCTCGTGGGCGGCATGCGCGTCCACAATAAGCAGGCCATTCGCGGTCTCGGCGAGGATATAGACCCCGTGGAGTTGCGCCAGCGCAAGACCAAGCGCCGGCATGCCGCTGGCCGTTGCCGGTTCCGCGGGAGCCGCCGGGTACGCTGCGCTGTCGTCCCGGACAAGCCCCGCACTCCGGGTCCGCGTCGGTAATCCGCCCGGCAGACCAAGCGCCAGTGCTGCGGTTCCTGAACCGGTGCTGGTTTCGGGCGCAAGCGGCAGGGACGGACCTTGCTCATCCCCGCCTGGCCGGCCGGCGATAATCTCCTCCACGGCGTGGCGCACAAAATCCCGCACCCGGCCCGGATCCCGGAAGCGGACTTCCTGCTTCGCCGGATGCGCATTCACGTCTACCCAGGCCGGGTCCATGTCCAGATAAAGAACGTAAGCGGGCCACCGGTCCCGATAGAGCACGTCCCGGAAGGCGGCCCGAACGGCACCTGCCAGAACTTTGTCCCGAATGGCGCGGCCGTTCAGAAACACGTACTGCAGATCCGGCTGGCTCCGTGCGTGCGTCGGCAAGGAGATCCATCCGCGCAACGAGAAACCCGTGGCATCCCGCGCGACGCTGACGGCGTGCCGAATGAATTCCTCACCACAAACTTTCCCCACCCGCGAGGCCAGCTCCGCCGGCGACTGTGCCGCGGCGAGATCCAGTACCAGCCGCTGGTTGTGCTGAACGCGAATGGCGACTGAAGCCCGTGACAAGGCAATGCTTTCGACAGCAGCCCGCACGTGCGTGAACTCCGTCCGTTCACTGCGCAGGAACCGGCGCCGCGCCGGCGTATTGAAGAAGAGGTCGCGGACCTCGACGGTGGTCCCCGGGGGATGTGCTGCCGGGACGACCACCGTGCCCGGTCCGCAGCCCTCGCCCGAAACCACAAAGCCCTTGGCAGCATCTCGGTGCCGTGATGTCAGGGTCAGGCGCGAAACCGAGGCAATGCTTGGCAACGCCTCGCCCCGGAATCCGAGGGTCGCCACCTGCTCGAGGTCCTCGAGGCTCTCAATCTTGCTGGTGGCGTGCCGTGCCAGCGCTATCGCGAGTTCATCCGCGGGAATCCCAGTGCCATTGTCCCGTATGCGGCACAAGCGAATACCGGCCTCCTCGAGGTCCAGTTCTACCCGGGTTGCACCCGCGTCCAGACTGTTCTCCAGCAACTCCTTGACCACCGAGGCCGGGCGCTCGACGACTTCCCCTGCTGCGATCTGGTTGACGAGATGTTCTGGCAACTGACGGATCGGCATGCACGCATTCTTTCAAATGCGAGGCCACTTGCCTATGCGCGCAGCCGGGCGCCGCCCGGATCAGGTGCTTTCGCGCGGAATCCGCAGGGTCTGACCGACCATCACCCTGTCGGAGCGGAGGCTGTTAGCGGTACGCAGACTGCGCAAGCTGACGTTGTAGCGAACGGCGATACCCGACAGCGTATCCCCCCGACGGATGACATGTTGCCGCGCCGTCGCGTCAACGCCCCCACGCGGTGCAGACGATGCGGCGACCAGGGTGGCAGCCGGTCGCCCGACCGGCGGGTTGCTGGCAAAGTAGCTGCGCACGCCCTCGAGAACTGCTCTCGCCAGGGCGTCCTGATGGCGGGCTGAACGCAGATTCTGCTCGTCGGCCGGATTGGAGATGTAGGCAGTTTCCACGAGTATGGACGGGACATCAGGCGACTTGAGCACCATGAACGGCGCCTGTTGCACGCTGCTCCGGTGCAGCCGGCCCAGTTTGCCCATACGCCTAAGGACAGCATCCCCGACAGCAATGCTGGAACTGATTGACGCATTCTGCGACAGGTCCATCAGGACGGACGCGAGTACCGGATCCTTGTTGCCGAGCTCGACGCCGCCGATCAATGCCGCGTTTTCTCGTGCCGCCAGCCGGCGCGATGCTTCGTCGCTCGCCGCTTTCTCGGACAACACGTACACGGTGGAACCGCGCGCCGCACGGTTCCGGGCGGCATCCGCATGAATCGAAACAAACAGATCCGCATTCGCGCTGCGCGCCGTCTCCATCCGTTCCCGCAAACCCAGGAAGCGGTCGTCCCTGCGGGTCAGGACGCCACGCATGCCGGGTTCGGCGTTCAGCCGATCAACCAACCGGCGACTGATCGCCAGCGTGACGTCTTTTTCGCGCAGACCGGAACGGCCGTGCGCGCCGGGATCACGGCCGCCATGTCCGGCGTCTACGACCACGACAATCTGTCGGCGTGCCTCGGGGGCCCGCACAACCGGCGGTGGTACTGACGGTACTGCCACTGCCGCGGGCACAGGCGCAGGCGCGCGAATCTGCGCCGGAACTGGCGATCGAACGGCTGACGGCGATGCCGAGACCACCCACGACACTGGGCGCAACTCGATAGAGAGTCGCGGGACGCCGTCGACGGCCGCCAGCGTCGCCGACGGCCGCATGGGCTCCGTGACATCAAAGACGATGCGCAGGTTGCCGCCGGGGCGGTGCGCGACACGAATCTGCCGGATAGCGCCGGTTGCAAGGGGCAATGGCAGGGCGGTAGGCCCCAGGGCTGCCGTGGAAATATCCACGACCACCCGATGCGGCCCAGTGAGCGTGAAGAGATTGTACGTGGCGGCGCGGGTCAGACGGAGTTCGACCCGGGTGGCAGGCCCTCGCCCGTCGATCGCGATCGACTGGACTCGCAGCCGGTCAGTCGTGGCGGCATTGAGTCCGCCCGCGCCCAGCAGGGCGACTAACGCGACGCCGGCCACGGCCAGCGCCGATAGCCCGCGGGTGATGGCGGTCTGCCAGCTCACGTCCACGCTCCCCGAAAATCCCTTTCGCGGGTCCGAGTATACGTAATACGGCCGTCTACCGGAATAGTTTTCTTAATTGAAATAGGCAGATAGCAGGGTTATCTGCGGCGCGCATCAGCACCTTGCCGGCAGGATCTGATCCAGCTGGACCAGCACCCGGGCACCCTCGCCAGTCAGCGAGGTCAGCAGCACCCGCCGACCCTCACCCTCGAATTCCAGCCGGCACACAAGATCAGCGGGCGGCAGGCGCCCGTCGCCCCGCGACGGCCACTCTGCCAGGAGCAGGCTCCCCGGCCCCAGTTCATCCACGAGGCCCAGGTCGTCGAGTTCAGCCGGATCACGCAAGCGATACAGGTCAATGTGGAACACGCGAAAGGCATTGAGCAGGTACGGCTCAACGAGCGTGTAGGTTGGACTGGGCACCCGCCCCGTATGACCGAGACCGGCGAGCACGGCGCGGGTCAGCGCAGTCTTGCCGGCGCCCAGCTCACCGTCGAGGTAAATCACCAGGCGCGGTGGCGCCGCATCGAGTACGGCGCGCGCCAGTGCCGCGCCCAGCCGCGAGGTCGCCGCGTTGTCCGGCAGGTACCGGGCTACGGGTTCAGCCACGGCCGCAATTGCGCGAGTACATCGCTCGCCACCACGCCGCGCTGGCCGGAGCGTGCGGCCGCGTCGCCCGCGGCACCATGAACGAACGCCGCCGCGGCGGCAATATCCGCGCCCGGCCTCCCGGCCTGCGCGACGAGGCCGGCAACCACGCCGGTCAGCACATCACCCATGCCGGCCGTGGCCATGCCTGGATTGCCGCTGGCTATCAGCCAGGGCCGGTGTCCGGATTCACCGACCAGCGTACCGCTGCCCTTGAGCACGGCAGTCCCGCCGTAACGGTCCAGCAGTCCCTGAAGGGCGCCGGGGCGATCGCGCTGGATGTCGGCCGACGAGCGCCCGAGCAGCCGCCCCGCCTCGCCGGGGTGCGGGGTCAGGATCCAGTCGGCGCGGCGCGCCCCGGATTCCGCGAGCAGGTTGAGCGCGTCCGCGTCGAGGACCAGCGGCAGTGGCGACGCAAGGACCGCAGCAAACAGGTTGCGCGCCCAATCGTCCTGGCCGAGCCCCGGACCTAGGGCAACGACGGTCGCCCGGGCCAGCAATGGCGCGAGTTCTTCCGGCACACTGACGCCGTGGCACATCAATTCCGGTCTTACGAGTGGCAGGAGCGCCGCATTCGCCGGGCGCGTGGCTACGCTGACGAGTCCGGCACCCGAACGCAGCGCCGCCTCTGCCGCCAGGCTCACGGCACCGCTCATCCCGGTATTGCCGCCAATCACGAGAACGTGCCCGAAGTGGCCCTTGTGGGCGGTGGCCTCGCGGCGCGGCAACAGGCGGCGCAACGTCTCGGGACTGAACAGGCAGAGCGGCGCCTGCCCGCTGAGTCCGGCGCGGTCCACCACGGCGGACGGAATGCCGAGGTCAGCAAAATGCAGGTCGCCGGTATAGGCAGGTCCGTCGCCGAGGTACAGCCCGAGTTTGCGGCCCACGAAGGTGACAGTAAGGTCGGCCCGGACAGCGACACCCGCCGGCAGGCCCGTACCGGCATCCAGGCCCGAGGGAATGTCGACGGCCACCACGGGCCGGCCGGCGGCATTCACCGCGTCGATCGCGACACGAAAGTCGCCGGTCACGGGCCGCGTGAGACCGATACCCAGTAGTGCATCGATGATGAGGTCAGCGTCGGTCAGAACATCCGGAGCGAAGGGCTGTGGCGTGCCACCGGCCGCCGCGAAGTCCTGCCAGGCGGTCGCCGCGTCGCCGGTCAGTCGCGCGGGATCGACCAGCGCGCACACCCGCACATCGCGCCCGCCCTGTCGGGCGAGACGCGCAATTACGTAGCCATCACCAGCATTGTTCCCGGCTCCGCAGAGCACGACCCACCGGCGGGCGTCGGGCCAGCGGGCCATGGCCGCTGCACACACTACGTCGGCGGCGCGCGTCATCAGCTCGTAACCCGCAATGCCGAACGCGCTCGTGGCTGTGCGGTCGAGGCTGCGCACCGCCTCGGGAGGCCAGACACCACAGGCTGCTTCGGACATGGCCGTGATTATACTGAGCGCCGACCTGCCAACCCGGTGAGATACGCCCGATGGACCTCCAGCAGCTCGCTGCCCGGATCAGGAACTGGGGCGCTGAGCTTGGCTTTCAGCAGATTGGCATCGCCGGGACCACCCTGACCGACGCCGAGTTGCGGCTCGATGAATGGGTGTCGCGCGGCTTTCAGGGCGAGCTCGGCTACATGACCCGGCACGGCCGCAAGCGGTCGCGCCCGGCAGAGCTGATACCCGGCACCACCCGCATCATTTCAGCGCGCATGGACTACCTGCCCGCGGGCGCGGCGCCGGCCGACGGCGTGCTCGCCGACGGCGAGCGGGCATTCATTGCCCGCTATGCCCTCGGCCGCGACTACCACAAGCTGCTGCGCCGCCGGCTTGCGCAACTGGCCGAGCGCATCAGCGCGGCCGGAGCCCCGCACGGGTACCGCGTGTTTGCCGACAGCGCACCGGTACTGGAGAAAGCCATCGCTGCGGCGGCCGGACTCGGCTGGCAGGGCAAGCACACCAACCTGATCAACCGGGTGGCCGGCTCGTGGTTCCTGCTGGGCGAGATCTACACCGACCTTCCGTTGCCAGTGGACGAGCCCGTATCCGATCACTGCGGGAGCTGCCGGGCCTGTCTGGACGTGTGCCCCACGCAGGCCATCGTCGCGCCGTATGTCCTTGACGCGCGGCGCTGCATCTCGTATCTCACCATCGAGGCGAAGGGCCCGATCCCTGTCGAATTCAGGGCTCCCATGGGCAATCGTATCTTCGGCTGCGACGACTGCCAGCTGGTGTGCCCGTGGAACCGCTACGCCCGGCCGAGTGACGAGCCCGCGTTTGCACCCCGCCACGGGCTCGATGCCCCCCAACTGACAGCATTGTTCGCCTGGTCGGAACAGGAGTGGTTGGCAAAGACCGCCGGCAGCGCCTTGCGTCGTCCCGGCTACCTCGGCTGGCTCCGCAACATCGCCGTTGCGCTCGGGAATGCGCCGTCGTCACCGCTGATCCTGGCTGCGCTGAAAAGTCGGGCCGGTCACGCGTCGGAGCTGGTTCGGGAGCATGTGGCATGGGCATTGCACCGTCACGAGGGTGGCCGTGATGACGGGCAGCAGTGACGCGCTATTGATCTGACCGGCTAGAGATCGACCACCAGGTTGTCGATCAGCCGGGCCCGGCCAAGCTGGGCGGCCGCCATCACCACGAGGCTGCGACTGGTTGCACTGGCAATGCTGAGATCGTCGGCATTGCGAATGGCGAAATAGTCAGGGCGAAAACCCCCGGCCACGAGGGCGGCCATACCCTTTTTCTCCAGTGCCGAAAATCGCCGTTTGCCAGCCCGTAACTGCCCGGCACAATCGGCAAGGGCGCGCTGCAACCCGGCCGCCCGCGCGCGGTCACCCGCGGCCAGATACTGATTCCGCGAACTGAGCGCGAGGCCGTCTGCCTCCCGCATGGTGGCCCCGGCGACAATGCGGATCGGCAGGTGCAGATCCGCCTGGAGCCGGCGTACGATGACCAGCTGCTGGTAATCCTTCTGGCCGAATACCGCGCTGTCCGGCCGGACGATGTTGAACAGGCGAGTGACCACCGAGGCCACGCCGTCGAAGTGTCCAGGGCGATATTTCCCGCAGAGAATCGTGGACAACCCGGGCACGCTAACCACGGTGCTGCCACTCTCACCAGCGGGGTAGATTTCTGCTACCGACGGGGCGAACAGCGTGTCGACCTTCGCCCGAGTCAGCTGCCGGCGGTCCTGATCGAAGGTGCGGGGATAGGCGGCATAGTCCTCACCCGGCCCGAACTGGGTCGGATTCACGAAGATTGACACTACGACGCGGTCGGCCAGTGTGCGGGCCAGTTCCACCAGGCTCAGGTGCCCCGCATGGAGATTGCCCATGGTGGGAACCAGCGCAACGCTTTCACCGGCCGTGCGCCAGCGCCGCAGGTTCCCGCGCAGGCCGGCGACCGTGCGGACCGTCTTCAAGTGCTGAACCCGGGCGCGCGCACGGAAAATCAGGAAAAGCAGTGTTCGGCAGCAGGATAACTGCGGTCTTTTACAGCGGCAACGTAGGCCTGCAAGGCCTCCAACGGCGATACCGCCCCCTGCATGAAGTTCTGCACGAAGCGTGGCAGGCGCCCCTGGGTGATGCCGAGCATGTCGTACAGCACCAGAATCTGGCCATCGAC
>Ga0224505_10002007_pt1 | contig 12265 bp, 11 predicted proteins | sample SF_Jan12_sed_USG_FD_169102 | JGI IMG/M metagenome (GOLD analysis project Ga0224505, IMG submission 169102) | Sediment microbial communities from San Francisco Bay, California, United States - SF_Jan12_sed_USGS_4_1 | ecosystem: Environmental > Aquatic > Marine > Sediment | place: USA: California...
AATTGGAATTCACGCCGTCGGCTTCGGCCTCGAAACTCAAGACCATGCGATGACGCAACACGTCGGGCGCGACTGCCTGAATATCCTCGGGACCGACAAAGTCCTGGCCTTTCAGCCAGGCGTGCGCCCGGGCGGCGCGGTCTATACCCATACTCGCACGAGGGCTCGCGCCGTAAAGCACCTGGCCTTCAAGATCACTGCTCACCGCACCCGGATTACGTGTCGCGACGACGACGTTGACGATGTATTCCTCGAGTTCCGGCGCCAGGTGCAGATTCAGGATGGCGAGGCGCGCCCCCATGATCGACTCCATCGCCAGCAATTCCGGCGGTCGGAACGCATCGCGCTCGCCCTTCTTCGCTTCGTCCCGGTTCAGTACCAGGATACGGCGCTCGTCCTCAATCGTCGGGTAGCCGACCTCGACATGTAACAGGAAGCGGTCCAGCTGCGCCTCGGGCAAGGGATAGGTGCCCTCCTGTTCGATCGGATTCTGGGTCGCCATCACCATGAACAGATCTTCCAGCGGATAGCTCTTGTCGCCCACGGAAATCTGCCGCTCTTCCATCGCCTCGAGCAGGGCCGACTGTACTTTCGCCGGCGCACGATTGATTTCGTCAGCCAGGATCAGGTTGTGAAACAGCGGCCCCTTGCGGAACTCGAAAGTGCCTTCCTGCGGCCGATAGATATCGGTTCCGGTCAGGTCGGCCGGCAACAGGTCCGGTGTGAATTGCAGGCGGTGGAAGTCCCCTTCAATACTCTCGGCCAGCACCTTGATGGCACGGGTCTTCGCAAGACCGGGCGCACCCTCAACCAGCAAATGCCCGTCGCACAAGAGCGCGATCAGCATGCGATTGATCAAATGAGCCTGGCCAATAATCAGGCTGCCCACATGAGCCTCAAGTTTCTGGAATTGTTCTCTGACTGTCATTAATTACTCCGAGGGATACAGCGGCGTGCCATTCTAGAGAGGATGCGCCGCAAGACCAACCAGTCGCATCATTTTTTCAGTAGTATTAGCCCCAGTTCCGACCACCGATAAGCCATTCCATTGCATCAAATCGAGAAAAAAAGTCCGCGTGCGCAAGAAACAGTCACCTTCGGTCTCCTGCTCATCGCCATGCTGACCTCCTGCAAGGCAGAGCACGAGAGTGTTTCCGCTGTCGCCACGGTCCCGGTCGTATCCGCCTGCGGCGAGTCCGGCGCCCTGCGAACAGCCCTATTTGGCGGCATAGAAGCCAACATTCAATGGGGCGCCAGCGATATGGAATGCGACAGCATGCCGCGACCGGATGGTGCGGGCGTCCGCATGCGATTTGCAGGCGAAGTATCGGGGGAGATGCTGGCCATCATCATCGCAATACCCGGACTGAAACCGGATGAAATCGGGTTGGAGATACCGAGCAACGTGACGGCAACGGTTGAAGGCACCGGACGTTTCTTCAGTACGCCCAATCTCGACTCCTGCTGGACCGAGATCACTTCGCAGGCCCGCCTTGCCGGGCAAGAGGATGCTCGCGCGATAGCAGGCACCCTGTATTGCGTGGCGCCGCTCGGGGAAATCAACGGCGACGCCGCCATAACGATTCCGACACTCGAGTTTTCCACCATCGCGAACTGGAGATCAAAGTGAGACCGGCATTTGCGAAATCATTGACCCTTGTCGCCACGGCTTTGCTTTGTCTGACGTCATGCCGTGCGCCGGCTGAATCAACGGAGTCGGGTGGCGGCACCCTGGATGATGTTTTTGATCGCGGCAAGCTCCTTATCGTCACCGATGATGGAAGCGAGCACGTGTTCGACGTTTACCTCGCGACCTCTGCCGAACAGCAACGTCGCGGACTGATGTTTGTCCGTAAAATGCCGGAGACCACCGGCATGCTCTTCATTTACGAGGACAGCGACTTTCATTCGATGTGGATGAAGAACACCTATATATCGCTGGACATGGTTTTTGCACGGGCAGACGGTTCTGTTTCGAGCGTCATTCACGAGACCCAGCCGCTGTCACTAAGCTCGCAACAATCTGTTGAGCCCGTCAATTACGTGCTGGAACTCAATGCAGGCACAGCGAGGCGCCTTGCAATCGGCAACAAAAGTCATCTTCGCCTCGCGAACGGGGACGGCGCGGCGCGGTGACCAGTGCGGCAAAAAACTGTCGTATTGCTTATCGGTTTTGCAGCGTGGCGGCGATCGACTCCGCGAGGTAGCTGACATTATCGGGTGTGATACCCGCAACATTGATGCGGCTCGAATCCACCATGTAGATGCCGAATTCCTGCTTCAGCCGCGCCACTTCAGCAGCGGTGATGCCGAGGAAACAGAACATGCCCGTGGCACGCACAAGGTGCGAAAAGTCACGACCAGGCATTTTTTCGACTAAGGCATTACTCAGCAGCGTGCGCATTTCCTGCAGACGCTCCCGCATCTCCTCAAGCTCCATGATCCACGCACGGCGCAATTCCTGGTCATTCAAGATCAAACTAACGACCGCCGCACCATGATCGGGCGGTACCGAGTAGATCGTACGCACGAGGTTGTTGACCTGGCTGTTGACGATGTCGCGAGACGCGCGATTCGCCGCCAGTAAACTCAATGTACCCACGCGGTCCCTGTACAAGCCGAAATTCTTGGAACAGGAACTGGAAACAATCATCTCCGGAACGCGCTCCGCCATCAGCCGTATCGGGTAGGCATCGCGGTCGAGATCGTGGGCAAATCCCTGGTAAGCGATATCGATGAACGGGATCAGCTTGCGCTTGACGATGACGTCGGCGATCGCCTGCCACTCTTCCATGGATGGATCGAGGCCCGATGGATTGTGACAACAGGCGTGCAACAACACGATGTCGCCCGCTGGCGCAGACCGCAAGGCCGCAATCATCTCGTCAATCCTGATCACGTGCTTTTTCGTGTCGTAATACGGATAAGGGGTCAGGTTCACACCCGCGCCGCCCAACAGCGGAATGTGATTGGCCCATGTGGGCTCGCTCACCCACACGGCGGCATCCGGCGAAGCGCGCAGAATCATGCCTGCCGCTACCCGCAGGGAACCTGATCCGCCCGGCGTTTGCAGCGTTGCCAGTCGATCGTCGAATTTCGAATCGCCGAAGGTCAGCGCCTGCATGGCCGCATTGAAATCCGCCGCGCCTGCCGTGCCAATGTATGTCTTGCTTTTTTGCGTATCGACGAGGACCTGCTCAGCCCTTTTTACAACCTTGAGAACCGGCGTTTCGCCCTGGCGCGTCCGGTAGACACCGACACCGAGATCAATCTTGTCTGGCCGCGGGTCATCGCGGTACTCCGCAATTAACCCAAGAATGGCATCCGCCGGTGCCGCCTTCAGTGATTCAAACAAACGCTTGCTCCGCCCTGCTAGGGGTTCGGTGATGTCGACAGCCGCGCATTGTACACACAAAAACGCCGGCTCGAAGGCCGGCGTCTTGAGTGTTGCGGCGGGACCTTATCGATCAGCCTTTGGGCGCCCACACCGAGCACCAGCCGCCAGCGGCAACCGCTTTGCCCGGGAATATCTGGCAGGGCCGCCACGCATCACCGTCCGTTCCCTGGATCAGGGCACAGTTGGCACAATGCTGATCGGCCGCTGGATTATTTCGTGAGGCGGGATCAACGGTCGCGGCATCGTGCGTGTATTTCATCGCCTGCGCCATCGGATCATCTTCCGAAACGTGCGGCAAATCGTCGGCTCGTGCTTCACGACCGGCCTGTACGAGACAACCGGCAGCCGCGACGGCCGACAGCTGGATAAATTTACGGCGAGGAATTGTGCTCAACGGAATCTCCTTAATATTCGTGTCTTGTCACCTGGGCACTGGCCCGGCGACCGGTAGTCTAATGCATATCGTTACACGCATCGACTGCTTAATGTCGATCGCGGGGCGGAGTCTACCGAAGTTTCCTGAACGGCAGCCAAACGCAGCAGGCGTATGAATTTGCTCAGTTTTTGAGAACGATTCTCATTGCGGCCTGCAGCCCGCACCACTGGGATATACTGCTTGGCCTGATGCGCCATTCGAAAGCCCGATGAACACCAGCAGCCTCGCGATTACCGTGCAAAAAGTCCGTGCTGACGCCGCGAATTCGGCCGATTTTCCGCTCGTCAGCGATCAGGTCGCTGTCGAGGAGCCCCTGGAAATCCGTCTCGGCTACAACTCCGCTGGCGGGCGTACAGCGACGAGCCTCTCGATCACGATGCGCACGCCAGGCAACGATGCCGAACTCGCACTCGGATTCCTGTACTCGGAATCGATCGTGACTCGCGCCGATGACATACAGCGCGTCGAACATTGTGGACCCGCGGCACCCGACACCGGCAACCACAACATCGTGCGAGTTGATCTCGCTACGCACGTCGCGGTTGATATCGGCCGCCTGCAACGGCATTTCTACACGACCTCAAGTTGCGGCGTGTGCGGCAAGTCGTCACTTGAGGCCCTGCGAATCACCGGCGCCGAGCGGCTTCGCGACGGCACGGTCTCGTTCACGAAGAATGTGCTCACAAAAATGCCGGATACTTTGCGCGAGCGGCAACAGGCCTTCGACCAGACCGGCGGACTGCATGCCGCGGCGGCATTCGATTCAAGGGGTGAAATCCTGGTGGTGCACGAGGATGTGGGCCGTCACAATGCAGTCGACAAAGTGATCGGCACGTTGCTCATGCAAAACAGGCTACCGGCCGACAACCTGGGTCTCATCGTCTCCGGGCGAGCCAGCTTCGAGCTTATGCAGAAAACGCTGGTCGCCGGGATACCCTTGCTGGCGGCCGTTGGCGCACCGTCCAGTCTGGCGGTCCAGCTCGCAAATGAATTTAATGTTTCGCTGGTTGGCTTTTTGCGGGGCGAAACTTTCAATATCTACTCTGCCGGGGAACGCATTACCTGATGGCTACGATAGACAAACAAACAACCAGCGAAATCGTCGCGAAGTTTGGCGGCAAGGCCGAAATGCTGGTGCAGATTCTGCAGGCAATTGTCATGCGCTTTGGCTGGATACCGGAAGAAACCATCCGGCAGCTGGCCAGCGAGCTGAACTTGTCGCGCGCCGATGTGCATGGCGTCGTTGAGTACTACCACGATTTTCGCACTCGAGAGCCCGGCAAACACATCGTCAAGATCTGCCAGGCCGAAGCATGCCAGGCAATGGGCAGCCGTGCGCTTACCGCGCATGCCGAAAAGACGCTGGCGATGAGCCTGCACGATACGGCAAACGACGTCACGCTCGAACCCGTGTACTGCCTTGGCAACTGCGCCTGCTCGCCGGCCGTCATGATCGATGGCAAAACCTACGGACGCGTCGACGCAAATCGATTCGATGCCCTCCTCGACACGATGCGGGGTAAAGACTGATGGCGCGAACAAAAATTTACGTACCGCGGGAAACCGCAGCGATTTCGGTCGGCGCCGATGAGGTGGCGCTTGAGATTGCTCGCGTGGCCAAGAAGACCGGCGTCGAAATCGAGCTGATTCGCAACGGCTCCTGGGGCGCAAGCTGGCTCGAGCCGCTGGTCGAAGTTGAAGTGAACAGTACTCGCATCGCCTACGGCAATGTCACTGCCGATGATGTCGCCGGGATGTTTGCCGGCGACCTCGTGAATGGTGGCGAGCATGCGCGACGCCTGGGATCCATCATGGAAGTCTCATACCTGATCAAGCAGTCCCGCTGGACTTTCTGGCGTTGCGGTCTCATCAATCCGCTGTCGATTGAAGATTTCGAACGGCACCAGGGTTTCAAGGCTTTGCAGAAGGCGTTCGCTGACGGTGCCGAATCGGTTCTTGAAACCGTGACTGCATCCGGCCTGCGTGGCCGGGGCGGTGCGGGTTTCCCGACCGGCATCAAGTGGCGCACGGTTGCCAACACGCCCGGCGAACAAAAGTACATCGCCTGTAATGCCGATGAAGGCGACAGCGGCACATTTTCGGATCGCCTGCTGATGGAAGGCGATCCGCTCGGATTGATTGAAGGCATGATGATCGCGGGCTTCGCCGTTGGCGCGAATAAAGGATACATCTACCTGCGCTCGGAATACCCGTTGACGCATTCCATACTGTCGCGCGCGATTGAGACCGCACGGAACGCGGGCTGGCTCGGCCGCAACATCAAAGACAGTGGCTTCGATTTCGATATCGAACTGCACCTCGGCGCCGGCTCGTATGTGTGCGGCGAAGAGACCGCGATGCTCGAAAGCCTCGAGGGCAAAAAAGGCATCGTCCGGTACAAGCCGCCCTTGCCAGCAATTGCCGGCTTGTTTGGCAAGCCCACGGTCGTGAATAACGTCGTTACGCTCGCGTCGGTGGCAAACATCGTCAACCTTGGCGCCGAGCGCTATTCCTCCCTTGGCGTAAATCGCTCCAAAGGTACGCTCGCCTTCCAGCTCGCCGGCAATATCAAGCGCGGGGGCCTGGTCGAAACGGCTTTCGGCGTTACCTTGCGGGAACTGATTGAGGATTGGGGCGGCGGCACCGCGAGCGGCAGGCCTGTGAAGGCTGTGCAGGTCGGCGGACCATTGGGCGCCTATATTCCCGCTGAGCAACTCGATACGCCGATGGACTATGAAGCGTTTATCGCGATCGGCGGCATGATCGGCCACGGCGGTATTGTCGTGTTTGATGACACCGTCAACATGGCCGAACAGGCCCGCTTCGCGATGGAATTCTGCGCTATCGAATCCTGCGGCAAGTGCACGCCGTGCCGGATCGGCTCCACGCGCGGCGTTGAGGTCATCGATAAAATGATTGCGGGCCAGGATCGCGAGGACAACTACAATCTCTTGGTCGAGCTTTGCGACACGATGGAGGGCGCGTCCTTATGTGCAATGGGCGGAATGACCCCCTATCCGGTTAGAAGTGTTCTAAAATACTTTGCAGAAGACTTTGCATCTTCCAAAACGAGACATTCATGAACAAAGTGCGACAACGCGATCTGGGCACCCCGGCCTCCACGAGCACGACGACCGTGTGCGTGGAAATCGACGGTATGCCGGCCACGGTAAAAGCCGGCACGAGCATACTCCGCGCAGCGCGCGAGTCCGGCGTCGATATTCCCAAGCTCTGCGCGACAGACAGTCTCAAACCTTTTGGCTCCTGCCGCATGTGCCTGGTCGAGATCGAGGGACGCAAAGGCTATCCCGCTTCCTGCACGACGCCCGTTGAAGAGGGCATGAAAATACGCACGCAGACTGGCGCCCTGTCGTCGCTGCGCCGCAACGTCATGGAACTCTATATATCCGACCATCCGCTTGATTGCCTGACCTGCTCCGCGAACGGCGACTGCGAATTGCAGGACATGGCCGGTGCGGTCGGTCTGCGCGAAGTGCGCTACGGATTCGAGGGCGAAAATCATCTCGACGGTGGCGTCGATGCGAGCAACCCCTACTTCCAGTTCGACGCCAGCAAGTGCATCGTCTGTTCGCGATGCGTGCGCGCCTGCGACGAGGTGCAGGGCACCTTTGCGCTGACGATCCAGGGCCGCGGTTTTCAATCGAAGGTTTCTGCCGGCATCGACGAAGGCTTTCTCGGTTCCGAATGTGTGTCCTGTGGCGCCTGTGTGCAGGCCTGCCCGACCGCCACACTCATGGAAAAAAGCATCGTCGATCACGGGCAACCTGATCACAGTGTGGTTACGACTTGCGCCTACTGCGGTGTCGGTTGTTCTTTCCAGGTCGAGATGAAGGGCGAACAGGTCGTTCGCATGACGCCACACAAAGATGGTCAGGCCAACCATGGCCACAGTTGTGTGAAAGGACGATTTGCCTGGGGCTATGCGTCGCACAAAGAACGCGTCTTGAAACCGATGATCCGCGAGACCACGAACGACCCCTGGCGGGAAGTCAGCTGGGACGAGGCTATTCAGTACTCGGCGCAGCGCTTCAGGGAAATCCAGAAAAAATACGGCCGCAAATCGATCGGCGGCATTACGTCCTCACGTTGTACGAATGAAGAAGTGTATGTCGTGCAAAAGACAATTCGCGCCGCATTCGAGAATAACAATGTCGATACCTGCGCGCGCGTTTGCCATTCGCCGACCGGCTACGGGTTGAAAACGACCCTGGGTACCTCGGCCGGCACACAGCCATTCGACAGCGTCATGGATGCCGACGTCATAGTCGTGATTGGCGCCAATCCGACCGAAGCACACCCGGTGTTTGCATCACAGATGAAACGGCGCCTGAGAGAGGGCGCAAAGTTAATCGTCATCGACCCGCGCCAGATCGGCCTGGTTCGCTCGGCGCACATCGCGGCCGAACACCACATCGCTTTGTCGCCCGGCACCAACGTCCCGGTCATCAATGCACTCGCACACGTCATCATCAGCGAAGGGCTGGTCGCGGAGGAATATGTACGCGCACGCTGCGACGTCGAGTCCTTCGAAGCCTGGAAGGCGATGATCCTCAGACCGGAGAACTCGCCGGAGGCAGTCGCGAAAGTCGCCGGTGTAGAAGCCGAGACCCTGCGAGCAGCCGCGCGCCTGTATGGCAGCGCAAAAAATGGCGCGATCTATTACGGACTCGGCGTTACCGAACACAGCCAGGGTTCGACGATGGTGATGGGCATGGCGAATCTTGCGATGGTCAGCGGCAATCTCGGCCGCTCGGGCGTCGGCGTGAATCCATTACGTGGTCAAAACAACGTGCAGGGCTCCTGCGACATGGGATCGTTCCCGCACGAGCTGCCCGGCTACCGGCACATCTCGGGTGACGAGGTTCGTACGAGCTTTGAAAAGCACTGGGGGAAAACACTGGACCCGGAGCCCGGCTTTCGCATCCCCAATATGTTCGACGCAGCCTGCGCCGGCGAATTCATGGGCATGTATATCCAGGGCGAAGACCTGGCCCAGTCCGACCCCAATACGCTGCATGTTGAAGCCGCGCTCGGCAACATGGAATTTATCGTCGTGCAGGACCTGTTCCTCAACGAGACCGCCAAGTTCGCGCACGTCTTCCTGCCCGGTACATCGTTCCTCGAAAAAGACGGCACGTTTACGAATGCCGAGCGCCGCATCAATCGCGTGCGACCTGTCATGCGGCCGCAACAAGGCAAGGACGAGTGGCGCATCACGCAGGAACTGGCCCAGGCCATGGGTTATGACATGAACTACCCGAACGCCGCAGCCATCATGGACGAAATCGCCGAACTCACGCCGACGTTCAAAAACGTGAGCTTCAAGCTGCTCGACGATATCGGCAGCGTGCAATGGCCGTGCAATGAATCAGCGCCCACCGGCACGCCGATCATGCACATCGAGCAATTCGTGCGCGGCAAGGGCTTGTTCGTCGAAACCGAATACGTTCCGACAGAAGAAAAAACGAATCGCAAGTTCCCCTTGTTGCTGACGACGGGCCGAATATTGTCGCAGTACAACGTCGGCGCACAAACGCGCCGCACGCTGAACAACACCTGGCATTCGGAAGACGTGCTGGAGATGCATCCGCACGATGCGGAAACGCGTGGTGTCAGGGATGGCCAGCTGGTGTCACTGGCGAGCCGCAAGGGCGAGATCTCGCTCAAGGCACAAATCACCGAGCGTGTGAAACCGGGCGTGGTTTATACAACCTTCCATAACCCGGAAACGGGCGCCAACGTTGTTACGACCGAGTACAGCGACTGGGCCACCAACTGCCCCGAGTACAAAGTTACTGCCGTGCAGGTCACGCCGGCATCGCATCGCTCAAGCTGGCAAAAAGAGTTTGCGGAAAAAGCGGAGCGGCAGGGTCAGCTCGCCGAGCCCGGCTAAGCCGGATATCTCACCGATTCGCGGAATCGGCCGGCTTTTTCTCAGCCGGCACCACAACTGTCTCTTCGGGCTCGTCGCCGGCAAACATCCACGCTTCGACGTGCTTCTTGACGTAAATCGGAAACAGCCAGAACGCGAGCCCCAGCCCGATGGCGCCCAGGGGTGGCGAAAGCTGCGCCACAGTAGCCGGCCAAATGAATGCGCTCAGGGTATTTTTGAACGAATCGATGATGAAGTTCAAAACGAAGCTGATGACCTGACCGTCGAACAACAATCCGATCTGCTTGAAGTCCTCAATGAAGGATTGCGCTTCCAGCGTCGCAAACGTTATTGCAAAACCACACGCGTATAAACCACCGCCACGCAGGTCCCAGACCTTGCGAAACCAGCGGCGGAATTGGCCGTGCGACTTGCCCGATAGCGCACGCGCCTCTTCGCCGAGTCGATCCTTAATGTGTCGCTTATTCAGACTTGTCGAGCTTGCTGAATTTTGATCCTTCGAGCGTCAGGTTGTACATCAGCCCCTTGGAACCAAAAACAAAGCCTACGACGGGATCGCGAATGTTGTCGGTATCGATGCTCTTGCCGGCACCCAGGTCGATCAGTGCAACCGATCCGTCAACGCCGACTTTCCAGCCCTCCGAATTGCGAAACTTCTGCAGGGATTCTTTCGTCATGAATGCAATGACGATCGATTTCGCTTGTGCGCCCAGCTGGAAACCGATCGAACCTGACGTTGTGCGGTAATAGTCCACCGTCTGCCCGCCGACACGCAGCACGCCTTCACCGGTTTCGCCGCCAACGCCTATCCCAACCTTGATGACGCGGGGGAATACGAGGTAGCCAGCCGCCTGGTTGATGAAAACATCGCCACCGGAAATTTCCTCGTTGAAGACCTTCATGGTCTCATCGGCGTCCCGGTTCAGTTCCGCTGCGGACGCCGCGATCACCGAGCTGGTAATCAACAGTGCGGCCAGCATGCTCCCAAAACGAACATTTTTGCTTTGCATTTTCATTTCTTTGTTCCTGTATATTGAAAACCCGGCCAGACAAGGGGCCGGAAGTGTGGCAATGATACCCTATTGTTCGCCCGACCCGGCATCGCCTCTTTATGTTTTCGCGGCGCGCAGGAATGATTCCAGCATCGCGCGCAGTGTATTACGCAGGTCGTCAGCTTTCGCCACATCCATCGTGGTTGATTGTTCGTTCATGTAGGCGCGCTGTGCAATCTCAAGCTGCAGCGCATGAATGTTGTCCTTAGGTGCACCGTAATGCCGTGTGATGTAACCACCTTTGAATCGACCGTTAATCACGCTGCTATAGCGGCTCGCCGTCGCGACTCCGGCGACAGCCGCTTCGATCTCGGGACTGCAGCTCGCCGACGAATTGCTGCCAAGATTCAGATGCGGCAACTCACCGTCGAACAGGCGTGGGACCGCACTCGGTATGGAATGCGCGTCCCAAAGCAAGGCGTAACCGTGCTGGCCACGCAGCGCGTCAAGCGTGCTGCGAATGTGCTCATGGTAGGGCCGCCAGTACGTCTCTACACGATGTGCTTTCTCGGCGTCGTCCACGCCACCTTCCCGGTATATCGCCGCACCGGCAAAGGTTTGCAGCGGACACAGGCCTGTGGCCACCTGCCCCGGATACAAGGCAGCATCGTCAGCTGCGCGATTCAGGTCGACGACGTAGCGGGAGTAGTTAGCGACGACGGTGTTCGCGCCCATTTCCCTTGCAAACGCATATAGCTCCGCGACATGCCAGTCGGTATCCGGCATTGATCGCCCGGCATCGCTCATGCGCGCCGCGATATCGTCCGGGATATCGCGTCCGTCATGCGGCACGCTGATCAGTAGCGGTAAATCGCCACCCTGCTGTCGGAATACCGGTCTCATGTACCCAGGCTAGGCAGCACTGAGGCGGCGTAGGAACAATAAGCGCCCTTGTCGATGAAAGTCGCGACATTGATGATGTCGGAAGACAGGGATCGATCCGTTTCATAGGCGGGTGAAATCTCGCGCAAAGAGGCGATGACCTGCTCGATGATGGGGGAACTCGACTTAGGCCGATGAAATTCGATGCCCTGCGCCGCTGCCAGCAGTTCAATCGCAACAATATGAGCAACGTTGTCGAGCATCGTGTGCAGGCGCCGGGCGGCGAAGGTAGCCATGCTGACATGGTCTTCCTGGTTTGCCGATGTCGGGATGCTGTCGACGCTCGCCGGATGTGCGTGCGACTTATTCTCGGACGCCAGCGCGGCTGCCGTCACCTGCGCCATCATGAAGCCACTATTCAAACCACCGTCTTTGACAAGGAATGCCGGCAGGCCGCTCATGTGCGAGTCGATGAGCAAGGCAATGCGACGCTCCGACAAGGCACCGATCTCCGCGATAGCCAGTGCAAGATAGTCCGCCGCCAGCGCCACCGGTTCAGCGTGGAAGTTGCCGCCGGAGAGAACCGAGTTCGAATCTGTAAAGACCAGCGGATTGTCCGTGACCGCATTCGCTTCGATTTCGAG
>Ga0224505_10002009_pt1 | contig 12262 bp, 8 predicted proteins | sample SF_Jan12_sed_USG_FD_169102 | JGI IMG/M metagenome (GOLD analysis project Ga0224505, IMG submission 169102) | Sediment microbial communities from San Francisco Bay, California, United States - SF_Jan12_sed_USGS_4_1 | ecosystem: Environmental > Aquatic > Marine > Sediment | place: USA: California...
CTCCTCGAGCGGGATCTCCGGCGGCAGCCCGCGCCGCACCGCGTCGGCGAACTTCTGGTGCTCGATGTAGCTCGCGCCGAAGTGCTGGCCGAGGTACTTGATGTTGGTGTCGCGGATCTGGCGCACCGCGACGCCTTTGGCCGTGCCTGAGGGCTGGCCCCAGACCGCGCGCCGGCCCCAGTCCTCGCGCCGACCGAAGCGCAGCACACCCGAAGGCAGCAGTGACTCGAGCTTGCCCTCGGCGCCGACGATCACGACATGCTCGTTGTCGATCGAGTTCTCCGCGAACATGCACAGGTCCAGCGAGGCCCGCGCGCCCGAGGGATATTCGACGATCACATAGGCGCTGTCGAGGATGTCCGGCGTCTTCCCGTCGTATTTCTCGTCGAGGTGATTGACCCGCTGGCCGCCGGACGCGAACACGCGCGCGGGCTTCTCCTTCAGGATGAAGTCCATCAGGTTGAAGTAGTGGCAGCACTTTTCGACCAGCGTGCCGCCGGTGTTGGCAGAGAACCGGTTCCAGTTCCCGACTTTCGGATAAAACGGCTCGCGGTGCTCGCGGATCGCGACCTGGTGCAGCGTACCGACCGCGCCTTCATGGGCCAGGCGGATCATCTCGGCCACCGGCGGCATGTAGCGGTACTCCTGCGCCACCCAGACGATGCCCTTGCGCGCCTTCGCGCGCTCGATCATCTCCACGCCGTCGGCCACATTCGTCACCAGCGGCTTTTCGCACAGGATGTGCAGATCGGTCGCGAGCGCATCGCGCATGACCTGGATGTGGGTGAAGTTGGGGCTCGCGACCACCACCGCATCGCACAGGCCGCTGGCGAGCAGGTCCCGGTGCCCTTCGAACAGCTTGACTTGGCCGCCGAGCAGCGCCGAGGCCGCGTCGCGGCTGCCGGCGTCCGGGTCCGCCACCGCGGTGACGGCCGCGCCGCCCATCGCCCGGATGTTCTCGATGTGCTCACGGCCCATGCTGCCGCAGCCGATGATGCCGTAACGGATCTTGTTCATGGGACAGTGCCTTCTTGGTTGCTGCCTCGGGCCTGGCAATGGAGTGGGTGTTCGAGATGCGCGCCAAGATCGGCGTCACATGGGAAGGGGCGCCGGGCGCGGGCGGTTTCTGGTACCCCAGCATGAACCCGTGCCCGGCGCCCCTTTTCGTGCCACGCCAATGCACCCGCGCGCATGGCTCAACCCTTCAGGCCGCCTTGCGTCAGGCCGCCGACCACGCGTTCCTGAAAGATCGCGATCAGCACCGCGATCGGCACGATGGCCACGATCAGCGCGGCGGAGATGATCGGCCACGGGAACGTGAACTCACCCTGGTACAGCGTGATGCCCACCGGCAGCGTACGGAAGTTCGGGTTGCTGTTCAACGACAGCGCGAGCAGGAACTCGTCCCACGAGTTGACGAAGGCGAGGATGCCGGCGGTGAAGACCCCCGGGGCAGCCAGTGGCACCACGACCCGGACCAGCGCCCCCATGCGGGTGCAGCCGTCGATCATCGCGGCGTTCTCCAGGTCCTTCGGGATGCTCTGGAAGAAGCTCACCAGCACCAGCGTGCACACGGGCAGGTTGAGCACGATGTAGGGCAGCACCAGCGCGGTGTAGCTGTTGAGCAGGCCGAACGCTCGCATCGTCTCGAAGATCGGCACCAGCAGCGTGACCAGCGGGAACATGCTGGAGGCGACGATGCAGGTCAGGATGAGCTGGCGGCGCTTCAAGTTCAGGCGTGCGATCGCATACGCCGCGAGCGCCGACACCAGCAGCGAGAACACCGTGGCCGACAGCGCCACCGCCAGGCTGTTGCCCAGGTACTTGAGCAGGGGCTGGTCGGTGAAGGCCTGGATGTAGTTGCCCAGCGTCGGCGCGTGCGGCCAGTACGTGATGGGCTTGCTCACCAGCTCGGCCTCGGTCTTCAGCGAGGTGAGCAGGATCCACACGGCGGGGAAGAATCCGTTGACCACCACCAGGCCAGCGGCAATCAGGCGCAGGGACTTGCTGTCGAAGATCGATTTCATCGCGACGTGTCCCTCAGGCGTTCTTTCCGATGCGCTTCAGGTAGAAGGCCGTGACACACAGCGACAGCACGAACATGCATACCGCCAGCGTCGAACCGTAGCCGACATCCAGATAGTCGATCGTCGTCTTGTGGATCAGCATTGCCAGCGTCTCGGTGCTGTTGCCCGGCCCGCCTTTAGTCATCGTGTACGGGATGTCGAAGGTCTGCAACGCGGTGATGGTGCGGAAGATCAGCGCGACGATGATCGAGGGCATCAGCATCGGGATCGTGATCTGCCAGAACTGCTGCCATTTCGACGCACCGTCGACCTCGGCGGCCTCGTAGAGCGACTTCGGGATCATCTGCAGCCCGGCAAGCAGGATCAGCGCCATGAACGAGCTGGTCTTCCAGATGATCGTGAGACATATCGCGGCAAACGCCCAGTTCGGCCGCAGCAGCCACATCGCCGGTTCGGCTGGCGACACGGCGCGGCGCACGATGTCGTTGACGACACCGTACTCGGTGTGGAAGAACCACGCGAAGATCAGGCCCGCGAACGCGAGCGGCAGCGCCCACGGCAGCAGCAGCGCCAGCCGCACCGGCCACTTGCGCTTGAAAGGCAGGTTGGCCAGCATCGCCAGCCCCATGCCGACGACGAGCGCGCCGGGCACCGTGATCAACGTGATCAGCACCGTGTTCTTGGCCGCGTTCCAAAAATCGGGGTCCTTGAACACGAGCGCGTAGTTCTCGAGCCCCACGAACTTGATGCCGCTGCCTCCGGAAAGGCGCAAGTCGAAGAACGAGTTCCAGATCAACTTGCCGATCGGGTAGACGACGATCAGCGCCAGCAGCAGGAATGCTGGCGCGAGCAGCATCACGCCGAGCGTCTTCTCGCTCGGATCGCGCAGACGATCGATTGCGGTCGCGGTTGCCAAGAAACGATCCCTCCGGCTAAGCCCGCATCCGGGCACTTCGGTGCAGGCGTCGAGGCCGGGCCCGGCAGCGGGCCCGGCAGCTTTGCAGTCGCTATCGCATCACGCGCGCCAATCGCGATTCGATCTCGCTGACACCGTCGGCCGGCGTCTTGGTCCGCGCGAGAACGGCGCTCGTCGTCGTGCGGATGACGTCGCTGACCTGACCGTAGTCCTTGCTGATCGGGCGGCTCTTGCCGGCAATCACCACGTTCGCAGCGTCCTTGAACCACGGGACCGCCTTGACCACGTCGGCGTCGGTGTACACGCTCTGGTAGGTCGCCAGCAGCGAGCCTTCCTGGGCGAGGAACTTGCTGGCCTCCGGGCTGGACATGAACTTGACGAGGTTGGCAGCGGCCGGCTTGTTCTTGCTGAACGCGCTCACCGCCCACTGCCATCCGCCGACGCAGGTGGCGCTCTTGCCGCCGGTCATCGCCGGCAGCGGCATCACACCGACCTTGCCCTGCACCGTGCTGTCCTTGTCGTCCTTGAAGCGGTCCCAGGCAAAGCCCCAGTTGATCGCGAAGATCACCTGGCCAGCCTTGAACTCGTTGACCGTGTCGGGGGTCTTGACCTCGGCGACGTTCTTCTTGATCACGCCCTGATCGACCATCGACAGCCAAGTGGCCAGCCCCTTGGTGGCTGCAGCCTTGTCGAGCGTCATCTTGCCGGACGCGTCGTTGAAGTCCTTGCCTTGTCCCCAGTACGGCAGCAGGAAGGTGCACACCGCGCCTTCGATGGGCGCGCCCTGGATCGACAAGCCTTGAAGATTGGCATTGCCCTCGGCCTTCTGGATCTTGGTGGCGGCGGCGGCCAGCTCGTCCCAGGTCTTGGGCTCCTTGACACCATGCTTGTCGAGCAGGTCCTTGCGGTAGTACATGAACATCGCGTCGGCGAACGCGGGCATCGCCGCGAGCTTGCCATCGACGACATTCGACGTGCTGTAGACCGGCAGGTAGGGCTTGAGCACATCGGCGGGCTTGCCGATGTACGAATCGAGGGGCTCGAGCCAGCCCGCGCCGAAGTACTGCGCCGGGTTGACGATGTCGATCATGTAGATGTCGATCGCCGAATCCTTGGCGTTGAGCACAGTCGACAGGTACTGGCGCTGCAGCTCCGAGGTGGCGCCGCCGGTCTCGATGTCGATCTTGACTCCCGGGTTCTTCGCCTGGTATTGGTCGAAGAGCTTGCGCATCAGGTCGGGGCGCTGGTTGGCGCCGCCCGAGAAGACGCGCAGCGTGGTCTGCTGGGCAAATGCCGTCGTGGCGCTCGCCAGGCCGACCACGAGCGCGGCCGCGGCAGTCAGGGCAGTAAGGTAAGTGCGACGCATCATGACGAAAGTCTCCTTGTGGTCGTCGTGGGGTGAAATCAGATCGCGGCGCCGGTGGCCGCGTCGAACAAACGCATGTGGCGAGGATTCAGGTGTACGGACAAGCGCGTACCCGGCGTCTCGCGGAACGAGGCCGGGCAGCGCGCCACCATCTCGGCCGCGCCCACCTTCAGCGTGGCCAGGGTCTCGGCACCGAGGGGCTCGAGCAGCGACACCTCGGCCGGCACCGCGATGTCCTCGCCCGACTGGGCCGACAGCGTGAGGTTCTCGGGCCGGATGCCGAACTTGAGTTGCCGGACGGCGTCCGCACGCGACGCGAGCTCGGCAGGCACCATGATCTGCGTGCCCGCACCCAGGTCGGCGCGGCCGCCGGCCAGCGTGCAGTCCACCAAGTTCATCGGCGGCGCGCCGGTGAAACCGGCGACGAACAGCGCCGCGGGCTGGTTGTAGATGTTGTCGGGCGTGTCGTACTGCATCTTGCGCCCCGCACTGAGCACCGCGATGCGGTCGGCCATCGTCATCGCCTCGACTTGGTCGTGCGTGACGTAGATGATCGTCGCCCCCAGACGCTGGTGCAGGCGCTTGATCTCGCTCCTCATCTCGCCGCGCAGCTGGGCGTCGAGGTTCGACAGCGGCTCGTCGAACAGGAACACCTTGGGCTGACGCACGATCGCGCGGCCGATGGCCACGCGCTGGCGCTGGCCGCCCGACAGCTGCCCCGGGCGGCGATCGAGCATGTGGTCGATGCGCAGCAGGCGGGCTGCGTCCATCACGCGGCGCTTGATCTCGGCCTCGTCGGTGCCGCGCAGGCGCAGCCCGAAGGCCATGTTGTCGTACAGGTTCTTGTGCGGGTACAGCGCGTAGTCCTGGAACACCATCGCGATGTCGCGCGCGCGTGGCGGCAGGTCGTTGACGACGGTGTCGCCAATGCGGATTTCGCCCCCGGAGATGGTCTCCAGGCCCGCGATCATTCGCAGCAGCGTGGACTTGCCGCAACCCGAGGGCCCGACGAAGACGACGAACTCGCCGTGGCGGATGTCCAGGTCGATGCCGTGGATGACGTTGGTCTTGCCGTCGTAGCTCTTGACGACGCCTTTCAGATCAACTGCTGCCATCAGTACCCCCCCGTGGATGTTTGCGTGCCGCCGGACAGTGTGTGCACATGGGTCTCGCCGTCGACCGTCGTCAGGGCCTTGACCGCGGCCTGCGCGCCGCGCATCAACAGCCCCAGGTCGCTCGCGATCGCCACGTAGTTGAAGCCCATCGCGCGGTACTGCACGACGAGCTCGGGCGTGCCGCCGACCGTGCCCACGGGCATGCCGATCGCATTGCAGCGCCTCGCCGCATCGGCCATCACGTTCATGACATCCGCGTGCGTCGTGTTGCCCGCGTGGCCGAGCGCGGCCGAGAGGTCACCAGGGCCCATGAAGAGCGAATCGACGCCCGGCACGGCGGCGATCGCTTCCAGGTTGGCCACCGCCACAGGGGTCTCGAGCTGCAACACGGCGCCGACGGTCTTGTTGGCGGTCCTCGCGTAGTCGGGCACGGTGCCGAACTTCGAGCCGCGGCTCATGCCGGCCAGGCCGCGTATGCCCTCGGGCGGGTAGCGCGTGGCCGCCACCGCGCGCCGGGCTTCCTCCGCGTTCTGGACGAACGGGATCAGCAGCGTCTGCGCGCCGGCATCGAGCACGCGCTTGACCGTCACGGCGTCGTTCCACGGCACGCGCACGATCGGCACCATCTTCGTGTTGCCCGCGGCCTGCAGCAGCTGGATGACTTCCATCATGTCCAGCGGCGTGTGCTCCATGTCGATCACGCCCCACTGGAAGCCGGCATGCCCCATCGCTTCGGTCACGAGCGGGCTGGCCGCCATGATCCAGGTGCCCAGCGGCGCTTGCGAGCCGGCAGACATCAACAATTGGCGCAAGGGGTTCATGTGCAGGCCTCCTGTACGGCCGCCTCGAGGCAGGCCGGCGCCCCCCCGGGGCGCTGCGGATGAAGTGAGCTCGGGCAATCCATGGCTTCAGTAGATGACGGGCTCGGCCGTCGGCGCTGCGCCTTGCAGGAAGTCGAAGTCGCATCCTTCGTGGGCCTGTGTGACATGGGCCCGGTACAGCTTCGCGAAGCCGCGCGCATACGGCTCGGGCCGTGGCGTCCACGCGGCACGCCGGCGCGCGAGTTCGTCATCGCTGACCGCGAGGTGGAGCCGCCGCGCCTCGATGTCGATCTCGATCTCGTCCCCGGTCTTGACCAGCGCAAGCGGGCCGCCCACCGCGCTCTCGGGGCTCACGTGAAGGATGCAACTGCCGTAGTGGGTTCCGCTCATGCGTGCGTCGGAGATGCGCACCATGTCGCGCACGCCGGCGTCGAGCAGTCTCTTCGGGATCGGCAGGCCGCCCCATTCGGGCATGCCCGGGGCACCGACCGGTCCGGCGTTGCGCAACACGAGCACGCTGTCCTCGTCGCACGGGAGCGTCGGATCCGCGCAGATCCGGTTCATTTCGCCGGGGTCGTCGAACACGATGGCGCGGCCGCGGTGGCGGAAGAACTTCGGGCTCGCGGCGCTGGCCTTCATCACCGCGCCCTCGGGCGCCAGATTGCCGCGCAATACCGCGAGCGCCCCGCTGGCGCTGACCGGATCCGACAGCGGCCGGATCACCGCGTCATCCAGAACCTGCACGCCTTCCAGGTTCTCTCCCAGCGAGCGGCCGTTGACGTTGCGCTCGGCCAGTGACAGGTGCGGCACGATCCGTGTCATCAGCGCCGGTAGGCCGCCGGCATAGTGCAGGTCTTCCATCAGCCGGTCGCCGCTCGGGAACAGATTGGCCAGCACCGGCACCCGGCGCGCCACGGCATCGAGGTCGTCGAGCGAGAGCGCCACGCCCGCCCGGCGCGCCATCGCGATCATGTGAACGGCGGCATTGGTCGAGCCGCCGAGCGCCATCTGCACCGCCACCGCGTTCATGAAGGCGCCGCGCGTCAGGATCGATTGCGGTGTCAGATCCTCCCAGACCATCTGCACGATGCGTTCGCCGCAGCGGGTGGCCATTCGCGTATGCGCCGCATCCATCGCGGGGATGGCCGTCGAGCCCGGCAGCGCCAGACCGAGCGCCTCGACGATCGATGTCATCGTGCTGGCGGTGCCCATCGTGTTGCAGGTGCCGGGGCTGCGCGTCATGTGCGACTCGAGCTGCACCCACTCGGCATCGCTCACTCGGCCGGCCTGGTATTCGTCCCAGAACACGCGTGTGTGGGTGCCGGCACCGACCCGGCGCTCGGGCTCGCCGGGCTTCAGATAGCGGTCGTTGAGCATCGGCCCGGCAGCGCAGAAGATCGTGGGCAGTCCCATGCTGATCGCGCCCATCACGGTGCCCGGCGTCGTCTTGTCGCAGCCCGCAAGCAACACCACACCGTCGACCGGCAGCGAGCGCAGCAGCTCCTCGACCTCCATGGCGAGGAAGTTGCGATACAGCATCGTGGTGGGCTTGACCAGCACCTCGCCCAGGCTGAGGGCGGGCAGCTCGAACGGGAAGCCGCCGGCCAGCAGCACGCCGCGCTTGACCGCTTCGGCACGCTCGCGCAGGTGGGCGTGGCAGGGCGACAGCTCGCTCCACGTGTTGACGATCGCAATGCAGGGCCGCTGCATCACGTCCTCGCGCCGCACGCCCTGCTGCTGCATGCGCTGGCGGTGCGCGAACGCGCGCATGCCACCGGCGGTGAACCAGCGGCGGCTGCGGAGTTCGGCGAGCGTCTTGGGCACGGGCGCGTTCGTCGGGCGGTACGGTCTCGGGGTTGACGCGGATGGCGATCCGGCGTGTTACCGCTAACATTACCGGCAGGGCCTGGCTATCGCCATCCACGAAAACCCGCATGCCGACCGACACTGTCCCACGCCACCCACGGCGCGGCCATGGGCGCGCCACGCTGGCCGACGTCGCGGCCGCGGCCGGTGTGACCGCAATCACCGTCTCGCGATACCTGCGCGAGCCGCACCGCGTGGCCAGCGAAACCGGCACGACCATCGCACGGGCCCTGTCCGAGACCGGCTACATGCCCAACAAGCAAGCCGGCGCCCTGGCCAGTGCCGGGGGGGGCGGCGCACGCATGGTCGCCGCATTGATCCCGAGCATCGCGAACTCGATCTTCGCCGAGACGGTTCAGGGTCTTGCCGATGGGCTGCAGGGCTCGGGCTGCGAGCTCCTGCTGGCCTCGACCGACTACTCGGTCGAGCGCGAGGAGGAACAGCTGCGCGCGCTGCTCGGCTGGTTTCCGAGCGCGATCGTCGTCACGGGGCGCCGCCACACGGCGGCGGCGCTCGAACTGATGCACCAGGCGCGCGCGCGTTGCGCCCCGGTGATCGAAATCTGGGACCACCACCCCGAGGCTCGCGGCGACGGCTTCACCCAAATCGGGTTCGACCATGCACAGGTCGGCCGCGCGATGGCCGAACACCTGATCGAGCGCGGCCACCGCACGCTCGCCTATGTCGACAGCGGGGTCGCGGAGGACTTCCGCGCGCACGAGCGCGGCGAGGGCTTCATCGCTGCAGCCAAGGCGCGACGGGTGCGCGCCGAGCACGTGACCGCGCCGCGCGCGGAAGCCATCGAAGCCGGGCGCCAGGCGCTTGCGGCCCTGCTCGACGCACGCGGCCGCCCGCGCGTGCGCGCCGCGGCGTTCGCGAACGACCACCTCGCCTGCGGCGCCCTGCTGGAAGCGCAGTCCCGCGGGCTTCAGATGCCCCGCGACCTCGCGCTCCTTGGCTTCGGCGACTTCGCGCTGGGGCGCCAGCTCGCGCCCGCGCTGTCGACGGTCCAGGTGCCGCGGCTCGAGATCGGCCAGGCCACGGCGCGCGCGCTGCTTGCCGCGCTCGCCAGCGGCCAGCCGGCGCCCGATCACGCGCTGCCCTGGGCCTTGCTCGCGCGCGCGAGCACGTGAGTCACCCGACCGCCGTGCACGGCACGTGCCCGTGCGGTAGCCCGTGCGCAACGGTGCGCTTGCCGCGTCCATGGCCTGTCGCGCACGATGCGTGACATGGAGGGATCTTCGCTTGCGCCGCTGTCGGCGGCGGCCACTGGCTTCGCGCTCGGCGCTTCGCTGATCATCGCCATCGGCGCTCAGAACGCGTTCGTGCTGCGCCAGGGGCTGCGGCGCGAACATGTCGGCGCGATCGTGCTGTTCTGCGCCGCCGCCGATGCGGTGCTGATGGTGCTCGGCGTTTCGGGCGTCGGCCGCGCGCTCGCGGCCGCGCCCTCACTGGCGAGCGCGATGACCGCGCTGGGCGCGGCCTTCCTCGCGGTCTACGGCGTGCGCGCCCTGTGGCGCGCGACGCGCCCAGGTCGACTCGATGCCAACACCCCGTTGGGGGGCGGCTCGCGCCGTGCCGTCCTCGCGCAGGCGGCTGCGTTCACGCTGTTGAACCCGCATGTCTACCTCGACACCGTGTTGCTCGTCGGTGCCGTGGGCGCGCAACAGGCCCCCGCCTGGCGGCCACATTTCCTGCTCGGAGCCTGCTCGGCGAGCGCGCTGTGGTTCACCGCCCTGGGTTACGGTGCCAGGGCGCTCGCACCCTGGTTCGCGCGTCCGGCGGCATGGCGTGTGCTCGATTTCGCGGTCGGTCTGACGATGCTCGCCCTGGCCGTCGGCCTCACACGCCGCCTGCCGCTGCCGTGGACGTAGCCGCGCCGGCGCCCATGCCGAATCGCAACAGCACCCCGCGCAGGCGCTGCGCGTCGATCGGCTTGGTCAGGAAGTCGTTCATCCCCGCGGCGAGGGCCTCATCGCGCTCGGAGGTCAGCGCGGCAGCCGTCAGCGCCACGATCGGCAGCACGTCGGGCGCGAACTGCCGGCGCAGGACGCGGGTGGCCTCGTAGCCCCCTTGCACCGGCATCTGCACGTCCATCAGCACGAGCGCGAAGGGTCGCCCGGCGGCCGCACGCGCGACGACCGTCGCCACGGCCTCGGCGCCGTTGCTGGCCTCGGTGACCCGCACACCCCATTGCTGCAGCAGCGCGACGACGATCATCATGTTCACCGGGTTGTCTTCGACCATCAGGACCTCGAGGCCCTCGAGGCCGTGCGCGTCGTCCGAGAGTTCCCCGAACACCGACATCGGCGCGTCGCCATCGACCGCGGGCAGCGGCAACTGGGCCCAGAAGCGGCTGCCCCGGCCGGGCCGGCTCGCGACGCCCACCTCGCCACCCATCAGACGCGCAAGCTCGCGGCAGATCGACAGCCCCAGCCCGGTGCCGCCGTAGCGCCGCGTGGTCGAGTCGTCACCCTGCGTGAAGGGCTGGAACAGCCGCGCCTGCGTTTGCGCATCGATCCCTGGCCCCGTGTCCTCGACATCGAAGCGGATGCAGCCCTGGGCTGCCATCACCGCGACCACGCGGACCGAGCCCGCCTCGGTGAACTTGAGCGCGTTGCTCAGGAAGTTCGAAAGGATCTGGCGCACCCGAACCGGGTCACCGCGCACGCGGCGCGGCACGTCGTCCTCGATCACCATCGACAGGGCCAGCGATCGCGCCTCGGCAAGCGCCGCATAGCCGTGCTCGATCGATTCGAGCAGGGTGCGCAGGTCGAACTCGGTGCGCTCCAAGCGCAGCTTGCCGGCTTCGATCTTCGACAGGTCGAGGATGTCGCTGATCACACCCGACAATGCCTGTGCGCTGTCGTCGATCTGCGCCAAGTACTTCGTGCGGCGGCTTTCCTCCAGGTCGGGCTGACGCGCCAATCGCGCCAGGCCCACAAGCCCGTTGAGCGGCGTGCGGATCTCGTGGCTGGTGTTGGCCAGGAAGGCGCTCTTGGCACGGTTGGCCGCTTCGGCTTCGTCACGCGCGCGGGCAAGCGCCTGCTCGACCGCGCGCCGCTCGGTCACGTCCTCGGCGATCCAGATCGTGCCGCCGGTGGCCGGCTGTGACGGGTCCACCGGACAGGCCATCAGGCGGCAAAGGAACGTGCTGCCGTCGTGTCGCCTCATCATGCGTTCGACTTCGATCGACTCGCCGATCGTCAGGCGTGGTCCGCATACGGCACCCAGTTCGGCATACGCGGCGGCGTCCACCGAGGTCACGTGGCCAGGCTGACCGACCAGGCCGCCGGCAGGCCAGCCGAACATGCGTTCGAAGGCCGGATTGGCCAGCTGGAACAGGCGCTCCCGTGTCATCGCGATGCCGATCGATGCGTTGGCCAGGATCGCCTCGCGCTCGAGCCGCTCGCGCTCGGCACGCGTGACATCGCGCCCGTTGAGCACGAGGTACTGTCGTCCCTCCATCTCGAACCGAGCCGCCGAGACGAGCAGCATGAATTCCCTGCCGCGGCGGTCCCGGAAACGCGTCGCGCGGTCGCGCACCTCGCCGTGCGCCTGCATATCGGCAAGGAAGGCCTCGCGCGCCTCGGTGCTGGCCCACACCGAAAGCTCCACCGATGTGCGACCGATCGCCTCGTCGCGCCCATAGCCCGAGATGCGCACGAATGCGTCGTTGACCATCACGTAGCGGCCGGTCGCCAGGTCGGTCAAGGTAATCAGATCCGGGCTCGTCGCCACGACATGGGTCAGCAGTGCCTCCGATCGGTCGCGCGCCTGCTCGGCACGCAGACGCTCGGTCTCGTCGCGGTAGATTGACAGCACGGCGATGCCGCCCTCGGCATCGACCTTGACGCTCGATACCTGCACCGCGAGCTGCCGGCCCGATGGGGTGCGCAGTCCGAACTGCTGCGGCGGCGCGGCCTCGCCGACCGGCAGCTCGGCCAGCCACGCGAGGCGACGCGACGCGAGCTCGCGCGAACCGTCGTCCACGTCATAGAAGTCCAGCAGGCTGCAGCCGATCAGGTCGCCGGCCGCCCCGGCACCGAACAGGGCGAGCGCGGCGACGTTGGCGTCGAGCACGATGCCCTCACGGTGCAACACCAGCGGCGAGGGCGAGCGGGCGAACAGCTCACGGTAGCGCGTCTCGG
>Ga0224505_10002011_pt1 | contig 12240 bp, 13 predicted proteins | sample SF_Jan12_sed_USG_FD_169102 | JGI IMG/M metagenome (GOLD analysis project Ga0224505, IMG submission 169102) | Sediment microbial communities from San Francisco Bay, California, United States - SF_Jan12_sed_USGS_4_1 | ecosystem: Environmental > Aquatic > Marine > Sediment | place: USA: California...
ACAGTCCCATGGCGATCGAGGCGACGGATGTGTATCGCAAGCACCGCGAAGACTACGACGAGGAGATGCTGGCCCTCGTCGACCGGGGCGGCACGCCGTTCCGCACGCGCCAGTTCGCCACCGCCCCTTCGCGGCAGGATTCGATCCGCCTCAACGACCTCGTCGGACCCGTGATCATCATCTCCGCCTCGGGGATGGTGACCGGTGGGCGCGTCCTGCATCACATGAACCTCCGTCTGCCGGACCCGCGCACGACGGTGCTGCTCGTCGGGTTTCAGGCGCAGGGCACCCGCGGACGGGCAATGCAGGAGGGCAAACGTGACATCCGCATGTTTGGCCGCGAGGTGACCGTGCGAGCCAAAGTCGAAACGCTCGACGGCATGTCGGCGCATGCCGATCAAGGGGAGATCCTCCGCTGGCTCGGCGGGTTCAAACGCCCACCGCATCGCACCTATCTCGTCCACGCCGAGCCCTCGGCCGCCGACGCCCTGCACGCAACCATCAGCCGGACACTCGGATGGTCGGTGCGGCCGGCCGTCGACGGGGAGACGATTCCGCTGGGGAACGGCGCGACCTAGAGCCCCGAAAAAAGCGGGTGCGCCAATGGCCTTTCGGCTCACGACGCACCCGGCGCGCGGAGAAGACCTGGGAGCCTTAAATCTTCGCCGTCGCGACTCCTCGGACGATGTCGCTCTGGGAGATCACGCCCACGAGTCGTCCGTCTTCCACGACGAACAGTCGGTGGACTTCGAGATAGAGCATCTGCTGCGCGGCCTCTTTGACGTCTGCTTCCATGCGCACCGTGGCAGGCCGCGGCGTCATGAGATCGCGCACTTCGGTATCCTCGAACAGCTGTTCCCGTGCCTTGTTGTCCGTCGCCTCGGCGGCCGCTTCGAGAATGTCCGTCGTCGAGACGACGCCAAGCAGCCGATGGTGGAGATCGACCACCGGTAACGCGGAGATGTGGTGTTCGGTCATCAAGCCAACGGCGTCCGCAACCGACATGTCGGGCGCAACGGCTTTCACGTCGGACACCATGAGTTCGGCCACCCGCATGGCTTCCTCCTTGGACCCGCGTGTTGGCATCGATCCACCCCCCTCAGTGCGAGAGTACCGGGGGGCACGTCAAGTTTGCGTGAAGGGCGGATGAAGATTCAGGATACGTCCCGATCTCGGTCTTCATCACTCGGCTCGAGGTCATCCTCGAACACACCCTGCCGATACGCGATTGCCCGAAGCGTGGTCTCGTCGAGGCCACGGAACATCTCCGACATGCGATTGAGGGCCAGGGGGCGGCTGCTCGCGGCGTAGGTCCGATCGAGCGAGCTCACGATGGCCTGCACGATCTCCTCTTTCCCCTGCCACTCGGTCTCTTCCGTCTTCGGGATCCGTGTCATCGGTCCTCCCGTGTCAGGGTTCACTCTCGCGCAAGTTGCCGCGGGGACGCGGCACCCGCTACCCCTTCAATACCCCCACGGGCACGAGTCGTGCGACCTTGCGTGCCAGGCGTGCCGCGTGCACGACGTCAACCACCCGATCAACGTCCTTGTACGCCTGCGGGGCCTCTTCGGCGAGCTCCCGGTTGCCCGCCCCGGTGACCAGAATGCCCCGATTGGCGAGCGACTGCCGTACCGCCTGGCCCGGCTGCGCGGCGCGGGCGGCGTGCCGGCTCATCGCCCGCCCGGCTCCGTGGCAGCAGCTCCCGAACGATCGGTCAAGCGCCTCGTCCGTGCCCACCAGGACATAGGAGGCGGTTCCCATACTGCCGGGGATCAGCACCGGCTGGCCCATCGTGCGGTAGCGCGCCGGCGTCTCGGGATGCGACGGACCGAAGGCGCGCGTGGCGCCCTTGCGATGCACCACGAGCTGGCGTGCGCCGTGCGTTTCCAGTTTCGCCATGTTGTGCGCCACGTCGTACACGAGCCGCAGCGTGACGTCGCCGCCGACCACGGCTCCGAATGCGGCTCGAATCGCGTGGGTGATGGCCTGCCGATTCGCGAACGCGAAGTTGGCGGCCGCGCACATCGCGCCAAAGTAGCGCTGCCCCTCCGGGGATCGGAACGGGGCGCAGGCAAGCTCGCGGTCGGGCAGATGGATGGCCTCCCGCCGCATCACCGCATCCATCGCGCGTACGTAGTCCGTGCATACCTGATGGCCCAACCCACGGGAGCCCGTGTGCACGAGGACCACGCAGTCACCCTCCCGGAGACCCATCGCCGTGCCGGCCGCGGAATCGAGCACGGTTTCCACCTGCTGGATCTCCACGAAGTGGTTGCCGGAACCGAGCGTGCCGAGCTGGTCATGTCCGCGGTGCTTGGCCCGATCCGAGACCGCGTCCGAGTTGGCGTCCGGCAGCGCGCCACCCGCCTCCGTGTGCGCGAGGTCATCCGGCGTGGCGAGTTCCCGATCGAGCAGTGCGCGGCACCCTCGGGCCAGCACCCCGTCGAGCGCGTCCCGCTCCAGCGACAGATGCCCGCCCCGCCCGGCGCCGGAGGGGACCCGCCGGCTGAGCTCGTGCATCAAGGCGGCGAGATGCGGTCGCACGACCGTCATCGGTACGCCCGACGCCAGGAGTCGGACGCCGCAGTTGATGTCGTAGCCGACACCGCCAGGCGAGATCACCCCGTCGCCCGCGCGAAACGCGGCGACACCGCCTACGGGAAACCCGTAGCCCTCATGCGCGTCCGGCATGGCCAGCGCCGGCGTCTCGATTCCCGGAAGCGTGGCCACGTTCACGAGCTGGTCGATGGTCCGGTCCCGCCGAATCTGGTCCCACAGGTAGTCGTCCGCGAACACGCGGGCGGCCACCCGCATGTCGTTCCGGGCCGATGCCGGAATCTCGACGAGCTGGTGGTCGAGACGCGTGGACGCATAGGTCCGCGACGCTTTGGTCATACGTCGAAGATCACCTCCGCCTCCCACCCCTGCGGCCCCGCGCGCAGGGCAAGACCGTGATGGGTGGCGCTCTTGATGCGGGACGGTGCGGCCCGCAGTCGGGCACCCGCAACCTGCAGCACGACGCGGTCGGGCTGCCAGGACACTGCCCGTGCAGTACGGGGAGCCCAGCACTCGGTCTCGGCGAGATAGATCAATTCGTTGAGGAGGTCAACCAGCAACGCCTCCGCGTCCACCGACTCGACCAGGATCGTCCGTTCGAGATCCGCCCCTGTCGGCGGAACGGCACCGGTCTCCGCCATGACCAACAGTCCGAGTGCCCGGCAGGCCTCGGCACACAGCTCGGCCGGCGTGTCGGCGGTCAGCCGCAGCGCGAGCTCGGCGGTGTGCGCGACGAAGTCGTGACGCGCGGGCACGGTGCCTACAACGCCTGACGCTCGCATCGGGGGACTGCCAATGCGTCTCGGGATGGTGGTCGGGACATGGCAGGAAATCTGCCCTCTTTCGGACCGGGATGCGCAGGCAAGAGGCGATGAAGGTTCATTACCGCTGGCTTCACGCCCGGCTCACGGCGCGAGCGGGAAGCTCGGGATTGGGCAGGGCTTGCCGCCTCTCGGCAGATGCGCCATATCCCGTCAGGGTTGGAGGCACCGGCGCCATGGACACACAGCACTTTCGCGTGACGCTCTCCCGGCGCGACGGGTACGCGTTCGCCGCGCAGTTCGACAACGACGCATGGCCGGACATCATGGTGGACGAGTCTCCGCCCCTCGGCACCGGTCTCGGCCCCACACCGACGCGCATGCTCGGCGTGGCCGTGGGTCATTGCCTGGCCGCAAGCCTCTTGTTCTGTCTGAGCAAGGCCCGAGTCGATGTCAGTGACTTCGGGGCCAGCGTCGAGGGAACCGTCGCGCGCAACGACGAGGGTCGCCTCCGAATCTCGGAGTTGCGCGTGACCCTGACCCCGGCGGTGCGTGACGCGGAGCGTGAGCGGATGCAACGGTGCCTGAGTCTGTTCGAGGACTTCTGCACGGTCACGGCATCGATACGCAAGGGGATTCCCGTTCACGTCGAGGTCACGCCGACCTCGAGCGGCTGAGCACCGGCGGCAGGGAGGCGAGATGACATCATCCAACTGGCAGCCCGTCGTCATTGGCGTGGATTCGTCCCCGGCCGCGGCCGAGGCCGTGCGCGTGGGGTGGACGATCGCGCGGACGGTGAACGTCCCGTGCCACCTGGTACACGCCACGCCGGAGGCATGGACGGTCCCCACGGCGCCGCACGCCGGCACCGAGCAGCCTGAGTTGCTGAACGAGGCGGTGCGTGACGCCGCGAAATCGGCGGTACGTGACACGCTGGCGGACGCCGTGCCGGACGAGGCCCTCCAATTCCTCGAGGTCCGCACGGGTCGATCGGCGACCGTGATCCGTGACTGCGTGCGCGAATGGCAGGCGGGGCTTGCCGTGCTGGGTGGCAAACACCACTCGATGCTCGGGCGGTGGGTCAGCGGCTCGACGGCGCACACGCTCGTGCGCTCGCTCGACGTGCCGCTCTTCGTCACCGCGCATACACCCCTCCCGATCCAGCGCATCGTGGCTGCCGTGGATCTCAGTGACGCCGCGGGCCCCACCATCCAAGCCGCCGAGCGGCTGGCGCAGGTATTCGGCGCGCGCCTGCACATCGTGCACATCGTGGAACCGCTGCCGATCATCCCGGACACACCGCTGCAGTTCAACGACGACGAAGTGTACCGACGTTCGGAGGAGCATCTCGACCAGTATGTGTGGCCGCTGATCGCGTACCCCGGGACCACGACCGGACTGCGCCGCGGCGTGGCCGTCGACGCCATCACCGCCGAGGTAGCCGAACGAAATGCCGAGGTGGTCGTGCTGGGGTCGCATGGCAAGGGCTGGGTCGATCGCATCCTGATCGGGAGCGTGACCGAGCGTGTCCTCTCGGCACTGCCCTGTTCGATGTTCATCGTGCCGGTCATGGGCCCGGTCCCCCATCACAGATAGCTCGCCTTCCCCGTAGCCCCCTCGCCACAACGCAACTACTTTTTTGACATATGGTTGCGCAACCCAGCCACGCGCACTCCGATGCAGCGCGTCTTCGGCGTCTGGTCGAAGCCGGTATCCTCATCAACGCCGAGCGCTCCCTCGAGGCGGTGCTCCAGGCCGTGGTGGATGCCGCGCGCGATGTGATCGGCGCGCGCTACGCCGCGTTGGGGGTGGTGGACGTCACCGGCACCGAACTCAGCCGCTTCGTCACGAGTGGGATGAGCCAGGAGCAGGCGGACCAGATCGGGCCACCACCGGCGGGGAAAGGCATCCTCGGGCTGCTCATCGCCGATCCCCGTCCGCTTCGCCTCGCGGACCTGAAGGCGCATCCCAAGGCGCACGGCTTCCCCGCCAATCACCCACCCATGGCGTCGTTTCTCGGCGTCCCGATCCGCGGCCGCAAGGGCGTGCTCGGCAACCTCTACCTGACCGACAAGGAGGGGGCCTCGGAGTTCACGGAGGCGGACGAAGCGGTGGCCGTCCTCCTCGCGGCGTCCGCGGCCGTGGCAGTCGACAATGCGATGCTGTTCGAGGAAAGCCAGCGGCTGCTGCACGAAGTCCGGTCGGTGCAGGCGTCACGGGACCGCTTCTTCGCGATGATCAACCACGAGGTGCGGAACGCGCTCACCGCGGTCTACGGGTGGTCAGACCTGTTGCTCCGCAAGCTCGGAGACCATCCTCCCCGGGCGGCCTCGGAGGTGTTCGAGTCCGCCGAGCGCGCGCTCACGTTGTTGAATGACATGCTGGATCTGAGCCGGTTGGAGGCCGACCGGCTTCGCCCCACGGTCCGAGCGACTGACGCGCGGCACCTGGTCCAGGATGCCGTGGCGTCGCTCGAGCCGATCGCCGCGCAGCGCGCCGTGCGACTCCACACGGAAGGCCTCGGCGACGAGATCGCCTGCGAAACGGACCCGCAGCGGGTGCGCCAGATCCTGATCAATTTGCTGAGCAACGCGGTCCGGCACAGCCCGGCGGAGGGCACCGTCCGCGTGGTGCTCCGGTCGGACGATCGGAGCCTGTGGTTTGATGTCGTGGATCGGGGCCCCGGAATTGCCGCCTCCGAACAATCCCGGATCTTCGAGGCGTTTCAGCGTGCAACGAGCGACGAGCGTGGCACCGGACTCGGCCTCACACTTTCCCGGCAGTTGGCACTGCTGCTCGGAGGCGACCTGCGGGTCCTGAGTGAAGTTGGTGTAGGATCGACATTTACGTTGGAGATCCCCCGGTCGTATAGGAGGGCTTGACCCGTAAAGCTTCCTTCACCAAACCTTTAGCTCCGAATAACCGCAGCCGCCTACCTTCATGTGGGACATATGCGCATTCTCGTCGTGGAGGACGACCGCAAGGTCGCCGGTTTCATTGAGATGGGCCTCCGGGAGGAGGGCTACGCCGTCGACCTCGCACGCGATGGCGACGAAGCCATCGTGCTCGCGCACGTCAACGACTACGACGCCATCCTCCTCGACCTCATGCTTCCCAAGAAGAACGGACTGCAGGTGGCGGCCGAACTCCGCAGGGAGGGACGCACCACTCCGATCCTGATGCTGACGGCTCGCGACGCCACGGAGGACGTGGTGCGCGGGCTCGACGCCGGGGCGGACGACTACCTCACGAAGCCGTTCAAGTTCGACGAGCTCCTCGCCCGGCTGCGAGCACTCGTCCGCCGCGGCGGCGCCACGCGCGTCGAGCGGATCACGGCCGGCCCCCTCGAGCTCGACCGGCTCAAACATCAGGCCTACGTCGGGGGGAAGGCCCTCGACCTCACGCCGCGCGAGTTCCAGCTCCTCGAGCATTTCATGATGCACAAGGACGACGTGGTCCGGCGCACCGAGCTGCTCGAGAAAGTGTGGGACATGCACTTCGACCCCGAGAGCAACGTGGTGGACGTGCACGTGGGCAACCTCCGGCGCAAGCTGCGCGAGGCGGGCTACGACGGTCTCATCCGGACCGTGCGTGGAGTGGGCTTCCGCCTGAACGGATCCGGGACGCCCGCCGCGTCCTCCTGACGCCAAGCGATGCAATCGCTCCGCCGCACGTTGTCCGTGCGGTTCAGCTTCACCATGTTCAGCGCGCTCTTCGTGATCGCGCTGTGGGCGTTCCTCGGTGCCCGCCGCATTCTCCGGCTCGAGCTCGATCACGGAATTGCCGCGGCGGCGCACATCGAATCGTCGGTGCTGGCGGCCGGACACGCCCTGCCCCACCAGACCTCCCACACGGACCCGGTGACGTTCCGCCACGAGGTGAACCGCTTCGTGGTCGTGCGCGACCCCACGGGTCTGGCGCTGGAAGTGAACACGCCGTTTGCCACCGACCTCCCGTTCGACTCCGCCGCGCTCGCGGGTACGGGAAACGGGGGGGAACGCTGGTCCACGATTACCGTCCACGGCGAGCAATTCCGGTCGGTGTACCTGGACGTGGCGCACGACCTCCCCGGTGACAGTCGCGTCATTCAGGTCGCAGCGTCGCTCTCGCCCCTCGAAGCCGCCGCCCGGCAGGTGTTCCTGTTGATGCTGGGAACCGTCACCCTCGGCACGGTGGCGACGACGCTCGGGGCCGGCTGGCTGTCTCGCTCTACCATCGGGCCCGTGGCCGAGATCGCCGCTCAGGCGGAGGCGATTGCGCCTGGTGCCACGGGACAGCGGATCACGGCGCATGCACAAGTCGAAGAGTTCAACGGTCTGGTGACCGTGTTGAACAACATGCTCGAGCGCCTCGACCGCGGATTACTGGCCCAACGCCGCATCATTGCCGACGTGGGACACGACCTCCGCACCCCGATCACGGCGATGCAGGGCGAAGTCGAAGTGGCGCTCCGGCACCCCCGCAGTCCGGAGCAATACCAAACGACGCTCCGGAGCCTGCTGGAAGAGGTCAACCACCTCGGAACCATCAGCGACACGCTCCTGCTGTTGGCGCGCATCGAGGCGGGGGAGCTGGCGCCACGACCCAAGGACACCGACGTGGCCGACCTCGTGGACCGAGCGGTCCGGCGGGTGCGGCAACGGGTAACCGACCATTCCATTACCTGTGACGCCGACGGGGGTGTTGGCTCCGCTCCAATGGATGGGTCCATGATTGGGCTGGTCCTCGACCACCTGCTGGACAACGCGGTCCGGCACACGCCCCCGGACACGGCTATTCAGGTGGGGATCGCGGGGGAGCCTGACGCCGTCCGGGTAACCATCGCCGATGCAGGACCCGGGGTTCCGCCCGACGCGCTGCCGCACCTGTTCGAGCGCTTCTACCGGGGCGACAGCGCCCGGGGACGCGGCGGGGCGGGGCTCGGACTCACGGTTGCCGCCGCCATCGTGGGGGCCCACGGCGGCTCGATCACGGCGGACCAGGTGGCACCGTCCGGGCTCGCCGTGACGGTGCGTCTCCCGCGCCGGGCTCCGGGATCTGCGGCCTAACGCCACTTCCGTGGCCTGACGCCACACCCTTTACAACTCTTTCACATCTCCTTCCCGGACGGTTCACACGGCGACGGCGAGGTTTAGCTCCATCTTGGCGAGGTGGGACTGATGGCCCGGAACGTGGGAACCAAAGACGCCGTGACGCGAGGGGTGGTTGCCGTTCTCCTTACGACCCTCGGCGTGTTCGCCGCCATCCCCGGCTATCTGTCCTTTGCCGCCATTTTGGTCGGCATAGTCCTGATGGCAACGGCACTCACGCGCGAGTGCCCGGTCTACCGCATCCTCCACATCGCCACACTGCGACAGCACCACCACCGCGCGTAGGCTGTCGGCCACCCTGGGGGTCTTCGTGCGCGTTTTCCTTCGCCTCACGGCGCTCACCGTGCTTGCCGCTCTCACCATTCCGACACCGGCGCGGGCGATTCCGGCCTTCGCCCGCAAGTACGGGGTGAGTTGCAGGCTGTGTCACGATCCGGCTCCCAAGCTGACGGCGTTCGGCGAACAGTTTGCCGGCAACGGGTTCCGCTTCGCCTCCGGCGAACCACCGCGCGACACCTTGGACGTCGGTGATCCGCTGCTGGATCTCATGAAGAGCCTGCCGCTTGCCCTCCGGGTGGACGCCTACATCCGTGGGTACACCGAAGGAACCGGCGCAGACTTCCAGACACCCTACGGATTCAAACTCCTGTCGGGCGGGGCCATCGGCCCAAAGCTGTCGTACTACGTCTACTTCTTCCTGTTGGAGCGGGGCGAGGTCGGCGGCGTGGAGGATGCCTTCCTGTACGTCAACGACATCGGGAACATCCCACTCGATGCCGCCGTGGGACAGTTCCAGGTGTCCGACCCGATGTTCAAGCGCGAGCTGCGACTCCCGATCGACGACTACATGATCTACCGCACACGGGTCGGCGCGCAGACCGTCGACCTCACCTACGATCGTGGACTGATGGCGGCGGTCGATTTCGCCGGGTTCACCCTCACCGGCGAACTGCTCAACGGAAGCGGCAAGGAAGCCGCCGGCGCGGATCGCAAACTCGACAACAACCTCTTCAAGAACCTGTTCGGCCATCTCACGCGCGATCTCGCCCCCTTCCTGCGCGTGGGTGCGATGGGCTACTACGGCAAGACCGACGGTCTCGAGACGGCGGGCGTTGACACCCTCACGAACACCACCTGGATGGTGGGCGGCGACGGCACCATCGCGGCGGGCCCGATCGAGCTGAACGTGCAGTACATCCACCGGGAAGATGATGCGCCGACGTTCACCACCGGCGAAGTGGCGGCCAAGACCGACGGAGGATTCGCCGAGTTGGTGTTCCGACCCGCGGGAAGCAGATGGTACGGGATCGCCTTGTGGAACGGCATGCACGCCAACGTCCCGGTGCTCGATCCGCGGATCGGCGGCCCATCCGGACTCGACCGCTACCATTCCGTCACGGGTGGACTCGGCTACCTCGTGCGCCGCAACGTGCGAACCTACGGAGAGGCCACGTGGGACATCGAGCGGAAAGAGGCGGTCTTTGGACTTGGGGTGACCGCCGCGTTCTGAGCGCGGCACCGGAGTCCGCTTGCCGGCTGCCCAGTGTCGTTAGATTCCCTGCGGCCCCGTGATCAGGGGCCGCACTCACGTTGGAGACCACCATGCGCATGAACGTCGTTTTCGTCGCCACCCTTGTCTGGGCGGCACCGCTCGCCGCCCAGCAGGCCGACTCACTGCCGCCCGGCGTGACCGCCGCGACCATTGCCGACGGCAAGAAGATCTTCGCGGGACCCGGACTCTGCTCGGCGTGCCACGGCCCCGCCGCCAAGGGCGTTCAGGGCCTTGGCGCGAATCTCACTGATAAGGAATGGCTCCACAGCGACGGCTCGTACGAAGCGCTCGTCGCCCAGATCACCGCCGGCGTTCCGGCAGGCAAATCGTCGACCGGCGTCCCGATGCCCGCGAAGGGTGGAGCCTCGTTGTCGGAAGCACAGGTGCGGACGGTCGCCGCCTACGTATGGAGCCTGAGCCACGCCGCGGCGCGATAGACTCACGTTCTGCAGAGCCGGTCGGTCGCGTCAGCTGGGCCGATCCTCACCGTGACACCGGCGAGAATGAAGGATGGCTCGTCACGCCCGGCGTGATTGTCCACCTGGACGGTCGGAATAGACTCCATCTGAATACAGACGTCTGGCTTCCAAAAGCCGGGGCGACGGAGTATGGTTTTGTCTCCCAGATGAACGTGTACTTCTAAGATCCGAGGCTAAGATGACGGTCCGCACACTCGCTTCGCTCACCGCGCTGACTATCGTGTTCGCCGCCTGCGGTGGCGGCGAGCAGCAGCAGACTGACGCGACGCCGGAGATCCCGGCCCCGACCACCGAAATGGCGACGCCCGCGGCCATGCCCACCAGCCAGATGCCTGCTGGCGTTACGGCCGAAATGGTCGCTGAAGGCAACACGCTGTTCCACGGCGCCGGGATCTGCATGACGTGTCACGGCCAGGACGCCAAGGGCGTCCCGGGCCTCGGCGTCAACCTGACCGACCAGGAGTGGCTGCACAGCGATGGCTCGTACGAGGCCATCGTGAACCAGATCATGAAGGGCGTGACGGCGACCGAGTCCAAGACCGGTGTGGCGATGCCCGCCAAGGGTGGCTCGGCCATTACCGACGAGCAGGTGAAGGCCGTCGCCGCCTACGTGTACAGCCTGCGCGGCTAGCGACCCGCGTACATCCGTCGGTCCGCGGCCGCGTGGGGGTCCTCCTCCGCGTGGCCGCGGTGCATTCCGGCCCTCGTCACGTTGCGGTGATACCCGCCGCGTCCGCGATGCGGCGCCGTTGCCCCGCCGTGAGCATGTCGCGACCTACGATATCGCGGACGATGCGCGCCACGAACGTGTAACCTCGTGCGTCCGCGGTGATCCACCGTTGCCACTCGAGTTCATCGAGCGCCGGACGGACGCTTTCCACCGGTAGCTCGACAGCCTGACCAATGGCCGGTTCTGTGACACGGTCGGGCAGCACCGCCATACCCGCCAAAACGCGCTGCGCGGTGGGGGTCAGCCCCCGGAAGCCCACGCGAACGGCCGCGACCACGCTGTCAGGCAGGTCCGTGGGAAGCGTCTGGCTGAGCGTGCGGGCCGGTGCCGGCCAGACGCTACCCGACTCCCCCGGTTCGAGTCCCAGCGTGATCGCATGGAGCAGTTCGATCGCCAGCAGCGGGATTCCGGCGGAGTCCCGTGCCACCCGTCGCGTCACCCGATCGAGGTCGTCTGCCGAGTACGCGGGGAGCGCCCAAGCCGCGAGCGTTCGCAGCTCCGGCTCGCCCAGTGGTTCCAGGACCACGGTTGCGCCCTGCACCGCCCCTCCGATGGCCCGTCGGAGGTCGTCGAGAATCGGGAAGGTGGCGTTTGGCATCGTGCTGAGCAGCAGGAACAAGGGTTTGGCACGCACGTCTCGCACGAGCGCCAGCAGCGTCTGCAGGGACTCGTCGTCAAGCCAGTGCGCCTCGTCGACCACCAGGAGGAGCGGCTGCTCGTCGACCGCGGACAGCACGACTTCGCGGAACGCTGCGGACAACGACATTCCCGGCTCGGCCTGTGCACCCGGGAATCGATCTCCCCATTCCGCAAGCCGGGACGCAAGCACGCCGAGCACCGTCTGAGAGGCACCGGCAATGCCGGGTGCGTCGAGCAGACCACCCCGCGCCAGCCCGAGCACGCCACCACCCTGCTCCTCGCGGTCGCCCCGGACCGCGAGGGCCCGGGCGACGGTGCCACCCGTGAGCGTCGCCCGCCCGACGACCTCCTCGATGACGCGCGTCTTGCCAAGCCCGAGATCGCCATCGACCGTCGCGACCGCCGCCCCGCCCCCCGCGCGCACCGAGTCCCA
>Ga0224505_10002013_pt1 | contig 12232 bp, 11 predicted proteins | sample SF_Jan12_sed_USG_FD_169102 | JGI IMG/M metagenome (GOLD analysis project Ga0224505, IMG submission 169102) | Sediment microbial communities from San Francisco Bay, California, United States - SF_Jan12_sed_USGS_4_1 | ecosystem: Environmental > Aquatic > Marine > Sediment | place: USA: California...
CTTGCCGGCTCGAAGAACCGCGGGCTCGCGATGGGGCTGAACGAGTTTGCAGGTTACTTCGCGGTTGCTGGCAGCGCACTCGCAACCGGCTACATCGCCGCGCGCCATGGCCTGCGTCCCGAGCCGTTCTATCTCGGGATAGGGTTCGTGGCCGCCGGACTGCTGCTGTCGGGACTGCTGGTGCAGGACACGCGTCACCACGTCGCGGCCGAGGCGAAGATGCACGGCGAACTGTCGTCCGACGCGCTGCCGACCCAGCGTGAAATTTTCTGGCGCACGACGCTGCACGACAGGAATCTTTCGAGCGTGAGCCAGGCCGGTCTCGTCAACAACCTGAACGACGGAATGGCGTGGGGGCTCTTTCCGCTGTTCTTCATCGCTGCCCGGATGAATCTCGAGCAGGTCGGGACGCTTGCGGCAATTTATCCGGCAACCTGGGGCGTTGCGCAGCTCGCGACCGGCGCCTGGTCGGACCGTGTCGGGCGCAAATGGTTGATTGCGACGGGCATGTGGGTGCAGGCAGTCGGCATAGCGGTCGTGGTGCTGGCGCAGCGGTTCATCGGCTTTGCGGGCGGGGCGGTACTGCTCGGCGTCGGTACGGCAATGGTCTACCCCACCTTGCTCGCTGCGATCGGCGACGTCGCCCATCCCGCCTGGCGGGCATCGTCGGTCGGTGTGTACCGGCTCTGGCGCGATCTAGGCTACGCGGTGGGAGCGCTGCTTGCCGGCATCACCGCCGATGCATTCGGGCTGTCCGCCGCATTGTGGGCCGTTGCGGCGATGACGTTCGTCTCCGGTCTCGTGGTGGCGCTGCGCATGACCGAGACGCTGCACCGCGCTACCGGCTGATCGCCCCGGGTAGGTGTTGTTACCGAGGCGACCTGAGTTCTGCGCAGCTAAAATATTAGCACTTCCTAATTAATGCAGCGCAGGAATGAGGTCGTGAATCGAATATCGCGCAGGCGATTCCTAAAAATCGCGGGTCTTGGTGCCGGGGCGGCGACGCTGGCCGCTGCTGCGACCCGGCCTATCGCTGGCGCAATCCCGGCGGGCCCGACCGGCAATCGAGTCGTACCCACCTTCTGCGACATCTGCTTCTGGAAGTGCAATGCCCTCGCACACGTCCGCGATGGCGAGTTATGGAAGATCGTCGGCAACCCGGACGATCCGCTCTGCAGGGGACGCCTGTGCCCGCGCGGCACCGGCGGCATCGGCGCGAGCATCGACCCCGACCGGCTGCGCGCGCCGCTGCTGCGGCACAAGGCGCGCGGCGAGGAAAAGTGGGTCGAGGTGACCTGGGACGAAGCGCTCGGGTACATCGCCGATCGCCTGCAGAAGATCAAGGCGACGTTCGGCCCGGAGGCCGTCGCGCTCTTCAGCCACGGCATCGGCGGCACGTTCCTCAAGCACACGCTCAAGGCCTACGGCATCACGAATATCGCGGCACCGTCGTTCGCGCAGTGCCGCGGTCCTCGCGACGTGGGTTTCAACCTCACGTTTGGCGAGGAAATCGGGTCGCCCGAGCGCACCGACATCCGCAGCGCCCGCTGCCTGGTGCTGATCGGTTCGCACCTCGGCGAGAACATGCACAACACGCAGGTGCAGGAGTTCGCGGAAGCGAACGGCAACGGCGCGACGATCATCGTTGCGGACCCGCGCTTTTCCATCGCGGCCAGCAAGGCGAAGCATTACCTGCCGGTGAAGCCCGGCACTGATCTCGCCCTGCTGCTCGCGTGGATGAACGTCATCGTGGCCGAGGCCCTGTACGACTCGGACTATGTCACCAGGTATGGCTATGGCTTCGACTACTTCAAGGCGGAGATAGCGCAGTACACACCGGAGTGGGCGTACCCGGAGACGGGGATCGCACCGGAGACCATTCGCGAAACGGCGCGCGAGATGGCTCGGCACCGGCCCGCGACGCTGGTGCACCCGGGTCGTCACGCAACCTGGTACGGGGACGATACGCAACGCAGTCGCGCCATTGCGCTGCTGAATGCGCTGCTCGGCAGCTGGGGCCGCAAGGGCGGCTTCTACTACCCGTCGAGCATGGACGTTCCAGGCTATCCCTACCCTCCCTACCCGAAGTCCGAGCGCGGCAAGGCCGACAACCCGAACCAGCGGTTTCCGTTCGCGACCGAGGCGATTACCTCAGGCATTCGCGAAGCGACGATCACCGGCCGGCCGTATCCGATCAAGGGATGGCTCGTGTACGCGACCAACCTGATCCACTCGATGCCGAACCAGGAGGAGACGATCCGCGCGATCAGGGCGCTGGACCTGCTGGTCGTCGTGGATGTCATTCCATCGGAAATCGCCGGCTGGGCCGACGTCGTGCTGCCCGAGGCAACCTACCTCGAGCGCTATGACGACCTCAACGTCGAGACCTTCCGTGAGCCGTTCATCGCATTGCGTCAACCGGTGGTGGCGCCCACGGCCGACCAGAAGCCGAACTGGTGGATCGCCCGCGAGCTCGCGCTCAAGCTGGGACTTGGCGCCTACTATCCCTGGCGGGACATCGAGGAATACCTCGATTACCGACTCAAGGGCGCCGGGCTCAGCCTCGCCCGGCTGAAACGGGAAGGCATAGTCCGCGGCCCGCGGCAGCCCCTCTACTTCGAGGACGGCGTCCCGGCGGAATTCCCGACGCCCTCCGGGAAGATCGAGTTCTATTCGACGCAGTTAAAGGCAGCGGGTTTCGATCCGGTCCCGCGTTACACGCGCCCCGCGGACGGGCCGCCCGGCTCGTTCCGCCTGTTGTTCGGCCGTGCTCCGGTGCACTCGTTCAGCCGTACCCAGACGAATCCGATCCTGCGCGATGCGATGGCCGAGAACGAGGTCTGGATCAACGGCGACGTCGGTGCGCGTCTCGGGCTGCGCAGTGGCGACTACGTGCGCCTGCGCAACCAGGACGGCGTCGTGAGTGGCCGGGTCAAGGCTCGCGTCACGGCCGCGATCCGCGCCGACTGCGTCTACATGGTGCATGGCTTCGGGCACACGTCGAAGGGACTGCGCAGCGCTTTTGGCAAGGGCGCAAGCGATGCGCAACTCGTGACGCGTTACGCCGTCGATCCGCTGATGGGCGGCACGGGTGGCAACGTGAACTTCGTGACCATCGAACAGGGAGCCTGAACCGTGGCGCGCTTCGGCATGGCCATCGACACGAGAAAATGCGTCGGCTGCATGGACTGCGTCGTCGCATGCAAGACGGAGAACGACGTCCCGGACGGTCACTGCCGCGACTGGATCAGCCAGCGCCTGCAGGGCGAGATGCCCGACCTGCGGCTCACCATCACCTCGGAGCGCTGCAACCACTGCGACTCTCCGCCCTGCGTCACCTGCTGCCCGACGGGCGCGAGTCACGTGCAGGATTTCGGCCGGGTGGTGCTCGTCGATCACGACAAGTGCATCGGCTGCAAGGCGTGCCTCGCCGCGTGCCCCTACGGCGCGCGTTTCATCCATCCGGACGGCTATGCGGACAAGTGCACGTTCTGCATGCACCGTGTCGCGCGCGGGCTCGAGCCCGCCTGCGTTGCCGTCTGCCCGACCCACTGCATGCATTTCGGCGACCTCGACGACCCCGAGTCGGCAGTGAGCCGCCTGGTCGCCAGTCGGCGCCACTTCGTGCTCAAGCCGGATGCGGGAACCCGGCCGCGCATCTTCTACCTGGAGTGACGCGGCGATGATCGAACTGCTCACTACCCGTCACAATCCGCTGGTCGATCCCACGCTGCACGTGTGGGACTGGCAGATCCCCGTCTACCTGTTCCTCGGCGGCTGGGTCGCCGGCTCGATGGTGCTGACGGGCTACCTCCAGCGGCAGGCGCGCGCTCCAGGACAAACGACGGTCAGCGACCGGCTGCCATGGGTCGGACTCCTGCTCATCAGTCTCGGCATGGGCGCGCTGTTCCTCGACCTCGAACACAAGCTGTACGTCTGGCGCATGTACCTGACGCTGCAGCCGCTCTCGCCGATGTCCTGGGGCGGCTGGATCCTGCTGCTCGTCTACCCGGTGCTGGCACTCGGCGCGCTGGCCACGCTGGCGGATGGCTGGCTCGACCGCTGGCCGGCGCTCGCCGCCTTTGCGCGGCAACTCAAGTCGCCGGCGGCAACACGATGGCTCGGTCTCATCAACATCATCGTCGGCGTGGCACTCGGCATCTACACCGGCATCCTGCTCAGCAGCCTGGGTGCCCGGCCGCTGTGGGCCAGCGCGGTGCTCGGTCCGCTCTTCCTGGTCTCGGGCTTGTCGGCCGGAGCGGCCTTCGCCCATCTCATTGCCCCGGATCACGATGAGCAGCAGCGACTGCTCCGCTTCGACAACCTGTTCCTGATGACGGAACTTGGACTGATCGCGCTGTTCCTGATCGGGCACCTGACGGCGGGTATGGTCCACGCGCAGGCCGCGCAACTGTTGCTCGGCGGTCCGTACACGGCCGTGTTCTGGGTCCTCGTGGTGGGGCTCGGGATCCTGCTCCCGCTCGCGATCCAGTCACTGATGATGGCGGGGCGCATCCCGCACACGGTTGTCGCGCCAGTGCTCGTGCTGCTGGGCGGGCTCGCGTTGCGCTTCGTAATTGTCTTTGCTGGCCAGTACAGCGAGTGGATCTCGCCGTGACCCGCGGCCGCGCCCATCACCTGGAGGTCAATGACGTGTCGAGCGACCATCGTTCCGCCGCGATGCCGGGATCCGGCCTGCCGGCGAGACCCTACTGGAACCCCTATCTCGCCGGTATCGGCCTCGGGCTCGTGCTGCTCGCTGCGTTCGTGCTGGTCGGTCGCGGTCTCGGCGCTTCCGGCGCATTCAGTTCCACCGTCGCCTGGCTGGTCAACATGGTGGCGCCCGCGCACGCGCAGTCCAACGAGTTCCTGCAGGGCTATCTCGGTGACGGCACGACGCACCCGCTCAAGGCCTGGCTGGTCTTCGAGGTGCTGGGCGTCATGGCCGGCGCGCTGTTCTCGGGATTGCTTGCCGGTCGGGCGCGCATCGCGGTGGAGAAAGGCCCGCGCGTTTCGACCGCAGTGCGGCTGTTGTGCGCCTTTGCCGGCGGCATCCTCATGGCGTTCGGCGCGCACCTCGCGCGCGGCTGCACCAGCGGGCAGGCCCTCACCGGAGGCGCGCTGCTCAACGTTGGCAGCTGGGCCTTCATGCTGATGGTGTTCGTTGGCGGCTACGCAGTCGCCTGGTTCATGCGCTGGCAGTGGCGGTGATCATGGCTCCCTTCTACAAGTACGGCTTCTTCGGCGACGAGATGTCCCTCGTCGTCGCCTTCGTCCTGGGCACGGGCTTTGGCTTCTTCCTGGAGCGTGCCGGTTTCGGCAGCGCCCGCAAACTCGCAGCGCAGTTCTACCTGTACGACATGTCCGTGTTCAAGGTGATGTTCACTGCCATCGTCACCGCACTGCTCGGCGTCACCTACCTCGCCTGGATCGGCTGGCTCGACTTGAGCCAGGTCTACCTCGTGCCCACGCATCTCGTGCCGCAGATCGTGGGCGGGCTCGTGCTCGGTGTGGGATTCGTCGTGGGCGGTTACTGCCCGGGCACCTCGGTGGCATCGCTCGCGACCGGGCGGGTCGACGGCCTGGTGTATGCGTTCGGCATCGGTGCCGGAACGCTCGTCTACGCGGAGGTCTATCCGGCGATCAAGGACTTCGTGAATTCGAACGACATGGGACAGGTCACGCTGCCGGAAGTGCTGCGTCTGCCCTGGGGCCTGGTCGTGTTTGCGGTCGTCGTGATCGCCGTCGCGGGCTTTTCTGCGGCAACGCTCGTTGAGCGCCGTTGCGGAGACAAGGCATGAAGCTCCCCGCGCTGACGCTGAACCAGAAGCTTGCGGCAGCGGCGCTGACGCTCGGCGCGCTTGCTCTGTTCAGCGTTCCACACCGCGGGCCGGTCGTGACGCTCGACGCGCGCGAGCTGGCGCTCATCGTCGAGAAAGAGGTCGATCACGTCACGCCCTCCGAGCTCGCCGGCTGGATCGTGCAGGGCCGCTCGGACTATCGCCTGATCGACCTGCGCGCCGAACCGGATTACGCCGCGTACCACATCCCTACGGCGGAGAACGTCACCGTCGCGGCGTTGCCGGAGTTCCCGTTGCTGCGCACCGAGAAGATCGTGCTGTACTCCGACGGCGGCATCCACGCGGCGCAGGCATGGATGCTGATGCAGGCGCAGGGGTACCGCGCGGTGTACACGGTGCTGGGTGGCCTCGAGGGCTGGAAAGACGAAGTGCTCTACCCGGCGCTGCCCGCGCAGGCGTCGGCGGTGGAGCGCGCGCGATTCGAGCGGGCGGTTGCGCTGTCGCGATTCTTCGGCGGCGAACCGCGCGCGGAGGGCGGAGCGGCGGCCACTGCACCCATGGAACTGCCGAGGCTGGTCGCGCCGCCGCCTTCAGGTGCTGCGTCCCCGGTCGCGCCGCGCAAGAAAAAGAAAGAGGGTTGCTGAAGAAAAATAGGGGACGCTCACCTATTTCCTCACCTATTTCCGAAATAGGTGAGCGTCCCCTATTTCTCTATTTCTTCAGCACTTGCAGAACTGCTCGTGCACGGTATGCATCAGCGCGATGGCTTCGTCGCTGGCGAGGCGGTATCGAATCGACTGTCCAATCCGGCGGGTCTTGACCAGGCGCTTGCCGCGCAGCACCGCGAGATGCTGCGACAACGCGGACTGACTCAGGCCGATGAGCGGCTCGAGTTCTCCGACCGACTTCTCGCCCTCGGCGAGGTGGCAGAGGATCAGCAGGCGCGAAGCATTCGACATCGCTCCGAGCAGAGCGCAGGCGCGCGTGGCGTTCTTCTCCATCCGCCGCACCGTGGCACGATCCATGACACGCGCCGGGCTGGCCGTTGCCCGCGCGATGCTGCGTGAATTCACGCGCATCCGGCGAAGCCGTCGGCGGTCATCTTCGCTTCATACGGCCCGGCCACCTGTGAACCGACCACGAGCCCCCCTTTCACGCTGTCCCAGTCTTCCGGCTTGAGGACGATCAGCCAGCCCTCGCCGTATGGATCGGCGTTCGCGACGCTGGGCGTCGCGACCAGGGCGTCGTTGATTGCAACCACCGAGCCGGCGGCGGCGACCTTGGCCGGACCCACCCACTTGCCACTCTCGACGGTGGCGCAGGACTTGCCTGCCTTGACGTCCTTGCCGACGCCCTTGGGCGTGTAGGCAACCAGCTTGCCTGCCATGGCGGTGGCCACGGCAGTCATGCCGACGCGCACGGTGCCATCACCCAGTTCCTTGTACCAGATGTGATTGTCGACGTCGTACAGAAGATCGTCCGGGAGATTGCAACCTTTCACCGTCGCCATGATCGAGCCTCCTCAAACCGGTCCGGAGCGCGCCACGCGGCTGCATGGGGCTGCGGGTTTACTATGACTAGTTGCTAATATTAGACCAGTTCATTCCCGCACGCTGCCCGCCTCGCCGCATTGACGAGTGCTTGGCCGGCATCAGCGGACACGCACCGACATCGCGCCGCCGCCGTCCGGATCCAGCACGTGCACGGCGCAGGCAATGCACGGGTCGAAGCTGTGGATCGTGCGCAGAATCTCGATCGGCTGGTCGGGATCGTGCAACACGTGCCCGGCCAGCGCGGCTTCATAGGCGCCGGGCTGGCCCGTCGCATCGCGCGGGCCGGCATTCCAGGTACTCGGCACCACCGCCTGGTAATTGTCGATCCGCCCGTCTTCGATGACGATCCAGTGGCCCAGCGCGCCGCGTGGCGCTTCCATGAACCCGGCGCCCCGGGCCTGCGCCGGCCAGGTGGCCGGATCCCAGTACCGGTCATCGAACGTCCTGGTGTCGCCCGCCTTGACGTTTGCGAGCAGCTGGTCGTACCAGCCCTGCATCGCATCCACGAATATCTTGGTCTCCAGGGTCCGCGCGGCGGTGCGACCGAGGGTCGAAAACAGGCCCGCGAGTGGCAGTTGCAGCGTGGACAAGGTCTGGTCCACGAGTTCCTTGGCCTGGCCGTGTCCGGTGGCGACCAGCATCAACATGCGCGCCAGTGGCCCGACCTCCACGGCCTTGCCGCGCCAGCGCGGCGACTTCAACCAGGAATAGCCCTGCGCGACGTCGAGTTGCGAGTAGGGTGGTTGCGGCCCCGTATAGTTGAGCGTCGTCTCGCCGTCATACGGGTGCAGACCGCGGTCCTTGCCGCCGCCGTAGTCGTAGTACGCGTGGCTCACGAACTCCTCGATCTGCGCGGGATCATGGAGGTCGACCTCCTCGATGTGTGACAGGTCGCGATCGAGGATGACGCCCCGTGGCACCAGGAACCCTGCGGTCTCGAAGATCGACTTTGCCGGGAAGTCGCCGTAGCACATGAAGTTGCCGAGACCCTCGCCCTGCGTCGCCCAGTCCTTGTAGAAGCCGGCGATGGCCAGCGTGTCCGGAACGTAGACCTCGTCCACGAACTGGCGCATGCGCGAGACGATGTCCTGCACCTGCGACAGGCGCTTGGAGTTGATCGCCGAATCGGACTCGAGGTCGATCGGGTTCGGCGCGCCGCCGACGACGAAATGCGGGTGCGGATTCTTGCCGCCGAAGATGGCGTGCAGCCTGGCGACGTCACGCTGCCACGCCAGCGCGTCCAGGTAGTGCGCCACGGCCATCAGGTTCGCTTCCGGCGGCAGCTTGTAGGCCGGGTGCCCCCAGTAACCGTTGGCGAAGATGCCGAGCTGGCCGCTCTCGACCAGTCCTCGCACGCGCTTCTGCACGTCCGCGAAGTACCCGGGCGAGGATCGCGCGTAGCCGCTGATCGACTGGGCGAGGGTCGAGGTGGCCTGCGGGTCCGCCTGCAGCGCCGAGACCACGTCCACCCAGTCGAGCGCGTGCAGGTGGTAGAAGTGCATGACGTGGTCGTGGACGTACTGCGCGCCGATCATCAGGTTGCGGACGAGGTTCGCGTTCTGCGGAATCTCCCAGCGCAAGGCGTCTTCGACGGCACGCACCGATGCGATGCCGTGCACCAGCGTGCAGACGCCGCAGATGCGCTGCGCGAAGGCCCAGGCGTCGCGCGGATCGCGACCGCGCAGGATGATCTCGAGACCGCGCACCATGGTGCCGGAGCTGTAGGCCTGGGTGATGCGGCGGTCTGCGTCGGTGGCGACTTCGATCCGCAGGTGTCCCTCGATCCGGGTCACGGGGTCCACCACGACGCGGCGTGCTGCGGCGCTCATTGATCGTCCTCGATCAGATTGTCGGCGACGAGTTCGAGCAGGCTGTACATGGTCTTGTCCCACTTGAAGTGCGCCTGACCGTCGTCGAAAGTCTGCCGGCAGTTGGCGCAGGAGGTCACCGGCAGCTCGGCGCCGGTCTGCTCGATCTGTTCCATCTTGATCTTGAACACCTTGTGCCGCAGTTCATCGGCGCGGTGAATGGCGACGACGCCGCCGCCGCCGCCGCAACACCAGTTGGCGCCTTTGGTGGGATACATTTCCCGCAGCTCGACGCCCAGTGCCTGCAGCACCTCGCGCGGCGCCTCGATCGCGCCGCCACGGCGCACCAGCTGGCACGGGTCGTGAAACGTCGCGGTCTTGCCGAGCTTGCGCAACCTGAGCTTGCCGGTGCGCACCTGCTCGGCGAGGAACTCGGCGATGTGCATCACCTTGAACGGCAGCGGCTTGCCGTACATGTTCGCGCCCATCCAGCGCAGCGCCGTGTAGGCGTGGCCGCATTCCGGCAGGACGACCACCCGGGCGCCACAGGCGGCGGCCGCGTGGATGATCTTGAGCGTCAGGTCCTTCTGCGTCGCTGCATCGCCCGTCAGCAGTCCGAAATTGGTTGCCTCGTAACCGTCCAGGCTGAACGTCCAGTCGGCGCCAAGGTGCTTCATGATCCTGGCCGTGGCAACGATCGACTCCGGGTACTTCATGATCTCGATCGAGGACATGGCGCACAGCACGTCCGCCCTGGGCTTGTCGATCGTGATCTCGACGTCGTGTTCGTCCGCCAGCCACTCGCAGCGGTCGGCAAACACCTTCGGCGTGGCTCCGAGCGGGCTGCCCTCGCGCCGCGCCCGCTCCGTCACCGCGGCGAGTTCGTGCGGTACCAGCCCCGCCTTGAACATGCCGTGCCGCGCCTGGGAGACCAGGCTGGCGATGTCGATGCCCATCGGGCACATCAGTGAGCAGCGGCCGCAGACGGTGCAGGAATCGTAGATGAGGTGCTGCCACTGCTGCAGCTCGTCTGCGGTCACCTTCGGCTTCAGGTTCAGCGCGCGATAGACGAACGCGAACGGTCCGTACTCGCGCTTGTAGGCCTGCTTGAACGGCTCGAGCTTCCAGATCGGGGTGTACTTCGGGTCCTGCGTCACTTCGTAGAAGTGGCAGGCCTCGGCGCACATGCCGCAATGGATGCAGGATTCCATGTACACGGCTGCGGTCCGGCCGAAATCGCGGACGAAGCTGTTCATGGCGCGCTCGACGCGCGTCGCGTCAGGTACCTCGCCCTGCGAGTCGAAGCGATGCTCGGGTTTGCGGATCGAGACCCGGGGCTGGTCGAATTCCAGCGGATCGGGCTCGCGCGTCATGGGTGTCGTCTCGGTCACAGCGAGGCTCCCTTGCGTTCAAAGAGCATGCCCGTCGCGCCGCGCGCGGCGAAGATCGTGAACGCGTGCATCAGCTTGCCGAACGGGAACCACACCAGCAGCAGTTCCGCCGAGAGGATGTGGACGGCCAGCAGCCGCTCGTACGGCCATCCGCCCAGGTGTGCGAAGGCCGCCATGCCGGTCGCCAGCGGCGCGATCGTGACCAGCCAGCTGAAGTAATCGTCGAAGTTGGAGATCAGGCGCTTTACCGGGCTCACGACGCGGTGGATCAGCACCGCCACCAGCGCGGCGATCGAGATGGCGCTCAGCAGCGTCACCACGCCATTCGGCAGCGTCGGCCAGTGCAGTCCCGTCAGTCCGTGCAGGTCCGTGCCGAGCAGGCCGCGCGCGATGTCGGCGAAGAACAGCACGTGCGGAACGAAGAAGAACAGCGCCAGCAGGAAGCCGATGTGAAAGGCATAGCCCATCACCTCGCCGAACGCCGTGCCGCCCAGGAACTCCTTGCGTGGCCAGGAGCGCAGCGCGATCAACCTGAGTCCCTTCCAGGCTGCGTCCTTGCGCGGCGCGGAGAGGTCCTTGCGCGTTCGCAGCAGCAACACGCCGAGCAGGCGCCAGAGCGTTCCCGCCACGAAGATGAAGACCGACCACTGCAGCGCGGGACCCCGCGCGAAGTCCAGCAGGCTCATCTCAGGCTCCCTCCGCGTCCTTCTGCCGCTTGCGTGCCAGCGCCGCGGCAGCCAGCCCGAGCGCCGCGCCCACGCCGACCGCCATGCCGACCGTCCGTGCCGAGCCCCACTGGCCGGTGGACAGCGGCTGATAGAAACCGCCCTTGTCCCAGAAGCCGGGTTCGGAACAGCCGATGCAGCCGTGGCCGGCCTCGATCGGGAAACTCGTGCCGTCGTTCCACTTCACCGTGGCGCAGGCATTGTGCGTCGTCGGTCCCTTGCAGCCCAGCTTGTAGAGGCACCAGCCCTGCCGCGCGCCTTCGTCGTCGAAGCTGTCGGCGAACTGACCCCGTTCGTAGAACGGGCGCCGGTAGCAACGATCGTGGATCGTCTGGCCGTAGAAAGACCTTGGCCGTCCGAGGGCGTCGAGCTCGGGCAGCTTGCCGAAGGTCAGGTACTGCGTCAGGACGCCGGTGATGACCACCGGGATCGGTGGGCAGCCCGAAACGTTGATGATCGGCTTGTCCTTGACCACCGCGGACACGGCAACCGCTCCGGTGGGATTAGGGCTGGCACCGGGGATGCCTCCGAACGCTGCGCAGCTGCCGAGGGCGATGATCGCTGCCGCGCCGCGCGCGACTTCCTGCAGCAGCGAGAGGTTGTCGCGGCCGGCGACGGTGCTGAAGCCTTTGTTGCCGGTCGGAATCGATCCGTCGACGATCAGCAGGTAGCGACCCCAGTTCTCCTTCATCGCCGTCTCGCGCGCACGTTCCGCCGCGTCGCCGGCGGCGGCCTGCAGCGTGTGCTGGTAGTCGAGCGAGATGCCCTGGAAGATCAGGCTCTCGAGGGTCGAGCCGTGTGCCCGCGTGATGGACTCGGTGCAGCCGGTGCACTCCTGGAACGGCAGCCAGATCACCGATGGCCGCCGTGCCTGCGCGAGCGCGGCCGCGACACGCGGCACCATCGCCGACGACAGTCCCATCAGCGCAGCCGTGGTGGTGCAGAACTGCAGGA
>Ga0224505_10002014_pt1 | contig 12227 bp, 12 predicted proteins | sample SF_Jan12_sed_USG_FD_169102 | JGI IMG/M metagenome (GOLD analysis project Ga0224505, IMG submission 169102) | Sediment microbial communities from San Francisco Bay, California, United States - SF_Jan12_sed_USGS_4_1 | ecosystem: Environmental > Aquatic > Marine > Sediment | place: USA: California...
CCCCTTGTGGAACCAGCGCGGAGCCAGAAAAAGGGTCGGCGCGCACCACTTGGTTAAACATGTGCTCTATACCGCCAGCCGTAAGCCGCAAAGCAATCGGGTCTCCGGCGTTCCACGCGTACGCGGGAGTGCCCTCCTGCGCCCGCACTACTGTCATAGCATCGTCAAGCCGCGCCGTTACCTTAACAATCTCGCGGTCTAAAGACGCGTTCTCCAGCGTCAGAAAAAAGAAGTCGCCGACAACGGTAATCGCGGGGAACCGCGCGCCGTGTCCGGGTTCGACTGCAATGGTAGTCGCCTCGTCATCAATGCCCGTTGCAAGGGTTGAGTACGCAAAGTTTGTATATTTAATATCAGCCATTTAGTACCTCAAGCAAAGGGGCGCATCGCCACAGAAAGTTCATCCGCGTTATACCCACGGAGTGCGCGGTCCCGTGCGGCGGCTAGCAGCTGGGTCCACTGCCGCCCGTGAACTGCGCCGAGCTTTGCCTCGGCCCACGCGCGGCCATTCATGAGCATAAGGTCGTACAGCGTCCCGTGGAAAATAACTCGGTGAAACTCGTCATACAGGTTGGCATCCCAGACCGACGCAGTTGGTGAAGGCCGCAGATAACCGCGCAAGTTGAGCGTTCCAGCGACGTCGGGTACGGGCGCGACCAAAGCCTCGCCGATTGTGGCGCTAGTTATATATCGAACGGTCCCAGAAGTATCTTCAGGCCAGCTAGGGTACCTAAGTTTGACCGCTGTCAGCTTCTGCCACGTCAATTCGGTCTTAACACCGTTCACCAGCGTGTAGCCCCCTGTAATGTCTGTGCATACGGCGTGCGCCACGGGCGGGCTAAGCGGGTACGCCACTCGGCCAACCTCTAAATCCACCGGCAAAAAGTCCTCGTGCCACACCTTGGCACGCTGACATAAGTCGATAACTACCTTGTGAATGGTACGAGCGATAACGGGATCGGGGCAGCCCGGGACATACGGACTGATGTCGTCCACCATGTCGTCAAAAGCAATCGCCCGAGTGGTTGACGCAACGTTGGGTGTTAAGACGATTGGCATGCTGGCTCCTTAGTGGCTAGCTTGCTTAACAGAAAGCTGAACAGATGGGATGGCGGGGCAGAAGGTCTCCTGCGCGACAGCGGCTAGCGTAACTGAGACGTCATCAGCTGTCCACATAAGCTCAAAATAGTCCGTCGCAGTCATCGGCAGCAAAAAGTCCCACGACGCGACGACATTGGTGCCGCTGCCAGCGATTGAAATTTTCTTCGCAGAATCGGCCGCATCGACACCGTTGACGCGGGCCCAGAACCACACATAGTTTGTGTTCGCGGAGGATTTAGCCAACTGCGCTGAGAAACCTAAGGCAATCAAGCCAGCCTGCTGAGGATAAACCTTGGTTCCGTCGGTGATTGTGGGGCCGCTGGTGATGTCCGTAGTGTCGAACGTAACCGCAGCCGGAGTCTCCGCAAACGACAGCGTCTGGGTGGCGTGGCTGGCGTATGTAGCGTAGTGTAGATGGGGGCTGAGCTGTGGACGAACCAACATCGTACCGGTGGTGGCGCCCACGCGAAGTACGGCGGCAATCAACAACGATTGCGAGGGAACAGTTGGCTCAACATTAGTAAGCGCACCGGGTACCGTTGGGTGGATATACAGCAGGTCGCCGGGTACCCACACCTCACTAACTGGGAAGCCTGTTGTGTTAACGTTGCGGACTTTTCCGAACATAGTGGCACGGCCATAGGTGCCGTTGCCGATGTCCTGAGTCACAACGCCCAGCGTGTACAGTGGGTTGTAAATCGCCTCTGCAGTCACTAGCCGCCCGTAGGGGATAGAGTTGGTATTATCAACCCCGGCGAAGCCGACAACCTGACCAGAAGTCATAGCCGCACCGCTGGTGTTGGTAAAGGAAATGAAGTGTTCCTCGAACATCTGCCCAACAACGCCGTTGCTAAGGCCGACATCAAGGGTCAGCTCGGTTGGGTTCAGCCGCATCTCCCCAAACCCAATCCCGCCTGAAGCGCCGGTAGTCAGGGTCACACTCGTGAACCGGCCAGCCGTGGGGGCAGTGTCGCCGATGCGTGAAGAGTTGATGGTGCTGGCGGTAACCGCCACATTAGAAACAGCCCCGCCGTCATGCGAAGTGCTAAGTATCTGAGAGTCTACGACTACGCTGTTACTAACTTCGCTGTCATAAAGCTGGGCGCGGTTACTAGAGACATCGTTGTGCGTGCCTCCGCTAACGGTTGTGCCGTTCATAGTGCCGCCAGAAAACGACGAACTCACAATTTGCGCGTTTGAGATATCCGTAGTGACGCTGTCGTCGATATCTTCAAGAATAATGTCGGCTAGCGTAACAGTGTTAAACCCAGCCTTAGATACGACGATGTCGTATCGGTTGTCGGGGGCGTAGAAAGAAACCAGCCCCGTAGCACTGCTTAGGAATGGGTTAGCCTTGGCCGTTACGCCGTTATCAGAATACAGCGATGCGGGAGTCTGTGTGCCGGTAAGAAAAACCGCTACAGAAGCGTTGGCTAGAGGAGTAAGAATACCCCCCTCGCCGGTAGCTGTGACAGTGTCGTGAAACTTTTGCATGGCGTGCCTTATTTAGTAGTTTTGGACGTGCCGCCATCTGGCAGGTCAGCAACAGCCCGAGACAACAGACCGCTGGCGAGCGCGTTGGCGTACGACTCTTGAAACATACGCGCGCGGCCAGACTCGACGTGTTCTGCGTCGAGCGATTCCATAAGCCAGCACACGCCATCCAAAATAACCGGTAGGTACGCGTCGCTAAGCTCGATCACGTCGTTCATGGCATAGTTTGGTAGAGTTTTCGCGTATGCGACGGTTAAGTCCTCCCCGCCTGCGGAAGGTGGGTAGACGTAAAAACGGTTGGGGTCGCGTGGATTACGCATCCATGTAGTAGTTGGGCCGGGTGTGTCGGCGCGCCACTTCGGGAACATAACATCCACAGCCTGCTGGTCGGCTTCTTTTGGTACTCGCCCTTCAGAGTTGGTCAAGATGTCCATAAACCGCATTGACTCGGTCGGCGCGCTCTGCAGCGCCCCCGGCACGGTAGTCAGCGTAGTTACCTTGATAAACAAATCCGGGCGAATGACTAGCATCCGCTTCAAAATCTGGTTAGTTTTGCGGACGATATAGTCGTCGCTGTACCGATACGGCGTTAGCTCGTCGAGCAGAAGCTCGCGGGCTTCTAAAACGATGTCAGCGACGGTAAAACTCATGGTAGTCCTCGTGAAGCCTCTTCGCGGAGGTCTGACTCATCAAAAACAATATCCTGCTTTACCACTGCGGCAGCTTTTTTCTTAGCTGGCTTGGCGGCTTCAGGCTTAGCGGCTTCAGGCTTAGCGGCCTTTGGGGCACGGTCTGGGTAGGCTTGCGCCTCTGTAACTTCTTCGCAGATAGGATCACGCGCTAGGATTGGATTCCAATCGTAGATCGTGCCGTCTGTCTTGTGTCGTAGATATTTACTCATTGGCGGGCACTTCCATGGGGTAAGACACGGCCTCGCGACCGTGCCTCATTCTACCTCTGTCGGCTCGGAACGTATAGCCCCAAACCTAAAGAAGGGGGCCGAAGCCCCCGTCTATCACAGAGTTACGACAGCTTGTGTCAAGGCTTCACCCTTGACAACTTTGTAGCCGTAAACCTGCAGACCACGGATGATGTTACCGAAAGTGGTTTCAGCACGGATGCTTTCCATCTCGGTCATCTGTGATGCGAAGGTCAGGCCCATCTTGTGACCAGCAACGATGTCGAACTTGCCAGCAGACAGGTTCAAGTTGTGGCTCACGTAGACGGTGAAGCGGTCGATCATACCCAAGCGGCCATTGCGCAGGATAGAGGTGCCGTCGCCAGAGATTGAAGCGTCTTTCAAGTCAGACTTCTTCACCAAGCCAGCCATTTTGGCGGGGATGACGATGAAGCGACCAGCTTCAGGGGCGTTGGCTTCGTCCAACACGGTGCCCATGTCAACCATCAAGTCCAACACGTTGGTCTTGTCGATTGCCAAAGGTGCGCCAGAGGTACCCAAGTTGATGTCGGCAGAGATACGGCCAGCGGTTGCGCCCTTGTTGGTGGCAGCGATGCCAGTCAACATACCGGTCAACACGTTCTGGTCGATCTTGATCTTCATCTTCTCAGATGCGTCACGTGACCATGTGTCCATCAAGTTGATGTCGGCCTGAACCTTGTCCACGTCGTCTTCGATTGCAGCGAAGTACTCGCCTTGGTCGATGACCAACTGGATTTTTGGTTTGTCAGGACGCTCAACGGTCAGGGTCATGCCCTTCTCGTATGAACGGATTGTCAAGTCGGGAGTGGTACGGATGTTAACCGTGTCACCCATAGACTTGATTTCACCTTCATAGTCGGTGTTGGCAATAGCTGCCAAAACAGTAGCGTCGTAGAAGTTTTCGATCAGCTTAGCTGACCAAATCTCGGGGATAAAATTACCGCTGTAGGCAGCTGCGCCGTTAGCGACGTTGACGGGAAAAGCCATTTTAAGACTCCTAAATCAAAAAGAAAGTTAAGCGGCGTTCAGGACAACACGTCCCTCACGTTGGGCCAAAAAGATATCGCTCTCAATGCTACGTGCTTCTTCCTCTTTGCCTTTGTACTTGCCGTTCATCTTGTCCTTAAAGAAAGCAGTGATATCTTGACGAGTCCACTGTTTCTTCTGGGCTTGAGTCGGAGGCGTTGTGCCGGATGCACGTCCGGGCGCAATCTGCCGTTCAAGTTTACTGGCGTTAGAGGTTTTAGCGGCAACAGCGGGAGCGGTTGCAACACCGGTCTCACGCTTCCACGTCTCGAAAATACTCACAACACGGGGTAGGTCGAGGTTCTCGTGCGCATCGGTCAGAAGTGTCTGTCGCTGCAACCCTGACAAGGGGTCGGGCGATAACAACCAGTTGTGGAACGCTTGGTTCTCGTTAACTGTCTGCCAATCTGGTACACGAGAGGATAACGCTGCGTAGAACTTCTCGTGGGTGTTTTGCGCCTGCTGGTGCGCTACGCGCTGCACCATAGGAACGACACCTTGGAGTTGGTCAATCCGACCCATCAGCTGCTGTACGGCTTGTGCCAGAGGGACAACTTCCTCACGGGTGACGCGTCGAGCGAACTCAACCATGTCCTCACCGTATTCGGTCATGTCTTTGTCTGTCACGTGCGAAGGACGGCTATAGTCCTGCGCTGGCGCCGATTGCATCTGAGTAATCAGCTGCTCCATGTTTGCGAGTCGGCTCGTGGTCTCATCCAACTGGCGCTTTTGCGCGTTGTAGACACCCTGAAGCGAACGCCAACGTTGAGCGTACGTATTGTTATTCTCGTCCGTATCGGAAGTGGTACGGTTTTCTTGCGTAGATGCAACTTCGCGAGTAGCTGACGCAGACGATTCCCCATCTTGTGAGCTGTCTTCAGACTCCGCAGAAACTTCCTCTGTCGAGGATTCTTCTTTGGGGTTGTAGAGCTGCTCCGCGATAGCTTTCGCGTTGTCCACTTGCTCTTGGAGTTGAGTTGGTAATGCCATTTTGTACCTTGCTTTCTGCTAAGGAGTTAAGACCGTACGAGCTGCCGAAATTCGGTCAGACACTGCACCCGGCCTTTATAGGTGCTGAAGTGTTCTTGGGTGCCGCCCGCCATAGATTCCAGCTCGGCGAGTCGAAGGCGGTCGAGCAAGTCCGCAAAATGCGGGTATTGCTTACCGATCTGCTTGAGCAGCTTCGATTCGTCGTCTGTTACCTGAAAACGCACGGTTAAAACACCTCTGAAGTTGGTTAACTATACAACAAAGTAGACGGTTGTCAAGCGCCACCGTTGCCAGTTATCTGATTTGAAACAACATTGCCTTGGTCACCCCCACCCTGTGGGTTACCGTCAGGTCCAACTTCCGCAGGGGCTTCCGTCGGGGCCTGACCGGCTTGTTCAGCTTGCATAGCCGCCTGTTGCTCTTGCGCTTTGCGCTCCAGCTCTTGGCGGACTTCAAGTTGTTCGTTTGTGGGCACGATGTCGTCCACGGGCATTGACAAGCCCTTGGCAACTTCGCGCAGGATAGCGGCGCGTCCCATAGGTCCAACAATCTTGGAGTCGATGGGGTTGGCGGTCGCTTGGAGGAATTCCACTCGGCGCACGTTGAGCTGTTCGCGGTTTGCGAGAGTAACAGCACCACGAGGAATAATCTCGCAGTCACCCTTCAGCGATGGATCGTCGACGTACTGCATGTTCCAGTTGTACTGGGCTTGTACGATTGGGCCGATGACATCGAAGTCGATGTGCATGATCGTCTGGCGAATACCTTTACCGGCGGAGCCCATCAACATAGACAGACCTGACGCCGTGCGGCCTGCGCCACCCACTGCGCCGTCGCCGTAGACGTATGCGGGTATACCCGACTGCTCGTCTGCCATGCGCGCGAACTGCCCATACACACCCAAGAGCGCACCACTGCGGTCGTCGGGCTGGTTGAATCGAACGGCTGCCTGCCCAGACCCCAGCGGGTCAGAGACTGTCTGCCAAATCTTCCATGGGTAAATCTTGGTGACTTTCTCACCCTCAGCCAAGCGGTCGACGCTAACCTCGACCTGCGGACCAGACGCCAGACCCATGTTGTTTGCCAGTGCGCGAGCAGCGGCGTTACACATAGCTTGCACGTCTTCGATCAGCTCGGGATAGCTAACACCCCACAGTGCGCCGGGGCGCTTCACTGCGGATGTCATGCGGTAGGGTTTGTCGCCCAGCGGGTCGTAGTTCAAGGTAGCCTTGATGACCCAGCGACCTACGAGCCAAACACAGGCGTCGTACATCTTAGCTACGTCGGGCACTTCCTCAGCATCCAGACCAAAGTCAATCAAGTCTTGGCCGCTAACGGCGCCCCAGAACTCTAGTGCGTCGAACTTAGTGCTGTCTTCGCGCCAAATGTTAAATTTATTCTCAAGCTCAGCCTTGGTGTGTTCTGCTGACCACAACCAGTCAGAGGTGCTGCCCTCGTCCAACACCGCGCGGATAGCGCCGTCGTCGTATCCGGGAACGCCCAGTAGATCAGACAAGTCGGCCTTAGACAGGCGGTGGTGCTCAATGCAGTAGCCTTCGCGCAGCTTGGTAACGCCCGGCTCTGGGTAGAACCTGAACGGGTCTACACGGCTGTAAGTAGGCACTAACTTCTCTTGAACCGTCGGTGCGTAGCTGCCGTCAGGCGCTTGCGTCCACTCCAGCTGCTTAACACGGCGCACAGTCGGGCCTTTGAGCACGGCTGCGGGGTACGTAGACAAGTCGCTAATAAAAGCGTTGAAGCCGTCTACCATGCCGCCCTCGACGAACTGGTCGGCGATCTGGCGCTTCATGCGCTCGGCGCGGTCGGCTGCGTCTTCCATGAGTTTGACGCGGATGTCCTCCTCCGCCTGCTCTTGGAATGTCTCCATCATCACAGGGTCGAGGGGCTGGTTGTTCTGGATAGCCTGAATCACGTTCTGCGACACAAGCTCAGTCACCTTATTCTTAAAATCAGGCGGCATGTCCGGAAGCGGAGTGGGCTTCAGATCAAACGGAACCATGCCTTCGTCAAGCAAAATATCGCGCAGCCATGACTCGGCACCGCGACACTTAGTCTCTGTGAGCATCATGAAAATCTCAGAGCCACCCGTTTTGCGGATTTCTGCTAGCTTATCTGGCTCATACTCGCCGGTGCGCTGGCGCAGAGCCTTAAGCATGTCTCGCTCGATGGGTTGCTTGGCGTCGCGCGCCGATTCCCAACACTTGCGCACGTGGCCTGCGAGGCCAGATAAAACGGGGATTTGCTGGCGTAACTCAGCGTCACGAGTCGCCTGTACGGCGGCGTCTTCTGCATCCAGCTGCGTGTTCGACTTGACGACGAGGAGTCCGGGCATATTTAGTCGTCCTCGGAGTAGAAATTAGATGTTTTAGATGCCATGCGGCCCCCACGGTTGAATTAACCTACTCTGATTCTACACCCAATATATTATTTGTCTAGTGTCAAGTCCAACCTGACATACTGGCCGTCTCAATTACATGAGCCTTACGTTTGCTAAACTTGCCACCCTGTTGGGCGTCGGCGTGCAACGCGAGGTACTGCATCGCGTCGGCGATGTGCGAAGCGTCGTTCTTCTCGGGCTTGTCTTCCAACTCCCCGTTGGTCTTGAGCTTGTAGCGGTACTGACCACGAAACGCGTTGATGAGTGGCCGACAGCTCGGGTCGATCAAGAGGCCCGCCCCAGTGTCAACCTGCCTGTTGAGGAATTGTTCCACGGCGGTGATGCGAGCGACGATACTATTTGTATAAGCTGGTTGCGCTTGGAAACCTTCTTGGTCTAAAATATCGTACACGGTCTTCTCGTCAGTCTGCACTCGTGCAGTCCCTGCAGGGTCCCCGATAACTAGGACAGGTGCGCCCGGAAATTCCTGTGCCAGCTCCGGTTTGAGAATAGTGCGGATAAAACGCAACAGTCCCATGCCGTCGGCAGTCAGCGAGCGGTATATCAGTAGGCGACCCATGGCGTCTAGCTGCCCAATGACAGCGGACGGATTCAAGCCAAAGTCCATCCCAATCAGCACCGGACGAAGCCCGTTCAGAATCGGAGTCAGTGTCTTCTTCGCAACGTGGAAGTCGCTCTCGAAGCTGCGGAACACCGGCTGACCAGCCAAGCTCTTGCCGAACTTCGCGTGGATGTACACGTCGATGTATTCCTCTGTCTTGCCCTTGGCCAAGTTGTCGTAGTAGTTGCTCGGCAGCAAGTGGACCCAATCCGCCTGCGGACTCATGCCCGACGGCTGAATGGTCACGTGGGTATTATCTGGTGGATCAACCAACAGCTTTTCCCAGAACGTGTCCATGTCTGGCGGGTTGCTCATTCCCCACAGGTGACTGTTGGGTTTGCCGGTGTCGGTCACACACCCTTGGATGGGATTGCCCTTCTCGTCATTGCCCCACTCAGGCCGATGTGGCACCATCATGCCATCTGGATAACGACCCAGACGACCTTGCAGCGCCTCGAACACGTCCTTGTTAATCTCCCGGAACTCGTCCAGCACGGCAAAGGATGCCTGCAAAGACAACAAGCGCCGAACGTCGTTGGAGTCGTCCAAGCCTCGGAACAAGACTTCGCACTCCACATCGTCCAGTTTCAGGAAAAACTTGTACTCGGACTTGAGGAACGAACCCGCCATGCCGTCGGGAAACCACTTCAAAAAATCCGGTATGGAAGTGTCTCGGAGCTGCTCTCGTGTGTTACGTACCCAGACGCAGCGGCTGCGCCTTACGCCATCCTTACACGGAGCCATCTGTTTGGCGTGGTACAGAATCTTAACAATCCCCGCCGTCGTCTTGGTCGAACCGACCGGACCGCACACGAACGACAAGAAGTCTTCCGCGAGGAAGAAAGGCACCAGTGACGGGACTGGCGAAAATTGCGTACTCACAGGTAGTCGTCTCCGGCGTACTCGTAAGATTCTGGCTCATCTATATAGATACCAGTTTCTTTCTTGGTCTTGGTCGGTAATGTGAGCGTGGGAACCTCAACCACATCTGCCATCTTGGTAGCGGACGCGGCGGTCGTGGGTAACGCCCCGGGGATGTTGATGGTGATGCTGAACCCCGGGCCGGAAACAGCCTCGACGTTTTTGCGAGGCTCAAGGTCGCCCCACTTAACTAAGTTCTCAACAACTTTTGCACGTACGGCAGCTGGCACATCGGGGTCTTTTGCCATGCTGTAGCTGTCGGCTAGCAGGTCTTCTGCCAGTATCCGGCACTTAGCGGCAAAGGAAAATCCCGACTCAGTCAACTCTTTGACGAAAGCCGTTACATACCCCGTGAACGTGGGGTTCGATTTGATAGCGTCGTATTCCTGCTGGGTTACCCCCTCAGCAGCCAGAACCTCATGCGTCGGCGCCGCAGCACCAACCTGATTTCTTGCGATAGCTAAAGCTAAATCCCTAAGAAATACGTCCGCGCTAATTGAGCGGTTCATGGGCGTGAATGTACCACAAATTTTTGGTGTGTGTAAATATTTTATCTGGCTGGGATGTTGTGGAGATATTAGACTTGTAAAAAATAGGGGGCGCTTTACGCGGAACGGATATAAGACCCCGGGGGGGCCCCCCTCTGGACGGGTGGAGGGGGTGGGGGTACCTACTACTGTCACGACTATTGCTTGTCTGGTTGTGTGGCTATGGTAATATTCATTTGTGGCGGATAGACACCGCCCTAACAATGTACCACTTTTTTACTACTAAGGAAAATCACCATGTCACTGACAATCAAAAATCTTTTCGCCGGTTGCGCCGATGAAGTTATCCGCGCTCGCAAGCGTTTCGACAATGCCAAGAAGCATCGCGCGGCTATCACCTATGCGCTAAAAGAAACGCGCGGTGTTGCCAAGCTGGTAGGCGAATACGAGTTCAACGGGTTCATCTCTGCTAGCTCATACGATGAAGACGCAACCCTATACCTAATGGCAAACGTGCACACGGAAAACATGAAAAGCGTGTCTGTCACCACAGTTTTAACAGCCGCTGAAAACCTCGGCTGGGACTCGGAAGACTCCTCGGACTTCGCAACAGAGACGCGCGCAACGCGCACGTTTAAGTACCGCACGCAAGTTGGCAGGCTCAAAGTGGTGCTCGAAGTTAACGCGTACATCAAAGCCGACGGCGAGATGTGCCGAATTGAGCAGGTCGGTGTGGAAGTTGAAGAGAAGCCCATCTACGCCATCAAGTGCGCGTAAACCCTAAGCCCCCCCCAGTGGGGGCTTTTTAATGTTGCTAATCATGACAGTAGTTTGTATTGGGTTTTCGACACGGGCTCCGCTACTGTCATGATTGCCACTTGCCAAGCCGTCCAGTATGCGACGAGCGGCGCCTAACTACTGTCATTGCTTTTTTAATCCCGCGGGATTAACCACTTGATTTATTGCGTGGCTGTGTTATTATGTAGGTGTTGATTGATATCGCTCACTCAATAAATCGCTCATTCACTCAGTCGGGCGTTTTGCCCAAAAACTTGTTTAAGGAAAATTCAAAATGACCAAATCAGCAAAAACCGAAACCGCTACAATCGAGCGCTTGCAAACTGTCGCCGCGCTAATCGCGCAGGCGGGCAAAGCCGCCTCTACCCTTACCAATAAGGCGCGAGAGGGCGCCCGTCTGGCGAGCGCGCAACTGAACCCAGCGACACCACTCAAGGAACGTATTGCAGACGTAGTCGCCGCTTATGCGGGCGATTTCAAGGCGGCAGGGCATAACGTCCGCGCCATTTTTGTCGATGCGCTGACTCTATTGGCGTGCGCTGAAACTGACGTTGCGGTCAAGATACCCGCGAAAGGCGGGAGCGCCGAGACCTACGTCAAGGCGAGCGAAGCCGTGGATATGTCCAAGCACAATTTAAAGGATGCGGCGAAGCAAGTGCGCGAGGCGCATGGCATGGCTCGCAAAGCCGGTGGCGGCGCAAAGCCCAAGGCGGCGCCCAAAGTGCAGGCGGCGCCCGACATGCACCACATTGACGCGTTCTCCAATTGGCTGGACGTGTTGCCCGAATACTTGCAGGACAGCGTTTTTCACGGGAAAATTGTTGCCGCTCTTATCGCAGAGGGCTACACCCTGAGCCGCGCGGCGAAGGGTAAGGTTATCAAGGGCGCGGCGAGCGCATAACCCGAAGCCCCCGAAAGGGGGCTTTTTTTCGCCCAAAATTTTGGGCGGAACCAACTACTGTCATCAAAGCAGCTTGACTCGACTTGACGCGTGGGGCACACGCTACTGTCATGGTGCATGGTGCCGAGGCACTACTGTCATGCTAGCGGGGCGTCTTAATCCCACGGGATTAGCGCCGTCAGATAACGACCTCGACACATTCTAAATAGACAAGCTAAGTCGTTGATTTATAACGTTTTCTGGTTTTTCGTCTAAACCAATCTACGACTAATCTACAAATCAATAAAATAATATATTATCTGGGTGTCGTAAGTTGTTGATTTCATTGAAGATTTCGGCAGTAGGCAAAGGGAAAAAGGGGTATATATATATAATTTAGACAAATAGACAAATAGATAGATAGAAAACAAGCAAAAATCTCAAATCCCGTAGGCTTCAGAGTCCCCAGACCCGAACTCCCCCAAACCCGTTTTAGGATTCTCTCTTATGCCTGAAAACCAATCTATTTGTCTAAAGCTAGGAAAATCAACGACTTACGATTCCCCGCC
>Ga0224505_10002017_pt1 | contig 12223 bp, 9 predicted proteins | sample SF_Jan12_sed_USG_FD_169102 | JGI IMG/M metagenome (GOLD analysis project Ga0224505, IMG submission 169102) | Sediment microbial communities from San Francisco Bay, California, United States - SF_Jan12_sed_USGS_4_1 | ecosystem: Environmental > Aquatic > Marine > Sediment | place: USA: California...
CGGCGACCTGACGCGGCACACCGACCACGCCGACTTCTACGCGCGTCACGCCAGCACCGACGGCCGCCAGATCGTGTACCAGTGCGGCGCCGACCTCTGGCTGTTCGATCCGGCCAGCGGCGGCGGAGCGCGCCTGCCGGTCGAGGTGGCCGCAGCGCGCACGCAGGCCGCGCGACGCCCGGTGACGACCGCCGAGCATCTGTCCGGCATGGCGCTGCACCCGCAGGGCCACAGCGTGGCGCTCGACGTGCGCGGCAAGTTCGTGAGCATGCCCCTGTGGGAAGGCGCCGTGCTGCAGCATGGCCAGGCCGACGGCGTGCGTTACCGGCACGGGCAGTGGCTGGCCGACGGCCAGACGCTGCTGGTCGTGTCCGACGACGGCGGGGAGGAGCAGCTGGAACTGCACCGCGACGGCGCCGCCACGGCACTGCCCTGGCCGCCCGAACAGGTCGGCAGGGTGGTGGCGCTGGCCGCCAGCCCGCGTGGCACGCGGCTGGCGGTGGCCAACCACCGCAACCAGCTGTGGCTGGGCGACACGGCCGGCGGCGGCCTGACGCTGGCCGACCACAGCGAGGCCGGCCGCATCGACGATCTGGCCTGGTCGCCCTGCGGCGGCTGGCTGGCCTATGCCTGCTGGACCAGCCCGCGCCATCGCGCCATCAAGCTGCTGGACCTGGCCACCGGCAGCGCGACGCTGGTGACGCAGCCGGAGTTCCACGACCACGCACCGGCCTTCGACCCGGACGGCAGGTACCTGTACTTCCTGTCGCTGCGCACCTTCGACCCGGTCTACGACGCCGTGCAGTTCGAGCTCAGCTTCCCGCGCGCGGCACGGCCGTACCTGATTGCGCTGCAGGCCGACGCGCGGCCGCCGTTCGACCCTCTTCCCCGCGGCCTGGGCGACAAGCACGACAAGAAGGACATGCCCGCCGCGCCGCCGCCGCCGCTGCGGGTGGACCTGGACGGCATCCAGCGCCGGGTGGCCGCGTTTCCGGTCGACGAGGGCCGCTACGAACAGATCGCGGGGGCGGCCGGCGGCCGCGTGCTGTGGACCCTGATGCCGATCCCGGGGGCCCATGGCCGCGGCGGTCACAAGGAAGGGCCGGGCGAGCTGCAACGCTTCGAGTTCGACACCGGCCGCGTGGAGACCGTGCTGAAGAAGGTGCAGCAGTTCTGCGTGGCGGCGGACCAGCGCACGGTCCTGGTCCGCGACGCCGGCCGGCTGCGCGCCGTGGCCATGGACCACAAGCCGGAAGAAGACAAGGCCGACGATGCGCCGTCGCGCAAGAGCGGTTGGCTGGACCTGGATCGCGTGCGCCTGACGGTGGACCCGCGCGCCGAGTGGCGGCAGATGTTCCGCGAGGTCTGGCGCCTGCAGCGCGACCAGTTCTGGGTCGCCGACATGTCGGGAGTCGACTGGGACGCCATGTACGCCCGCTACCTTCCGCTGCTGTCGCGCGTGGCCACGCGCGGCGAGCTGTCGGACCTGGTGTGGGAGCTGCAGGGCGAGCTCGGCACCTCGCACGCGTACGAGATGGGCGGCGACCACCGCAAGCCACCGTCGATGGCGCTCGGGCAGCTGGCGGCCGACCTGCGCTTTGCCGGCGATGACCAGGGCTACCGCATCGAGCACATCGTCGCGGGCGACGCGTGGGACAGCGCGGCCGACTCGCCGCTGGCCGCCGTCGGCGTGGCGGCGCGGGTCGGCGAACGCATCGTCGCCGTGGGCGGGCAACCGGTGTCGCGCGAACGGCCGCCGCAGGCGCTGCTGCTGCGCCAGGCCGGCGCCAAGGTGTCGCTGACGCTGGCCGGCGACGGCGGGCGGCGCGAGGTGCTGGTGCGCACCCTGGCCGACGAGATGCCGGTGCGCTACCGCGAATGGGTGGAGCGCAAGCGCGCCTGGGTTCACGCCCAAAGCGGCGGGCGCGTAGGCTACTTCCACCTGCCCGACATGATGAGCGCCGGCTTTGCCGAGTTCCACCGCTACTTCCGTGCCGAGTGCGACCGCGACGGCCTGATCGTCGACGTGCGCTACAACCGCGGCGGCCATGTCTCGCAGCTGCTGCTGGAAAAGGTGGCGCGGCGGCGCATCGGCTACGACTTCTCGCGCTGGCAGCGCCCCGAGCCCTATCCGGCGGAGTCCCGCGCCGGCCCGGTGGTGGCGCTGACGAACGAGCACGCCGGCTCCGACGGCGACATCTTCAGCCACGCCTTCAAGCTGATGGGCCTGGGCACGCTGGTGGGCACGCGCACCTGGGGCGGCGTCATCGGCATCTGGCCGCGTCACGCGCTGGCCGACGGCACCACCACCACGCAGCCCGAGTTCTCGTTCTGGTTCGACGACGTCGGCTGGGGGATCGAGAACTACGGCACCGACCCGCAGGTGGAAGTCGACAACGCGCCGCAGGACGCCGCCGCCGGGCGCGACCGCCAGCTGGAGGTGGCGCTGGCCACCGTGCAGGCCGCCATCGAGCGCGAGGGGGTCAGCCGGCCGGCCGATGCGGCCCGGCCGCACCTGGCACCACCGCCGCTGCCGCCCCGGCGCCGACCGGCAACGCGCTGACGGCCGGCCGGCCCGTCAGCGCGTCGAGGTGCCGGGCGGGGCGCTGAACAGCTTGGCCGCCCTGCCCTTCAGCTCCAGCAGTTCGCTGGGTGTGACCGAATAGCGGCCCGACAGCACGTCCACCTCGACCCGGAATTCGACTTCCTTGCTGCCGTTGGACAGCACGCCAAGGGTGAACTCGTAGTCCACGCTCTCGGCCGGCAGGCCCTGCGTGGCCAGGTCGTAGTCCTCGTGCTTGACGTCGTAGATGTCGCCGCTGGCCAGGTCGAGCAGGCCGGTGGCGCGCACCACGTCCTCGGTCAGCTCGTCGATGATCACGATCGGCAACTTCAATTCCACGGCGCAGTCCTCGGAAGCGGGGTCGGCATTGTAGGCGGGGCCCGCCGCCGGACTTCAGACCGGGCGGCGATGGATGAGCTGCGGCCCCGGGCCCTGGCACACCGGCATCAGCTGCAGCACCGTCACGTTCACGTGCGGCGGCTGCGCCGCCACCCAGGCGATCGCCTCCGCCACGTCCGACGGCTGCAGCGGCTCTGCGCCGGCATAGATCGATGCGGCGCGCTCGGCATCGCCCTCGAAGCGCACCACCGAGAACTCGCTGCCGGCCACCATGCCGGGCTCGATCACGGTCGCCCGCACCGCGGTGCCGACGAAGTCGGACTTCAGCGCCAGCGTCAGCTGGTGCACAAACGCCTTCGTGGCGCCGTAGACGTGGCCGCCGGGGTAGGGGAAGCGGCCGGCGATCGAGCCGACGTTGATCACGTGCCCGCGCCCGCGTGCCACCATGCCCGGCAGCAGCGCATGCGTCACGCGCAGCAGGCCCGTGATGTTGGTCTGCACCATCGTCTCCCAGTCGGACAGCGAGGACTCCTGCGCTGATTTCAGCCCCAGCGCGAGGCCGGCGTTGTTGACCAGCAGGTCCACCACCGGGCAGGTGTCGGGCAGCGCGGCCACCGCGGCGGCATCGGTCACGTCCAGCGCCAGCGGCCGCACCGCAGCGCCGAGTTCGGCCGCCAGCGCTTCCAGCCGGTCGGCCCGGCGCGCGGTGGCCACGACCTGCCAGCCGTCGGCCACCAGGCGCCGCACGGTGGCCTCTCCGATGCCGACGCTGGCGCCGGTGACGAGCGCGACGCCGCGATAGGTCTTGCTGGTTGGGGTCATGGTGGGCTCCAGGCGCCGCTCAGGCGCGTTCGAATTTGAACACGGCGGTACTGCCGCGAAGGTTGGGCCAGCGGTCCACGCGCAGGCCGTCGTGCAGGCCGAAGGATTCCAGCACGCGCAGGCCGCACTGCACCGCCAGCAGCTCGAAGTCGGCAAAGGTGCCGACGCGGATGTTGGGCGTGTCGAACCACTGGTAGGGCAGCACCTTGGTCACCGGCATGCGCCCGCGCAGCACGCTCAGGCGGTTCGGCCAGTGCGCGAAGTTGGGGAAGCTGACGATCGCCTGGTGCCCCACGCGCGCCGTCTCGCGCAGCATCTGCTCGGTATGGCGCAGGTTCTGCAGCGTGTCGAGCTGCAGCACGACGTCGAAGCTGTCGTCGTCGAACAGGCTCAGGCCTTCTTCCAGGTTGAGCTGCAGCACCTTGACGTCGCGCTGGATGCATTGCGCCAGCAAGGCGTCGTCGATCTCCACGCCGAAGCCACGACATCCGCGCTCGTCGCGCAGGTAGGCCATGAAGGCCCCGTCGCCGCAGCCCAGGTCCAGCACGCGGCTGCGCTGCGGCACCAGCTCGGCGATGTGGGCCAGACCGTTGCGTTCGGTCATGGGGCCCCCAAGGCGCCTGCGGCGCCGCCCCCCCGAGGGGGAGGGACCCGGCTTGGGACGGCCCGGCGCCAGCTCCGGCCGGCCCCCAAGGCGCCTGCGGCGCCGCCCCCCCGAGGGGGAGGGACCCGGCTTGGGACGGCCCGGCGCCAGCTCCGGCCGGCCTGCAAGCCGCCCGTCATGCTGCGCACTCCTTGGCCACGTTGCCGAAGTAGGCCCGCATCACCGCGTGGTAGCGCGGGTCGTCGAGCAGGAAGGCGTCGTGGCCGTGCGGGGCGTCGATCTCGGCGTAGCTGACGCTGTGCTCGTTGTCGACCAGCGCCTTGACCAGTTCGCGCGAGCGCGCCGGCGCAAAGCGCCAGTCGGTCGTGAAGCTGACGAGCAGGAACTTGGCCCGCGCGGCGGCGAAGGCGCGCGCCAGGTCGCCGCCGCATTCGGCCGCGGGGTCGAAGTAGTCCAGCGCGCGCGTGATCAGCAGGTAGGTGTTGGCGTCGAAGTAGCCGGCGAACTTCTCGCCCTGGTGGCGCAGGTAACTCTCGACCTGGAACTCGATGTCCTGCGTGGTGTAGCCCAGGCGGTCGTGGCGCAGCCGCCGCCCGAACTTGGCCTCCATCGAATCGTCCGACAGGTAGGTGATGTGGCCGATCATGCGCGCCACGCGCAGCCCGCGCGCCGGCACCACGCCGTGGCGGTAGAAGTGGCCGGCATGGAAGTCCGGGTCGGTCACGATGGCGCGTCGCGCCACCTCGTTGAAGGCGATGTTCTGCGCCGACAGGTTGGGCGCCGTGGCCACCGCCACGCAGTGGCGCAGCCGCTCCGGGTAGCGCAGCGACCAGCCCAGCGCCTGCATGCCGCCCAGGCTGCCGCCCAGCACCGCGGCCAGCTGCGTGACGCCCAGCGTGTCCAGCAGGCGGGCCTGGGCGTCGACCCAGTCTTCCACCGTCATGACCGGAAAGTCGGCGCCATAGGGCTGGCCGGTCGCCGGGCTGGGGTGCATCGGGCCGGTGGAGCCAAAGCAGGACCCCGGGTTGTTGACCCCGATGACGAAGAAGCGCGTCGTGTCCAGCGGCTTGCCCGGACCGACCAGGTTGTCCCACCAGCCGGCCTGCCCCTGTGCGTCCAGCCCGGCCACGTGGTGGCTGGCGTTCAGCGCGTGGCACACCAGTACGGCGTTGTCGCGCGCGGCATTCAGGCGGCCGTAGGTCTCGTAGACGAGGGTGTAGTCGGCCAGTGCCGCGCCGCTCTTCAGCGGCAGCGGCTGGGAGAAGTGCGCCTGCTGCGGCGTGACCTGACCGATCGAACCCATGAACGACGAACCCGGTGCCGCTTGGCACGGACACCGGGTGGGTGTCCCTGTTTAGCGGCATTTGTTGAGCGCCCGCAAGCCGGAACAAATCGGCGCTGTGGCAGCGAGTATAGCGAGGCGACCGGGGCCGGCTAGGGCTGCGGCCCGGGTGCGCCGTGGCGTCTGGCGATCGACGCCAGGCCGGCCAGGGCATAGCAGGTCATGTCGTCAACCAGCGCCTGCGGGTCCGACGCTAGGGCAGGCAGGACCTGCCGCAGCCGATCGCGTGGCGCGAGATTCAGCATGATGCAGGGCATCACGACCAGGGCCAGCGCGCGTTGCGCCACCGGCTCGGTCGCGGCAACGCCCAGCACGCTGGCGACGATGCCGCGCATGACGCGGACCTTCGGCAGCACCGCCTGCTGCAGCAGGGCATCGACGTGGCCCGACGGCGCCGCCATCAGCTCGTTGCCCAGGACGCGCAGCGCCCACGGCAGCGCCGGCCCGTTCGAGCGCGTGATGAACAGGCCGATCAGCGCCGCCAGCCGGGCCTCGGGGTCGGCCCCGGAATGCGCAATCGCTTCCAGGTCGCCGATGGCGACGAGCTGCCCGTGCGCCTCGACCAGCACGGCCTCGTACAGCCCGTCCTTGCTGCCGAAGTGGTAGTTGACGGCCGCCTGGTTGATGCCCGCGGCCGCGCAGATTTCGCGGCTGGTCGTGCCCTCGTAGCCCCTGGCCGCATACAGCGGCCCCGCCACCCGCAGGATGTGGTTGCGCGTCTGCGCGCCGTCGGAGCGCGAAGAGCGCGCCTTCGACGGCGCGACGGGCGGGGCAGCGGGCGTCATGGTCGCGCGATTATGAGTCGGGGACGATCAGAGTTCAAATTCAAATTTGAATTTTAGGTATGATCTTTCGGGTGCAGACACCGGACGGAGACCCCGACCCATGAACAAGAAGCTCCTGCTGCCTGCCGTCGTCGTGCTCGTCGCGGCTGCGGCAGGCGTGGCCTGGGTGGTTCGGTCGCAGGCCGACCCGGAAGACCCGGCCCGGCTCACGCTGTACGGCAACGTCGACATCCGCCAGGTCTCGCTGGCCTTCAACGGCAGCGAGCGTATTGCCGAGCTGCAGGTGCAGGAGGGCGACACGGTCCGGGCCGGGCAGGTGCTGGGTCGGCTGGACACGCGCACGGCGCAGCTGCGCCTGGCGCAGGCGCAGGCGCAGATCGGCGCGCAGGAACAGGTGCTTCTGAAGCTGAAAGCCGGCAGCCGCCCCGAGGAGGTGGCGCAGGCACGCGCTGCCGTCACCGCGGCCGAGGCCGAGGCCAAGCTCGCGGCGCGCCAGTTCGAGCGCCTGCGGGCGACGGGCGACGCCACCGGCGGCAAGGGCGTCAGCGCGCTGGACGTCGACAACGCCGAGGTGCGCCTGCAGGTCGCCCGGGCGCAGGCCGAGAGCGCGCGCAAGGCGGCCCAGCTCGTGGTGGCCGGCCCGCGCAAGGAAGACATCGCGCAGGCGGCGCAGCAGCTGGCGGCCGGCCGCGCCGAAGCAGCATTGATCCAGCGCCAGATCGAGGAGTCGGCGCTGCGTGCACCGATCGCCGCCGTCGTGCGCGCGCGGCTGCTCGAGCCCGGGGACATGGCGTCCCCGCAGCGGCCCGTGTTCACGCTCGCGATCACGGCACCGAAGTGGGTACGTGCCTACGTGCCCGAGACCCGGCTTGGCCGCATCCGCACCGGCATGGCCGCCGACGTCCGCATCGACAGCCAGCCGGACCGGAGCCTGCCGGCGAAGCTGGACTACATCTCGTCGGTGGCCGAATTCACCCCCAAGACGGTGCAGACGCCCGAGCTGCGGACCAGCCTCGTCTACGAAGTCCGGTTCCGTGTCGACGACGCGAACGACGTGCTGCGGCTGGGCATGCCGGCCACGGTGCAGTTGACGCTGCCGCCCGACAGCGGCCGCTGACGCACGACGATGACGGCCCCGGCCCTGGTGGGCACGCACTTGCGGCGCAGCTTCCTGCTCAAGGAGGCGCGGCGCAGCGTGGTGGCGCTGGACGACGTCTCGGTCAGCGTCGCGGCGGGCTCGCTGACGGCGCTGGTGGGGCCCGACGGCGCCGGCAAGACGACGCTGCTGCGGCTGGCCGCCGGGCTGCTGGCGCCGGACGCCGGCACGCTCACCGTGCTCGGCATCGACGTCGCGCGCAACCCGCAGGCGGTGCAGGACCGCATCAGCTACATGCCGCAGCGCTTCGGCCTGTACGAGGACCTGAGCGTGCAGGAGAACCTGGACCTCTACGCCGACCTGCACGGGGTGCCGAAAAGCCAGCGCGCCGCGCGTTACGCGCGCCTGCTGGAGATGACCGACCTCGGCCGCTTCACCGCGCGACCGGCGGGCAAGCTCTCGGGCGGCATGAAGCAGAAGCTGGGGCTGGCCTGCACCCTGGTGCGCAGCCCGGCGCTGCTGCTGCTCGACGAGCCGACGGTGGGCGTCGACCCGCTGTCGCGCCGCGAGCTGTGGCAGATCGTGCAGCAGCTGGTCGAGGTGGAGAAGCTGACCGTCCTGATCAGCACCTCCTACCTCGACGAGGCCGAGCGCTGCGCGCAGGTCTACCTGCTGCGCCAGGGCCGGGTGCTGGCCGCGGGCCGGCCGGACGAACTGCGTCGCCCCGCCGACGGGCGCTGCTTCGTCGCCACGCCGGCGCCCGGGCAGCCAGCGCGCCGGCTGCAGGGGCAGCTGCTCGACGCCACCGCCGAGGTGTTCGACGCCGTGCCGCAGGCGGGCGAGGTGCGCTTCATCCAGCGCTCAGGCGACGGCGCGGCGCCGCACCCCGCGGCGCTCGAAGGCGCCCCGGTGCGCACCACGCCGGCGCGGCTGGAGGACGGCTTCATGGTGCTGCTGCACCAGTCCGAGCCGCCGTCCAGCGCGCCGGCGGTGCCGACGGTGCCGGCCGCCGCCCCCTGTCCCGAGGGGGGCGACGACACCGTCATCCGGGTGCAGGGCCTGGTGCGCAAGTTCGGCGACTTCATCGCCGTCGACAACACCAGCTTCGACGTCCGCCGGGGCGAGGTCTTCGGCCTGCTCGGCCCCAACGGCGCCGGCAAGACGACCACCTTCCGCATGCTGTGCGGGCTGCTGCCGGCCACCAGCGGCCAGCTGAGCGTGGCCGGCGTGGACCTGCGCACGGCGCGCGCCGCGGCGCGCCGGCGCGTCGGCTACGTGGCGCAGAAGTTCGCCCTCTACGGCAACCTCAGCGTGGGCGAGAACCTGCAGTTCTTTGCCGGCGCCTACGGCCTGCACGGCGCGCGCGCGGCCGCGCGCGTGCGCGACGTCACCGACCAGTTCGGCCTCGGCGGGCTGCAGCGCACGCCCAGCAGCCAGCTGCCCGGGGGCTTCCGCCAGCGGCTGGCGATGGCCGCGGCACTGCTGCACGAGCCGCAGATCCTGTTCCTGGACGAACCGACGAGCGGCGCCGACCCGCTGGCCCGGCGCGAGTTCTGGCGCCGCATCACGGCGCTGGCCGAGGCCGGCACCACGGCGGTCGTGACGACGCACTTCATGGAGGAAGCCGAGTACTGCGACCGCATCGTGATCCAGGATGCCGGCCGCGTCCTGGCGCTGGGCACGCCGCTCGAGGTGCGGCAGCAGGCGGGCGCCGCCGGGCGCGAGGCAGCCAGCATGGAAGAGGCCTTCATCGGCATCGTCGAGCGGTCGCGCCGGCGCGTCGAAAGGGTGGCGGCGTGACCGGGCGGGGCCGAGCGCAGGACGGCACGCCGGACGGTGCCGCGCAAGGCGGCTTCTGGCGTCGCCTGCTGGCCCTGACGCGCAAGGAGGTGCGCCAGCTGCTGCGCGACCGCAGCAACCTCGCGATCGGCGTCGCGCTGCCGGTGCTGCTGATCCTGCTCTTCGGCTACGGCATTTCGCTGGACATCGACAACGCGAAGGTCGCCGTCGTCGTCGAGGACACCTCGCCGGGCGCCGCGGACGTGCTGTCGGGCCTGCAGCTGTCGACCTACCTGACGCCGCTGCCGGTGCGCTCGATGCAAGAGGCCGAAGCGCTGATGAACGCGCACGCAGTGAACGCCATCCTGCGCGTGCCGGGCGACTTTTCGGCCGCGCTGGCGCGCGGCGACGGGCGGCTGCAGCTGATCGTGCACGGCGTCGACGCCGCCACCGCGCGCGTGATCCAGGGCTATGTCGGCGGCGCGCTGGCGCAATGGGGCTCGCGCCAGGCCGACCGCCAGGCTGCGCTGCGTGCGGGCAGCGGCACGGCTGCCACGGCGGCGCCGTTCGGCAGCGTGCGCCTCGAGCCACGCATGTGGTTCAACGCCGCCAACACCAGCACCTGGTACCTGGTGCCGGGATTGATCGTGCTCATCATGACGCTCACCGGCGCCTTCCTCACCTCGCTGGTGGTGGCGCGCGAGTGGGAGCGCGGCACGCTCGAGGCGCTGTTCGTGACCCCGGTGCGCACCACCGAGATCCTGCTGGCCAAGATGATCCCGTACTTCGTGGTCGGCATGCTCGGCTTTGCGATGTGCCTGCTGGCGGCGCACTTCCTGTTCGAGGTGCCGCGCCTGGGTTCGCTGTGGCTGCTGCTGCTGGCGTCGGTGCTGTACATGTTCGTGGCGCTGGGCGTGGGCTTGCTGATCTCTTCGGCGACCAAGAACCAGTTCATCGCCAGCCAGCTGGCGCTGCTGACGGGATTCCTGCCCGCACTGATGCTGTCGGGGTTCCTGTTCGACCTCAACAACGTGCCGCTGGTGGTGCGCATCGTCGGCCAGGCGCTGCCGGCGACGCACTTCCTGGAACTGCTCAAGACGCTGATGCTGGCCGGCGACGTGTGGCCCATCGTCGTCAAGGACTGCCTGATCCTGGCCGGCTACGCCGTGCTGCTGCTCGGCGCCGCGCAGCGGGTCACGCGCAAGCGCATCGCCTGAGGCCGGCACGCCGATGACCGCTTTCCTGTTCCGCCTGCTGGCACTGATCCGCAAGGAGCTGCTGTCGGTGCTGAAGGATCCGTCCAGCCGCGTCATCCTGTTCGTGCCGGTGCTGATGCAGAGCATGCTGTTCGGCTATGCGGCCACCTACGACCTGACGCACGCGCCCTATGCGCTGCTCGACGAGAGCCGCAGCCCGGCGTCGGCACAGTTGCTGGCGCACCTGGACGGCACCGGCTTCTTCCGCCGCGTGGCCACACTGCAGTCGCCGGCCGAGATCGCGCCGGTCATCGACAACCAGCGCGCCCTGATGGTGGTGCGCATCGGCCCGCGCTTCGAGCAGGCGCTGATGGGCGGCGAGACCGCCATCGTCCAGCTCATCCTCGACGCCCGCAACTCGACCACCGCCAACTCCGCCGCGGCCTACACGAGCTCGGTCATCGATGCGTTCAACACCGAGCAGCTGCAGCGGCGCGGCGGCGCGGCGCCCCCGCTCACGCTGCAGACCCGGGCCTGGTTCAACCCCAACCTGGAGACGCGCTGGAACTTCATGCCGGCGCTGATCGCCACGCTGTCGATGCTGCAGACGCTGCTGCTGACCGCGCTGTCGGTCGCGCGCGAGCGCGAGCAGGGCACCTTCGACCAGCTGCTGGTCACGCCGCTGTCGCCGACCGAGATCATGATCGGCAAGGCGATCCCGCCGATGCTGATCGGGCTCGTGCAGTCGACCGTCGTGCTGCTGGTCACGCGCTTCTGGTTCGGCATCCCGATGGCCGGCTCGCTGGCCACGCTGTACGTCGGCCTGGCCGCGTTCCTGCTCGCCGGCGTCGGCGTCGGGCTGTCGATCAGCGCGCTGTCGGCCAACATGCAGCAGGCCGAGCTGTACACCTTCGTGCTGCTGATGCCGATGATGTTGCTGTCGGGCCTGACCACGCCGGTGGCCAGCATGCCGCGCGTGCTGCAAATGGCCACGCTGGCGAACCCCATGCGTTACGGCATCGACTTCGTGCGCCGCGTCTACCTCGAGGGCGCCGGCCTGTCGACCGTGCTGCCCGACATCCTTCCGCTGCTCGGCATCGCCGCCGTCACGCTGCCCACGGCGGCCTGGCTGTTCCGCCATCGACTGGTCTGAAAGGAGGCTTCCCGTGGCTCCATCCGCAAACCCGATCCCGCGCCGGCCGCCGGCCCGCCACCGCGCCGGCTTTGCCGCCGTGCTGCTGGCCCTCGGCGCCGTCTTCGGCGGCTGCACCACGGTCGGCCCCGACTTCAGGCCGCCCGCCGTCGACGCCCCCCCGGACTGGTCGGCCCGGCATGGCGGCGACCCGTCGCTGGCCGCCGACGGGAGCGCCGGCGATGGGCTGCCCGCCAACCGGTGGGAGGTCTTCGCCGATCCCACGCTGGCGCGCCTGCAGGGCACGGCGATGCGCGCCAACGCGGACGTGCGCAGCGCCACGCTGCACGTGCTGCAGTCGCGTGCCGAGCAGGCCATGGTCAGCGCGCAGCGCGGCGTGCAGGTCGGCGCGCGCGGCGGCGTCTCGCGCCAGCGGCAGAGCGAGACCGGTTCCGGCGCTCGCCTCGTCAGCGCGATCGGCGGGCCGAACGAACAGGCGCTGCTGGACGTGCTGAGTGCGCCCTTCTCGCTCTACGAGGCCGGCTTCGACGCGTCGTGGGAGCCG
>Ga0224505_10002018_pt1 | contig 12221 bp, 11 predicted proteins | sample SF_Jan12_sed_USG_FD_169102 | JGI IMG/M metagenome (GOLD analysis project Ga0224505, IMG submission 169102) | Sediment microbial communities from San Francisco Bay, California, United States - SF_Jan12_sed_USGS_4_1 | ecosystem: Environmental > Aquatic > Marine > Sediment | place: USA: California...
ATCGTAGCCCTGTTGGTAGCGGTCTATGTACTTTGCGATCGCCGCATCGGGCGCCTGCAGCGGCCAGTGGGGCGCCGTGTAGGCCAGGACGGCAAAAAAAGGCCGCTCCTTGTCTGCATCCGCCTTGAGGTAGTCGAGCAACTGGTCCGCGTAGAACTGGGTCGAGTAGTGAAAGTTCGCAGGCAATTGCGCCAGCGTCCGACCATCATCGAGGTAGGCGGCTTTGGCTTCCGGATCCGGGTTATAGGCGGGCCGCATATCGGCAAAATGGCTGGCGCCACCGCTCAACATGGTGAACGAGTGGTCGAAGCCCTGGCTCTGCGGACCCCGCTCGGGAGTGCTGCCCAGGTGCCATTTGCCAGACAGGTAGGTGCGGTAACCGGCATCGCGCAACAGCGTGGCGATACTCACCACACTGTCGTTGAGATAACCCTCATAACCGGGCTGGCCCTTCTGGTTGGGGGAGAGTTCCTCCGCCAGGCTGCCGAGTCCCGCCAGGTGCGGGTCCACCCCGGTCAGCAGTGCCGCCCGGGTGGGGGAACAGGCCGGCATGGCGTGGAAATTACTGAATCGCAGCCCCGCGTAGGCGAGCCGGTCCAGGTTAGGTGTGTCGATCTCGCCGCCGAAACTGCCCAGGTCGGTGAAACCCATGTCGTCGACGACAATCAGCAGCACATTGGGCGCAGCGAGGGCCGGGAGAATCGGCATGCACAACAGCAGCAATACACCTGGCCACAGTCGCAGGGGTTTCATCAGCCAGCGCAACCCACCTGTGCTTGCAAATGATGTCCGGCCGGGCCCGGGGTGGCGCCCGGCCAGGTCAGGACTCAAAAATAGTACCCGGCGGTGACACCGTACATCCTCGGCGGCGCATAGGTTGCCGTGGCACCGAGAATACCCAGGTCCAGCGAGTAGGCCTTGTACTCTTCATCCGTGAAGTTCTTGACCCAGGCACTGATCCTCAGCTTGTCCTCCATGCCAGCCCAGGTGAGCCTGGCGTTGTGCGTACTGTAGGAGTCCTGGTATGTTCCCGCCCCATTGCTCACCTCGAGGTATTGCTCGTCGTAATAAACCCCGTCCACCTGCAGGGCGATATTGCCGCCCAGCGCGTTGAAATTGTAGCGGACCAGGTAGTTCACGCTGAAATCAGGCGTGTTCGGCAGGTCCACACCATCGAGGTAGTCGATCGGCCAGTCCACCTCGAAGCCCACCGGGGTGACCTGCTGCTGGGGCGTCTGTACATTGTCGACTTCCGAATCCTGGAAAGAGGCGCCCAGCATAAGATCCCAGTTTTCGGTGGGCATATAGATGAATTCCAGCTCCCCGCCCTGATTGGTGGCGTCGGCGTTGGCCACGCTGGGGGTGCCGTTGGCGAACGTAAAGGCCTGGTAGTCCTGGTAGTCGTAATAGAACAGCGCGCCGTTGAGTCGCGCCAGGCCGTCGAGCATTTCCATCTTCATGCCGACTTCGTAGGCATAAAGCACCTCCTCATCGTGGCGGATATCGTCGAGGCCGACGTTGGCGGAGGGAGCGAAGTTACCACCCTTGATACCGCGACTGATGGAGGCGTAGGTGAGAGTACCGTCCTCCAAATTCCAGTTGAGTTGCAGGCGCCCGGCCCAGTCGCCGTAGTCGACCTTGTTCTTGTCGTTGCCGGCGGCTTTAGCAGCCGCTTTCAGGTCAAAGATATCGGGCACAAGGACGCCGTCAGAGGGAGACTGGAAGCTGGTCTTGAAATCCATTTCCTTGTCGTCCTGGGACCAGCGCAGGCCGGTGATCAGGGTAAAGCTTTCATTCAGGTCGAATTCGGTCTGGCCGAATACGGACCAGTTGCTGGAGTCCAATGTGTAGTCCTGCACCACCGCCGGATCAGTAAGTTCAGTGACATCATAGCCGAGCCCTTCGGCCACACCCGATACCGGCGCACCTTCAGTGATTACGTCGGCATCGGTTTCCATGTCCAGATAGTAGCCACCGGCGACCCAGCGAAAGGCGTCGGTTTCACCGGACAGGCGCAGTTCCTGGGAAAACTGGGTGTAATCGGCGACGGTGGTGAACTGGATGATCGGGATCGGGATACCGTCACCGTCTTCGGTATAGAACTTGTTCAGGTCGTTATAGTTGGTGATGGACACCAGGTTCATGCTGTCACCGAGCTCCCAGTCGAGCTTGGCCGTGTAACTGTTGGTGTCACGGTCCATGTAGCCGGCGTAATCGGAGTAATTCGCGAAGGGGTTGGGATGGTCGCCATCGTAGATGGTGCGGCCGGCCTCGTCCACCGGTGCAAAACAGTCCAGCTGGCTGGGGCAGAAGAATACATCTGCCGTGAATTGCTCCAGGGTCAGGCCACCGGGGGGCGGCCCGCCCTCGAGAATGACGTCGTTGGTGAACTGCTGGAACTCGGGCGGGATATACGCCTTTGCGGCGTCACCATAAGGCATGAAACTGTAGGAGCCGGTGGGCACATCGTTGTCCTTGCTGCGCTTGTACTGCAGGGTGAGCAGGGCCTTTTCGCTCAGGTCAAACTGCAACTCACCGCGATAGGCATAACCGTCCGCGCCGCCGACATCGACCCCGCTGGGGGGCAGCGGATTGCCCTCGGGGAACGGCTTGGATTCCATATACCCGTCGATTTCCTCGGTACGGCCGGCGATTCGCCCGCGGATCGAGTCAGTCAGAGCGCCACCCAGGGCAAACTCGGCGGTCTGGCGATCATAATCCCCCAGGGTGCCCTCGATATAACCGTTCAACTCCTCGTTGTCCGCGCCAACGGTCAGGTACTGGATCACACCGCCCGTCGCGTTGCGGCCGAACAGGGTGCCCTGCGGACCCCGCAATACTTCCACCCGCTCGATATCATAAAACTGGGCGCTGATCCCGTTCATGCTGGCCATATAGACATCGTCCACGTAGACAGCCACCGGTGCCTCCAGGTTGTCGGTGAAGTTGTTCTGGGATACACCGCGAATGTTGAACACTGTCAGGTTCGGGGAAAAACTCAGCATCTGCAGGCCGGGAATCTGTTCGGTGATTTCAATGGTATTGGTCACCCCCAGGGCCTTCATCTGCTCGCCGGAGTATGACGTCACCGAGATACCGACGTCCTGGATATTCTGCTCACGCTTGGTGGCGGTGACGATGGTTTCTTCCAGGACCGACGCCTGGCCAAGCCCGCTGCCAACCAGCATGGCGCTGCCAACGGTAACAGCTCTTGTGATTGCCTTTAAATGAGTCATGAGCGCTTCCTTTAGAATGTATTATTAAAGTTAAAATTATCCAGGTCAGCTTGGTAACACAGAACCCCCCGTGTCCCGGGAATATTAAAGCAGTTTTTACTCCAGCCAGCTAGACTGACAGGGAAGCTGAAAATTGCCGACAAACGAAGAGCCAGCCATCCCTATTGTCTGCACTGATCGCGCATCCTTAACCCGGCATGCCCGCCCAGAAGACTAGTATATCGGCGCCTTGGCTTCCATCATCCAAAAGGATGAGAGGCCAATCAACTCTCCAACGCACCCAGCACGATGGCACTGACAGCCGTTCGGGAAGACACTCCGACTTTCTGGAATACATGCTGCAGGTGAGTCTTGACGGTGGCGAGACTGAGGTTCAGATCGCTCGCGATCAGCTTGTTACTGGCACCCGCTACGATCAGTTCCACCACATCCAGCTCCCTGTCCGTGAGGCCGTAGAGCTGCTGCACGCTGTCACGCTCACGGTAGCGGCGGGGCAGGTAGACCGTATTGAGGGCAAATTCAAGAAAGGGTTGGAGTTTGCGCAGCAGTGCCAGCTCACTGTCGGTGAACGCCCCGAGTGCTGAGGTCCTGAGCATGGTGAGTACCGCTATGATGTCATCACCGCGACGGAAAAACATATCGGCCACATGGCGATGATGCATAGGCTGCATGAACTCCCGGTAGTAGGCTGAGGCCAGCAGTTCACTTTCGCTGAGCTGTTCATCGATGCAGGCCACGCGGGTATCGGTACCGGTAAACAAGGCCGGGTTCAGCGGGTCAAGTGCCTGGAAGTTCCGCAGGTAGCTGCGCTCCGCCGCCGGCTCGATATTGCGCAGCACCACCCCGCGGTGCTGCATATCCGCGTTCACGAGGTAGAAACCGGACGAACTCAGCGGCACCAGGTTGTTCACCAGGTCGAGGCCCTCGCGCTGGAAGCGGGTGGGATGGTTTTCACTGGTGGCGATCTGGGTCATACTTTCAGCCGATAGTACGCGGTGTCCGCCCTGGACATAATGGGTCGAATAATAACCCGGGAGCCCTATATGAGCACAGTTTCCAGCACCGCGCCTGCCAGGGTGGATGTGAACAGCCCCCTGTCCCTGTTCGCCGCCATTTACCTTGGGGTAATCGGCGCCTCGGTGTTTATCGTCCAGCCCGGGTTTATCCAGGGTCTGGTCCAGCTCTATGGCTTCAGCGAGCAGCAGGCGGGCTACACCGCCTCGGCAGAGGTCTGGGGTATCGCGTTAACCACGGTACTGATGGCACTGGGCGGGCACAATTTCAGTTGGCTGCGCATACTGCGCTGGTCGATAGTGATATTTGCACTGGGTAATTTGCTCTCCCTGGTTACCACCGCTGTCACTGCATTCAGCATAATCCGATTCCTGACCGGTATCGGCGCCGGAGGTCTGATCTCCCTCACCTTTACCATCATCGGCATCACCCGCCTTCCCGATCGCAACTTCGGCTACCTGATCATGGGCGTACTGACTTATGGGGCCCTGGGCCTGTGGGTTCTGCCCACGGCCCTGGAGACGGTGGGCATGACGGGCCTGATCGTCTTTTTCGCCCTGTTCGCCGCGAGCGGCTGGCCCTGCCTGACCCATATGCCGGATTCCGGCGTGGAGCACCTCCAGGTGGAGGAGGACGCGGTGGACCTGGCCGGTGTCTTCCGCCTGTTCGCGATTGCCGCAATGTTCACCTACTTTTTCGCCCAGGGCGTGATCTGGGCATACCTGTTCCTGATCGGCGTCAACGGCGGTGTGAGCGAACAGGGCGTCGCCAACGGCCTGATGCTGTCGCAGTTCCTGGGCATCGGCGGCGCCTTCGTGGCGGCGATGGCCGGAAGGCGCTTCGGCAGGATCATTCCCCTGGCCATCGGCATCGTCGGCGGCGCGCTGGTGCTGGTGTACCTCTACGGCCAGTTCACCGCGCTGGTCTACGCGGTGACGGTCTGCGTGTACAACTTCGCCTGGAATATGAGCCACCCCTTCCTGCTGGCGGGGATGGCCAGCTTCGACCGCCACGGTCGGGTCGTGGTATACGCTGTCGCCGCGCAGATGCTGGGCCTTGCAGTGGGCCCCGCTTTCGCCGCCTCCCTGCTGTCGGAGGGGGACTACTCACGGGTGATCAACGCCGGCATCGGCCTGTTCCTGCTGTCCTACCTGCTGATACTCATTCCGCTGATTGCCCATAAGAGGCAGGCGTCTGTTCAGGGCAGCACTCTGGCTGCAGCGGAAGTTCAAAGACGCGGATAGACCTGCTCAGAATTGCTTTGCGGCGATTCTGATACTGTCCTTTACCGAATCCAGTTCTCCCACACGGTGGGCCAGGGTAATGCAGAGCTTACCCAGAAATAGCGCTTCGTTGTCTTTTCCGACCTTATCAATTGCCTGGGCGAGCAGGTCGTACACTTGTTCCAGTTCGACGAATTCCAGGGTATTTTTCACTGTCATGCTCCTCCCAATACGCGCTGCATAGCGGCTATCACTTGCCCCGCATCAGCCGATTTCCAGCGCCCCGCGACATGACGATCGGGCCGCACCAAATAGAGGCTGCCATCAACTCCATCGTACCCCGCCCGGATATTGCCGGCAGTACCTACCAGCACTCTCCCATCCTCGCTGCCATCATAGGGGGTGACATTGATCCGCAGAATTTCCAATTGTGGATCAAACTCGCGCAGGGCGGCGAACAGATTGGCAATGTCTTCAGATAGTGCGTTCTGATCAGAAAAATGCAGGACCGTAAAGCCCGTGCCGATATGATCGAGCAGGTAGTCGTCTTCCCCCAGCCGGTGATTCAACAGGGCCGCTCCGGGTGCGGGACCCGCGTTGAAAAGTGCACCGTCAACGTCCGCCGTCGTCAGCAGACTCTGCTGGTAGGTATAGGGCTGCACCTGGCGAGGGTCGGCGAAGGGTCGGGTGAACTCCTCGGTCAGGGCCAGTTCCAGCACCGCCTTGCGCATCAGCGCATAGCCTCGGGTAGGGGGCGTCATAAAACGCGAACTCTTGCCAGCGTTGCGAAATACATCAAGGGTGGCGCCGCGCCGCTCCGGGGAATAACTGTCCAGCAAGGTATCAGCGGCACAGCCCTTAAGGACGTAAGCCAGCTTCCAGGCTGCATTGACCGCATCGGCAATGCCGTTGTTCAGGCCCCGCACCCCGAAGATCGGCACGATATGTGCGGAGTCCCCGATGAAGAACACGCGTCCGTGGCGGTAGTCTTCGAGGCAAAGGGTATTGGCGGTATAGATACTCCACCACTCCAGCTCCCACTCGCCACTGTGGCCGATCATCTCCAGGATGGCCTGCACCCGTTTGCGCACGGTTTCTTCCCGCACGGCTTCCTGGGGGTCGTCCTGCGGCAGAATCTGCCAGTCCACGCGCCAGATGTTATCCGGTTGCCGGTGCACCAGCACCGTGGCGTCAGGGTTGCCGGAGGATTCAAAGAACGAACGGCGCTCGGTGGGAAAATCGTGCAGCATGCGCACATCGGCAATCACGTAGTTGCCGGGCAGGTTATCGCCCTGCAACCGCAGGCCCAGCAGTTCGCGCACAGTGCTGCGTGCGCCGTCCGCTGCCAGCAGGTACTGGCCCCTGAGGGTGTAATCGCCTTCGGGGGTTCCGATGGACAGGGCGACACCATCGGACTCATTGTGGACGTCGAGCACCGCCGACTGCCAGCGCAGGTCGATCAGGTCGGGGTATGCGGCGGCCTTGTCGATCAGGTACTGCTCGATGAACTGCTGCTGGATGTTGTACATCGGCAGGAAGCGCTCATGTTCGCTGTGGGGCATTTCCAGCCGGTAAATCAGCTGGTCGCGGTAGTAGCAGCGCCCTTTGGTCCAGCCAAGGCCCTTGGCGAGAAAAGGCGCAACCGCGCCCAGTTGCTGCAGGGTTTCAAAGCTGTAGCGCGAGACGCAGATGGCGCGGCTGCCGTCGTTGACGGTATTTTTGCGCTCCAGTACCACCGAGGCGATGCCCTGCTGCGCCAGGGCGAGGGCGGCGATCAAACCGACCGGGCCGGCACCGGCAATAATGACAGGATGACAGACTTCGCTACCATCGAGTTCCGGTGCTCGCCGAAACGGGAATACACTATAGTCGAAGTACAGTGAATCCAGTTCTCCTCTGTCCGCCGGGCGCATCTACACTTCCGCGGAAAAACTGTCAGCGTAGCGCTCCCGCAACAGGTTCTTTTGCACCTTGCCCATCGCGTTGCGCGGCAATTCCTCCAGGAAGAACACCCGCTTGGGTACCTTGAAGTTGGCCAGCCGGAGTTTGCTGAGCTCGATAATTTCCAGCTCGTGAGGCTGGCTTTTGCCAGCTGGCACGATCACCGCGACCACTGCTTCACCGAAATCGGCGTGAGGAACCCCGATCACCGCAGACTCCAACACGCCCTCCAGGTCGTCGAGAACCAGCTCGATCTCCTTGGGATACACATTGAGGCCGCCGCAGATAATCATATCTTTGGAGCGGCCGACGATGGACACGTAGCCGTCCTCGGAAATGCTGGCCTTGTCGCCTGTATTGAAAAAACCGTCGCCGGTGAAATCGTCCCGGGTCTTCTGCGGCATCCGCCAGTAGCCCTTGAACACGTTGGGGCCGCGCACCTGCAGATCCCCCGCCTCCCCGGCGGGCAGCACCATCCCGTCGCCGCCCACTACCCGCACCTCGACGTCAGGCAGTGGTGGGCCCACCGTTCCCGCCCGGCGTTCGCCATGCAGGGGATTGGAGGTGTTCATGCCTGTCTCGGTCATCCCATAGCGCTCGAGAATCCTGTGGCCGGTGCGTTGCTCAAACCCCGCAAAAGTCTCAGCCAGCAACGGCGCGGAGCCGGAAATGAACAGTCGCATATTTCCGCAATCCGCGCGGCTGAAACCTGGCTGTGCCAGCAAGCGGGTGTAATAGGTGGGGACCCCCATCATGACACTGCAGTCCGGAAGTTGCGCCATCACCACACCGGCATCGAACTTGTCCAGCCAGCGCATGCGGGCGCCACTGAGCAGCACACAGTGGGTGGCGATGAACAGCCCGTGCACATGGAACACCGGCAGGGCATGCAGCAGCACGTCGGCAGCGGTGAAACCCCATATCTTCACCAGTGTCCTGCCGTTGCTGGCCAGGTTGGCATGGCTGAGCATGATGCCCTTGGGCCGGCCGGTAGTGCCGGAGGAGTAGAGCAACGCGGCAAGATCGTCGGCCTCACGCACCACGGTGTCAAATGTATCGGTACACCCAAGAGCACCCGCTGCCAGGCTGCCGCTGCCGTCGGCGTCCAGGGTCAGCACCCGGGTACCGCCGCCCGCAGCGGCCAGCGAATTGAACAGGGTCTCGGACTGCCCCGTGCAGACGACGATACGGGGCTCGGCATTCCCGAGGAAATACTCGAGTTCGGAGGCCTGGTAAGCGGTATTCAGCGGGTGATAGACAAGCCCGGCGCGCAGGCAGGCGAGATACAGCCAGAGCACCTGGGGAGATTTCTCGACCTGCGCGGTGACCCTGTCACCGGGGCGCGCACCCAGTCCTGTGAGGTAGTTGGCCAGGCGAGCCGATTCCCGGCGGGCATCGGCATAGCAATACCGGACCCCGTCCGCTGTTTGCAACAGGGTTGCCTGGAGATCTTCGGGAAAAGCGGCTTCAAACTGGCAGTAGAGATTGTGGTTAGCCTGGTCACTCACTGCGGGATTGGGCGCCGGTCAACGCTCAGGGCGCCAACTGGCTGTAATAGGCCGCCAGCGCCTTGTATTCGGGATCGCCGAGGTGGGCGATGGCCGCCTGCATCAGCGGATTGATACGCTCGCCGCTCTTGAAGGCCGCCAGCTGCTTCTGCAGGTAGGCCGCCTGCTGACCGGCCAGCACCGGCCACTCATCGGCAACCGGCACTCCGGCCATGCCGTGGCAGGCCTTGCAGTAACCCGACAGGCTTTCTCCCGCGCTCACCAGGGTGGCGTCGCCGTTGGCCGCGGTCGCCGGCGCCTGGGCGGAATAGTAGGCCGCCAGAGCGCCGATATCGGCATCGCTCAGGCCCGCGACAAACGGCGCCATCGCGGGATTCGCGCGGGTACCGTCCCGGAACGCGGTAATCTGGTTAGCCAGGTAAGTGGCGTGCTGGCCCGCGAGGTTGGGAAACTCCGGGCTGATCGAAACCCCCGCCTGACCGTGGCAGGCCACGCAGGCCTGGGCCTTGGCGGGCGCCTCGGCCGCCAGGGCCAGGTTCGCGCCACCCAGAATCAACATACCGGCGAAAATCCAATTTCTCATAACGGCTCACTCTCTATTTGGCGCTGGCAATGTCCGCCAGCAACTGTGCGCGATACGCCATAACCTCATTCAGCGGGTGCTGGCGCAGCGCACCCACTTCCTGCGGCGTGTAGGGCTCGAACGGCACCGTGACGCTGGCGCCGGCAAACTCCTGCACGATCCAGTTCAACACCTCCGCCAGGTCCGCATCACTCAGGGCCGAGACCGCCGAACCGGGCACCCGCACCAGGTATTCCCGCCCCGCCCCGCTGGCAAGGAAAATACCCACCTGGTCCCGCATCCGGGGCACCGCGTTGGCGCCGCTGCCATCGGGCGCATGGCAACCCTGGCAGGACATCTGGTAGTTGAACTGCGCGCGCTGCGGGTTGATATCCCCGCCCCATACGAGCGGGCCCAGCAGGGCGAGCCCCAGTGCCAGGACCAGCCTCATTTTTCCTCGAACGCCACCCCGACCACGATCGCGGTGGAACAATGGTAGGCGGCGCTGGCGGTGCCGAGGCACCAGTTGATGTCGTTGGTCTTGTCCGGGCGGTAGGGTGGCCGGTCGCCCTCGTCGCGCTGGCACAGGCAGGCGCCGCAGGAGGACTTGCCGCAACAGTCGTTGTAGGAAATCACGTAATTGCGGCCATCGGCCGGGTTGCGACAGGTGCCTATCCAGGTGACCGGGGACATCTCGGTGCCCGGTGGGCAGGTGTTTTTGGTGCCGCCGCAGCAGCTGCACAGAAAGCCGTCGATGGCGCAGTAGCGCCAGTAATCGCAGCTGGCCTCATCGCCCTCTTCCACCGGCCGGGCGGGAGTGTCGGCGGCCGCGGCCCTGGCCACCGGCAGCAGGGGGATAGTGCCCGCGCCCACGAGCAGCGTGCCCAGGCCCTTGAGTATGCCCCGCCGGGAACTGTGCTGGGCCAGTTGGCGTGTCTGTTGCTCGAACAGCTTGTCTAATAGTTTCATGCCTTGTCCGCCTCCACGTACTGTACTCCCTTGGCTTCGCCTCTTCTGCTCATATAGTCCTGGATGGAAGCCACCTTGCGTTCCTTGGCTTCAAACAGGCTGTCCAGGTGCTCCCGGGAATTGATGATGCCCATGGATGCGATCATGCCCTGCTCGTCGATCAGCACCGCGTAGGGCAACTTGGACACCCCGTAGGTCTTGCCCAGCAGCTCCGACACCACGTAGGGGAACTGCTGCAAGCCCTTGCGCTCGATATAGCGGCGATGGTCCTGGTCGTCGCCGTCGCTGGCCAGCACTACCCGCAGCCAGTCCGACTCGGCCCGGGCCGCGGACTTGAGCGCCGGCGTCAGCTCGTTGCACACCGGGCAGTCCGGCGACAGGAAGAACAGCAACTGGGATTTATCCCCCGGCTTGCCCACTTCCTCCACCGCACCCTCAAGCGTGGTGACGGACAGCCCGGGCGCCTGGGCCCCCACCGCCAGTTTCTGGTTCATCATCAGCGCACCGGCGGGGGCTACCCGCTCATAGAGAACGCCGATCTGACGGGCCAGGGCCAGGTTCACCAGCACCATGGCAATAAAACCAATCCAGAGGGCGATGTTTGACACTGCCAACCAATCCATTCAACTCTCTCCTGCCATCCACTGGGCGTTGCTGATTAACTGCTCGCTGGTTTCATAGACGAGCACCGCAAACAGGGCGACAAAAAGCGAAACGATGAGTCCGACCCACCCGGCACTGGCGGCTTCGCCCGAGGTCATGGCCAGCAGCGCCAGGCCCGCACAGACCCCATTGCGCGCGACCAGCGCCCAGCTGATGCCCAGTTGTGAGTCCGGGCCTGCGCAACCACATTGCATACCGGTTTCGCCCCGCAATACCTGGCTTGCCATCAGGCCGCCGTAGACCAGCAACAGGCCCGCTGCGACCGCAAGGCCCGCGGCGCGCGACTGCGGCAACAGCAGGGAAAGGGCAACACCCGCCTCCAGCAGGGCAACCAGCCAGACCGCCAGGCCGCCACCCAACCTGCCCACATAACGGGTCATCAGCTGACTGTAATACCGCGGCGCGCCCAACTTGTGGAAGGCCGCCTGGATGAACAGGCACACGAGGAACCATGCCAGGCCGTCACTGATGATTGCGGGCAGGGTCATGGCTTACTTCGAACCGTGCACCATCAGCGGGGTTTCCTGGCCGAATCCGCTGATGGTCCTGATAAATTCGCCATTGCCGGTGTTGTACATCTCCAGGCTCATATCGGCGGGATTGACCACCATCAACACCGGGTTCTCGCCGCGGCTGACCGCCAGGGACAGGCCCCAGGACTTCAATTTGATACGCTGAACCCGCTTTTTCGCCGCCGGGTCATACACCCACACTTCCGGCCCGCCACCCTGGTAACTGCCATCTTTGGCGTCCGGGTGCATGATGATATAGAAACGGCCCTGGTCGTCCTTGTCGATCAGGCCGATGCCACTGGGCGCCCATTTTCCGGCCCGCTCGGCTTCCGGCACCAGGTTCCAGGGCTCACCCACTTTCGCCACGGGGCCGCTGATATCCACCGGGAAGACCAGGCCGGCGACGGAGGGGAAATAAGCCGTGTTGCCGATCACCGCCGGGCGCTCGAAGATGGGTGAGGTGTCGGAATTGAAAAAGACATCGGTGCGGGTCTGCTTGGCCACGCTGCCGTCGGCCGCCAGCTCGGTACTGAGGAAACGGCCGTCCGCGCACAGGGAACTGAAACCGCGCTTGCCGGTGGGGTAGACCAGTA
>Ga0224505_10002019_pt1 | contig 12221 bp, 9 predicted proteins | sample SF_Jan12_sed_USG_FD_169102 | JGI IMG/M metagenome (GOLD analysis project Ga0224505, IMG submission 169102) | Sediment microbial communities from San Francisco Bay, California, United States - SF_Jan12_sed_USGS_4_1 | ecosystem: Environmental > Aquatic > Marine > Sediment | place: USA: California...
GGAGGGAATGCCTGGGGTCGAGTCCCGCGGGCGGGCCGTCGGGACTGAACCGGATGAAGCCGATACCGAGCACCATCACCAGTGCCGCAGCCGCCAGGATCCATCGGCGCCCGATCCGGCGATCCTCGGCCTTCGGCTTCTGCTCCGACAGCACTGCATGACGGAAGTCGGCGCCCGATTGCCACCGCTCCGCCGGGTCCTTCTGCAGGGCCCGGCCGATGGCGCGGGCGAGGCAGAGAGGGACGTCGGGCCGCAGGCTCTCCACCGGCGTCGGCTGCTCGCCGAGATGCTTGCTGACGAGGGCGGCGGCATTCTTGGCCCGAAACGGCGGGCGACCGGCGAGGAGCTCGTACGCCACCACGCCGAGGGAGTAGAGGTCGCTCCGCGGGTCAACTGCCTCGCCGGCGGCTTGCTCGGGACTCATGTAGGTCGGTGTGCCGACTGCCAGTCCCCGTGCGGTATGGAACCCCTCGTCCCCGCCGGCCACAATGCGCGCAATGCCGAAATCGGTGATCAGGGCGCGGCCGGAATCCCGGTCGATGAGGATGTTCTCCGGCTTGATGTCGCGGTGGACCAGACCCGCGCCCCCCGCCGCGTGGAGGGCATCCGCCAGTTCGGCGACGATGCGGCGGACATCCGCCGCCGGGAGGCGCTGCTCGCGCTGGAGCCGGTCACGCAGGTTCTCGCCCGCCACGTAGTCCATCACGTAGTAGAAGATGCCGGTGACCTCGCCGGCGGTGTGGATCCCAATGATTCCGGGATGTCGGAGCCTCGCGATCATCCGGGCCTCGGCGAGGAACCTCTCGGTGATGCTGGTGTGGGCCGCCAGCTCGGGATGGACCACCTTGACCGCCACCGGGCGGTCCAGGGTGAGGTCGCGGGCGAGAAACACGATGCCCATGCCACCATGCCCCAGTTCCCGCTCGAGGCGGTACTGGTCCCCGAGGGCCGCCTGGAGGCGGGCCATCAGTTCGGTTGGCGCGATGGTGGTCGCCATTGCCGGTGCTCACATCTCTGGTTGCTTGCTGGGCTCCCCCCGGCTGAGGGGACCCGTCACGGCCTGCCGATGTAAGACGCCTGAAGTACCCCCAAGGTTGCACTTTGCGCCCTCGCACCGTTGACCCGCGGTTGATGGGCCGGACCCATCCTGCCCCCGTCCGATGCAATGGGGGAACCGGTGGGCCAGCAGATTCGGCCGGCGGCTCCAGGGACGCCCTTGGTGGCCGCGGTCCTGCGGCCCGAGGAGCGTCCCCGGGTCGAGGCGGCGGGGAGCGGGTGGTTTGCGGTGGTCCACGGCGACTCCATTCCCGATGCCATCCGGGTGGTCCGTGAACGATCGGTAGATGCGGTGCTGGTTTCGGTTCATGGCTGTGGCGGCGGGGAATCGCCCGGCCTGGATCAGCTGGTCCGGGCCTTCCCGGGGATCCCGACGGTGGCCCTGGTGTCGCGCCACGAGCCGCACGACAGCGAGGCGTTGCTGCACTTTGGGGCCAGCGGCGTCCGGCAAGTGGTGGATGTCACCGCTCCCGACGGCTGGCAGCGTCTCAGGCAGGTGCTGGGCCAGCCCACCTCGCGCGACGCCGCCCGGATTCAGGGCCCGGTGCTGGAGGCGTTGGGGGAGATTCCCGCGGATGCGAGGCTGTTCTTCGAGGTGATGATCCGTTTCGCCGAGGATGTCGCCACAGCGCGAGACTTGAGTCAGCGCCTGGGTCTCTGTCCCACCACCCTCACGTCGCGCTTCGGCCGGGTCGGTTTGCCGTCGCCCAAGAGCTACCTGGCCGCCACCCGCCTGCTCTACGCGGTGCTGCTGTTCGAGCGGCCCGGTTTCACGGTGGCCGACGTGGCCTATCGCCTCGACTATTCCTCGCCGCAGAGTTTCGGCCGGCACGTGCGCTCGCTGCTCGGCATCACCGGCACCGAGCTTCGGCGGCGGGTCACCTTCACCCTGGCATTGGAACGGTATGTCGCGTCGTTGATCCGGCCGTACCGCGATATTTGGTCGACCTTCCACCCCCTGGGCCAGGGGGGCCGGGTCAGGAGCTGAGGCCGAGGCGGGTGGCGGTGGTGAGGGCGGAGACGCCGAGGCCGGCCTTTTCGATCACATCCCGGCCCCCTTCCTCGCGATCCACCACCGCGAGGACACCGAGGACTGTGCCACCCCCGGCGCGAACGGCGTCCACTGCCTTGAGGGCGGAAGCGCCCGTGGTGATGACATCCTCGACCACGACGACGGCGTCACCGGGGGAGAAGTTGCCCTCAATCTGCCGGCCGGTGCCGTGGGCCTTCGCTTCCTTGCGTACGCTGAAGGCATCCACGACCGGGCCGCTCGAGGCGCTAGCTGCCGCGATGGCGCAGGCCACGGGGTCGGCGCCCATGGTGAGCCCCCCGACGCTCCGCGGCGTCCACTGTCGTGCCCGGATGGCCTGAAGGCCAAGCCGGCCGATCAGGGCCAGCCCCTCGGCCGACAGCGTGGTGAGCCGGCAGTCGATGTAGAAGGTGGAAGTACGTCCCGAGGCCAGCACGAAGTGACCCCGCTTGACCGACCGTGCGAGCAGCAGGCGATCGAGCGCCTCGCTGTCGGCGGGGGTCATCGCCCGAAGATCGAGCGGAGAAACCCCGGCTTGCCGCCGTCCCCAGATCCCCGGAGCGCGGGGCAGACACGGGCGGTGAATTCGTCCATGGTCTTGTAGCGCTTCGACAGGTCGCGCTCGAGGCCGGTCATGACCGCCTGCTCGATCGCCTCGGGGAAGGTGACACCCTTCACCGCCTGGTTGAGCGGGACGGGGGCCTGGCTGAGGAGCTGCTGGAACAGCTCGCGGGGCGAGCGGCCGGTGTAGGGAAGCGAGTTGGTCAGCAGGTAGTAGGTGATCGTGGCCATGCTGTAGACGTCGGCCTGCTCGCTCACCAGCTCCCCGGAGAGCGCCTCCGGCGACACGTACTGCAGCGTCCCCACGAAGAACCCGGCGCGGGTCAGCCGCTCCTCCGGCTTGAGGTCGGCGTCGCGGGCGATCCCGAAGTCCAGCAGCTTGGCGTGCTGGGTCGCCGGGTTGAACATCATGTTGGCTGGCTTGAGGTCGCGATGGATGATGCCCTTGGCGTGCGCCGCGGAAAGCGCGGCCCCGATCTGCTCGACGATCGTCGCGACCAGCGGCGGCGCCAGCGGCCCGGCCTTGATGGCGAACTTCTCCAGGACCTCGCCATCCACCCACTCGAGCGCGAGATAGTAGAGCGTGTCGGTCTGCCCGAAGTCGTAGGTCTGCACGATGTTCGGGTGGGCGACGCGGGTGCCGTACTCGGCCTCGCGCAGGAACCGCTTGACCGCGACCGGATCCTGAGCCAGCCGCATGCGGAGTACTTTGACAGCCGCGATTCCGTGTTTCGGGTGCTCGGCCTTATAGACCGTGGCGGTGCCGCCCTCTCCCACATGCTGGAGGAGGTGGTAGCCCGCGATGGTCTGCCCGATCAGTTCGTCTTTAGGCATAGGAGTCGGGACAAACTACCCCTCGAACTGACCCCTAGCAAGCAGCCTTGCTTGACGGTCGTCCCTCCGGCCCGGTAAGCTACCCGCCAGATGCCACGGTCCCTCCTGAGGCTGCCCGGTCTCCTGCCCCTGTTGCTCTTCGCATGCGGCCCGTGGGGCCGGGTCGGCGAGGAGCCTGCGCCCTCCCGCTCCGGCGGAGTCACTCAGGTGCTCGATCCAGGGAGCACCTATCGGCGACTCGGGCGCCTGGTCGGGAGCGCCGAGCTGCCGTTTGTCGGCGACATCGCGTTCTACCGGTCGGGGGGAGACTCCGCCGTCGCCCTCCTCTCCGTCTCGCTCCAGACGCGGCACTTCGCGTTCCAGAAGGACGGGGAGTTCTTCGTGGCCCGATACCGGGCCATCTGGAACGCCACGCCGGCGGCCGGGGGACCCCCGCGCTCCTCCTCGCAGGAGCAGGTGGTCCGGGTCAACAGCTTTGCCGAGACCCAGCGCAGCGACGAAAGCGTGCTGTACCAGGATGGCCTCGTGCTGAGCCCCGGCGAGTGGAAGGTCTCGCTCCAGATCGCCGATGAACTGAGAGGCCGGAAGGGCGGTGCCCAGGCGCAGGTACGAGTGCCGGCCTTCGTGGACGGGAGCGTCTCGGCGCCGCGGCTGGTGTACCAGGCGCGCGGGCGAGGGGCCCGGAGCGAGGCGCTGGGGGTGGTCGTGAACCCGCGCGGTTCGATCCCGTACGGCTCTGACAGCCTGACCCTGTACCTGGAAGGGTACGCGATGCCGGGGCCGACGACGGTACCGCTCGTCCTGGTCGGTCCCGATGGCGAGGTGGTTGGTCAGGACTCGATCAGGTTCGAGGGGAACCGTGACGTCGAGAGCCTGGCGATTCGCCTGCGTGCCGACAGCCTCCCGCTCGGCGAGCTGCGCGTTGCCGTGGGGCGGCAGCCGGCCGACAGCCTCCGGGCCGTGGTCTCCTTCTCGGCCGGATGGGTGGTCACCAACTACGAGGACATGGTGAGTCTGCTCCGCTACTATCAGCCGTCACCCGCGCTGGACTCGCTTCGAAAGGCGCCACAGGAGGAACGCAGCCGCCGATGGCAGGCGTTCTGGCGCGCGACCGACCCCAACCCGGGCACCTCGGCGCACGAGGGGCTGGAGCAGTACTTCACCCGGGTGACGGTGGCCAACCTGCGGTTCCGCGACGAGAGCGTCGAGGGATGGCGAACCGACCGCGGCGAGGTCCTTATCCGCCTCGGTGAACCCGACGAGATCTTCGACGCCAGCCCGCAGAGTGAGGGACGGGTCATCCGCTGGAACTACATCCAGCTGAGGCTGACGATCTACTTTCACGACCCCACCGGCTTCGGCCGCTTCGACCTGACGCCATCCTCCCGGTCCGAGCTGGAGCAGGTCATCGCGCGGCTGAGCCGCCAGACCGGCTTCTAACCCATCGCCGCCTCGGGCGGGGGCGAGGCGCCACCGCGGCTCGTCCGTTCCGCCACGAAGGACTGCGCCTGAGCCATGCCGAATCACGACCCGCCCCGCCTGTTCCTGATCGATGGATACGCGGTGATCTATCGCGCCTTCTTCGCGCTGATCACCCGGCCACTCAGGACGTCGAAGGGAGAGAACACGTCGGCCGCCTGGGGGGTGGTGAATTTCCTGCTCCGGCTGAGGGAGAAGTACCGTCCCGACTACCTCGCCTGGGTGCACGACGCCGGCGACTCCTTCCGCACACAACTCTACCCGGAGTACAAGTCCACCCGCGAGAAGCTGGACGAGGAGCTCCAGGCCGAGTTCGACCGGTCGGTCGAGCGGATCGAGGAGCTGCTGTCGGCGTTTCGCGTGCCGGTGGTCTCGGTCGAGGGCTACGAGGCCGACGATGTCATCGGCACCCTCGCCCGCCTCGGCGTGGAGCGGGGCTGGCAGGTGGTGGTGGTGTCGGGTGACAAGGACTTCTACCAGCTGATCGCACCGCGCGTCGCACTGCTCAATCCGGGACGCGGCGGCCCCGGAGCGGTGGACGAGCTCTGGGTGGACGAGTCGAACGCCACCGAGCGCCTCGGAGTGCCGCCGTCGCAGGTGGTGGACTACCTCGCTCTGGTGGGGGACAGCTCCGATAACGTGCCCGGGGTGAGGGGGATCGGGCCCAAGGGGGCGGTCGAGTTGCTGGCGGAGTTCGGGTCGCTCGAGGCGCTGCTGGCACGCCATGAGGAGGTGAAGGCCAAGCGGGCGCGCGAGGCGCTGGCGGTGAGCGCGGATGACGCGCGACTCTCCCGTCGGCTGGTCACCATCATGCGGGACGTGCCGGTCGCACTGGACGAGCGGACGCTCTCCCAACACCCGGCGGACATCCCGACCCTGCTTCGGCTGTGCAGCGAGCTCGAGTTCTACAGCCTCGCCCGGAGGCTCGAGGCGGGGTCGGCTGAAATCGTGCCCGACGCCCCATCGCCGCCGCCGGCTGCGGCGATGACCGTGCCCGTCGTCACCGATCCCGCCGCCCTCCCGGCAATGCTCGAGCGGCTCCGGCGCGCCCCACTGGTGGCGCTCGACACCGAGACCTCTTCGCTTGAGCCGCATGAGGCCGAGCTGATCGGTCTCTCGCTCGCGGCCTCGCCGGAGGAGGTGTGGTATCTCTCCTTCGGGCACCGGCCCGCGGGAGGCGAGCTCGCTGCACCGGCGCCGGTCGTGAACCTCCCGCCGCTCGGCGACCCGGCGTGTGCCGACCTCCTCGCGTTGCTGCAGGATCCCGGCGTGCCCAAGGCGGGACACAACCTGAAATACGACTGGCAGGTGCTGCGCCGGGCGGGAGCGGAACTGGCGGGCGCACGGTACGACTCCATGCTGGCGAGCTTCGTGCTCGATCCCGGGCGTCGGTCTCACGCCATCGACACCCTGAGCCTCGAGCACCTCGGCCGCGCCATGCGCCAGTACAGCGACCTGGCCGGCAAGGGAAAGTCGCAGATTCCCTTCGCCGAGGTGTCCCAGGTGGAGGCGGCCGCCTACTGTGGCGCGGACAGCGCGACGGTGCTGGCGCTCCATGATTACTTCGCCCCGTCGCTCAGCGAGATGAAGCTGGAGCGCCTGCTCGACACGATCGAGATGCCGCTGGTCGAGGTGCTGGTCGACATGGAGTGGGATGGCATCGCGATCGACCGCGAACGGTTCCAGCGGCTGGCGGGGGAACTGACCCGGGATATGTCTGAGCTCGAGGCGAAGATCGCCCAGGCGGCGGGTACCTCGGTCAACCTCAACTCGCCCCGGCAGCTCGCCACGTTGCTCTACGACAAGCTCCAACTGCCGATTCTGAAGAAGACCAAGACCGGCCCCTCGACCGACGCCGACGTCCTCGACCAGCTGGCCGCGATGGGGCACGAGATCCCGGCACTGCTGCTCGAATACCGCGAGGTGCAGAAGCTGAAGTCCACCTACGTGGATGTCCTTCCCGCCAGGGTGAATGCCGCCACCGGACGGATCCACACCAGCTTCAACCAGACCGGCGCGGCCACCGGCCGCCTCAGCTCCTCCGACCCGAACCTGCAGAACATCCCGGTTCGGAGCCCGCGGGGAGAGGAAATCCGCGCCGCGTTCGTCCCCGCTGCGGGCTGCCGCTTCGTGGTGGCCGACTATTCGCAGATCGAGCTTCGGCTGATGGCGCACCTGTCGAAAGACCCGGCATTCGTCGCGGCGTTCCGGGCCGGAGGCGACATCCACCGGCAGACCGCCTCGGTGATCTTCGGGACGCCGGTGGACCAGGTGACGAGCGAGATGCGCTCGCGGGCCAAGACCATCAACTTCGGCACCATCTACGGCCAGGGCGCCTTCGCGCTGGCGCGCCAGCTCGGCATCACGCAGGAGCAGGCGAAGAACTTCATCACCCAGTACTTCGAGCGGTTCGCCGGAGTCCGCGCCTATCTGGACCAGCAGGTCAAGCTGGCGCGGGAGCAGGGCTACGTGGAGACTCTGTTCGGCCGGCGCCGCTATATCCCGGAGATCAACGACAAGAACTTCAACCTTCGCGCCTTCGCCGAGCGGACGGCCCAGAACACGCCACTGCAGGGGTCGGCCGCGGACCTGATCAAGCTGGCGATGGTGGACATCCACCGCACGCTGAAGGCGGAACGCCTGGATTCGCGGCTGCTGCTGCAGGTGCACGACGAGCTGGTGCTGGAGGCACCCGAGGCCGAAGTGGACCGTGTCGTGTCTCTGGTGCGGGAGCACATGGAGGGGGCGGCGAAGCTCGAGGTGCCGCTGGTGGTGGATGTCGGGGTGGGGTCGAACTGGCTGGAAGCGAAACAGTGAAGCCCGGCGGCGGCCCATCGGGCCGCCGCCGGTGCGCAGGCGCTACTTCACGGTGTATCCTCTTCCCTCCATGCAGGCTCCTGCCGCCTTCTTGAACGTGTCGGTCATCTGCTGGTTGGCCTGGGTGGCCTGCTGGGCGCCAGCCTGGGCCGCCTGCTGTTCGGCGCCCTTCTTGGCCCGCCGCCCACCCACACCGCCAGCAACCGCTCCGATCGCAGCTCCCTTCCCCGCGTCACCGGCGATGGCGCCGATTGCCGCCCCGACGGCGGCTCCCTTTGCCGCACCGGCGACGGCTGCACCCTGAGTCGCCTCGGCAGTCTGCTGCTGGGCTGCCTTGGCGGCGGAGTCGGTGTTCACGGTTCCGCTTCCCATGGTAATGCCAGTCTGTGCCTCGGCCCACCCGTAGCAGGCGTCCTCGTCAAGCTTCTGCTGCTCGGGCGTCTGCCCCTTTGCCGGGTAGATGAACAGCCCGATCTGGGCGAAGGTAGGCTTGGCCGCGGGTGGCGGGGCCGTTGGCGTGGCGACCTGCGCCGACAGCTGGCCGGCGGTGAGGGCCATCATGAGTGTTGCGATGTTCCGCATGATTCGATTCTCCTCTGGGCGGTGTGCCGCTCTACTTGGCGATGGACTGGTGGAAGTGCACGGCGCGCCACTCCCCGTTCCGGCGGACGAAGATGATGGTGGACCCGAGACCCACCGGCTGCGAGGTGAATCCGGCCTTGTCGGTGAAGGTCCCCTCGGTGATGGCAGTGACGACGGCCACATCGGGCGAAAGCACCCGGATCCGCTTGGTGATGATCTCGGAACTCTGCTTCTGGAGCATCGAATAGGTATCCCGGAACCGATTGAGGATCTCGTCGTAACCCACCAGCATGAGGTCTCCGGTGACGAAGGTGAAGTCCTGGTCCTTCGTCGTTACCGAGAGGGCCTGTTCGGCATTCACCGCCATGGCGCCGGCCATGGCGACATTGAGGATCGAATCGATGGCAGCGACGATCGCCGGATCCTCGGGGTTCACCACCGCCGGTTTGGGCTGGCAGCCGACCGCGGTGAAGGCGAGAGCAACGGCTGCCAAACGGCCTAGCGCTGAATGGAACGGCATGTCTTTCTCCTGTGGAAACCAGTTACATGTCTCTCAGATTGCGGTAACACTGTTCCGGCCCGTCAGAAATGGAACGCAAGACCCAGCTCCGGCCCGAAGGTGCTCATGTCGTAGCGGAAGTAGTCGTTCCCCGAGCCGGTGTCGTAGTCCATGTTCATGTAGCGGTACGCCGCATGGATCGAGATCAGGTGGCTGGCCCTGAACCCGAGCTGGGGGTAGAGCTGGTAGGCGAAACTCGAGCCGAGCCCGAAGCCGCCGATGTCGGCCCGCATCCCCACGGTCCACTTGCTTGCGCCCAGCTGCTGGTGAAGCAGGACGCCAACGATCGGGTCGACCCAGGTCTTGGTATCGCTCACGGAGACACCCGGCGTCGGCAGGTCCAGGCTGCTCTCCATGATGTTGACCCGTGCGCCGAGCAGGACGTCGATGGCCGGCGTCAGGCGCCGGAAGGCGCTCATGTCCACCATCCCCTGCTTGGCCCCGGCGGTGGCATTGGCCTGCTTCGCGTCCTGCTCGAGGTTCATGTACAGGCCGTCCACCGCTCCGCCCCACGCCCCCTTCCGCACCTGGACATAGAGCATCGCCCCGAACTGGAGCTTGTCGAAGATGTCCCCAGGGCCGGCGTCCACCCCGATGGTTTGATTGCCCACCGTGAGGTCGCCGCTCATCGTGGGGATGAGGAAGTACGGTGCCACGGTCCATTCCACCCGGTCCGCTTCGCCCTCGCGCGGTGACTGCGCGGCGAGCGCAGCCGGAGCGCACACGAGCAGGGCGTTCAGCAGGAACCAGCGGCAACCCGATACGAGTCTCGTCATTTCTGTTCCACCGTTACCTTGATGATTCTGCCGGTGAAGGCGTTGTCGCCCTCGGCATAGTCGTTGGACACGTTGGTCTCCCCGTCCACACCGACATCGGCGCCCTCATCGCCGGAGAAGGCATAGGGCTGGGTTCGGGGAATGTGCCCTTCCGCCACCTGCTTCCCGTCGATGCTCAGGACCGACTTGCCTCCCGTGCCCGGCTTCGCCTCGTCGGGGATGAACTCGTAGTGGATTGTGTGCTTCCCGGGCCCGAGTGCCGCGTTCGACGCGACCTTGGTGCGCTGCAGGCCAAAGAAGTTGTACTCGTGGTGGACCCTCCCGCCCTTCAGGTAGAGCGCCCAGCCGCCGAAGTAGCCGGCCTGGGCGATGATCACTCCCTGGGTCCTGGCATCCGGCACCTCCACTTCGGCGGTGACCGTATGGTGCACGCCCTTCACGTTGATGAAGGCGTTTTCCATGATCCCGGTCATGCCCTGGTAGACGGTCAGCGACTTGCGCCCGCCCAGCAGGTCGGGGCGGCCGGCGACGGCTGGGTTGAACCGTTCGACCCGCCGGTCGTCGATGGGGAGCACGTGGTTCCGGACAGCCTCAGTCATGAACAGCTCCTGCAGTTCCTTGAGCTTCTCCGGGTTCTGCTCGGCCAGGTCGTCGGCCTGACTGAAGTCCTCGCTCACATGGTACAGCTCCCAGACATCGTCCTTCAGGTCGGGGAGTTTCGCGCCGGCAAGCCAGGGGATGGAATGCCTGGCAGCGGCCACCCAGCCGTCATGGTAGATGGCGCGGTTGCCGAACATCTCGAAGTACTGCGTGACGCGGCGATCGGCGGCCTTCGCGTCGTCCAGGGTATAGAGCATGGACACGCCGTCCATGGGGCGCTGCTCCACTCCGTTCACGCGGGTGGGTTCGGGGAGGCCCGCCGCCTCCAGCACGGTGGGCGCCACGTCGATCACATGGTGGAATTGGCTCCGGACCTCGCCGTGGGCCTTCACCCGGTCCGGCCAGTGGAGGACCATGCCGTTGCGCGTCCCGCCGAAGTGGCTGGCCACCTGCTTGGTCCACTGAAACGGCGTGTTGCCAGCCCACGCCCAGCCGATGGCAAAGTGCGGGAAGGTGGTGGGGCCGCCCCAGTCATCGAAGTGGCTCATCATCTGGTCGGCTTTCCCGACGATGCCGTTCAGTGCCATCATCTCGTTGTAGGTACCCTCCGGCCCGCCCTCGGCGCTGGAGCCGTTGTCGCCCACGATGTAGTAGAAGATCGTGTTGTCCAGTTCGCCGATCGCCTCGAGCTGAGCGACCAGCCGACCTACCTCGTAATCGGTGTGCTCGGCGAACCCGGCGAAGGTCTCCATCTGTCGCTCGAACAGTCGCTTCTGGTCGGCGCTCATGTCGTCCCAGGCGGGGATCTCCTTGGGCCGCGGCGTCAGTTTCGTGTCCACCGGAATGACGCCCATCTCCTTCTGCCGGGCGAAGGTCTCCTCCCGCAGCCGGTCCCAGCCCATGGCGAACTGTCCCTTGTACTTCGCGATCCACTCCGGCGGCACGTGGTGCGGGGCGTGCGTCGCCCCGGTGGCGAAGTACATGTAGAACGGCTTGTCGGGGGTGAGCGCCTGCTGGGCACTCACCCAGGCGATCGCCTGATCGGTCATGTCGGTGGTGAAGTGGTAGCCCGGCGTCCGCCTGTGCTCCACGCGAACCACGCCGTCATAGATGGCGGGCGCCCACTGATTGGTCTCGCCGCCGATGAAGCCGTAGAACTTGTCGAAGCCGGAGCCGGTGGGCCACCGATCGTACGGGCCGGAGGTCGAGACCTCCCAGGGCGGGGTCTCGTGATACTTGCCGAAGGCCGCGGTGCTGTAGCCGTTGAGGCGGAGGATCTGGGCCAGGGGTGTCACGCTCAGCGGACGAATGCCGGTATTGCCTTCGAACGCCGTGGCCAGCTCCATGATCGCGCCGGCGTTGTTCACGTGGTGATTGCGGCCGGTCAGCAGGGCGACGCGGGTCGGGCTGCAGAGCGCGGTGGTGTGGAAGCGGTTGTAGCGCAGCCCTCCCGTCGCCAGCCGGTCCAGCGTGGGCATCCTGATCGGGCCACCGAAGGCGCTGCTGTGCCCGAAGCCGATGTCGTCGATCAGTACGATCACCACGTTCGGCGCCCCATCCGGGGCCTTGACCTCGAATCGGGGCGGCGCCTTCGCGTTCCGCGCATCGAGTTCGGTGATCGGCGTGGATGGCGGCTGAGAGATGGGCAGGATGGTCCGGTCGAGTGAGCCGGGCTGTGCCGCTGCCGGACGCGACTCCGCTCCCGTGGTGCAGGCGCTCGCCGCGACGCAGAGCGCCACGGCCACCGTGGGTGTGCGGGACATTCGCGTCGTGATGCGCTCCATCTGGCGCTCCTCGGAGAAAGGGATGGCTGTTGGGTGAGTGGGCCGCTGCTGCCGGGGGGATTGAGGGGAATCCCGCCAGGCTGCCCGCCAGAAGTCTGCCCCCGCAGCGCCACCCCTGCCAGCCCCCCCCGGCGCCGGCGTTA
>Ga0224505_10002020_pt1 | contig 12214 bp, 8 predicted proteins | sample SF_Jan12_sed_USG_FD_169102 | JGI IMG/M metagenome (GOLD analysis project Ga0224505, IMG submission 169102) | Sediment microbial communities from San Francisco Bay, California, United States - SF_Jan12_sed_USGS_4_1 | ecosystem: Environmental > Aquatic > Marine > Sediment | place: USA: California...
AACAGAGTGGTTTCCAGTGCATGTCCGTGTCTCCTTGTGGTGCGCGAACGGTCATGATCAGTGAATGAGCGCGTCAGCCATGGCGAGCAGGCACTCCGCCGTTCCCGACCGGGCGGCCGGATCGAGCACCGCGAGCATGACGCGTAGCGCTTCGTCGGCCCCGTCCGGACCGACCACCACCGAGCGGTAGAGGGCCGCCGGCCCGAGCGCGAGGATGGTCATGTGGCCGTCCGTCCGCGGTCCGCAGCCAAGGTGAACGTAGTACATGACGCCTTCGTGCTCCCAGTCAGCGATCCTGGTGACGCCGAACGTGCGCTCCGTCAGCATGATGACTCCCAGTCGTGGTCAGACCCGACCTGCCACGACGAGGGATGCGCAACTGCCGGACCATTGTCGGGCCCCGACGAGGGTCTCCGTAAGTCGTTCCATGGCAATTGCTTCCAGTGGCGGAGCCCACTGATCACCATCCAGTAGGCTGTACCGAAGCGAGTCGGCTGCCACGTTGCGATACGATCGCGGCGTCAGCTCGAGGGTCCTGCCGCCACTGACGTTCAACTCTGGCCGATCCCGCGCCCCCAGGCCATCTTCCTGCTTCGCGAATCCCGGGCGCCCCAGCCCTGGGGACGACATCAAAGACCTACAGCGAACAGCGCGCACCGTGCAGCGAGGGCTCCTGACACGTGCAGGTGCGCTGCTCGGCACAGGATCATGACCGAACTCACCGCGCGTCTCTCCACCGCCCTCGCCGACCGCTACCGCCTCGAGCGGCACCTCGGCGAAGGTGGCATGGCCACCGTCTACCTCGCCGAGGATCTCAAGCACAAACGCAAGGTCGCGCTCAAGATCCTCCGACCCGAGCTCGCTGCCGTCCTCGGCGCCGAGCGGTTCGTGCAGGAGATCACGACGACCGCGAATCTGCAGCACCCCCACATTCTCCCCCTCTTCGATTCCGGGACCGCCGACGGCTTCCTTTTCTACGTCATGCCGTTCATCGACGGCGAGACCTTGCGGGACAAGCTGAATCGGGAAACCCAGTTCGGCATCGACGAAGCGGTGCGCATCACATGCGACATCGCTGACGCGCTCGACTACGCGCACCGCAACGGGGTGATCCATCGCGACATCAAGCCGGAGAACATCCTGCTGCACGACGGCCGGCCGATGGTGGCGGATTTCGGGATTGCCCTGGCGGTGAGTGCAGCGGCTGGCGGCCGGATGACGGAAACGGGCCTGTCCCTCGGCACGCCGCACTACATGAGTCCCGAGCAGGCGACGGCCGAGAAGGAGCTTTCGGGGCGGTCGGACGTCTACTCGCTGGCGAGCATGCTGTACGAGATGCTGACGGGAAACCCGCCGCATGTGGGTGCCTCTGCACAGCAGATCATCATGAAGATCGTCACCGAAGAAGCGACACCGCTGACACAGCTCCGGAAGACCGTGCCCGTTCACGTCGCGGCGGCGGTGGCCAAGGCGCTCGAGAAGCTGCCGGCCGACCGATTCGAGTCCGCGAAAGCGTTCGCCGACGCCCTGACGAACCCCGCGTTTACCGTGACCACGGCTCCGCCCGCCGGCGCGCCCGCCCGTCGGCCCGCCGGATGGTCCGCCCGCCTGCGCGATCCGTTCGTGGTGGGACCCACGCTCGTCGCGGTGGCGGCGATCGCTGCGGCCCTCGGGTTCGCCCGACGGCCGGGAGTACCGACGCCCGTTCCCCCGATCCGGTTTGTCGTTGCCGCCACGGACAGCACGAGACCCTTCGACAACTACCCGTGGCCGGCGGCGATCTCGCCGGACGGCGGTACGGTCGTGTACAGCGTCTCGCAGGGGGCATCGGGCTCGATGTTGTACGCGCTCCGGACGGATCAGCTCGCGGCGCGCCCCATTCCCGGCACGACGGGCGGGTACCAACCGTATTTCTCGCCCGATGGCACGTGGCTCGCCTTCGAAGCGGGAGGCAAGGAGCGGAAGGTCCGGCTCGACGGCAGCGCGCCGGTGACGATCACCGACGCCAACAGCGCGAACGGGGCCGACTGGACGGTCGGCGACGAGATCGTGCTCGGGACGCAGGGTCGCTTTGCCGGATTGTCGCGCGTCAGCGCGGCCGGCGGCGAGGCCGTGGCGGTGACCGAGCCGGATACGGCCAATGGCGAGCGCAATCACCTCTGGCCCATTGCCCTGCCCGACGGCAAGACGATCGTCTTCACGATCTGGTCCGGGAGCCTCGGGGCCGCACGCCTCGCCATGACATCCCTCGACGACGGACGCGTCGTCCCGCTGGGCATCACCGGCATCCGTCCGCTGGCCGTGCTCGACGGCATGCTCGTGTTCGTACAGGCCGACGGCGCGGTGATGGCCGTCCCGGTGGACGCCCGGCGCAAGAGCATCAGCGGCCGGCCCATCCCGGTGCACGACCCCGTCCAAGTCGCTGGCGCAAACAATGGTAACTCCGGGATCTTCCTCTCCCGTGGCGGGGCCTTGGTGACCTCCCGAGGCGGGGCGAGCGGCAGGCTGGCCTGGGTCCGGCCGGACGGACGGACGGAGCCGGTGCTGCCGGTAGCGCGCATCTTGGCCTTCCCGCGGCTGTCGCCCGACGGACGCCGGATTGCCGTCGTCGTATCGCAGGATCGGCAGAGCGACCTCTGGATCTACGACCTCACCCTCTCGACGTTCTCGCGGCTCACGTCCGCGGGGACGGTCACCTCCGCCGACTGGACCGCCGATGGGTCACGGATCGTGTTCGCGGCGACCGGTGAGGAGGCGCGCGGAACCGTGTGGTCCCAGCTCGCGTCCGGCGGCGCTCCGGCCGAGCAACTCTTCGCGAATCCGTTGCTCAGTCCGGTGGCGACGATGTCCCCGGACGGGCGGGCGCTCCTCGTCAACTCCCTGCGGGAATCGTGGGACATCTTCCGCGTGGCGCTCGACTCCGAACGGGTGGCCCATCCGTATCTCACGACCAAGGCGCTGGAGACGCAACCCCGGTTCTCGCCGGACGGCAAGTGGGTGGCGGTCGTGTCGGACGAATCCGGACGGACCGAGGTGTTCGTGAGGTCGTTCCCGGAGCCCAGCTCGCGCATGCAAATCTCGGTCGCGGGCGGCAGCGAACCCGTATGGTCCCGCGATGGCCGTCGCCTCTATTATCGCTCGGGCTCCGCCGTGCTCGCGGCGCGGGTCTCGCTCACGCCGACCTTCACGCTGCTCGCCCGAGACACGCTCCTCGCCGACGCCACCTTTCTGGGCGCCAATTTCTCGGCCAACTACGACGTGACGCGGGATGGGACACGCGTCCTCGCGATCCTGCCGGACCGGGACGACTACGAGCTCGTCGTGTCGCCCAACTGGATTACCGAATTCCGCCAGCGCGTCGCCGAGAGCCGGGGCGGGCGGTAGCGCATGCGCGCCGTGCGAGATGCGATCACGGACCGCGTACCAACGAATGTGCGTCCGGCCGGGAGGGACCGGTGAAGCGGGCCGCGGCCATCGGCGGATTGAGCGGTGGCCTCCTGCTCCTGCTCGCCGTCCCGGGGTCGTCGCCTCCCGTGCCGGCAGCACCGCCAGGCGGCGAGCCGTTCGCCTGGAACCAGGACTCCCTCTGGCACTCGCTCGAGCGCGAGTTCACCGCGGTGCGGGCGACCGGCTGCGCGACGGTTGCGCCGGAGATGTCACGCGGCCTCACCACGGTCGCCGCCGTGCTGGACTCCGTGACGCCGCGGGCCGTCACGCCGGCGGATCCACTGCTCGAAACGCTGGAGCGCTCGTTCTTCGCGCTCGGTCCCTCGGTCGCTGTCTGCCCCGCACGTCTCCGGGACTACGTGACCCTGTCCGGGCGCCTTCGACAGGTGCTCAAGGACCAGTCACGGCGGTGGGACCCGAATGACATCCCAAGCCGCCAACGCCTCTACCGCCTGCTCTACGGCACCCGCGCGGCGGTCGAGGAGGTCCTGCTGCACCACCCCGACAGCGCTCTCGCCCTCTTGCCCGGCCGCGACGAGCCGTCCGCGACGCCGGCCGCCGTCGTCCATGGCGTCACCATCCGGTCGGGGGACATGCTGGTCTCCCGCGGTGGCTATCCGACCTCGGCCCTCATCGCTCGGGGCAACGACTACCCCGGCAACTTCTCCCACGTGGGGCTCGTGCACGTGGACTCGGTCACCCACGCCGCCTCCGTGATCGAGGCGCACATCGAGATCGGTGTCGCGGTCGCGACGGCCGAGGAGTACCTGGCGGACAAGAAGCTCCGCCTGATGGTGCTGCGCCCGCGGGCCGATCTGCCCCAGCTGGTGGCCGACCCGCTGTTGCCGCACCGCGCCGCGTCCCTGGCCCTCGAACGCGCGCGGGCCGGACACATCCCGTACGACTTCGCGATGGACTACGACGACCCATCTCGGCTGTTCTGCTCCGAGGTCGCCTCATCGGTGTATCGCGACCTCGGCGTCACGCTGTGGATGGGCCTCTCGACGATCTCGCGCCCGGGACTGCGACGCTGGCTGTCGTCGCTTGGCGTGCGACATTTCGCAACGCAGGAACCCTCGGACCTCGAGTACGACCCGCAGCTCGTGGTCGTGGCCGAATGGCGTGACCCGACGGCGCTGATGCAGGACCACATCGACAACGCCGTGCTGGACGTGATGCTGGACGGCGCCGACGCGGGCGAGGATCTCACATACTCCTGGTACACGCTCCCCGCGGCGCGGCTGGCCAAGGCCTACAGCTGGGCGCGCGAGCAACTCGGCGGGCACGGACCGATCCCCGAGGGGATGTCCGCGCCCTCGGCGCTGCGTCACGAGACCTTCGTGACTACGCAGCGAGTGCTGGCCGAGCGGGTGCGGGCGTCGGTCGCCAAGGCGGCCACCGCGCAGGGCTACCCACCACCCTACTGGGACCTGGTCGGCCTGGCTCGGGAGGCCACCGCCGGCGCGCGTACCGATTACGAGCCGCCAAAGCGGAGCCCCTAGACGGCTCCGAGTTCACGGAACATCTTCACTGATCCCCGGCCTTCGGGATCCCCGCCCCGGGGGGACGACGAACAACCATGCGCAGTAGTTGGCGGACAGCCCGCAGCGGAACGGAGCTGGGCGGGCAGGTCCGCTGCACGCTGCTCGTTGCATGCTGAACGGGAACCTCATGACCACGATTACCGAGCGTCTCTCTACCGCCCTGGCCGACCGCTACCGCCTCGAGCGCCATTTGGGCGAAGGCGGCATGGCCACCGTCTATCTGGCTCACGATCTGAAGCACGACCGCAAAGTCGCGGTCAAGGTGCTGAAGCCCGAGCTGGCGGCCATCATCGGCGGTGAACGGTTCCTCAACGAGATCAAGGTCACCGCCAACCTGCAGCACCCCAACATCCTCCCGCTGTACGACTCGGGCGAGACCGACTCATTCCTGTACTACGTCATGCCGCACGTCGAAGGCGAGTCGCTGCGGCAGAAGATGGACCGCGAGAAGCAGCTCGGCGTCGAAGAAACGCTGGCACTCGCCAAGGCCGTCGCGGGCGCCCTGCAGTACGCCCACGAGCAGGGCATCGTGCACCGGGACATCAAGCCCGAGAACATCCTGCTGCAGCGGGGCCAGCCGCTGGTGGCGGATTTCGGGATCGCGCTGGCGGTGAGCCATGCGGGCGGCACCCGGCTCACCGAGACGGGCCTGTCCCTCGGCACACCGCACTACATGTCGCCCGAGCAAGCCACCGGCGACCGCGAGCTCGACGCCCGGAGTGACGTGTACTCGCTGGGCGCGATGGTCTACGAGATGCTGACCGGAGAGCCCCCGCACCACGGTACCACGGTGCAGGCGATCATCGCGCGGATTCTCTCGAGTGAGCCCGAGTCGATCATCCAGCACCGGCCGAGCGTGCCACCCCACGTGGAGGCGGCCGTGCGCAGGGCGCTCGACAAGACACCGGCCGACCGCTTCCCGTCTGCAGCCAAATTCGCTGAGGCGTTGGGGAACCCGGCGTTCACGACCGCGGGAACAGCGTCGTCCGCCAGCCTACGGCCCACCAGCCCGCCGGCCCGCCGGCCCGCCGTTCTTGCCCTCGCCGCCATCGCGATCGCGGCTGCCGCCTTGGCCGCCTGGGGCTGGCTACGGAGCGGAGACGGCGCGCCGGGGCCGGTGATCCGCTACCGGATGCACAGTCGTTCCCTTGACCAGGCCCAGGACTACGGCACCAACTTCGCCTTGGCACCGGACGGTGACGTCCTGGTGTGGGCCGGGTACGTCGCCGGTCAGGAGGAGTTCGGACTCTGGGTCCAACGCCGCAGTCAGCTCGAATCCACCGCGCTGCCGGGCGGCCAGGAGGCGCACCAGCCGTTCTTCTCACCAGATGGGACGCACGTCGGCTTCGTCACGCTCAGTCGCGCGTTGCGGGTCGCGTCGCTCGGCGGCGAGCCGACCGTCACCCTCGTCGACTCCGGGATCGTCCGCGGTAGCGGGACCTGGGGCACCGACGGCCATATCTACCTCTCGGGTGGCAATATCGGCCTCGAGAGTGGGTCGTTTACTGGCCTGGTGCGGATACCGGCCTCGGGCGGCAATCTCGAGGTCGTCACGACCTTCGATACGTCGCGGGCCGAGGTTGGCCACTCGTTCCCCGAGGCACTCCCGGGGGGCCGCGGGGTCCTCTTCACCATTTCGCGTGACCGCCTGTACGTCTCGGAGGATGAGGAGATCGGCGTCGTCGATCTGGCGACCGGTAGCCATCGGGTGCTGCTCCGGGGTGTCCAGGCGCGCTGGTCACCGACCGGGCACATCCTCGTGGTCCAGGCAGACGGGAAGCTCGTGGCGGCGCCATTCGATGAGCAACGACTGGAGCTCACCGGTCCCGCCATCCCGCTGTTGGATGGCGTGCGCGTGGACGGCCTTGGCACGGCCGACCTCGCGGTGTCCCGAACTGGACGCCTGGTGTACGTCGCCGGGGGTACCGAGGCGACCGCGTCCCTGCAGGTCGTCTGGATCGATCGTGACGGGGCCGTGACCGTCGTGGACACCGCCTGGCGCGGGCTCTTTCTCAATCCGTCGTTCTCGCGGGACGGGTCCATGATGGCCGTCCAGGCCGGGGTGCCACCGACCTCGGAAGTCTGGGTCAAGCAGCTCGATCGCGGACCGTTCAGCCGACTCACGTTCGATGGCCGCTACAGCGGCAACCCCTCCTGGTCCGCCGACGGCCGATCGGTCCTCTTCCTGTCGGACCGCGGAGGCCAGGGCATCCGCGCGTACGCCAAGCGTGCCGACGGGAGCAACGAACCGACAGCGCTGCTGGATGTGGACGTCGAGGACGCTCAGTACTCGCGCGACGGTCAGTGGCTGATCTACAGTACGGATCCCCGTGTCCCCGACCCCGGCATCTACGCGATCCGCATCGGGCAGGACACGATCCCGCGTCTGCTCGTGCCACGCGGATATGGCGAAGGCGAAAGCTCGCTCTCCCCGGACGGTCGGTGGCTGGCGTACACATCTCGGGAATCGGGACGCCGTGAGGTCTATGTCCGGCCGTTTCCCGACGCGTCATCCGCCCGGTGGCAGGTGTCTGCGGACGGCGGCGTCGATCCGCGGTGGGCGCCGAACAGTCGGGAGCTCTACTACATCGCGGAGAACCCCAGCCGGGTCGTAGCCGTTTCCGTTGCCGCGGGATCCCCATTTGCCGCTGGAGAGCAGCGGACGCTGTTCCCCCTGATCGGCATCGCCACGAACGGGTGGGACGTCGCGCCGGATGGGCGCCGGTTCGCCATGATCCGCGCACGGGCCGGACCGACCGACGGGACCGAGCGGGAGCTCGTCGCGGTCGAGAATTTCTTCGAAGAGATGAAGGCGAAGGTGGGAAGATGAATGCAGCAGGCAGATTGCAGAGTGCAGAGCGGGTGTTCCGTGCCGCCCTCCTTGCGGTGGCGGTCTCGACGACGGCCGCCCAGGCCCAGAGTGCCCCGACCGACTACCGGGATGAGTTCCTGACGCATTTCGGCCGGTCGAGCATGAAGATGACACAGCTCTCGGCGGCGATGCCGGAGAGCCTGTACACCTGGAGTCCGGGCGAAGGCGTGATGCCGATGGCGCAGGTGTACATGCACATCGCGCGCTACAACTACCTCTACCTCGACGGGTCGCTGGGCATTCCGGCGCCGGACGGCGTAGACTGGCAGAACTTCGAGTCCGTCACCGACAAGGCCACCATCGTGGCCGCCCTCCGCGCCTCCATCGAGCACGTCCAGCGCGCCGCGCGTGACCTGACCGACGCCGACCTTTCGGGACCGGTGACCCTGTACGGCCGGCAGAAGCCGGGCTGGGCCGTCCTGTTCCAGCTGCTGTCGCACATGAACGCGCACGTGGGACAGTCCATTGCCTACGCGCGCACGAACGGAGTGGTGCCCCCGTGGTCACGATGACACCCGCATCCCACGGCGGCGTCCGCCGTCGCCAGTCGTCGTTGATATCTGCCGTCGTCGTCTGCCGTCGTTGTCTGCCGTCGTCGCCTGCCGTCGTCTGCTCTCTGCCCACCCCTAGCCACCCTCTCCAGGGGCCCGTACGTTGAGCGAGACTCCAGAACGGCAGGATTCCATGCCATCGACCAAAGCGGCTCAGGACGCGGTCGCGCTGCGCAAGCCGTACGATGACGAAGTCGACATGTACGGATTGACCCATCAAGGGAAGATCCGGCAGTCCAATCAGGATCACTTCCTCATCTGTTCGGTCCGCAAGCAGATCCAAGTCCACCGCACGAGCCTCCCCGATGTGGAGCGCCTCCCGTTGGCGGGCGAGCGCATGGCCTTCATCGCGGTCGTGGCGGACGGCGTGGGCGGCGGGACGAAGGGTGAGACCGCGAGCCGCCTGGCCCTCGAGCGGGTGACGGAATACGTCGCGCTCACGATGCGCGCGTACCACGACCTCGACGCCACCGACGACCAGCCATTCATGGAGGCCTTGCAGGAAGCCGCGTGGAAATGTCACGCGAGCGTGGTGGCCGAGGCCGAGGCGGACAGCGACCGGCGTGGGATGGCCACCACCATGACCCTGTGGCTCGCGGTCTGGCCCCGCGCCTACCTGCTCCAGGTGGGGGACAGCCGGTTCTACACCTTCCGGGACGACAAGCTCACGCGCATTTCCCGCGACCAGACCATGGCGCAGGAGTTGGTGGACCAGGGTGTGCTCACCAGCGCGACGGCCATGAACACCAAGTGGGCCAACGTGCTGTCCAGCTCGATCGGCGGCCAGCAGACGGCCCCCGTGGTGACACGCCTCGATCAGGACTGGGCCAACGTGAGCCTCCTGTGCAGCGACGGGCTCACGAAACATGTCTCCGACGAGCGCATCGCGGAACGCATCCGCGGGATGACATCGGCGCAGCAGGTGTGTGAGAACCTGCTGCAGGACGCCCTCGACGACGGCGGGAGCGACAACATCTCCATCATCGTCGTGCGGGACGTGAAGAAGAGCGAGTAGCGCCGGGCTGTTCGACGTAGCGGCGGAAGCGCGCTTCCGCCGATCGCTCCCGTTCCGCCGCCAGACGCGTGAGGTGCCGCGCGTGGGACACGGCTGAAACCACCACCAGGCCCAGCACCGCGACGACGCTCACCCAGGCCAGTGGCCGCGCGCGCGCGAGGCCCAGGCCCGCACCGGCAACCATGCCGGCTCCGGCCACGATCTCGGCCATCGCCAACGGTGACCGGCCGGCCAGCGCCCTGGTCCGGGCGCGCAGCTTGATGGCGCCGGAGCCAAGGGCCAGCGTGCCCAACACCCAGAGGAGTATGCCCATCGCAGCATCCCGTACGGCCCGACGCGCGCCCGCGGGCGGGCGCTAGTGCGGTGCGCTCACGTCCGCGACGTGGGTCACGCGGTTACGGCCGTGTTCCTTGGAGTAGTAGAGCGCCTGATCGGCCAGGGACAGCAACTGGGACCGGGGCGGTGACTCGGGGCGCGGGACCGCGTTCGGGAACTGAACGGTCGCCGCGCCGATGCTCACCGTGATGCTCCGCCTCGGCCACTGCGCAACCTCGACGGCCTGCCGGAGATGCTCGGCGACTCTCACTGCGCCGACGCGATCGGCCTCATCCAGGATGACGCCGAATTCCTCGCCGCCAATGCGACCCAGGAAGTCGCTCCGCCGGGCCCGCCGCCGCAGCAACCGCGCGGCCGCCCGGAGGACTTCGTCACCGGCGAGGTGACCATATTGATCGTTGTAAGGCTTGAAGTGGTCGACATCGAGGATCAGGACGGACATCGGCCGGGCACTGCGTACCGACTGCTCCAGGCGAATGTCCAACTGCTCGAGGAACGCTCGACGGTTCCACAGTGAGGTGAGACTGTCGGTGGTCGCCAACTCGGTGAGTTTCCGGTTGGCTTGCTCCAGCATGGACGCCTGTTCCGCCAGGCGCTGCTCCGCGAGCTTGCGTTCGGTCAAATCCACGACCGCGCAGATGACGTACCGGCCGCGGGACGTCGTCACCGGGTTCAGCCCGACCTCGACCGGGAACACGGTCCCGTCTCTGCGTTGGGCGCGCAGGTCGCGTTGCTGACCCATCGGGCGACCAACCGGGTCCGCCGCGAATCGCTCCCGGTTCGCGATGTGGGGGGTACGGATGTCGTCGGGCAGGAGCGCCTCGATGGGGTGTCCGGCCATCGTGCCCGGCGCCCACCCGAACAGCCGCTCCGCTTCGCGATTGGCCAAGGCGATGATCCCATTGGCATCCGCCACGAGCGTCGGGCTCGGCGACGCTTCGACCGCCACACGGTAGATCTCTTGTTCGTCGCGTCCCAGGTCGGCGCTCATGACTGAGGGTCCTCCCGTTGGTTGCCAACAGCAGCGCGCTCACTCACCAGCACTGACCAACCTTAGACCCTTACACCATCGCGCGCAACGGGATTGGTCGCCGTGCCATCGCCACCTCCGCCGCTGGAGGATCGCGCGACCGCGATCCGGCGTCCGCACGGTCGGGCCAGGGAGTCCCACATGCGGGGGCGCCGTGCTAGACTCCGGACGGTTCCCGAAGGAGAGCGAAACGATGAGGTTCCGGTTGTATCAGACGCTGACGAGTGCGCTTTCGGTCGGCGCGCTCAGCTTGATCGTCGGTTGTATGGCCGAGCCCGAGGTTGCCGCCGACCTGGTGCTCCAGCACGGCAAGGTCGTCACGGTGGACGACGCTAATCCGGAGGGCGAGGCGATCGCGATTCTCGGCGATACGATCCTCGCGGTCGGGAGCGATCGCGACATTGCGCGCTACGTCGGCCGCGACACGAAGGTCATCGATCTCAGCGGCCAACTGGCCATCCCCGGCTTCATCGAGGGCCACGGGCACTTCTCGGGGGTCGGGGACGCCAAGATGCAGCTCAACCTGATGCACGTGGCAAACTGGGCTGAGATCGTCGACATGGTAGCCGCCTCCGTCTCCGATGCGCCGGTCGGCGCCCTCATCCGGGGACGCGGCTGGCACCAGGAGAAGTGGGACCGCCCGCCCCCGGGCAACGTGGAGGGCCTCCCGACGCATCAGTCGTTGGACGCAGTGTCCCCGGACAATCCGGTCGTCCTGCGGCACGCGAGTGGTCACGCGTCGTTCGCCAACGCGAAGGCGATGGAGATGGCCGGGATCACCCGCGAGACGCGCGATCCACCGGGCGGTCAGATCGTGCGCGACGCGCAGGGCGAACCCATCGGGGCGTTCCGGGAGACCGCGCAGGGCCTGCTCGGCCGGGCGGCGGCAAACGCGACCCCGCCCGACCCACGGCGCCAGGCTGAGTTGGCGATCGAAGAGAGCCTCGCGAAAGGCATCACCAGTTTCCAGGATGCCGGCTCTTCATTCGAGACCATCGACCTCTACAAGCAGATGGTGGATGAGGGGGCCATGGGCCTCCGCCTGTGGGTCATGGTGCGCACCTCAAACGAGGCGCTCGCCGCGCGGCTGGCAGACTACCGCATGATCGGCTACGGCGGCAACCGGCTCACCGTCCGCGCCATCAAGCGTTCGATCGACGGGGCGCTGGGCCCGCACGGGGCGTGGCTCCTCGAACCCTATGCGGACCTGCCCACCAGCAGCGGGTTGAACACCAGTCCCATGAGTGCGCTCGACGAGACGGCGCGGATCGCGATGGAGCACGATTTCCAGCTCTGTGTGCACGCCATCGGTGACCGGGCCAACCGCGAGGTGCTGGATGTCTACGAGCGCGCGTTTCAGGCCCACCCCGATAAGTCGGACCTCCGCTGGCGCATCGAGCACGCGCAGCATCTCCATCC
>Ga0224505_10002021_pt1 | contig 12202 bp, 13 predicted proteins | sample SF_Jan12_sed_USG_FD_169102 | JGI IMG/M metagenome (GOLD analysis project Ga0224505, IMG submission 169102) | Sediment microbial communities from San Francisco Bay, California, United States - SF_Jan12_sed_USGS_4_1 | ecosystem: Environmental > Aquatic > Marine > Sediment | place: USA: California...
CCGCGGGACGCCAAGTGCCATCCCGATACCGATCTCGCGGCGCTGAGCTTCGACGATCCGGTTGATCAGGTTAAACGCGGCGAGGGCGGCGGCCAGCAGGACGAGCGCGGAGAGTGCGTTCCAGAAACGCTGGTCGTTGTCGATGTCCTCGTAGAGCACCCGGACGGCATCGGCGTCATCGCGTGTGGACACAACGGCGCTCACCCCGAGATCAGCGGTCGCTGCGGCGAGCTGCGCCTCGATCGCGTCCCGGTCGGCGCCGTCGACCAGTACGAGAGCAGCATCGTTGACCATCCCCTCGTGCCCGCTGATGTCCTGCGCCGCAGCCAGGGGCAAGTACACGATGGCGAGCTCCCCGGCGGCGAAGACCGTTCCTTCGGGGCCTTGGTAGAAGAAGTCCTCGGGAGCGACACCGAGCCCCGTGTAGGTGACTGGGCGGCCGCCGGCCACCATCACCGTTGCTTCGGTGGGCAGGCGGTGCTGGTCGGCGAACTTGGCCTCGAGTACGGCACTGCGTTCGGTCGGGTCGCCAGAGGGTGCGGTACCATCGCGCACCCAGACGTCGTCGACGGGCTGTGTCGAACGGAACGACATCCCGACGAGCCGAGCCGGTACCAGCACCGACTCCGATCCGCCGATGGATCCTGTGTCGACCTGACTGTCAACGACAAGTCGTTCGGTGACAGCGCTCACTGAATCGGCACCTTCGATCGACGCTATCGAGGCAAGAAGCGCGCCTTGGTCGATGAAGGTGCCCGGGCTGAGGGTGAGCCGGAGGTCGTGCATCTCCAGTGCTGCGAAGCTGGCGTCGTTGGACTGCCGTCGCCACTCGGCGGTACTGCCTAATCCCGCGTACACCCCGGTTCCGATCGCCAGCACGAGCCCGATCACCATCACCGCGATCCAGTGCGATCGGAAATCGCGCCACGACCAACGCAACCACCAACCCAGCCAGCGGCCCGGTGCGCCTGCCGAGCTCACCATTGCAGATCGCCGATGGCGGCCTTGCCGCCGGGTGGCGGACCGTCGTACACGATCCGACCGCTCGACAACTCGATCACTCGGTCAGCGACACGAGCGATCTCACGGTTGTGCGTGACGACGAGCACCGTCATCCCGGCTCGGGCCTGTTCCTCGAGCACTCCGAGAATCTGCACACCGGTACGGAAGTCGAGCTCGCCAGTCGGTTCGTCAGCGAGCAGGATCGAGTTGCCGGTTGCCAAGGCGCGGGCAATCGCGACGCGTTGCTGTTCGCCGCCCGATAGCTCGTGCGGGAAATGACGATGGCGATCAGCGAGCCCGACTCGCGCCAACGCCTCTTCCGCCCGCTTGGCCGGATTCGGTGTGTTCGCCGCATCGGCCCCGAAACGCACGTTCTCGAGTGCGGTTAGGCCCGGGAACAGATTGAACGTCTGGAAGATGAAGCTGACCTTGTGCCTTCGCAGCATCGACCGGGCGGACTGCGACGCGCCGCTGAGGTCGGTCCCAGCCAGCCGCACAGATCCCGAGGTGGGTGTATCCAAGGCGCCGATCATGTTCAACAAGGTCGTCTTGCCACAGCCGGACGGACCGACGATCGCAACGAATGCTGCGTCGTCGATGTGCAGGTTGATGCCGTCGAGGGCAATGACGTCGACGTCGCCAACCCGGTAACGCTTGGTGACATCGTCCAAGTCGATCCGCGTCCCTTGGTGACCAACCCGCGCGTCAACCGCCACCGAGCCGACCTGATCATCGCCGATACCATGGCCCATGCTTAACCATGAGGTCGACATGCGTCGGCCACAAGAGAACTAGGTCCTGCGGCGCATGGGGCCGGTCGATCCAAGCTGAGGTTACGCGCAGGCTAGCCCCAGCGTGATCCCGGCATGGGCCCGTGCAGCCGACCGACAACCTGAACCCGTGGTCCTCGGCGTAGGTGACGGCGTCCCCCGCCGGGTACTGCCGAGGCTCAAGGAGTTGAAGCGGTCCACCGGGTCAGGCGGCCCGGTCATCGGGCTCAACATGGTCATCGGGCTCAACATGGTCGTCGGGCTCTGCACTGTCCAGATCGACATGGTCGCCAAGTTCACCGTCTTCGGTGAGCGCCGCTGCCGCATCGAGGGCGAGCCGCTCGACGTTGGTGCCTCCTGCCGCAGGAAGCGCACGGCTGCTGTCGTCGGCGTGGCCAAACTGCGACGGATCGACCTCATCGAGGAACGAGCGAAACTCGTCGACCTCGGTGTCGATCGTCTCCTCGTCGAGCTCGACCGCGGGGAGGCTGCCCGCCTCGTCGAGCACCGCCTCACTCACGAACAACGGAGCACCGACGCGCACTGCGAGGGCGATCGCGTCGGATGGACGGGTGTCGAGTCGCTGGGAACCGCCCGGCCCGTGCATGGCGAGGACAGCCATGTACGAGCCCTCGCGCAGCTCAGTGATCTCGACCGAGTCGACGTGCCCATGGAGGCTCTGGACCAGCGCCGCCATCAGGTCATGAGTCAGCGGGCGGGCCGGATGCTCACCGTTCACCGCCAGTGCGATGGCCACGGCCTCGACACCGCCGACGAAGATCGGCAGCAATCGGTGGGGGTTGTCCTGTTCACGTAGCACGACAATGGGTGCACCCGACGTGGCTTCGACCGCCATACCGGCCAGATCAACTTGCTTCATACCATCACATGGTATCTGCCTTGTGTGAAAACCTGAGTTCACCCTTGTCAATTTTTTAGTGTGGATCGAGGCCACTCAGACGCAGTGGCGGGGCGAGGCATTCCTGGGCATCGAACCAGCGCCCCAACAGCAGCCCGTAGGCCGGCTGCCCTGCCAACCCATTCTGTCGGCGAGGTGAAGCTGGACCCAGCCTGGAACGCCCGGCCATTGCCGGTCAGCGCAAGCACGGCAATGCCGTCTGCGGTTGCCGCGTCACTCAGCGCATCGCACAGCGGAGAACAGGGCGTTGTTGATGGCGTTCAATGCGTCCGTCCGGTTGATCCCCAGGAACCGCACCCGGCCGCGGTCCTCGATCTGAAGCACCATCACGTTCAGCCCGAGGGTTTCGCCGCCCGTTAGGTGTCGAGGACGACGACGGCGCGGCCGGGCGTGGTCTTCTGGCCCGAGTCATTCTCGGTCCAGACCTCCACCTCCACCAGCTTCTGGCCGTTCTCCTCCCGCTTGTCGGCCACCACGCCCTTGGCCTGCCACGGCGTGCCCTGGAGATCCATGCCCCGGTATTGGCAGGCGACCGATTTGACCCAGCCACTGGCCCCCACCCAGTCCGAGACCAGCTGACCGAGCGTCGACCACTTCATCCGACCATGGACGATATTGTCGCCGATCTGGCGGGCCTGCTCGAAGGACTGGTCCCAGTGGAGGGGATTGAAATCACCCGAACCGGCGCAGTACAGCACCAGTTGGGCCCGATCAGGGGCCTTGGTCACCGGCGGGAGCTCATCGCCCACCTTGACCTCGTCGAACTTCGGCATGTTCTTGTCCCCTTAGTAGTAGATGGCCTGGCCGTAGGTCCGCATCACGACGTCCCCGGTTTCCTGCTCGGTGAAGGTCTGCTCGCTGGTGACAACCAGCATCTTGCCCAGCCCCTTCGACTCCTTGACCTCCAGCTTGGAGATCTTGGAGGTCATGAACAATTTGTCGCCGGCCTTCAGGGGCCGCTCGTAATGGACCTCAGTACCCCCGTCGAGGAGGCCCTTGAGCCCATGGCGGACCGACGGCCCGGCGTTACGGGGCCCGCTGAACGTGGGGTCGGACTGACCCGGGATGAACACCGGTGTGCCCAGGTAGCAGGGCGGGGCGGGGAGGCTGTCGTGCCCGGCGGCCGCCGCCGCGTCGAGGTCGTAGTACCGGGGATCGCTGTACCCGACCCCTCGGGCGAAGGCCCGCACGCTGGTGGTCGTGAGCTCGACCGGCCACGGTTCGCTCTCCACCCCGACCGTGGCCAGCATCTGGTCGGTCAGCTCGAATTCAGCTGCCATGTCACTCCCTCGTGTCGTCGTCGGGTGCCCTTTCTAGCGCACGGACCGGGGGCCGGGCACCTCCGGACCGCAGGCGCTGCGACGTCGATGGCGTCGAACGGGGTGACTAAGCCCGCTGTGCCCGTTCACCGGAGAGCTGGCGCTCCGGTCAACTTCTTGCCCAGCTGATGACGTGACGACAAGGACCCCAGACGTTGCGGTGGGCGCTGCTGCTAGACACAGCCGACGGGCGGAGTCGATCCCCTTTGCCTATGCGGGAGGGTGGCAGCGTTGTCCGACTACGGAGCAGTATCGCCAAGCCCGAGTCCCTGCGGCGGCCCAACCGTTGGCGGCTGATCGCCTTGCTGGTCGCTGTCGCAGTGCTCCCTCTGCTTCTGTTCCAATGCACGGGTTCCGACCCCGAAACCCCTCCGGATTCCGTCACCGAGCCGGTCACAACGCCGTCGGTGACCGAACCGGTCACACCGTCGGTGACCGAACCGGTCACACCGTCGGTGACCGAACCGGTCACAGCGTCGGTGACCGAACCGGTCACAACACCGTCGATGACCACGGCCACCGACAAGGCGACGACCGTGAAGCCGATCATCGACGGAGGCAATTCGCTCCCACCAGACGAGGGTTTCAATCCGTGGTGACTCGCGGCCTTTGGCCTGCTTGCGCTCCTGGCCACGCTCCGCCTGGGGCTGCGGAACCGGCCGGCCTGGCGCCGGTGACCCCGGTCCCGTCAAGGGCGAAGACCGGACGAGTGTTGCTGAAGCGGTGGGTCATCGGGGCCCTTCTCGCCCTGCTGCCCATCGCCTTTCCCCATTCACCCTCGCCGGTCGACAGCGCTGCTCCGACGGTCGCGGGATCCGGCGTCCCCTACCAAGGCATTGTCGAGGGCAGCGCGGCCCCCGCCGCCGCTGCCGCGCCCCTCGGGCTGTTGGCGGCCGGAACAGGGCCCGGCGAGGTCATCGATCGTTCTCTTCGAACCTCGGCGACGGTTCACCGGACCAGCCTGTGGGAAGCCAAACCCCTACTTCTGACCCTACCCTCGGCCCGGCTCGATCAGGGCACGGTCGAGGCGGTCGACGTGAACGATCAGGGCCGGTTGGTTCCACCCGACTCGGCCGTCGGCTGGTACCGGAACGAGGCCGGTCTCGGTCGGCCCGGCTCGGCGCTGTTCGTGGCCCACATCGCCTACAACGGGAAGAACGGCCCGTTCCGGAAGCTGGATGCCGTCCGCGTCGGCGACGAAGCCACGGTCGGTCTGACCGATGGGTCCTCGTATACGTACGTCGTGAACTCGATCACGGTCCATCGTAAACAAGAGGTGCCGTTCGATACGTTGGCCGGCGGTACCGGTCCCGATCGGATCGCGCTCGGGACCTGCACAGGCTCGTTCGACAAGAAAAGTCGCAGTTACGACTCGAACCTCGTGATCGTGGCGGCGAGGCACCAGCAGGCGGGAGGGAGACCGGGGTGACAGCCCGGTGCTGATCCCGGCAATGATGCACGTTCGGAGGGTAGCGAGTCGACAGGCCGATCAGTGTCGGCGCGGTGGTCGGCGGAGGGGGGCGGTGGCGAACTCAGCCATGCCGTCAGCCAGGAGTACCGACGGGCGGTAGCCGAGCGTCTCGACTGCCCGATCGATCGAGGCCGTCACATGGCGTACGTCGCCCAGCCGGTAGCCGCCCACTACCCGAGGACGTAGGCCTTCGCCGTGGGCGGCAGCCAGCGCCTTCGCCATCTCCAGCAGAGTGGAAGGCCGACCACTGGCCACGTTGATGGCCCCGGTTACCGCCTGGGGTGTCACGAGCGCCAGCTTGTTGGCCTGAGCGACATCTCTTACGTGCACGAAGTCGCGCCGCTGCCCACCGTCCTCGAACAGCCGGGGTGCGGTTCCTTGCGCCAGTGCGGTCCGGAAGATGCTGGCCACACCGGCGTACGGGGTGGCGGCCGGCATACGGGGTCCGTACACATTGTGATATCGGAGCGCGGTCACGGTTACACCGGGATGTTCCCGGGCGAAGGTTCGGCAGAGATATTCCTGCTGGAGCTTGGTGGCGGCGTACACATTGCGGGGATCGACTGGGGCGTCCTCGGTCACCATCTCCGGCTGCAGGGCGGCCCCACACCGGGGGCATCGTGGCTCAAACCGCCCCGCCTCGAGGTCGCCAACGGACCGGGGTGGCGGACGTACGGCCCCGTGCTCAGCGCAGGTGTAGGCCCCCTCGCCATAGACGACCATGCTCGAAGCCAGCACGATCCGGCCGCTGAACTGGAGCTCATGGGCCACGGCCAGGCCCACGGCGGTCCCCAGATCATTGCTGGACACGTAGGCCGGCGCGTCGGCGAAGTCCACCCCCAACCCCACTTTCGACGCCTGGTGGCACAAGGCGTCGCAACCGGGCAGCGCGGCGCGCCACACGCTGGCGTCGGTCACGTCGCCCCACTGGTAGTCGACATCGATTCTCAGCCAGTCGGGCCGGCCATCATGGGCTGCCGGATCGAGGTTGTCGATCACGACCACCTCGTGGCCCTCCTCGGTCAGGGAGTCGACCACGAACGAGCCGATGAAACCGGCGCCACCGGTGGTCAGTCACGAACCAGCTCTCCCTCGGGCTGCACCGGGTCAGCGTCCAGGGCGAAACCGGTTTCGTGGAGCCGATCGACGACCGCGGGCGAGGTCGGCAGCTCGAACCCAGTGGCGAACCGGTTCAGGAACAAGGTGGCCCCGATCGTCGTGGCCAGTTCCACCAGCAGGTGATCGGGCCACCACCTCCGGGCTGGCGACCAGGTGGAATCGGCGATCGGACCGGTGGCCCCGGCCATGGCGTCGATCCAATGGAGCAGCGTTCGCTCCGCCTCGTCGGGGAAGGCGGCATCCAACGGAATCTCTCCTCGGAGGCCTCGCACCTCGTCGGGGGTGAGGCCTGCGTCGACCGCCACCGTCGTGTGCGCGTGAGTGCAGTAGCGGCAGCCCTGAAGGGCGGAGGTCCTCAGAATGGCGAACTCCTTGTACCGGATCCCGGCCGCCCCCGGGCCCAAGGCAGCGCCGACGAACGCCAGCGTGGGGGCTAGCAGCTCAGGTACCTGGGCCAGCGCCGCAACGATGGGACCCGGATCCCCTCCTGCGAAGTAGGGCTTGGCTGTTAGGGGGGCCTGGTCCGGGCCGAGCAGCTCAATTCGCGGCATACGCCATCGTTCCAAAGTCACCGGCTTGCCGCGCATCCGGCCCTGAAAGTTTCGTGAACGTTTTCTTCTCCGCTCGCGTGCCGCTTTGATCGAGCCAAGTGGGGCCGGGCCAGTTTCGCCATCAACGAGCCGTGCCACCGTCGAGATTATGGCCAGCGAGGCGAATCACTGGGAGCGGGTCTGGCCGTCGAAGACGCCACGCCAGATGAGCTGGTTCAAGGCATCAGCCCGACGCTGAGCCGACCTACGGTCACGCGTGGCGTTGCCCCTGCCGACCATCGTCAGCGTCGGGGCTGGGGCATCAAGCCTTGTCGATCACCTGGTCAATCCGGGACATCGGGTCATCGCCGTTGACCTGTCGGCCGCTGCGTTGGAACAACTGTCCGATCCGCCCGTATCGGCCTCCACCCCAACGTGCGGACCCGCACTGGCGATGTGCGGACGCTGTTGTTGGGTGGGCCCGTTGACGCCTGGCAGGATCGCGCCGTCTTCCACGTCCTGATCGCCCCGGGCGACCAGCACGCCTATGTGAGCGCAGCGGCCACCGCCGTGCGGCCCGGCGGGCACGTCGTTCTGGTCGGCTTCGGCCTGACCGGGGCCGGTCGTATGCAGCGGGCCGCCCATGTCCCGTAACGATCCGGAATCGCTGGCAGTGGCGTACGAACTGGTGGAGTCCTTCGAAGCTGATCACCTCACCCCGTGGGAATCGAGTCAACCGCGACGTCGGGATGAGATGGGGCCTCGAACCGGCCCCCGCCGGTTCAGCGGAACAATGGCATGACATGGCGGGCGAACCGTTCACAGATGGGGGTCACCATGTCGGGCGGCACGCCACCCTGGGCCACTTCGAGAAGCAGGCCGTCGGGCTGGTAGTAGTCCTGGATCCAGTGCAGCTTTGCGATCACCCGCTCGGGGTCGCCGATGAGGGACAGGTTCGACTGGTCGAAACGTTCGTAGCTCATGTCGCCCATCGAGCGGCCGGAGCCGCGGTGACGATAGGCCCCGTAAGCGTCCGCCTGATGGGGGTTCGCGCTGTCGAGCCCGGAGAAGAAGCGGAGGTAGTTCTGGGTGAACTCCCAACCCCGGTGGGCCGCCTCCTCATTGGTCTTTGCGCAATACATCTGGATCACGCCGAGCACCTCGCGGGTAGCGGGGTCGAAGCCGTGATCGGCCAAGGTGGCGCGGTACTGGGCGATGGCGTCGCGCACGAAGTCCTGGCGGGGGAGGAAGAACGCGGTGGCGAGGTTCAGACCGTGCCGGGCGGCCCATAGGTAGTTGTCGAGGGTGGCTGCACCGGACGCGTAGACCGGTGGATGCGGTTGCTGGATGGGCGGCGGGAACAATTCGGCGCCTCGCATGGCAAAGAACTCGCCTTCGGTATCAAACTTCCGGCCGGCGGACCGCCAAGCGGTGAGCAACACCTCAGCTCCCTCACGATAGCGGCGGTTCGATTCCTCGGTGTCGATGCCGAACAGGTCGTAAGCCGACTTGAGGAACCCACGTCCGATGCCGTACTCGAGCCGGCCCCCGGAGAGCACGTCGGCCATGGCGTACTCCTCGGCCAGCCGCAACGGATGATGCAGTGGCAACAGCGACACACCCGTACCGAGCCGTATGCGCGAGGTACGCCCGGCGGCGGCCACCACCATGGCGACAGGAGAACCGAAGGAGTACTTGGCGTAGTGGTGCTCGCCGAACCACACCGAGTCGTAGCCCAGTTGCTCGAGCGCCACGATCTGGTCCAAGATCGCGCCGTAGTACTGCGACGCGCTCCCGTGTACGGACTCGTGATAATCGATGTTGTAGAGCACGCCGAACCGCATGGTGCGACGTTAGCCAGCTCAGTTCGCCGACTGATATCTTGCCGGCGGGAACCTTCGACGGATCGGCTTCTGCGACGCCTGCCGAGATCGGTAATCGGCCACGGCAGGAGAGGTTGTGCTCGACGAGCTTCGCCGGGCGCGTGGCGCTGGTGACCGGCGCGCAACACGGGATCGGTGCGGCCGCCTGACGCTCAGCGCTGGCGAAGCAGGTGGCCGGGATCGCGGCCGCCGACGATGCCGGTGTGGGGGCCGTAGCGGGACCAGCCCAGCAGCCGCTGGTAGTCGCGATCGAACCCGGCCACGGTGGCCCGGTCGATGCAGAGGTACTGGTTCTCCTGCTGGCGCAGCCAGGCCCGGGCGTAGAGCACGGCGACGGCTCGGCGGGGTCGTTCGGTGTGGTTGGCCCCGCCGCCGTGGATAAGGCGGCCGTCCCACAGCCCCACCGATCCCGCCGCCATTTCGAGCGGAAGGGTGGCCCCCACAGCCGCTTCGAGATCGGGGCTGACCTCGAGGTGGCTGCCGGGCAGGACGCGGCTGGCGCCGTTGGCCTCGGTGAAGGGGTCGATCGCCCAGATGGCCGACACCATCAGCGGCGGATGGGGTCGAGGCAGTGGGTAACAACCGTCGTCGTGGTGCAGCGTCTGGGCCACCTCACCCGGCTCGATCTGGATGCTGGAGATCTCCGACAGCTGGATCTGATCCTGCAGATGCGCTTCCACCGTCGCGATGACCAACGGATCGGTGATCAGCCGGTCGAAGGCCCGCGAGTTGCCGGCGAGGTTGAACACCCGCTTGGTGCGGTAACCGCCGAAGGAGCTCCGGCTGGTGTCGACGCCGATGGACAGCCGGTCGAGCTCGGCCCGCACCTCGTCGAGCTCGTCGCCGCTCACCCGGGTCGGGAAGTGGGTGAAGCCCTGGGCGGCCAGCTCCCCGATCTGGGCTTCTGCGTCGGCCCGGTGGGCACCGGTGCTGATCCGATGGGCGGCCAACTCCATGGCTTCGGCGCTGAAGGGGTTGCGGTCGATGGCATCGGCGAGGTGCCTGTTGTCCATCGCTCCAGTATTCCAGGGTGGGACGCCACGGGCTCCCTCCGCATGGTCTCGCCGGGCCGACCGGGCTGAACGTCGACGCGGCGGCCGCTCAGGTCGCCAGGCGGGTGAACTCGTCGCCGCCTGCCGAGACCGAACCCCAGACGTCGGCGTCGGAGTGCGGTTCCCGAACCGGCAGGGCGAGGTGCCAGAGGGTGACGAGTCGCTCTCCTTGATCGTCGGCGACCCGATGGCCGGCCCATGCCGCAACCGAGCCGAGCCGGCCGAAGTCGACGCAGAACGACAGGGCATCGCCCTCGGCGTAGCCGACCAGGTGGAAGGTGCGGCCACTGGCCCCGACACCGGAAGTGAACGAGCCGTCCACCCGGTGGTTCTCGTCCACGGTCACCTGCATCACCGAACCCAGCCGGTTGCGCCAGCGCCCGGCAAGCTTCGACGGTGGAGTCCGTGGCTTCTCCTCTCTCTGCAAGGCGTCGGCGATCAGCATCTCGATGAACATGTCGGCTCCCGTGACGACCGGTGTAGCGGTCCTCGCTGCTGCGATCATCGTGAAGGCCGGGGCAGAACCCCGACCAGGGTCTTCCGGCCTCGATTAGGGACGTATGTGCTCAACCGGGCTGTGGGCGACTGGTGGTGTGGCCCCCTGGGGTGAGGCCGGGACACCGGGCCGGGGTCGAGCGCCCGCCGCCGCCGGGCGGGTTGCCGGGCTCTCACCGGCCGGGCCCCAGCGATCCTGCTTGCGGCTCCACCCCGGCTGGTCAGCGTCGGCGTCATTGACCTGATCCCTGGGTCCGGGACGACGAGAGCCCGTCCGCCGCCAGCGATGTCAGGGCTCGGTCGATACCGTCGGCATAGCGCTCGGCGCCGTCGCCCACGATCACGTTGCGGCCGGTGAGTTCCAGCATCACGTAGCCGTGGATCGTGGCCCACAGGTGGTAGGCCAGGAGCGGCGGAGCACCGATGGCCTGTCCCTCGTCGACCACCGCCGCCACCTGGGCCACCAGATCCTCGAAGGCGGCCATCGACACCAGTTGGGCGTCCGGTGAGGGTTCGAAGCCCGGGACCGAGTTCCCGAACATGAGCAGATAGTGGGTGGGGTTGGCCAGGGCCCAACTGCGGTAGCGGAGGCCCCGGGCCCGCAGCTCGTCGGCGGCCCGCCATCCTGGCCGTCGCCGGACCCGGTTGAGTGCGGCCCGGAACCGGATGAAGCCGTCGGCGTAGACGGCGTCGATGAGGCCGTGCTTGCCCCCGAACCAGGTGTAGACGCCGGTGGTGGAGCAGCCGGCCGCCGCCGCGACGTTGCGGACGGTCAGCGCCTTGGCTCCGTCGGTCCCGAGGATGGCCAGGGCCGCCTCGAGGATCACGGCCCGCTGATCGGGGGTTGACAGGCTGCTACTCATGTAACAAAGTTACTTGCATAACTTAGTTATGGCACGAACGGCCCCGGCGAAACCGAGAGCCGAGATTGAGGAGCAGGTCCCATGGGCAATCGCTATCTGGAAGGCAACTACGGGCCGGTGGCCGACGAGGTCACTGCCTTCGACCTGGAGGTGATCGGGGAGCTTCCGCCAGAGCTGGAGGGTCGCTACCTGCGTAACGGCCCCAACCCTCTGTCGGTTCCGGACGAGGCCACCCACCACTGGTTCGCCGGAGACGGCATGGTGCACGGGGTGCGGCTGCGGGGCGGGCGCGCCGAGTGGTACCGCAACCGCTATGTCGGCTCCAAGCGCCTGAGCGAGATCCGTCATCAGCCCGACATCCCCGGCCCCAATTGGAACGACGCCGCCACGGGCCCCAACACCAACGCCGGCGGCTTCGCTGGCACCACGTGGGCCATGGTCGAGGCCGGCGGCTGCCCGGTCGAGATGACCTACGAGCTCGGCACTGTGGCCCGCAACGACTTCTTCGGCACCCTGCCCGGGGCCTTCACCGCCCACCCCAAGGTCGACCCCGACACCGGCGAGCTGCACGCCGTCGCCTACGCCTGGGCTCAGTGGATGGACCACGTGCAGTACCTGGTCGTGGCCCCCGACGGCAAGGTCCGACGCACCGTCGACATCGGGTTGCCGGGTATGACCATGCTCCATGACATGTCCCTCACCGGTCGTTACGTCGTGGTCTACGACCAGCCGGTGACTGTCGACCTCGATCTGGCCTTCGCCGGGCGGTTCCCCTTCCG
>Ga0224505_10002022_pt1 | contig 12200 bp, 9 predicted proteins | sample SF_Jan12_sed_USG_FD_169102 | JGI IMG/M metagenome (GOLD analysis project Ga0224505, IMG submission 169102) | Sediment microbial communities from San Francisco Bay, California, United States - SF_Jan12_sed_USGS_4_1 | ecosystem: Environmental > Aquatic > Marine > Sediment | place: USA: California...
ACGAAGGCGCCGCCGCCCACACCGATGTACATGGGGCGAGCGTCAGTCGTCTCCGCGTGGTCTGAGCGCTGCGGGCGGCGTTCCGATCGAGCACGACTAGACTGCTACCTCCTAGGCCCCCTCGACCCGCGATGGGGCCTGTTCGTGGTGCCCGGGTCGGCGTGACGCGGGCGAAAGCTCGGGGTGGGGGAGGGCTTCGGTGGGGCTTCGCGACACGGTCGAGGTGCTGGTGGGTTCGCCGCCCTTCGAACGGCTGTTGCTCGAGCGCGCCCGACCGATCGTTGCCCGGGCCGAGGCCGGCGAGGACTTCGTCGTGGCCGGAGTGGCCACCGCCCTCGAGTCGCCGGTGCTCGCGGTTGCGCCGGGCCCGCGCGAAGCAGAGGCACTCGCCGCCGATCTCGAGGCGTTCCTCGGTGAGGATCGGGTTGCCCTTCTTCCGGCATGGGAGGCCTTGCCCTACGAAGGCATCTCACCGGCTCCCGAGATCGCTGCCCGTCGAGCGCGAGCGGCCTCACGCCTGCGAGAAGCCAGTGGCACGTTCGTCCTCGTGACGCCGGTGCTCGCCGCGATGCAGGGGTCGATCCCGACCCTCGGCGCGGTTCCCTCGCTGCAACTCGTCGCCGGCCTCGAGTTGCCGCCCGACTCACTCGCGGCGCGCCTGGTCGACCTGGGATACGCGCGCGCCGATGTCGTTGAGCATCGTGGCGAGTTCGCTGTGCGTGGCGGCGTCGTCGACGTGTTCCCGGGTACGGCGAGGCGTCCCGTGCGTCTGGACTATTGGGGCGACGAGGTCGAGTCGATCCGTGAGTTCGTGCCCTCGACCCAGCTGTCGACCGATCGGGTGGTGCTCGCGGAGGTGCCGGCCACTCGGGAGTTGATCCCCGACGAGGCGCTGCGCGACCGAGCTCGCGTCGCCGCTGCCCAGGCCCCGGAACGGTTCGCCGATCAGCTCGGGCGGCTCGCCGATGGGCTGTTCGTCGAAGGGGCCGAGACCCTCGCGCCATTCCTGTTCGATCGCATGCCGACGCCCGCGGAACTGCTGCCCTCCGGAGCGTGGGTCGTGCTGACTCAGGCTCATCGCACGCTCGATCGGGCCCGCGCCGCACACCTCGAAGCCGAGGCGCTCGCCGAGGCCACGTCGTGGCCGGCCTCGCGCGTGCTTCGCCCTCTCGACGACGCGATCGGCGACCGGGTGTGCGTGCAGTTGACGGAGTTCGCCGAAGGGATCGATCTCGGCGTCGAGGGCTGGGGCACCGCTCGAGGGAACGCGGCCGAGCTGGCCGAGCGTGCCTCGCAACTTGCGGACCACGGGGTCCGAGTGGTGCTGTCGGGCCGCGGCCACGGATCGCTCGAACGCGCACTGGAGGTGCTGGGCGAGCACGTGGCGGTCGAACCGGTCGAATCTCCGCTCGCCGACGGTTTCGTCTTCGGGGCGGGGAACCTCGTCGTGATCACCGAGGAGGACCTATTCGGCGCTCGGCGGCACACGCGGACGGCTCCTCGGTTCACCAGCCGGCGCACCGACTCGATCACCGAGGAGCTCGAACCCGGGGACTTCGCCGTGCACCGGATCCATGGAGTCGGGCGGTACACGGGCATCACCCACCGCGAGCTCGCGGGGGCCGAGCGTGACTACCTCATGCTCGAATACGCAGGAGGCGACAAGCTCTTCGTGCCGAGCGACGCCGTGGGCATGGTCGCGAAGTACGTCGGCGGCGACAGCCCGCGCCTTCACCGCATGGGTGGGAGCGACTGGGCTCGGGCCACCGCCAAGGTCAAACGGGCCGTGCGCGACATGGCCGGGGAGCTCGTGCGTCTGTACACCGTGAGGCTGTCGGTGCCGGGCCATGCCTTCGGGCCCGACACGCCGTGGCAGCAGGAGCTCGAAGACGCGTTCCCGCACGAGGAGACCACCGACCAGCGCTCAGCGATCGATGAGGTCAAGGCAGACATGATGTTGCCGAAGCCCATGGACCGCCTGATCTGCGGCGACGTCGGGTTCGGCAAGACCGAGATCGCCGTGCGGGCAGCGTTCAAGGCGGTGATGGAGGGCAAGCAGGTGGCGGTGCTCGTGCCGACCACGTTGCTGGCCGAGCAGCACTTCATCACGCTGAGCGAACGGTTCGCACCGTTTCCGGTGACCGTGAAGATGCTCAGCCGGTTCGTGAGCCAGGCGGAGCAGAAGCAGATCGTCGACGATGTGAAAGCCGGCAAGGTCGATGTCGTGATCGGCACGCACCGGCTGCTCGGCAAGGACATGGCGTTCCGCGACCTCGGCCTGCTCGTCGTCGACGAGGAGCAGCGCTTCGGTGTCGCCCACAAGGAGCGACTGAAGCAGTTCCGGGCGAGCGTCGACGTGCTCACGATGACCGCGACGCCGATCCCCCGCACCCTCGAGATGGCATTGACCGGCGTCCGGGAGATGAGCACGATCGATACGCCCCCCGAGGACCGTCAGCCAGTGCTCACCTATGTTGGGAGCTACGACGAGGGCCTCGCCCTTGGCGCCGTTCGGCGCGAGCTCCTCCGCGAGGGACAGGTCTTCTGGGTGCACAACCGTGTGGCGACGATCGACCGGCAGGCCGCCTGGCTCATGGAGGAGCTTCCCGAGGCTCGCATCGTGGTCGCGCACGGCAAGATGGACGAGGCGCGGCTCGAGCAAGCCATGATGACCTTCTGGAACCGGGAGGCCGATGTCTTGGTGTCGACCGTGATCATCGAGAGCGGACTCGACGTCCCGAACGCGAACACGCTCGTGGTCGACCGGGCCGACCTGCTTGGGCTCGCGCAGATGTACCAGCTTCGGGGCCGTGTCGGTCGCTCGACCGAACGCGCGTTCGCGTACTTCTTCTTCCCGCCTCAACGCGAGATGACGGACGAAGCTCGCGAGCGCCTTGCCACGATCAGCGCGAACCAGGCGCTCGGCTCCGGCTTCAAGATCGCGATGAAAGATCTCGAGATCCGCGGTGCGGGCAACATGCTCGGCGCCGAGCAATCGGGACATATCGCGACCGTCGGGTTCGACGCGTATGCGCGCATCCTGAAGGAATCGATGGCCGAGCTGAAGGGCGAACAGGTTCCGACCGAAGCGGAGCTGCGGATCGATCTTCCGGTCAAGGCGTTCGTGCCGCCCGGGTGGGTCGCCCAGGAGGGCCTGCGACTCGAGCTCTATCGGCGGATCTCGCTGGCCCCCGATCACGAGGCGCTCCAACGGATCCGCGCGGAAACGATCGATCGCTACGGCGCGCTCCCCGACGAGGTCGAGACGCTGTTCGCGGTCGCCTCCCTGCGGGTCACGGCGCGGGTGCTCGGCATCGAGGAGGTCTCGACCTTCCGCGATCAGGTGCGGCTGAAGCCCGTCGAGATCCCCGATGCGTTGTTGCCCGACCTCGAGGAACGGGTCTTCAAGGCGACATACGCTCCCGAATCGCAGACCCTGAACCTCGTGCCAGACCGGGTCTTCGGGAAGGATCTCGTCGCCTTCGTGGAGCGGTGGCTGCTGGAAGCGGTGACGGGCGATGCCGTGTTGCCCGCGCCAACAGGCGTCTGAGCTCGCGGGGCTCCGGGCCGGCGCGTGACGTTCGTGTGTCGGGCCGACGTCGGCGCCGGCCGAGTTCCCATGAGCCCGTAGACTGGACGCTCGTGGACTCCCGAATGCTCCGCCTCATCGCCATGCCCGTGCTCGCCGCCTCCCTGCTCGCCGCGTGCAGCACCGGCCCGTCTGCAGCGGCGACCGTGGGCGAAACCGACATCTCCGACGAGCAGGTCGCCCAGGAAGCGAAGTTGTTCACGTTCCTTGCAGCCCTGAATCAACAGGAATGCGGAGGCCCCCCGCCTGACGGGGAAACCCAGGAGGCCGTCTGCAACCGGTTCACGCTCAGCAACCTGATCCAGGGCTCGCTGATCGACGGATACGCGACCGACAACGACATCTCGGTCGAGGCATCCCAGGTCGACGAGATCATCGCCAACCTCGATCAACAGCTCACGGCGGAGTCGGTCGACGAGGAGCTCGGCAAACTCGACCTCACCAGGGTCGATCTGAAGATGCTCGCGAACGAGGTGCTCCTCTTCCAAGCGGTGCAGGGAGCCGTGGCCGCCGAGGAGCTCGACGACGCGCAGCTGAAGAAGATCTACGACGACGAGATCTTGCGGTTCACCACGATCGATGCGCTGCACATCCTCGTCGACACCGAAGCCGAAGCGCAGGACGTCTACGATCAGGTGACCGCGCCGGGTGCCACACGCAAGACGTTCGAGGATCTCGCGAAGCAGGTATCCACCGACACGGGATCGGGGGCCAACGGTGGCAGCCTGGGGCAGGCGGTCGCGTCGACGTACGTTCCCGAGTTCGCCGAAGCCGCGGTGGCGCTCGAGCCGGGGCAGATCTCCGAGCCGGTGAAGAGCGAGTTCGGATACCACGTGATCCTGTTGGTCAACGAGCAGGTCACGCCGTTCGACGAGGCGAAGACGCAACTCGTGCAAGGGGAGCAGGGAACGCTCTTCAACGCGTGGATGCGCGACCAGGTCGAGACCCAAGGCGTCGACGTGAACCCCAAGTACGGCACGTTCGATCCGGAGACACTCACGGTCGTCGCGGTGAACAGCACAGACCCGAGCGCAACCGGTGGGCCGGCCGACGGTGCTCCCGGCGATGGCGGCGAGGGCACGCCCGCGCCGTGACCGACGCGGCCTCGGACGCCGGCGATCCGCTCGCCCACGTTCGCGAGGGCCCCGTTCCGACCTCCCAGCAGGGTGAGCGACTGCTGGACCTCGTGCGGGTGATGGCTCGGCTCAGGGGTCCGGACGGGTGCCCCTGGGATGCCGAGCAGACCCACGAGAGCCTCGCGCGGCATCTGCTCGAAGAGACTCACGAGTTGCTCGAGGCGATCGACGCGGGCGACGACGACGGCATGCGTGACGAGCTCGGCGACGTGCTGCTGCAGGTCGTCTTCCACTCGCAGCTTGCGGCCGATGACGGTCGCTGGGATGTCGACGACGTGGCGGAGGGGCTTGTCTCCAAGCTCGTGTATCGCCATCCGCACGTCTTCGGCGACGTGGAGGTGTCGGGTGCCGACGAGGTCCTCGTGAATTGGGAGAAGCTGAAGGCTGCCGAAGCCGGAGAGCGACCAGCCGTCGACGACGACATCCCCGCAGCGTTGCCCTCGCTCGCGCGGGCCGCGAAGGTCCAGCGCCGCGCGGCCGGGTGGGGTTTCGAGTGGAGGTCGGTCGACTCGGCGGTGGGAGCGCTGCGAGAGGAAGTCGACGAGCTCGCCGCGGCCATCGACCGAGCCAGCGCCGAGGAAGAGCTCGGCGACGTATTGTTCGCCGCTGTGGCGGTCGCGCGGAAGCTGGGAGTCGACGCCGAGAGCGCATTGCGCCGGACCGTTCGCACGTTCTCCGACCGGTACGAGCGGTTCGTGGCGCTCGTGGCCGAGCGCGGTCTCGATGTCGAGTCGGCCGAGGAAGGAGAGCTCCGCTCGCTGTTCCGGGAGGCGCGAGAGGCGTGAGCGACGTCACGACGCCGACACGCGACGACATCGCGGCCGCTCGAGAACGCATCATGCCGTACGTGCGACGGACGCCGGTGCTGTCGGTCGGCCCAGGCACCCTCGGCGTCGACGACCGGCTCACGCTGAAGCTGGAACTGCTCCAGGTCACCGGTTCGTTCAAGCCGCGGGGGGCCTTCAACCGCATGCTGACGGCCGGGGTAGGGCCGTCTGGCGTCGTGGCCGCGAGCGGCGGCAACTTCGGGTTGGCGGTCGGTCACGCCGCCCGCGAGCTGGGGCACGCGGCGGCGATCTTCGTGCCCTCTACGTCGCCCGCAGAAAAGATCGACAAGGTGCGGGCAACAGGGGCCGACGTCCGCGTCGTCGACGGCTACTACGACGACGCGTCCGACGCCGCCCTTGCCAGCCTCAACGACGACGGTGCCGTGTGGATGCACCCCTACGACCAGTTCGAGGTCGTGGCGGGACAAGGCACGATCGGCGCAGAGCTGGCCGAGCAGGCGACCGATGCCGACACCGTGCTCGTGGCGGTCGGCGGCGGCGGCCTCATCGGTGGCATCGCGTCATGGTTCGCAGGGACGGGGGTCCGCGTGATCGGCGTCGAGCCCGTCGATTCTCGCGGTCTGCATGCCGCCTTGGAGGCGGGCGAGCCCGTGGAAGTCCCCGTGTCGGGTCGAGCAGCGGATTCCCTGGGGGCCCGTCGGGTGGGCGACATCGCGTTCGCGGTCGCGAGCGCGGGACATGTCGGCGATGTGGTGCTCGTCGAGGACCACGCGATCCTGGAGGCACAGCGCAGGCTCTGGCAAGAGCTCCGGGTCTTCGCTGAGCCCGGTGGCGCAGCGGCGCTCGCCGCCGTGCAGTCGGGCGCCTACCGCCCCGCGGCCGGCGAACGTCTCGTCGTGCTCGTCTGCGGCTCGAACGGCGATCCCGGCAACGTCACGGAGGCACGGTCGGGCTAAACGAAGACACGCTCGGCTCGGCCGGTATCCTCTGCGCGATGCCGGAGGACTTCCATCGAGCGTTCGCCTTCCAGCAGCGAGTGATGCACCGTACGTCGACCCGCGAACTCGATCTGCGGTGGGGAGTGGCCTATTTCAACGACGACTTCCCGCTGCGGTACGACGCGAACATGGCGGTCGCCGATCGTTCGATCGGCGACAGGAAGGCCGACGACGTGGTCGCCGTGCTCGACGACGTCTACGCGGGCTTCCGCCATCGAGAGGTCGAGTTCGCCTCGGTCGACGACGCCGACTCGATCGCGATGGGGATGGGGGAGCACGGATACGCGGTCGAACAGATGATCGTATTGGCGCATCGAGGAGAACCCGATCGCGCCCCGGCGATCGAGATGACCGAGGAGACCGGGTTCGACGAGATGCGGCCGTTCGTCGCCGAGGTCATCCGGCGTGAGCCCTGGGGCGCGGAGCCGGGCATCGCCGAGATGCTGGCGTCGTTCCGGAAGGTCCTCGTCGATCGCGTCGGGGCCCGATTCTTCGCCCAGCGCGTCGATGGACGGATCGCCGGGTCGTGCGAGCTCTACGTGGACGGTGACACCGCTCAGATCGAAGACGTCAACACGCTGGAAGAGTTCCGCGGGCGCGGTGTTGCCCGCAACGTCGTGCTGAGGGCGGTCGCCGAGGCTCGGGCCGCAGGTGCGACGTTCGTGTTCCTGTTCGCCGACGCGCAGGACTGGCCGCGGCACCTGTACGGTCGGCTCGGGTTCGACCCGATCGGTGGATCGAGGCTCTTTACACGGTGGCCGGAGGTCACGACGAAGCGCCGCGCGAAATCCCCGGCGGCCCGGTAGGCGTCGACTACCATCGTCCTTCCGATGTCATCGATCGAGTCCGTTCACGCGCGCGAGATCCTGGATTCGCGCGGCAACCCGACCGTCGAGGTCGACGTATGGCTCGACGACGGTGCCTTCGGGCGAGCAGGCGTTCCGAGCGGCGCTTCCACCGGCCAGCACGAGGCGCTCGAGCTTCGCGACGGCGATGCGCGCTTCGGTGGGAAAGGAGTGCTCGGGGCCGTCGCCAACGTGAACGGTCGCGTCGCCGAGGCCCTCGTGGGCGCCGAGGCCCTCGACCAGCGCGGTGTCGACGCCGCCCTGGTCGCCCTCGACGGAACCGATGCGAAGTCCGAGCTGGGCGCCAACGCCGTGCTCGGCGTGTCGCTCGCGGTCGCGAAGGCTGCAGCCGATTCGACCGGCATGCCCCTCTTCCGGTACCTGGGCGGTCCGAACGCGCACGTGCTGCCGACGCCGATGATGAACGTCATCAACGGTGGGGCCCACGCCGGCAACGAGCTCGAGCTTCAGGAATTCATGATCGTGCCGGTGGGTGCCGCGTCGTTCAGCGAGGCCCTGCGGTGGGGGACCGAGTGCTTCCATGCCTTGCGAGGGTTACTCCACGAGAAAGGGCTCGCCACCGCCGTGGGCGATGAAGGAGGGTTCGCACCCGAGATCGCGACCGCGAACGAGGCGCTCGAGTGGCTGCTTCGGGCGATCGACCAGGCGGGACTCACCCCCGGCGACGAGATCTCGCTCGCGATGGACCCTGCCACGAGCGAGTTGTTCACCGATGAGGGGCGCTATCGGCTCGAAGGCGGAGACCGCACCGCGGAGGACATGATCGTGTTCTGGGCCGATCTCGTGGAGCGGTTCCCGATCGCCTCGATCGAAGACCCACTCGACCAGGACGACTGGGAAGGCTGGGCGGCCCTGACGCGCGAGCTCGGCTCACGCGTGCAGCTCGTCGGCGACGACTTGTTCGTCACGAACGATGAGCGGCTCGAGCGCGGCGTGCGCGAGGGCGTCGCGAACGCGATCCTGATCAAGGTCAACCAGATCGGCTCGCTGACCGAGACCCTCGACACGATGGATCTCGCGACGCGAAGCGGGTACGCGAACGTCGTGTCGCACCGCAGCGGAGAGACCGAGGACGCGATGATCGCCGACCTCGCGGTCGCGACGAACGCCGGCCAGATCAAGACGGGTGCGCCGAGCCGGGGCGAGCGCACCGCGAAATACAACCAGCTGTTGCGCATCGAGGAAGAGCTCGGCGACGAGGCTCGCTTCGCCGGGGGCCGATCGCTCTCGGGTGCGCCGCCGGGGGCTGCCTAGCGCATGAGTTCAGCGGTCCCTTCCCCGGCCGCCGCGAGGCGAAGTGCACCGACCCCGTCAGAGGTGGCGAGGGGCTCGGCTGTGCGCCACCGCGAGATCGGTCGGCACGAGGTGGCTCGCGGTCTCACGTCGCGGCCGCGGCTCACCGCCCGAGCGGCCGTGCTTGCCGTGGTGGCACTGACCCTGGTGACGCTCGCGGTGGCGCCTCTGCGTGCCCTGATCGACCAACGCAACGACCTCGCGCGGCTCGAGCAACAGGCCGACGTCCTCGCGGCTCGCAACGTGGAGCTCCGGTCGCGGATCGATCGGTTCACGGATCCCGAGTACCTGGAGCAGCTCGCCCGGGAGTGCCTGGGCATGGTGCGCCCAGGCGAGACCGCATTCGTGATGGTGCCGTCGAACGGCGCGCCTCCGGCACCGCGGTGCTGAGCAGGGCGGCGTCGGGAGATACTCAGCCCCGGTCGCCGAAGACGATCATCGACGACGTGGCGACCTGCTCGTACCCGATCCGCCGGTAGATCGCGTTCGAGGTCGGATTCCCAAGGTCGGCATAGAGGAAGCACGCCGGGGCCCCGCCTTCGAGCATGCGTGCGCTTACGTCGGCCACGAGGTTCGAGGCGTATCCTTTGCCGCGTTCGGCGGGCGGCGTGTAGACGGGCCCGACGCGCGCACCGGCGGGCATCGGCATCCATCCCGTGAGCGACACCGGGCGTTCGTCGACAACCCAAATCGAGAAGCCGCCCGTTGCACCGGGGCCGAGTCGGCCATCGAGCGCCCTCGCCGTGGTGTGTTCGTCACGGAGCATCTGTCCCAGCGCCTCAGACTCGAACGCATGCATCCACCGCTCGAGCAGGGGGCGATCGGCATCGGTCGCAGATCGCGGCGCTCCTGGAGCCGGGGTCGGCGATCGTATCGCGCTCAGCACGTAGACGCCCTGCGCGAGCGACAGGTGCCACGGCTGCGTGGTCGCCGCCGACCAGGCCTCGGCGAACCGACTCGCCCATGGCTCATTGGCCGTGACCCCGGGCAGATCGGGATCGGTCCCGGCGAGCACGGGCGCCAGCGCGCCGACCGCCGCTGGGTGGAGCGGATCGGCGACGACCAAGGGATAGGGCGGGGTGCGCAGGGCAGCACCGACCACGTCGCTGCCATGTTCGACCAGCCAGAACTGTGCCTCGGCGTATGAGTCCGGGCGATCGATGAGGGCCTGAGCGATGCCGAGCGGCAAGTTGTTGGCGGCCGGGTTCCGGTCGAGCACCGCTGCCGCAACCGTCAGGAACGAGCAAGCGTCGGCGACGGGCGTGACGTGCACGAGAGGATGCTATCCGCGTGGCCCTCCTCGCCCCCGCGAAGTCGGGCGTGCACGACGACCGATCCGACGTCGATTGACGGGCCTGTGCGATTCCCGCACACTGGCCGCCACGCCCGGAATCGCCGGGATCGCAACCGAAAGGGGCAGCAGACATCGCAGAGATCGAGATCGGCGCGGTGATCGACGGAACCGTCGAACGCATCACGCCATACGGAGCGTTCCTCAAGCTCGAGGACGGCCGCCTCGGATTGGTCCACATCTCCGAGATCGACCGCAACTACGTGAAGGACGTGCACGAACACCTCCGAGAGGGAGACGTCGTGCAGGCCAAGGTGCGGGCGATCAAGGAAGACGGCAAGATCGATCTCTCGATCAAGGCGCTGCAGGACCCTGCTCCGCCACGGCCGCGCCGCGGGTCCGACCCCGAATTCGAGCAGATGCTCAAGAAGTTCATGCGACAGAGCGAAGAGCGTCTGGTCGACTACAAACGCGCGGTCGAGCACAAACGTAAATAGAGCGTCCGCCGCTCAGCCCGCAGACACCTGTCGGTCGGTGCCCGAGATCGCGTACGTGTGCTCGTCGCAGGGCGTGCCCTTGAAGGTCGTGCGCATCGTTCCGACGAGCCTGAATCCGAGGTGCTCGACCACGCCGATCGACGGCTCGTTGTCGGCGTCGATCACGGCCCGGACGGTGCCGACGTCCTGGCGTTCGAAGGCGTAGGCCAGGAGTGCCCGCACGGCCTCGGTGGCGACCCCGCGCCCTTGATGAGCCGGCGCGACGGTGAAGCCGATCTCGGCCCCCGGGGGGTCGGCCGCGTCGAGTGTCAGCATGCAGTCGCCGATCAACAGGTCGTGGTCGAGTTCGGCGACGGCGAACTGGAAGGGCACGCCGGGCACGCCAGGGTCCTCCTTCGCCATCTCCTCGACGAACCGTCGTGCTTGCTCCACGGTGTAGTCCTGCCACGACTGGAAAAGAGCTACGCGCTCGTCGGCTCGATAGGCATGGAACGCGCCGATGTCCTTCGGCTCGAACCGGCGGAGGCGAAGGCGATCCGTCTCGATCGGCGTAAAGGCGCGGTCTCGCATCCCCCGCAGGGTACCCTCGAGCGATCCGCGCGCCCTGAGAACATGACGGACATGACCGTCCCGACACCAACCGCGCGGCGCGAGCTCCGGGCGGTCGATCTCGCGGTCGTGCGTGAGCAGCTCGGTCGCGACCCGACGACGCCGTTCACCGTCGTGGCGCGCTGCACGGGTGGTCATCCGCTCGTGATCCGCAACGCGCCGGTCGATGCGGCGGGTGACCCGTTCCCGACGACCTATTGGCTGACCTGTCCGGACGCGAGCAGGGCCGTTTCGCGCGTCGAGGCGGACGGCGCGATCGGACGGCTCAACGAGCGCATGGCGCGCGACGCGGGGTTCCGCAGCGCGATCGAGGCGGCCCACGAGGCCTATGCAGCCGACCGTGGCGCAGACCTCGCCGCGGCTCGGGAATGGGGCGGGGTCGCAGGCACTCGCATGGGTATCAAGTGCTTGCACGCGCACTACGCGCATCACCTCGCAGGTGGGGAAGATCCCGTCGGTCGGTGGGTAGCCGAGCGTGTCGAGCCGATCCATGAGGAACAGCCGGCGGGGAGGGTGGCCGCGATCGACCAGGGAACGAACTCGATCCGCCTGCTGGTGGTCGAGCCGAGTCAGTCACCGGGAGGCGGGTCGACCGAGCTCGCTCGCGACATGGTCATCACCAGGCTCGGGCAAGGCGTCGATCGCACTGGACGCTTCGAGCCCCAGGCGCTCGCGCGGACGATCGAGGTCCTCGCGCGTTTCTGCCGGCGTGCCGAGGCGCTCGGCGCAGCCCGGATCCGGGTGGGGGCGACCAGCGCCGTCCGCGACGCCGCGGACGGCGATCGGTACGCGACCGCGGTGCGCGGGCTCGCGGGGTCCGAGCTCGAGGTGATCAGCGGTGAACACGAGGCGGCCCTGTCGTTCCTCGGCGCCACCACGGGGATCGACCCGGCCTGGGGGCCCTTCGCCGTCCAGGACATCGGGGGAGGCTCGACGGAGTTCGTGATCGGACCGACGCCGGGGCGTGCTGAGCGGGCCATCTCGACGCGCATGGGCAGCGTCCGCATGACCGAACGCCACATCGAGCACGATCCGCCCTTGCCCCAGGAGCTCGAGGCGTTGGAAGCCGAGGTCTCCGGTGTGCTCGACGAGGTGGCAACGACGGTGCCGGTCGATGAGGCGCGCACGTTCGT
>Ga0224505_10002023_pt1 | contig 12200 bp, 14 predicted proteins | sample SF_Jan12_sed_USG_FD_169102 | JGI IMG/M metagenome (GOLD analysis project Ga0224505, IMG submission 169102) | Sediment microbial communities from San Francisco Bay, California, United States - SF_Jan12_sed_USGS_4_1 | ecosystem: Environmental > Aquatic > Marine > Sediment | place: USA: California...
ACCGGCGCGGGTCCGCCGCGCACACCACCACCGGTGCCTCGATGACCGAGCCGTCTGAGAGTCCGACCCCCCGCACCCGCCGGGATTCCACCAGCACGCTCTCGACTGACACTCCGCACCTCACCTTTCCCCCAACGGAGGCCAACCTCGAGGCAATCGAACCTGAGAGCGCCCCGCTCCCCCCGACCGGCCGACCCGGCATCACCGCGTGTCGCACCGCCGCCGACAACACCGCAAGACCGGTCCGTGGATGTCGGGGTGGCAGCCCCCAGGTACTCGGCGCACCGGCCAGCAGCATGCCGGCCACGTCGTCGGCACCGGCACTCGCCAGAACGTCGAGCGCCGACCGTCTCGCCCATCCGAGCATGGTCGACACGGCACTCACGCCATGACGCCCGAGGGCTTTGAGGGAGGCACCCGGCGTCGGCACCTCACATGCCAGGTCGAGCACCAGTCGGGCGACGGGGAGCGCTCGGTCCATCAGGCGCCGGTACCCGGCGGCGGCCCCGGGATGCACGATCGCCAGCGACTCCGCGGTCTGCTCGACGTCGTGAAATCCGAACCATGCCGCCGTGGGATCTCCGGAGAGATAGAGATGGTGAGGGTCGACATCGACGTAGGTGAGCCCTTGGGCCACGAGGTCCAGTTCCTCGATGATCGGGGTCGAGCGGATCATCACGTGATCGCACATGCAGATGTTGACGCGGGCTCCCAGTGCGTCGACCGTCGAGGCCAGGCCACCGACGGTGTCCCTCGCCTCGACTACGAGCACGTCCATCCCGGAGCGAGCGAGGTAGCACGCCGCAATCAGACCGTTGTGGCCCGCCCCCGCGACGACCGCATCGAAGTCCGGTCGGGTCATGCCACCCAGGTTTCGACCGAGGTCCGGCTGACCAGCTCACCCCGGCGGAACACCATTCGGTCGGCGGGCTGGTCTGCGATCACCTCTCGTATCGAGGCGCCCGACGCTGCGATCAGATCTGCGGGAGCACCCACCTCGACTGCCACCCCTTCGAGTCCCATCACCTCGCGCACAGCAGAGCTCACGAGGGTCCACGCCTCGTCGACCGTGAGATGTGCAACCGACACCAGCAATGCCGCCGTCTCCAGCGGGTCCGACCGGCCGATCACGTAGAACGGGTCCTGCACGTTGTCGGCTCCCGCGGCAACGACGACTCCCGACTCGAGCAACGCCCGGACACCGGCGAGGCCACGTGGAGTGGCCGCTTCGATCCCTCGCGACTGCAAGAACAGGTTCGTTCGGGGGTTCGCCACCACGGCCACCCCTGCGTCGGCGAGCAGACGGCCGACCTCCCGCTGGCGATCGGGCGAGAGCAGCCCGTGACTGACACAGTGGGAAGCCACAACCTTCCCACCCAGCCCTCTCGCCTCGACCCGTCGGGCAAGCTCGGGGAGGTGCTGCACGGACACGTCGAGCACCTCGTCGAAGTGAAGATCGACCCGGGTTCCGGCGTCCACCGCGGCGTCGAGTGCGTTGTCGATCGCCTCCAGCGGGTCCTCGTCGAGGTGCGGACAAGCGCCGACGACGTCCACACCGCCCTCCAGCGCCTGTACCAGTCTCCGGCGGCCGAGCGCACCATCCACACCGCTGAGCGGCATCGTCAGCGCCACCAGCTCCAGGTCGCAGAGGTGAGCGGTTCTGGCCTTGACCTCGGCGAGTGCGATCACCGATTTCTGCTCGCCCTCGGGGGTGACGTCTGCGTGCGACCGGATCGCCGTGGTCCCCGAGGCGACCAACCTTCGCACGGCTCGCTCACCCCGCTCGACGATGTTCTCGACAGAAATCGTGGGCCAGGCGGCGAGGATCGCCTCGACGGCACCGTCCAGATCGCCTTGCGGATTGGGCACGAGATCGGCGGTGAACGCCTTGTCGAGATGGGCGTGTGGCTCCCCCATCGAGGGGAGCAACAACCGCCCGCCCAGGTCGATCTCGTCGCCCTCCACCACACCGGTTGCAGGCTCGACGGACACGATCCGACCGCCGGCCGTCGTCACATCGACGCACCGTCCACCGGCCAGGGTTCCGGACCTGAGCACCGTCATGGCCGCACGATAGATCGCACCTCGGTGAGCATCTCGACGTTGGCGTCGAAGCCGGGCGAGATGACATTCATCATGAACATGTCCATGTGATGAGACTCCATGAGGGCTTCCAGTTCGGACCGGCACCGCTCCGGAGGTCCGCTGATCTGATAGGCGGCAACCATGTCGTCGGTGATGAGCGGGACCGCCGCCGACGGGCCACCGGCCGCAACGGCGTTACGCAGCCGCTTGATGGCGAGATCGTCGAGCCCGAGGTTGGCCAGCATCCGATCGGGCGAATCCAACACGGCGTAGGTGTAGAGCGTCTTGGCCTCTTCGAGCATCGAATCGGTGAATGCCAGCCGGTCGAGGTAGACGCGGGTGAAGGGCCTGTCGCCCGCCGCCTCGTCCACCACCGCAAGTGCGTCCGCCAGGTCGGCCTTGGCCATCAACACGATGCCATCGGCGAGACGTCCGGCAGCCTCCAGAAGCCGCTCGCCGCGTGCCGCGACAAAGATCGGAATGTCACCCGCCGGCACATGCAGTTGGGCGGAGTCGAGCACGAAGCTCCTCCCCTGCCAGCTCACCTGTTCTCCGCCCCACAGCAGACGTAGGATCTCGATCGTCTCCAGGAGCACCGTGCCGGGCATCGACCGGGGAATACCCATGGGCGACAGGACCATCGTGCCTCCCGCCACCAGCGTCACGAAGGCTCGCCCGCCCGACAGGTCGTCCAGCGTCGCCAGGGCCGCCGCAGTTGCCGCGGGATGCCGGGTGTAGCCGTTGGTGGCGGGGCCGAGCCTGATCCTCGAGGTGGCGGTGGCCGCCGCACCCAGCGCGACGTACACGTCTGCCATGAGTCCCTCATCGGCGACCTGGCACCATTCGTATCCGAGGTCCTCTGCCGCGACGACCGTGTCGACGAGTTCGGACACCGACATCGTGGGGACGATCTGGAGAGCGAGCCCGGTCATCCGAAGAACGACCGCTCGAGCACGTCGCAGTTGATCTCACCCGCCGAAAACGTCTTGCCCGACCCCCCATTGACGAGGTGCAACACTGCCGGCGAATGAAGGTCCAGCGGAATCTCGTAGAAGTCGCGACCGGCGTCCTCGTAGATCTCGACGAACGGCCGACCGTAGGCCGACGATGCCTGCGACACCACGCGACCCACAACACGATCACACTCCGCGTCGGTGGAGTCGACTGTGATGGTGGCCTCCCCCCCATACAGGAGCGAGTCGTTGATCCGTCCCATCGACACGAGGTCGTCGTCGATGAGCGGCGGGATCACACCGAAGCCGTGAGCCGATCGAACCCGGCGCAGGTCGAACCCTTCCTCGGCGAGCCGGTGCAGGCTCTGCTCGACGATCCGAGCGGCGACCTGGACCGCACACACGAGGCTCCGGTTGGGTGCGTAGAGAACGTACAGATTCCGGGACGCCACTCCGCAGGCGTCGGCGATCGCCTGGGCAAGGGACTCGGTCACGTGGCGTGAGGTCTGGATGGCGACGACCGCCTCGTCGTGCTCGTCGAAGTAGTCGATGAGCTCGAAGTAATGATCTGGGTTCGCCCGATTCAGGGCGCGACCGGGCCCGGCGAGGATGGCAGCGTGCTCGGTTCCCGGCTCGTCGAGGCGCCAGCCTGCGATCTGGCTCGCCACACATGCTTCCTGCGGGTGGTCGATCATCACCCGGACCGCGGCGAGCTCGCGCCCGCCCACGGTCATTCGCTCAAAACCGACATCGCCCAGACCGCCCAGGGTGACCAGGGTGTACTCCCTCGCAGCCACCCATCCGCCCGGTGCATCCAGACCCATATCGATGGTGGTCGTCCCGTTGGGGAGCATCGTCACCTTGACGCCCAGCGCCGCAGGCGCCTCGAGGATCCGACGCACCACCTTCATCGCCTCTTGGTTGATACTGATCAATCGGTCCTCCTCGGGGCCGGGCCTGCCTCGCGTGCACCCAGACCGGCATCGACGGGGATGATGGCCCCGTTGATGTACCGGGCGTCGTCGGATGCGGCGAACACGACCGCGGCTGCGATGTCCTCCGGCTCACCGAAGGCACCCGACGGGATGTGGCTTTGGATGGCCGCCTGGATTTCGGGATCTCGCATTCCTGCGAGCAGGGCCTCGGTAGAGATCAGCCCCGGTGCAACGGCGTTGACCCTGATCCCATGCTGGGCGAGATCGAGCGACATGGCCCGGGTGAGGGCCTCCACCGCGCCCTTGGAAGTGCAGTAGGCCGTCCGCGACGGGACTGCCAGACGCGCCAGGATGGAGCTGACATGGACGATCGCTCCCCCACGTCCAACCATGGTGCGCGCCGCTGCCTGGCTGAGATAGAACAGGCCTCGGACGTTCGTCGCCAGGACCTGGTCCAACTCGTCGAGTTCGGTGTCGAGGAAGGAGCTACGACTGAACGATGCCGCGTTGTTGACGAGAACGTCGATCGGCCCTTCGTTCGCCGCGACGTCGGCGACCAACCGGTCGATCGATGCGATGTCGCCAACGTCGGCCTGCACGGCGCGAGCCGTCCCTCCGGACCGGACGATCTCCTCGACCGTTCGCGAAGCACCATCGCTGTCACTTCGATAGTTGGCGACGACCCTGGCGCCCTCGGCGGCGAACCTCGCGGCAGTCGCCGCCCCGATGCCGCGTGAAGCGCCGGTGACGAGCACGACCTTCCCGACGAACCGAGCAGTCATTCGATGATCGCTATGACCGTCCCCACCGGGACAGTGTCACCTTCGGCCACCAGCTGACGTGTGAGGACGCCACCTACCGGCGCAGGCAGTTCCGTTTCGATCTTCTCGGTCTCGATGATGGCGATGATGTCGCCCTCCGCCACGGAGTCGCCGACCGACTTCTCCCAGACGCTGAGGATTCCTTCCTCCATGGTCAGCCCGAACTTCGGGAGTATCACCTCGGTTGCCATTCATCCTCCTCACATGGACCGAATTGCGGACACGATGTCGTCGCGTCCCGGGAGCACGTACTTCTCGAGCACCATCGAGAACGGGATCGGTGCGTCGAGGCCGGCGACCCGGACGACGGGCTTGTCCAGCACACCGAAGCACTCCTCCGAGATCGTTGCGCTCAGCTCCGCCGCCAGGCCTCCCATCTTCGGCGCTTCGATGGCCACCACCGCCCGGTGGGTCTTGTTCACCGACTCGACGATCGTGTCGACGTCGTACGGACGGATCGTTCTCAGGTCGACGACCTCGACGTCGATGCCGTCGTCCGCGAGGGTCTCGGCGGCGGCCAGCGCCTCGGTCGTCATTCGCATCGTGGCCACCAGGGTCACGTCGGAGCCTTGCCGGGCCACGTCGGCCTCGCGCAAGGGCGTCCGATACATGCCTTCGGGGACATCACCCTTCTTCGAGTAGAGGGCTTTGTGTTCCAAGAACAACACGGGGTTGTCGTCTTCTATGGAGGCGATGAGGAGGCCCTTGGCGTCGGCGGGTGTCGAGGGTGCCACGACGACCAGACCGGGGACGTTGAGGAACCAACCTTCTACGGACTGCGAGTGGTGGGGTCCGCCACCGAATCCGCCCCCACACGCAGTGCGCACGACGAGCGGCGCCTTGAACTGACCGTCGAACATGTAGTGGACCTTGGCGGCGTTGTTGACCAGTTGGTCGAAACACTCACCGAGGAAGTCGGCAAACATGATCTCGGCTACGGGCCTCATCCCCACCATGGCCGCACCGACGCACGTTCCGACGATCGCCGCCTCCGACAGCGGAGTGTCCCTCACCCTTTCCGCTCCGTACTTCTGGAAGAGTCGCCGGGTGACGCCGAAGTCGCCCCCCATCACCCCAATGTCCTCCCCCAGCATGAACATCTCGGGGTATGCATCCATGCACAGATCCAGTGCCTCGTTGAGCGCCTGGACGAAACTCCTCGTTCGGGTCTGGGTGTCGGTCGTCATCGTGCTTCGATCTCCCATCCCACATACACGTTGGCGGTTGCCTTCTCGGGGTCGGGCATCGGGGAGTCCATCGCAAAGCCGATCCAGCCTTCGATCTCGTCCTTGGCCTCGGCTTCGATCACATCGAGCTCGTCCTGTGTGACCTCACCCGTGGCGAGCAGGGAAGACGCCGCCAACTTGATGGGGTCGCGCTGGTTCTTCCAGTACGCCACTTCCTCGGCCGGACGGAACTCGCCAGAGAAGATCCCCTGCCAGCGCCACGTCTTGAACTCGAGGAACACCGGCCCGTTGCCGGCGCGGATCTGGGCGACCGCGTCGGCCACAGCCAGATAGGCCGTGTCGATCTCGTTGCCGTCGATCTGACGGCAGGTGATGCCGTAGCCGGCCGCCATGTCCACGATGTCGCCCGATGCATGCGCCTCGGCGACGGGTGTCGAGATCGCGTAACCGTTGTTGACGCACGCATACAAGATCGGGAGGTTCCAGATCTTGGCCATGTTGAGGCTCTCGTGAAACTCGCCGCGCCCCACGGTGCCGTCGCCGATGATGCAGCACGCCACGCCCGGCTCACCGCGCAGCTGGTACGCCAGGGCAACCCCCAGCACCGTCGCCATGTAGGAACCCTCCACTGCGTTGTCACCGAAGTTGCCGACCTTCGGGTTGGCGGAATGGAGGCTGCCGCCCTTGCCCGAACACACGCCCGTCGCCCGGCCGAAGAGCTCGGCCATGATGCGCCGGCCGGTTCCGGCGTGCCGCTCCTCGGCGAGGGCGTTGATGCCGTGGCAACGGTGGTCCGGAAAGAAGGCGTCGGTGGCATCGAGGTGGGCCGCCAGCGCCGCCTGGGTGGCCTCCTGACCCAGGCCCGTGTGAAGCATGCCCGGAACGTTGCCTTTCGAGAACTCCCGTTCCAGGCCCTGTTCGAATGCTCGGATCATCCACATGTCGCGGTAGAGACCAAGCATCGTGTCGACATGTACGGCCATCAAGACCTCCTACGGAGTGTGAATCATGAGAAATCGCGTGCCCGGTTCGAGCACTCGGATCTGGTGCGGCCTCGCGCCGGGGTAGGTGACGGTGTCACGTGTCCCCAGTTCTATGGGCGCGTCTCCCTCGAGAAGCACCTCGAGTCGACCGGCGACGACGTACAGACTTTCGTCACCGGTGTGGCTGTACGGGTCGAGGAAGTCGAAAGGCCCATCGGCGAACTCCTGGACGACCACACCGTTGCTCGAAGCCACCACCCTCGACCATCCCGTCCGCGGATCATCCTCGGCGTTGTAGATCACTTCGCCCTCGCCGGACCTGATGACGTCGACCCTCGACGCCGTGGAAGGTGCCAGCAGAGCCGCCTCGGATACGCCGAGCGCCCCCGCGATCCTCCGCAGAGAAGCCATGCTGGGTTTCGCCTGGTCGCGTTCGATCTGAGACAGGAACGGGTGCGAGAGATCCGTCGCGCCCGCCAGTTCCACCAAGGTGAGCCCGAGGCTGCGGCGCCGTTCGCGGATCCGGCCCCCCAAGCCGCGTTCGGATTCAGGCGAATCCTGGGCGCCTTCGGCACCTCGATGAACTACCGTCTCGCGCCGGGACATGTCCTCGATGCTAGCCTCGCAATGTTGATGGCATCAACAATCCGGCCGATTTCTTTCAGGAGGCGCACCCGGTGGGCTCGGCGCTGATCGTGACATCAGAACCGGAACGGTGCGGGAACGCGCTCGAGGCCGTCCAAGCCGGTCTCGCCAACCGCCACGACGTCCGCACCCTCGACCTGGCGTCATTCCGACCCTCCATGAGCGAAGCCGAGTGGAAGGCCTATCACACCGACACCCCGATCACCGATCCTCGGGTCGCTGAACACGCCGAGTTGGTACAGCACGCCGCCGTGCTCACCTTTGTGTACCCCACGGTCATGTGGGGCCCTCCCCCGGGCTTGAAGGCGTGGCTCGAGCGCGTGCTCGTGCCGGGGGTGGCTTTCGTGCTCGACGACAACCATCGCGTGCGCCCCAACCTCACCAACCTGAGGGCGATCGGCGGATTCACGGTCCATGAGCAAACCCGCCGCGAACTCCGCGTGGCCGGCGACGGCGGAAAACGAATCCTGCTTCGAGCGCTTCGACTCAACGCACCCAGGCGGCTCACCACAGCCTGGGTCCACTCCCACGCCCTCCACGACGATCGGTTTCCGGGCTTCGTGGAACAGGCTGCGAGACGGCTGTGAACGTCCTCACCGTGTCGTGTCATCCCAGCGACGACTCGTTCCACGCGTCGGTGAGAGATGCAGTGCTCGACACGATCGGACCGGCCGGACGACATGTCGACGTGTATCGCGACCCGACCCTCGAAGACATCGCCTGGGCCACCGACCTGGTTTTCGTGTACCCCACCTGGTGGTCGACGGCGCCCGCCCCGATGATCGACTGGATCGCGGCTGCCTTCTCCGAACCACGACGCCAAGTTGTGTCGATCACCGCCATCACCACGCACGGGTCCGGACGGTTCGTCAACACGATGGAAGGCCACGTCGGAAAGCGGCTCCTCATGCTCGGCCTGCCATCGCTGTGTGCCCGCAAGTGCCGGACACTCTGGGTGCCGCTCTACAACATCGACCGCTCCACTCACCGGGACCGCGCCAGGTTCGTCGAGCGCGCCGTTCGGTCCGTGCAACGACTGCGCGTCTGAGGGTCTGTTTCAAAAGATGACGGATCATCATGTCGTCCTCGATCGAGCTCACGGACCCGCAATGGGAACTGATCAAGGACCGGTTCGAGCCACCGAACCGGCGTGGCCGGCGGGACCCGTCGATGCGGATGGTCAATGCCCAGACAGTGAAGGGCGGTCGCAACGGGCCAGGATTCCACGAGGCTGGCGGACGCGGCGGCACGCACCATCCGCGCGAAGCGGACCGTCCTCATCGACATCATGGATTTGCCGTTCGCCGCCCGGGTCCACTCGGCTCGCCCTCATGACGTGAGCGTGGGTCGTCAGATCGTCCACCAAACCCTGCCCGATCTTCCCACCGTGACGACGGTGATGGCTGCCAAGGGGTATCGGTATCTCGAAGCCGCCGCACGCAAACACCGGTGCCGAGCTTGTCATCAAAGCCTGGCCCGAGAAGCATGAGAAGTTCCGTCCGCTGGCGCCGCTGTGGCGGGTGGAGGACTGCTTGGCACAGCTGGGACGAAGGCGACGCCTCGCCCGCTGCTTCGAGGCAACCACGACCGGCGCAACATCCTGGATGCGGGTGGCGTGTGTGGCCCACATGTTCACACGTCTGTAGGCCCCGCTGCCGAGTCAGACCGCGAGCCGGCCCCAGAAGCAGACCGGTGGGCAGTCCGGACCATTGGGTTGGCTGCGCTCAAGCGGCACCTCCACGTCGCTGATACTGGCCAGCACATTGCCGGTGGCGTCGGAGAGTGCGAACGACACCCGGGCAACGTCGCCGTAGTCGTGGCTGGGGAGGTAGTACTCGACGCGGTCGTCCTCTGCCCACACCAGCATCCAACCTTCAACGGTTCCCGGGGTTCGTTCAGACTCGCCTCGGGTGACCTCGCCCGTTCCCGGATGACGTATGTCAATCGTGATCGTCTCGACAGCGCACCTGTCGTCGACACAAACCTCGACGTCGTAGGTTTCTTCCGGTTGGACGTCCACATCGGTCAACTCGATGGTGAGGAGGGAATCGCAGCCGGCTGCCGTACACATGCGACCGGGACCATCGCTGGCCTTGCTGGTGGCCCGGGTTGTGGACGATGAGGTGCCAGGGACTTCCGGGTCAGAGCCGCTCCGCGTCATGCCTGCGTCCGCTGTCTGGCTATCTGTAGAAGGGCCGTCGCCATCCTCAACCGTGCACGAGCCGATTACCGAGCCGAGCAACATGAGGACAGCCAAGAGACCGCTGGAGTGGCGTGTCATGTCGTTGTGACGTTCTGAATCACCGATTGGTTCCGTGGCCCGCGCACGGATGCACTCCGCCACCAGTGCCCTCGATGATTCAACACGTGTCCCACTCGCTCACGTGGGTTCACCCTGAATCGCTCTGCTGGATATCGGTCATGCCCGAACGGATGGGCCAGAAGCCCCACGCCCAATCCAACGATCCGGCTGGCGCTTCGAGCTCGGCAGAGTCAGTGTCGTCGGTTCTGGCTGGCATTCCGGTCACCGAGAGAACCACGTTCGATTTCGTGTACAGACCCTGAGCGCTACCGGGGAAGATCGAAGGCGGCGATCTCCGCCATGGCAGCGGCGAGCATCGTCACCGCCCCTTCAAAAGCGTCGCGGCCTGCTTCGGCGGTGGCGCCGGTGGGGTCGCCGATGTGGCCCTCGTCACCGAAGTCGTTCGACAGCCATCCGAAACTCACAGGTCCGCCGAATCGGACCTGAGTGTGGTCGAGGTCGGGGACGGCCGGCGTCGCGAGATCCATTCGCACCAGGTCGGGTGCCAGATGAAGCATCATCGATGTCTCGAGAAAGCCGCCGTGCACGCCCATCCCTCGCTCGCTGTCGACCGACGGTCCCCCCTGGTCCGGTGGCACCATCGGATGGGCGAGGAACGTCAAGAAACCCTGTGAGAGGCGGAGCTCGCGACAGGCGACATTCAACAGGGCCGAGTTGCCGCCGTGACCGTTGAGGAACACGAGCTTTCGGGCGGGAAGGGTCGCAAGCGACCGACCAATGTCCTCGATCACCGACAGCAGCGTGCGTGCGGACAACCACATGGTGCCAGGAGCCCAGGCGTGTTCGTTCGACTTCGTCACCGCTAGCGACGGAAGTAGCCACAGGTCGAGCTCGTCGCCGATTCGATCCACCAGGGTCTCGGCTGAACGCTCGGGAACCACGAGGTCCGTGTTGAACGGGAGGTGCGGTCCGTGTTGCTCGATGGCACCGATCGGGAGGACCAGTATCGATCGATCGGTGATCCGCTCGCCGATCTCTGGGAGTCGAAGTTCGTGAAGACGACGCATGCGGGCGAGTCAACCAGATCGGCGACCTGGCTGTAGCGTGGCGGCATGGACGTGCACACCATCCTCTACGTGTCCGACCAGCATTCGTCCACCGAGTTCTACGCAACCGTCCTCGACCGCCCACCCCGGCTTGACGTTCCCGGAATGACCGAGTTCGAACTGGCGCCTGGCTCGGTGCTCGGTCTCATGCCGGAGGCGGGTATCCGGGCGCTGCTCGGCGACACGATCGCCGACCCGGCCGCCGCTCGCGGCATCCCGCGGGCCGAGATCTATCTCAGAGTCGACGACGACCCGGCCGGATGGCACGCAAGAGCGCTTGCCGCGGGCGCCCGCGAGCTCAGCCCGCCGGCCATGAGAGATTGGGGCGATGTCGCCGCCTACTCACTCGACCCCGACGGGCACGTGCTGGCTTTCGCTCACTGAGATCGCCGTTCCGACGCGGCCACCCTCACGTCGCGCCAATCGGCGAGCGCCAACCTGACGGTTGCGACCAGGCGGTCGAGACGCCCCTCGGAAAGCAGCATCACGTCGTCCAGCAGATCCTCGGGCGGAGCGACGTCGCCGTAGAGGTCGTGCCACGCCAGTTCCATCACTTCGAACAGATCGAGGACGGCATCGATGGACTCCGGGGCAAAGAACCCTTCGGCGCGGCTGCGCCGTTCCAGCCGACGGTCGCCTCTCGAAACCGCCACCTCAGGCCTCGGCCAGCAGGCCATGGAGCCGATCGAGGTTGGCAACCCCCATCTCGACCTCCCCCCGGTCGATCATGCCGTAGACCTCCAGGACCGCCGCATTGGCAGGTGTCTCGATTCCTGCCTCGCGTCCCTTCCTGACGACCAGTCCGGTGATGAAGTCGTACTCGCTACGCCGGCCCTTGCGGGTGTCCTGCACGATCGCCGTCACCGCCCGAGGCCCGATGTGTTCATAGAGCGTGTCGAGCGCCTTCAACAAGACGTCGTCGGAAGCGCCTGCGAAGTCATCCTCGGTCAGTCCGAACACAGGCTCGAGGTCGTAGCCGAGCGCCCGGCCGACTGCCGCCGACTCACGCCCGAGCCGGGCCGCCACCTGTCTCATCCCCGGGAGGGCTGCGCCTTCCCGACTGGGGAGACCGAAGAGCCCGTTCGGCCCCATCGCCATCGAGTTCGCAACGAGCTTGGTCCATTTCGCACCGTAGATGTTCGACGAGACCTCGGCCGTCGCCACCACCGACAGGAGTTCGGCGATCCGCTCGGCCTGTTCGGTCACCGTCCCGGCGAGCTCG
>Ga0224505_10002024_pt1 | contig 12195 bp, 10 predicted proteins | sample SF_Jan12_sed_USG_FD_169102 | JGI IMG/M metagenome (GOLD analysis project Ga0224505, IMG submission 169102) | Sediment microbial communities from San Francisco Bay, California, United States - SF_Jan12_sed_USGS_4_1 | ecosystem: Environmental > Aquatic > Marine > Sediment | place: USA: California...
GACGTCGATCCACCGTGACGGAAAGCGCGTGCGCATGGTGCACCCATCGGCGCACCACCATGCCGGCACCACGCGCATGAGCGTCCGACCCGAGGACGGCGTGGTCGACCCTCGGGGCGCGGTGCACGGGGTCGACAACCTCTTCGTGGCCGGTGCATCGGTGTTCCCCACGGCGGGATACGCCAATCCAACCCTGACGGCCATGGCCCTCGGTTGTCGGGTGGGGCACCACGTCCTGACCTGACCGTGCAGCCAGCACCAACAGGGGGCCAGGCGGCGCTACCGTTGTCGCCGCGCCGTTCGGCGTCCCGATCCGTCCGCCCGAGGAGGCATGGTGCCCTGGTCCAGCGAGCGCGACACCGAGGTGTTCGGTCTCCTCGCCCGCGAGGTCGAGCGCCAGAACACCGGTCTCCAACTGATCGCCTCCGAGAACTTCGCATCCCCGGCGGTGATGGAGGCCACGGGCTCGGTGCTCACCAACAAGTACTCCGAGGGGTACCCGGGCAAGCGCTACTACGGCGGCAACGGCATCGTCGACGACATCGAGGACATCGCCCGCGAGCGGGTGAAGGCCCTGTTCGGTGCTGACCACGCCAACGTGCAGCCCCATTCCGGCGCCAATGCCAACATGGGGGTGTACCTGGCCCTGCTCGAACCGGGTGACACGGTGCTGGGCATGAGCCTCGATCACGGTGGCCATCTCACCCACGGTTCGCCGGTGAACTTCAGCGGGCAATTGTACAACTTCGTCGGCTACGGGCTCACCACCAGCGACGAGCGCGTCGATTTCGAGCACATGCGCGAGTTGGCTCGCACCCATCGTCCCAAACTCATCGTGGCCGGTGCCACCGCCTACCCGCGGGTGATCGACCCCGCGCCGATCCGTGAGATCGCCGACGAGGTCGGTGCCCTGTTCCTGTTCGACGCCGCCCACGTCGCGGGGCTCATCGCCGGGGGAGCCCACCCCAACCCCACACCGCTGGCCGACATCGTCACCTTCACCACCCACAAGACGCTGCGGGGGCCACGCGGAGGATGCATCCTCTGCACCAGCGAGCATGCTGCGGCCATCGACAAGGCCATCTTCCCCGGGCTGCAGGGTGGGCCGCTCGAGCACGTCATCGCGGCGAAGGCGGTGGGCTTCGGTGAGGCGGCCCAGCCCGAGTTCCGTGACTACGCGGCCCAGATCGTCGCCAACGCCCAGGCGTTGGCCGAGGCCCTGGCGGGGGAGGGGTTCCGCCTGGTGTCGGGTGGGACCGACAACCACCTCCTCCTCGTCGATCTCCGCACCTTCGACGACGAGCTCACCGGCAAGATGGCCCAAGCCGTGCTCGACGACGCCGGGATCACCCTCAACAAGAACACCGTGCCCGACGATCCGCGCTCGCCCTTCGTGACCAGCGGCGTCCGCATCGGCACCCCTGCGGTGACCACACAGGGGATGACCCCTGCCGAGATGCCGGTGATCGCCCGATACATCGCCACCGCCCTCCGAGGCCGAGATGACCCCGCCGTGATCGCCGACGTGCGGGAGCAGGTGGCCGTCCTCTGCGCGAGGTTCACGCCGTACCCCGACTGACATGCCTGCTCTCACCGCTTACGCCATCGTTTTCGCCGTCGCCGGTCTGGTGACGGTGGCCGTCACGCCGCTGGTGCGGATGCTGGCCGAACGCGAGGGCGCAGTGGCCGCCCCCGACGAACGCAAGGTGCACGAAGAGCCCACGGCCACCATCGGCGGCGTGGCCATGCTGGTGGGATTCCTCGTTGCGGTCGGTGCCGCGGCGCTGCTGGACGAGTTCGACACCGTCTTCGCTTCCGGGACCGAGATCGTGGGCGTGGTCATCGCTGCTGTGGTGATCTTCGCCGTCGGGCTCATCGACGACATCCGCGAGATCTCGGCGCCGGCCAAGACGGCAGGCATGGTCCTGGCCGGCAGCATCCTGTCGTTCGCAGGGGTGGGCCTGCTGGTCTTCCGTGTCCCGTTCCTGGACCTGTTCCTGCTCTCTCCGGACTGGTCGGCGCTGCTGACCGTGATCTGGGTGCTCCTGATGGCCAACGCCATCAACTTCATCGACGGTCTCGACGGGCTGGCCGCGGGCATCGTGGCCATCGCGGCCGGCACCTTCTTCCTGTACGCCGTGCGCCTGGGCGACGCCGACGTCTTGCTGGCCTCCAACCCGGGGGCACTCATCGCCGCCATCACGCTCGGCGTCTGCGTGGGCTTCCTACCGCACAACTTCCACCCGGCGCGGATCTTCATGGGCGACAGTGGGGCTCTGCTGCTCGGGTTGTTGATGGCGGCATCGACGATGTCGGTGGGTGGCCGATCGGCCGAGCCGTTCAGTGGTCAGGCTTTCTTCTTCTTCGCTCCCATCTTCATCCCGCTCATCATCCTGGCCGTCCCCATCATCGACACGGCGTTCGCCGTGGTGCGGCGGGCAAGTCGCCGACGCAGCCCGCTGGCCGCCGACAAGGAACACCTGCACCACCGATTGATGAAGCTGGGACACGGCCATCGCCGCAGCGTGCTCATCATGTGGGCCTGGACCCTGCTGCTGTGTGGGTTCGTGCTCTATCCCACCTACACGGGTTCGGGTGACGCCATCGTGCCCTTCGGCATCGGCGGGCTGATGCTGCTGCTCTACACGGTCTTCCATCCCGGGCTGCGGAACGAACGTTGGAGCAACCTGTTCCGCTCGAGCCGATCCGATGCCGATTCCGACACGCCGGTCGGCTGAGATCGTTGAGATCGCCCACATGAGTGCCGATCAGATCTCATCGTGACGACCGGATCCACCGAGCCCTCCGTGTTGGTGATCACCCAGCGTGGCCTGCGGCCTCAGTTGTCGCGTTGTGTGGGGTACGAACTCGAGAACGTGATCGCGGCCCACAGCGATGCCGAGTGGGCGGTGTTGGCCCACACCCGGCTGGGTCGACCGCCCGAGATCGTGGTGAACCGACTCAACCGGCGATACCGGTCCGCGGCCCGGCTGCCGGCGCCCCTCGTCCGGCAGCGGCCAAGAGGTAGCTACGACCTCGCCGTGGCGGTCATGCAGCTCCCCTCGGACGTGGTGACCATCGACTCGGTCCGGGGATGGCGCTCGCGCAGTGACCGGGCGGTCTGCTTCATCGAGGAGATGTGGGCGGTCGAGCTCGACCGTTGGCGCGGCCATCAGGCGCTGCTCGAGCGGTTCGATCACGTGTTCGTCGGATCGTGGGCCACGGTTGCGCCGCTCGGTGATCTGCTCGACACACCGGTCAGCTACCTGCCGTACGGCGTCGATGCTCTGCGCTTTGCACCACGGACGCTCGACGGGCCCCGCTGGATAGATGTGTGCAACATCGGTCGCCGCAGCCCGGTGACCCATCGGGCGCTGCGCGAGCGGGCCAACCGGGCGGACCGCTTCTACTACCACGACACCTTCTCGCCCGGACCGGTGAAGGATGTCGCCGAGCACCGTGAACTGCTGGGGCGCCTGCTTCGGGCCACCAACGTGGCCATCACCAACCGAGGGATCGGTGCCCGACCCCAGGAGACCGGCGGCCAGGCCGAGCTGGCGTTCCGCTACTTCGAGGCGTCGGCCGCCGGCGCGCTGATGGTCGGTGAGCCACCGTCGATTCCTCCGGTCGAGGAGCTCTTCGACTGGCCCGACGCCATCATCGAAGCCCCGTTCGACGCCCCCGACATCGGCGACCTGCTCGACCAGTTGGCCGCTGATGTCGATCGGGTGGCGACCGCCCGCCGTCTGAACGTCACCAACGGACTGACCCGGCACGACCACATCCACCGCTGGCTCACCATGTTGGCCGCAGTCGGGGTGACCTCAGGCGACCAGGTCGCCGGTCGGCTGGCCGACCTCCGGGATCGAGCCGACTCGCTGGTCTGATCGCTGGCGGTCGCGTCGATCCATCGTCCACAACGCCGATCCCGCTCCGAGCGCGAGCATCAAGAAGCCGGTGTGGATGGGAAAGGCGAACGAGTCGAAGGTGACCGTCGTGACCAGGCTGACCACCACCACGGCGGCCAGGGCCTGGGCCAGGTGCTTGGTGACCTCGTCGGTGGCTCGGTGGCGCACGTCGCGGGGGAGGGCGAAGCCGACGATCCACACGGCCAGCGTGGTGATCAGGCCGATGTAGCCGGTCTGCACGAGCGTGCCGAGGATCTCGTTGTCGAGGGTGAAGTACTGATCGACGATCCAGGTGCCCGGCCCGCGCCCGAACCACGGCCGCTCCCTGATGTACTCGTACACGATGGGGTAGTCATCGGTGCGGGCTTTGATCGACGTGTCCTTTCCGGACCGCTGGAACAGGTCGATCATGGTGCCGACGATGCCGGGGACGGCCACGAAGATGGCGCAGGCCCCCAGCAGCGAGACGATGATGCCGTTGACCCGCTGGCGGGTGGGCCAGGCCATGGCCAGCGTGGCCAGGGCGACCGTGACGGCCAGTACCCCGGCACGCGACACCGAGAACGGCACACCGGTGGCGATCAGGCCGACGAGCATCCACTTCCGCTGCTGGACGCGGCCCTTCTCGGCGTGGAAGGCGTAGTGGATGGCGAGGGGCAGCATCATGCCGGTGATCACGGCGAACTCGATGGCGTGATTGGCCGTGCCGGCCACCCGGCGGAAGGCCCAGCGTTGCTGGATGCCGTACTGATCGGTGTTGTAGTCGAGGCCGGGGATCTCGAACAGGCGAGTGGCATCCCAGTTGAAGTTGAACTGGAACAACGCCACCAGGGCCACGAAGCCGCCGGCGTAGGTCATGCGCTGGAGCAGCCGGTCGAGCTGGTCACGCGTGCGGATGCCGTCGGCCGCGACCAGGGCCACACCCATGAAGGCCAGGGTGGCGATGAGGAATCGGTCGGCGGCCAATGCTTCGCCGGGCAGCAGGTCGCGGTTCATCCCGAACACGAACGACAACAGGATCACGGCCAGGCGCACCCACAGGGCGATCGCCAACGGAGAGGCCTTGCGGGGGAATCCGCCCGGCACCAGGCCGTAGAGGATCCACCAACACATGAGCACCAGGCCGAACAGGTCGGCTGGGCGGCCGGCGGCGCCGAGCGCGGGAACCACCAGCCGGGCCGGCAGGCAGAACAGCAAGATGACGTAGAGCGTCAGTGCCGAGACGGCGTCGGGCCGCCAGTCCACGAGACGGGTCCGGTAGGGGGCCATGGTCGCGCCGACGAGAGGTCAGCGACCCCAGCGACTGGAGTCGCTGGTGAGCTTCTCGACCTCGTCGTCGAACAGCTTGCGGGCCTGCTCCCAGTCCCCCTCCTGGTCGACCGGCTCCCCGTCGCGGGCGGCGGCGAGGGGTGAGGAGGGCTGGTCGTCGCCCGGTCGGGGGGCGTCCTCGTCGGCGGTGCTGTCTCGCCCGTCGTCTCGGCGGCGTTGGAGGGTCAACAGCGCCGCGTCGAAGATGTGGACAGCCACGGTGGTGAGGATGAGGCCGGCCACCACCACGATGATCTGCGTGCGGCTCTTGCCCGAGCTGATGCTGTCGGCCTGGGTGGGCACGTCGAGGGCTCCGGCCGTGTACTTGAAGACACCATCGTTCTGCTCGCCGTCGACGTAGCTCTCGAAGATGGCCATGGAGAGCTCTAGGGTGGCGATGACATCGTCTTCGTTCTCGCCCTCGGCGGTGACGTACACCAGTGACAGCGAGGCATCGGTGTCGTCCACCACGTAGTCGCCGATCAAACCCTGGTCGGCCACGTCGACGCGGGTCAGGCGGCTGTTGAGGTTGACGGCGCCGACGACGGCGAGGTCGGAACTGGCCCGGTCGGCACAGAAGCGGTTGGAGTCGACGATCTCGCCGGTGACGGGGTCGAGGGCCTGTTCGGGGCAGTAGACCCGGCCGGTGGCGGTGGCCGAGTACGTGGGCACGATGCCATTGCCGATCTGGACCGCCGCCAACCCGACCAGCGCGAGCAGGGGCAGGGTGACGTACCAGCGCTTGAGCAGTACTCCTACGGTGACCCAGAGATCCACAGTGTGCTCGTTCCTCGTCTTGGGAGATGTCCGTCGGCGACGGTCGTCACCATCGGTGTCGGCCTGGAGAGGTCGGGCCCTGAGAAATCCTACCCGCCATCGCGACGCTCGGGCCTGGGCTATCCGGCCCAACCCCGAGCGGTGGTTTCGCACCATTTGACCACGTTCCGTGAGCCGATGGTGAGCATGACGTGACGTTCACATGGATGACGGTGTGGTCGATGGCTGTGTGGAACCATGGCTCCGACCTCCCCGATGACCGACACCCCCGACTCCCCTCCCGATCGCGGCGACACCAGCTTCGGCAGTGCGGTCGTGTGGTCGTACGTGATGGACGGGTCGCGGGTGCTGATGTCGCTGGTCGTCACCTTGATCCTCGCCCGTGTGCTGGGTCCGGAGGTCTACGGCACGGCGGCGTTCGCCCTGGTCTTCACGCTGCTGGTGCGCCTCGTGGTGCAGAACGGCATGGTCGCGGCCATCATCCAACGCGACCGGCTCGAGGATCGGCACCTCCAGTCGGCGTTCGTCATGGTGTTCGCCGCGGCATCGGGCCTGGCCGCGCTCACCGTGGCGCTGGCGCCGGTCCTGGCCGGGCTCACAGACGACCCCGACCTGACCGCCGTGCTCCAGGTCATGGCGCTGATGGTGGTGTTCGGTGGTTTGGCCGTGGTGCCCGAAGGCATCCAGCGCCGCCAGCTCAACTTCCGTCTGTTGGCCGTGCGGACCACGGTGGCGGTGATGGTGGGCGGGGTGGTGGCGATCACCGCGGCCGCCGCTGGTGCCGGCATCTGGTCCATCGTGCTCCAGCAGGTGGTCACCGAGGCGGTGGGACTGGTCCTGCTGTGGCTCGTGACCCCGTGGCGCCCGCGCTGGGCCTTCGACCGGGGCGCGGCGCGAGATCTCGCCGGGTTCTGGGGTGGCACCGTGCTGGCCAGCATCGGGAGCTATCTCCGGTGGCAGGTCGACATCTTGTTGATCGGTGGGTTCTTCCCCCGCGAGACGGTGGGTCTGTACCGCTTCGGCCAGCGTCTACCCGACCAGTGGAGCGAGCTGTCGGTGCGGGCCCTCCAGTCGGCCACCCTGCCCGAGCTGGCCAAGTACCAGGACGACGAGGTCCTGTTCCGCGATCGGGTCATCACGGTCGTGCGGTTGTCGGCGGTGGTGGGCATCCCGGTCCTGGGGGTTCTGGCCGCCCTGGCCGGACCGCTCATCGAGTTGGTCGACGCAACCAAGTGGGCCGACGCCGAGACCGCGGTCACCGTGTTGTCGCTGGCCACGGCCATGAAGGCCCTCACCCTCTTCAGCGCGCCGGTGCTGCAGGCCATCGGCCGCACCTACACGCTGGCCGCGGTCACGTGGTTCCATGCCGGCGTGGCCACGTTGGTGTTCGTCAGCGTCGGCATCTGGCTCGGCGGTGACGCCGTGTCGGTGGCCGACCAGGTGATGGCCGCGTCCTGGAGTCGAGTCGCGGTCTTCGGCCTCGCGGTGGTCGTGGATTCCCTCGTCATCGCCCACCTGACCGCGCTCCGTGCCACCGACGTGGCCCGGGCGGCGGCGCCCTCCGCCGCGTCCGGAGTGATCGCCTTCGCGGGCACCAGTCTCGTCGTGTGGTTGCTCGGTGGACTGCCCGCCATCGTGGTGCTGGCGGTGGCCGGCGCCGCCGGCACGGCGATCGTTCTGGTCACTCTGGTGGCCTTCGAGTCGATGGTGCGGGACCAATTGGTGAAGGTCCCGGTGATCGGGCCCAGACTGTCGCAGACACGGATGGCCGAGGAGCGCCGATGATGACGCGAGTGATGAACTTCCTGAAGTCGGTGCTCGACCCTCGGCCCTATCTCGCGTTGTTCCGCCTGGTCCACTACTACAACTACACCTACGTCGCCGAGCGGCGGAAGCTCTCGATGGGGGAGGGCGTGGCCCTGGCGCCGAACCTGTCGTTGGCCAACGGTGAGCGCATCGAGATCGGCGCCGGCTCCAACATCGGCAGTCGCTGTCACCTGTGGGCCGGCGATCACATCGGGCGGATCGTGCTGGGCGAGCACGCGCTGTTGGCGCCCGACGTGTTCATCACCACCTCCGACTACCGGTTCGACGACGGGGCGCCGATCATGGATCAGGCCAAGAACGAACTCGACGTCATCGTGGGCGACGACGTGTGGTTGGGCGCCAAGGTGGTGGTGGTGGGTGGCGTCACCATCGGTGACGGTTGTGTGGTGGCCGCCGGTGCGGTGGTGACCCGTGATCTGGCGCCCTACACGATCGCCGGCGGCGTGCCGGCCGAGGTGCTGGGCCAACGCGCCGTGCCCGGGTCGCGGAGACCAGCCACATGACCGACGGCGCGACCCCCGACCTGTCGGTCCTGATCGTCACCTACAACAGCGCCGACCACATCGAGACGCTGCTCGCCTCGATCGAACGGCACACGGCGTCGTCCCACGAGGTCATCGTCGTCGACAACGCCTCCACCGACGGCACGTCGACACTGATCGCCGAGCGACATCCGCAGGTGACCCTGGTGGCCAGCGAGGAGAACCTGGGTTTCGCCAAGGGTGTCAACCGGGCCGCCGATCTGGCCTCGGGCGAGTTCGTCGTGCTCCTGAACCCCGACACCCGCCTCGATCGGCCTGCGCTGGACGACCTGGTCGCCTTCGCCCGGGCCAATCCCGGCCATGGGATCTATGGCGGGCGAACCGTCGACGAGCACGGAGAGGTCGATCCGTCCTCGTGCTGGGGATTCGCCACGCCGTGGAGCCTCACCTGCTTCGCCCTCGGGCTGACCACGGTGTTCAAGCGCAGCCGATGGTTCGATCCCGAGTCCCTGGGCGGTTGGGACCGTGACTCGGTGCGTGAGGTCGGCGTGGTCACCGGCTGTCTCGCCCTTGCCCGGCGTGCCGTGTGGCGCGAGCTCGGCGGCCTGGACGAGCGCTTCTGGATGTACGGCGAGGATGCCGATCTGTCGGCTCGGGCATGGGCCGCCGGGTATCGCCCCGTGATCTGCCCGAGTGCGGAGATCTTCCATGCGGTGGGCGCGTCATCGGCCGATCGCACCCACAACCTGGAGATGGTCTACCGGGGCAAGGCCACGCTGATCCGGCTGCACTTCGACGGGTGGCGACGGCCGTACGCGCTGGCCATGCTCCAGGCAGGCATCGGGTTGCGGGCGGCGGGGTCGGCGATCCGTGCCCTGCTCGGCCGAGGACGACCCACCGACATGCCCTACGTGCGGATGTGGCGCCGCCGCCGCCAATGGGCGCAGGGCTACTGAGCCGGTCAGAGCCTGAAGCCGGCCTCGGCCACCGCGTCCAGCTGATCGGTGCGGAACTGCGACAGGTCCTCGTCACGGAACCGGCCGGTGCTCTCGGGGGTGCGCACCAGGTCCACCAGCGGCGCGATGTCGGCCACGGCGATGCCGAAGAAACCCAGAAGGGCGTCGATGCCGGCCTCGGGCTCGGCCAGGAGGCGCTCGTAGTCGAGGCCGAGGAAGCGGTCCCCGAGCAGCTCGGGGCCGAGTGTGAGGGCCTGACGGGTGGCCGCCAGCCAGAGGTCGAGCTGGGCCGCGGGAACCTGTGTCGGATCGCTGGGTACCGGAACGTCGAAATACGGGGCCCAGTTGGCCAGCTGCTGGAGGTTTGCGCTGAAGGCCATGTCGAGTGGGTGGCGCATGACGTAGACGTACCGGACGGCGCCGAACGCCCGGTCGAGGGCGGGCAGGAAGAGATGGGTGTTGGGTTCCTTGAACCCCCATCGCGTGGCGCCGGCCGGTGCGCCCCGCTCGCGCAGCGCTCCCAGGGCGTAGTGCAGTCGGTAGCGCAGTGGCGGGTGCGAGATCCCCGACACCGCGCCGATCACGGCCAGCCGGTCCGACCAGGTGGCTTCACCCCGGATGAGGCGCCCGATGCGTTCGAAGCGGGCGATCCGCTCGGTCTGGTCGGCCCGGTCGCCGGGCCGATTGAACACCAGTGATGCGGTCAGGCTGTCGTTGGCCGAGTTGAGATGGGTGCCCATGTGCACGCCCAGGTCGATGAGCAGCTGGCCGACCACGCGAGTGCCGCTGCCCCCGAGCGCCCCCACCACGATCGGCGCCGCCGGATCGAGAGCCACACGGGGCATCAGACCGAGTAGCCGTGGCCGGCCAGACGCTCGCCGTGGCGCTCGGCCACCGCCACCAGCTCGGGGTCCTGGCGATAGGCGAAGGCGCGGGTCGACTGCACCTGTTCGCTCCAGCTGCGATCGGGAGCCACCGCCACGTTGCAGAAGTCGAGCAATCGGTGCATGACGGGGTCGGGGTCCTCGAGGAAGTCCTCGTAGCGGAACTCGATGGCCCGGTCGCCCAGTGACGTCACCGCGGCGTGGGCGGCGCGCACGTAGTCGTCCCACAGGTCGAGGCCGTCGTCGAGGCTGGCCACCCGAAGGCCGGTGGTCAGGTGATGCCGGCGAGCGATGAACCGATACAGCCCCTTGCGGTGCCGATAGCGATCGACATAGGCGTCGATGCTCTTGTCGTAACGGAGCTGGAGGCTACGGGCCACGTCGACGCCGTGGCGGGTGACGTGGATGACCTTGGCCCGCGGGAACACGTCGAGCCACAGTGGGAAGGTGAGGGTGGTGCGGGGGTCCTTCCAGCCCCAGGGGATCTCGAGGGTGCCCAGCGATCGGTGGCGCAGGTAGCGCCGGGATCCGAGGAAGCTGATGGCGCGTGGGCTGTTGACGGACATGGCGAGGTAGTCCACCAGGTACCGGCGGGCCCGCTCGTCGGCGAGCATGGTGGCCACGCCGGCCGGACGGTCCCAGTCGGCCGAGGATTCGGCCAGCACGTACATGTTGAGGTGCTGGAAGAACTCGGCTTCCTGGTGGCCGGGCTGCACCTTGTGCCCAAGGAAAAGGCCGGCGTCGGCCAACAGCGTGGCCAGCATCGAGGTCCCCGACCGGTGCATGCCCAACACGATGACCGGCTCCGCAGTGGCGCGGGGCACATCGGGTACGGGCAGCCGGGGGGAGATGCGATGATGATGACCCCTGGGACGCGCGGTGGCAAGCATTGCCCCTCCATCGGCGCCGTGCCGGTTCCGGTGAGCAGTTCTCCCGACCCGACCGGGCGTCGCGGCCGCTCCGGAGGGGGGAGGCGGTACGGTCAGGCGTCATGTTCTCCCGCCGGCGGTGTGCTCTCGTTCTGGGTGCGGCCCTGTTGGTTGCCGGTTGTTCGTCCGGCGAGGACGGGGGTGGATGGCGGGTCGTCGGGGAGCCGGCGACCTCGACCGCGGCCCCGGTGCCCACCACCACCACCACGGCTCCCTCCGCGTCGATCCCGGTCGACCAGGCCCCGTGCGAGGCGGCCCCGTTCGTCATCGACGAGAAGCGGGCAGCCATCGTCGACCCCCGAGGCGATGACTTCCTCCCGGCCGGCATCAACCTCACCGTCGGTGAGTACCGCGACGGGGAGTTCTGGGAGAAGACCTCGGTCACCGACCTGACCGAAGCCCACGTGGCGACACTGCGCGATGTGTGGCGATTCAACACGATCCGACTCAACATCGATGCCAACCAGGCTCCCGACATCTGGACCAGTGCCGAGCTCGATCGGGTCATCGGGCTGCTCGTCGACGCCGGCATGGTGGCCATGGTGGAGAACCATCCGTACGGCACCGGCCTCGATCCGACGGCCGATCAGATCGAGGAGACGGCCACCGGGTTCGCCACGCTGGCCGAACGGTGGGCCGGCAATCACTGCGTCTGGTTCAATCCGTTCAACGAACCGGGCGGCAAGCGCGAGAGTTCGGTGTACGACGTGAACAACAGCGACGTGAGCCTCGACGACGCCTGGGTGCGCTGGCACACCCCGGTGATCGATGCCATCAGGGCGGTCAGCCCCACCGCTGTCGTCGTGCTCGACGACACCCACTTCGGGCAGGGCCGGGCCGGCAGCGAGTTCGAGACCGTGCAGAGCGCGGTGCTCACCTACGGGCCGGACCTCAACCAGCGCTACGACAACCTCCTCTACTCGGTGCACTTCTACGACCGCTGGGGTGGGAATCGCGCCGATCTGCTGGCCTTCTTCGACGAGGCCCGTCGCGCCGGCCTGGCCGTGGTGGCCGGTGAGGTCGGCGGTCACCCGACGGAAGGCCCGTACTTCACGCAGGGGTACTGGCCCACCAGCGAGACCCTGTTCACCATGCGTCAACCAGGCATCGGCATCTTGTTGTGG
>Ga0224505_10002025_pt1 | contig 12185 bp, 10 predicted proteins | sample SF_Jan12_sed_USG_FD_169102 | JGI IMG/M metagenome (GOLD analysis project Ga0224505, IMG submission 169102) | Sediment microbial communities from San Francisco Bay, California, United States - SF_Jan12_sed_USGS_4_1 | ecosystem: Environmental > Aquatic > Marine > Sediment | place: USA: California...
GTCTATTTGGCCGACCCGCTTGAAGCGCGGGCGATTGACACTATATCCAAGCATCTGGCGGACAAACTCGGCTGAAATGCGGCTCGTCGTCTGTTCATCGTGTGGTAGACTTTTCAAACGCTTAGGCTGGATTTCGCAATAGGCAACCGGCGCCACCGGACTGCGATATTCAACAATAAAAAATGAAGAATAAGGAGACCCAATCATGGCTAAAGGGCAGACGTTACAGGACCCATTCCTGAATATTTTGCGCAAGGAAAAAGTCCCGGTTTCCATCTACCTTGTGAATGGCATCAAACTGCAAGGGCAGGTGGATTCATTTGATCAATTTGTGGTGTTACTCAAAAACAGTGTTAATCAGATGGTTTATAAACATGCGATATCGACGATCGTCCCATCGCGCAACGTTCGCCTTCCTTTGCCGGACGACGAAACCGGAGACGACGACGAGTAAATTTATAGTGGCGCTGCCTCGACAGGAGGTGGCGTTTGTTTGAACGGCCGCAAAGTGGCGAACGAGCAGTCCTAGTTCACTCCAGCCCCGACGGGTTACCTGATAGTTCCGAACGCGAAGAGTTTGCAGAGCTGGCAATGTCTGCAGGCGCTGTCGTTGTGGGCGAATTGCTCACTTCGCGGAAGCGTCCGGATGCACGCTATTTTATCGGCAAGGGCAAATTGGAAGATCTCAAGTCGCTCATACTGAAAGACAAAGCGGAGCTCGTTATATCGTGTGCGTCTTTGAGTCCCAGCCAGGAACGCAACCTGGAGCGAGAACTTAATTGCCGTGTGTTGGATCGTGCGGGACTGATTCTCGACATATTTGCGCAGCGCGCCCGCAGTTTTGAGGGCATGCTGCAGGTTGAACTTGCCCAGCTGCAACATCTTTCGACACGCCTGGTGCGCGGTTGGACTCACCTTGAGCGGCAAAAGGGCGGTATCGGCTTGCGCGGACCGGGTGAAACGCAGCTGGAGACGGACCGACGCCTGATCAAGGGGCGCATTCGGCAACTCAATGAACGTCTCAAGGCGGTGGACTCGCGACGTTCGATGAATCGCCGCAATCGATTGAAGGCGGAGATTCCCGTGGTTGCGCTGGTTGGCTACACGAATGCTGGCAAATCGACCTTGTTCAATGCTTTGACCAATGCCGACGTTTATGTGAAGGATCAGATGTTTGCGACGCTCGATCCGACTATCCGGCGCCTCGATTTACCGGAAGGCGAGCATGCTTTGCTCGCGGATACCGTCGGATTCATACGCGATCTCCCGCACGAGCTCGTGGCGGCATTCAAGTCGACATTGCAAGAGGCCCGCGAAGCTGACCTCATATTGCACCTCATCGATGCGAGCGACCCAAATCGTTGGCAACGTGTTCGCCAGGTCAATTCAGTGCTGAAACAACTGGATGCGGACCAGATACCGCAGATACGTGTGTACAATAAGATCGACAAACTGGATCGCGAGCCGCGAATGACAAATAATCTTCGCGGAGCCGGTCGATCGGTCTGGTTGTCAGCAGTGACCGGCGAAGGCCTGCCCTTTTTGCTAGAGGCAATCGCCGGCCGATTGAGACAAAAGACCACCGATTGCAGCGTCCATCTTCAACCAGCCCAGGGACGGCAGCGTGCCAAACTTTTTGCACTGGGCGCGGTCCGAAGTGAAACGGTACTGGAAGATGGTAGCTGGATGCTGAATTTGCGAATGGCTGAAAAAGACTTGCGGCGATTCCTAAAGCATGAAAATCTCAACACACATCGATTAGAGTCGGCACCGATATTGGCGCCGGCAGCAACCGCAGCAAACGAGTAAGAAGACAATCAAATGGCTAACAATGACTCAGGCAATGGTCACGACCCGTGGAAACGGGGAGCTGGCGAACCGAATGACCTTGATCAAATCGTGCAGGAATGGCAGCGACGTTTCAGCCGCATACTGGGTGGCGGCGGAGGCACCGGCTCCGGTTCCGGCGGCGGCGGTGGTGGCTTTGCGCTGATTATCATGTTGATCATCGCGTGGGCCCTGACGGGCTTTTATCGCGTCGATGAAGCCGAGCGGGGTGTCGTACAGCGTTTCGGTGCTTACACCATGACGTCGGACCCCGGTCTGCGATGGCATCTTCCGTATCCAATCGAGACGGTGGATATCGTCAACATCCAGGAAGTGAACGACTATCCGTTCAGCACCGAGATGCTGACCGCGGACGAACAGTACGTTTTCATCGATGTCGTAGTGCAATACCGGCGGACAGACCCGGTGCAGTACAGTTTCGAAGTGCTGGGTCCGGACGTCACCCTCAACGATCTCACCGAAAGTGCTTTGCGTGGTGTAGTGGGCACCAGCACCTTGGCGGAGCTCATTGGCGAACGCCGCGAACAAATTCCCGAAAGGACGATTTCGGAACTGCAGGAAACCCTGGTGGCCTACCACGCCGGCCTTACGGTGACGTCAATCAACCTGCGTGTGGTCGACTATCCGAAGGCGGTACAGGAAGCAGTTGACGACACGCAAAAAGCGCGTAACGACAGAGATCGATACCGCCTTGAAGCGCAAACTTATGCCAACGATATTATTCCACGAGCTCGCGGCGCGGCGCAGCGCGTTTTGCAGGACGCCGAGGGATATCGTGATCGACTGATAGCGGATGCAGAAGGCGAGGCGGCCCGGTTTGAAGCACTGTTGACTGAATACACCAAGGCGCCCAAGGTGACCCGCGATCGTTTGTATATCCAGGCAATCGAAGACGTTTACTCTCGTTCCAACAAGGTCATTCTCGATTCCGAGGGCAGCAACAACCTGCTGTACCTTCCTGTCGAAGAATTGATGAAGCGCTCGAATTCGGGGCTCACCAGTGACGCGACCTCACGATCGACAGAAGCAATGGCGTCTCCGAATAGTGCCAATGACGATGGGACATCGACTACCAACCGCGAGCGGAGGACACGAGAATGAACAATTCAAGAATCTCAATTCTCTTGATAGTGGGACTGGTGCTGCTGGGTGTGGGCGCGTCGGCATTTACCGTTGGCGAGCGCGAACTCGCGATCAAGTTGCAGGTCGGTAAGGTTGTTGAAGCCAATTACGAGCCGGGTTTGTATTTCAAGATTCCACTTTTTCAAACGGTGCGAAAATTCCCGAGTCAGATCCTGAAAATAGACGATGCACCGCAACGTGTGTTTACGCTCGAACGCACGGCAATGACGGTCGACTATTTTGTGATGTGGCGCATTATCGACGAAGTACCTTTTACACGTCTACCGGTGGTTTGCAGGAAGTAGCAACAGATCGCCTGCGCGAAATTGTCAAGAACTCCATTGTCACGGAGTTCGGCAAACGCACAATCCAGGAAGCTATCTCGGTAGAACGCGTCGAGTTAATGCAGGACATGCTCCTTAACGCCGACGAGACGGCGAAAGGGCTCGGTATAGAAGTGGTCGATTTCCGCGTCAAGCAGGTCGAATTTATCGATGACGTACGAAACTCGGTTTACAACCAGATGCGCGAGGAACGTGCGCTGGTCGCAGCGGAAACGCGTGCAGAAGGTCGCGAGGCAGCAGAGTTGATTCGTTCCACTGCTGACAAGGACCGGACAATATTGCTGGCGAACGCCTATCGCGATGGACAGATCATTCGCGGTGAGGGCGATGCGCGGGCTGCGGAAATCTATGCCAGCGCCTATAACAAGGACGCGGAGTTCTACGCCTTCTATCGCAGTATCGATGCGTACAAGAATTCTCTGGGTAAGTCAGGGGATCTGCTCGTTCTGGATCCGAATAATGAGTTCTTCCGTTACCTGAACCAGTCGAGTGGCAAACGATAGCCACCGAGATTTTCACGGCTTTGGCCCTGGTTCTCATCATAGAGGGCCTGTTGCCTTTCATTTCGCCGGCCAAATACCGTGAGTTTGTAGCAGAGATCACGAGGCTCCGAGACAATCAGATACGAACGATCGGCCTGGCAGTGATGATCATTGGACTGATAGTGCTGTTCATGGTCCGTGCATAAAGAGTAGAAATACCATGGGAAAAAATGTAGTCGTCATCGGCACCCAATGGGGCGACGAAGGCAAGGGCAAGATTGTTGACCTGTTGACTGAGCGCGCAATGGCGGTTGTGCGCTTCCAGGGTGGCCACAATGCGGGTCACACGCTTGTCATCGGCGGAGTCAAAACAGTATTGCACCTGATCCCGTCAGGGATATTGCGCGACGGTGTGAGTTGCCTGATCGGCAATGGTGTAGTGCTGTCGTTGGATGCTTTCGTTTCGGAAGCGAATGCCTTGATCGCTAAAGGTGTTCCCGTATATGAACGGCTCAGGCTGAGTCAGGGTTGTCCTCTGATTCTTCCTTCGCATGTAGCTCTGGATGTGGCGCGCGAAAAGGCGCGCGGCTCAAGTGCGATCGGAACGACCGGGCGCGGCATAGGCCCTGCTTATGAAGATAAGGTTTCGCGTCGGGCCCTGAGAGTTTCTGATCTTTTCGTTCGTGAAAAATTTGCATCCAAGCTCGGCGAAGTACTCGACTACCACAATTTTCTGCTCAAGAATTATTATGGCGCTGATACCGTGGATTTCGCGAAGACACTGGATGAGGCTCTGGGCTATGCCGAGATCGTTGCACCAATAACCGCTGACATTACGCAAATCCTTCAAGATCTTGCGGATTCGGACAAGAGCATTCTGTTTGAGGGTGCGCAAGGCAGTTTCCTGGATATCGATCACGGCACGTATCCATTCGTCACGTCGTCGAATACGGTGGCGGCCGCCGCGAGTACCGGCACGGGCATCGGACCGCGGAACCTGGACTACATACTGGGAATCGTCAAAGCCTATACGACTCGCGTCGGCGCCGGTCCGTTCCCAACAGAATTGTTCGACGACCAGGGCAAGCATCTTGCGCGAGTGGGTGCTGAATTCGGCGCGACGACGGGCAGGCCACGCCGCTGCGGCTGGTTTGATGCTGTCGCGTTACGTCGTTCGATTATTAACAGCAGTGTCTCGGGATTGTGCGTAACCAAACTCGATGTTCTCGACGAACTCGAAACGATACAGATCTGCGTGGGTTACTCGATAGACGGTGAAGCTATCCCGGGATTGCCGGTGGTTGTCGATCGTTTCGCGGAATGCGTGCCGATTTATGAGGAATGGCCGGGTTGGCAGGAGTCGACTGTGGGTATTACCGAATTCGAGAAACTACCTCAAAAGGCGCGCAAATATCTTGCCCGTATCGAAGAACTGGCTGGCGTCCCTGTAGATATCATCTCCACAGGGCCGGATCGCGAGCAAACCATTATCAAGACGCATCCTTTCGGCTGAAGACGGCGAGGCCGAACAGTCCGAGCAGTCCCCACAGTCCGAGCGTACCGCCGCCCGAACTCGAACCCGTCGATACGGTGATGTTTGCCGTGGACGTGTCCGTGAGCCCACCTGGGTCACTGACGGTAAGGTTGAAGCGAAGCAGAGTGTCCGAAGTGACGTTCGGTGTCGTGAAAGTCGTCGTCGCAGAATTGGGGCTCGACAGGACCACGGTGGGCCCCAGGACCTGCGACCAGGCATAGTTTAGCGTGTCGCCGTCCGCATCGTTTGAGCCACTGCCATTCAGCGTAACCGTGCTACCAACACTGACTGTCTGGCTGGCGCCGGCGACTGAATTCGGCGCGCTGTTGAAACCGGTGCCGTCGAGAATATTGATTCGCAACTGCGCGTTACTGCCAATCGCTCCGCCACTGACATTGCCAAGGGTCAACTCGAAAAATTCGTCGGCCTCGCCGCTGCCGTCATTCGCAATGGTGTACTCAATCCATTTGGGCGTCGCGTCGCCATCCGCCCAGGTGAGTGTACCGCTGGCGGGCCCGGTGTAATCGACAGCGGCCGTCGCATCGCCAGCGCTCACGTTGTAATCAACCGACAGCGAGCCACTGGCGCTGCCTGTTCGGTGAATGACGGCCACAGCTGTGGCGAAGCCACGTTCCGGAATGTCGATTATTTCTGCTGCAAAACCGACTTCGCTCGTATTACCCGGGTCGCTGATGTAGGCACTCGCGATGCTGGGCGACGACAGCGTCGCGCCGCCTGTTGGCGCGGTCAACTTGATAAGCACTCTTTCAAGTCCCTCGATAACACCGTCATTGTTCGTTCCGAGCGTAATCGTCCGATTGCTCGTGTCGCCGTTTGCCCAGCTTAATGTCCCGCGGGTCGCGGCCACATCATCGAAATTCGCGGTTGCCTGGATGACTTCCCAATTAACGGAAACGGCGCCTTGTGAATTGCCGACGCGCTGCACGATGGCTGTTATAGCCTGAGTTTCGTCGCTGCCAAAAGACTCTGCAGAAAACGATAATGAGCCCTGGCTGACGTTGCGCGTATTGTCCGCGACAAGATAGAAGCCGGAATCAATATCGCTCAGGGCGATATTGCCGCTGGGGAGAAAAGGATAGGCGCCCCAGTTGCCCGGAAAGCCGACGGCGTCCGATGATGGATAGGTGTCGAATCGGCCAACCGCTACAGGATTCGACGCATTGCTGATATCGAGTATCGTGAGGCCGCGCGAGTAATTCGACATGTAATAGCGATTGCCGCGCACGAAGCCGTTGTGGTCGATCGCGCGCGTTGGTCCGGTCCACGACCCTGCCAAGGAAGGCGCCGCGAGATTTGCAATCGAAAACACGCGCAGCGTCGTTGAGAGGCCTCGATCACGTTCATCGAGTTCGTCCTGCACAAACAGGTATTGCTGATCTTCGGATGGCCAACCAGAATGTGTGTAGGCGGAATTGCTGTAAGGGACCTGGCTGATTCTTGTTGGTGTCGCGGGTGCGGTTACGTCCCAAACGTCAATCGTGGACTCGTTAAAATCGAACAGGACATCGCAGTGGTCCGAGCTGCCTGCATTGATGCACTGGGTATCCTTGCGACTATCCGTCACTACCATCGACGCAGCATCGTGCATGTACAGGCGATTGCCACCCGGCTGATTCGGCGGTGTCGCTGGGGCCGCAATAAACGAAGGGGCTGCCGGATTGGCCAGCGAATAGCTGCGAAACCGGCCATCGCTGAGGTTTGCGCCGGCGAGAATCAACATCGGCGCTGCACCTGTTATGGAGAGGCCGGTGCTGAAGTCCGTGTCGGTGAGGTACACGTTGTGAGCTTCGAAAAAGTCGCTGTTGTAGCTGACGCGCGCGATGCGATGTGGCAGTTGGCTAAGGTCGATGACGAACAGGCCATCCGATGCATTGTCGGCCGTGATATAGGCGTAAGCGTTCCAGCGACCGTCAGCGGCGTTCCAGAACTGGTAGACCTTGATGTCCCTCCAGGTCGTCGATTGCCCGTTTATGAAGCCGACCTCGCGTGGATCCTCAGCGTCAGTGACATCGTAAACAGCGGTGCCGGAACTGTAGCCGACGATCGCATATTCCCGATGCGTATTGAGGTCCATGAATCCCCATAGATCAGAGCCCCTCGCGCCTGGTATTCGATCCGCAACGTGGGCAAGCAGGTCGACATTGCTGCACGGGAACGTCCCTGCAAAGCCACCCGCGCAGGCAGTCGCGGCAGCGCCGGACTGCAGGCTCATCTGGGTATCGACAGCTGACTGGTGCAGTCCTTTCGAGTCAGTAATGACATGGAATCCCCTGGCACTCATATCCGATGCAAATTCCGGCGGCACGCCAATGAGGGTCGATCTCGTTCCCGGTAAATCGCTACCACGTACGTCGATTGCGCCACTCAAGAGGTAGATCATGTCCGCGACGTCAGTGAGTTCATACGAGCCATCTCCAACGCTAATCCGGGCATTCTTGCCGGCGCGCTCCAGCGCGTACTCGATCGTCCGGCAAGGTGCGGCCTCTGACTGGCAATTACCCGCGTCCTGGCCCGCCGCGGCGACGAACAATGTCGGCTCATCACTGTCGGCAACAACCGTACTGGTGAGCGTGATCGTGAGCGCGACGAACAACGCGGATGGAAAGAAATGTCTCATTTGTCGAACCAGCATCAAGTGGAATTCCCTATAATAGCCGCTCATCGTTTGCTGCGAACCCAATTAATCGACATTTTGTGAAACCTGTCACTTTGACATTCAAAGCGGGCGCGGGTGCCCTGAGATCCGTAAAAACGCACGGATTCGACATATCATCCATCGGCACGATCGCGGGGGCGTCGGGTGGCGCCAAATGGCTGGTGCTCAGCCAACTCGATCGCGCCATACTCACAAATCTCGTACCAAAGCTACAGGGGCCCGTGCATTTACTGGGTACGTCAATTGGCGCTTGGCGATTTTCCTGTTACGCACAAAGCGATCCCGTAGCTGCTATCGACCGGTTTGAGAACGCCTATATCGAGCAAAGTTTCAGCGAGCGCCCTGATATTCAAGAGATCACGGCCAAGAGTCGTGAAATTATTGACGTCATACTCGGAGCAGGTGGCCGTGCTGAAATTTTGAACCACCCTGTGTTTCGCACGCATGTCATGGCCGTTCGCAGTCGCCACGTACTTGCAACCGAAAATCGCTGGTTACTGACTGTCGGCCTGTTGACGGCAGCGAGTCTTAACCTCATTAGCCGCAGGACTCTCGGAATGTTTTTCGAAAGGGCCTTGTTTTACGATGCTCGCGATCTGCCGCCCTTTTTTGAGGTCGGAGGGTTTCCATTGCAGCAAATTGTACTTTCCGAAACGAATCTTGCCGATGCCATCGTCGCGACCGGATCGATCCCCCTCGTACTGCAGGGAGTCCGTGATATCGACGGTGCAAGGCCCGGCGTTTATCGCGACGGGGGAGTGATCGACTATCATCACGATCTGCCACACAGCGCAAAGGAGCGCCTGACCCTCTATCCGCACTTCTATGATCGCATCGTGCCGGGTTGGTTCGACAAGAGACTTGGATGGCGCAAGCCTCAACCGGATCACGTCGACCGAACCATTCTGGTGAGTCCGTCCGATGCGTTCGTGGCGAAGCTGCCCAATGGAAAAATTCCGGATCGCACGGATTTTGTAAATTACTTGCCAGCAGAACGCATCGCCGCCTGGCGGGCATGCACGGAAGCCTGCAAGGAAATGGCCGACGAATTTAACGAAGTGCTGGAAAAAGACCAGCTGGCGGCGCGCCTGGAAGCTCTGTGATAGGCTCGACCGAAAATAGAAGGGGGGATAGTTTTAATGAGCGATACCACTAGTATTCGCCCGTATCCGGAACTGACCTGGGTTTCCTTACTCGTTGGTTGGTTCATCGGCATCATACTGGCCGGGTCGATTGGCTACGCGGCTCTGGTCCTCGGGTTTTCGATTGAGGGTTCCGAACTCGCGGCAATACTCGGCTTCGGTATCCTGAGAGGTCTCCTGGGACGCAGGAGCATTATCGAAAACAATATCGTGCAGACGATCGCAAGCGGCGTGAATGCCGCATCGTCCGGAATGATGTTCTCGGTTCCGGCGATTTTCCTGCTCGGCTTCGGTGATCGATTCGATCCCGTCGTCCTGACTTTTGGTTGTATTGCGGGTGCTTACCTCGGAATCGCTTTCATCGTCCCGCTGCGCAAACACATGATCGACTATGAGCGCCTGACTTACCCCGGTGGTGTCGCGGTTGCGACGATCCTTAAATCGCCGGGTGCCGGAGTTCGCAAAGCCATTATCCTGCTCGCTGCAGCGGCCGTGAGCGCGGGTGTGCACGTTACGACGATCGGAACGGGTGTCGACAACTGGAATATCGGTGCGTGGCTGGGCATGCCCGAATATATGAACGGCATCTGGTACCTGTCTCTGATGACCATAGGCGTCGGTTTCATTGCGGGTCGTGGCGGTGTCGCGTTCATCATTGGCGGTTTCGTCGCCTACTGGTTTATTTCGCCGATGCTCGCCGCCACCGGAAGTTTCCCGGCTGACGCAGCCGGACAAATCATTAACACGCCCGGACCGTTACGCCTGGAGTTGTACAGGCCATTCGGCATCGGCATGTTGATTGGTGGTGCGATCATGGGGGTAATACTCGCGTTTCCCCTGATCACGAGTGCCATCAAGTCCATGCAGAAGGCCTCCGAGATTTCCACAGCGGCCTCCAGCGACGAAATGCCCATCAAGCTGCTGTATTTTGCGATTGGCGGCGCCGTCATTCTATTGACCTATATGGCGACCACTTCAGTCGAGTCGGTGGGTCTTGGTCGCGGTATCCTGATGGCTCTCGTGGGCACACTGTGGATTTGGATGTCCGGCATCATACTGTCGGAAGCCATTGGCCGGACGAACTGGTCACCTTTGTCGGGAATGACGCTGGTTGGCATTACACTTTTGATCATCGTGACCTACGGCATGGAACGCGGTGACTCGATTATCGCCGCGATCATGGTTGGCGCGGCTACCTGCGTTGCAATGTCGCAGGCAACGGACCTCATGCTTGACCTGAAGACCGGTTATCTCGTTGGCGCCACGCCACGCAAGCAGCAGCTGGGTCAGTTCGCCGGTGCCTGGCTCGGACCTATCGTTGTCATTGGTGTGATATTTGTGCTGCAAAATGCGGATGGCTACGGACTCGGCAGCGAAAAGTTGCCGGCTCCCCAGGCGCAAGCATTGGCGAGCACAATAGACGGCATCATGGGCGGCGATGTGCCGACGCAGAAATACGCGGCGGGAGCCATACTCGGTGGCATCCTGTCGGCGCTCATGGGTGGCCTTGGCATTACCGTCGGGCTGGGATTCTACCTGCCGTTCAACATTGTCCTGACCTATTCACTCGGAACCCTGGGGCGCGAGTTAAGTGACCGTTTCAAGGGTAAGTCCTGGAGCGAGGAGGTGGGCATCCCGATTGCCGCTGGCCTCATCGTCGGCGAAGCCCTGGTTGGCGTTGGCAACGCCGCTTTCATTGTTGCGACGTCCTGACACGGGAGAACAATTATGAAGAATTTCGGTTATTTCCTCGTTGTTGCGGGTTTTCTGGCAGGTGCATTTGTGGCCTCTCTGGATGTTCAGGATGTCAGCTGGCCGCTTTTTGCCGCAGCGGCGGCGGCAGCGACCATCGGCCTCGTCACCTATAAACGACAAGTTGGCGCTTTGGCGCGCTCCGAAGCAGTTCTTGAAGGGAATCGCAACGAACTTCGTGAGTCGATTGCGAACGTCGTCGCAACCCTGCGCGATATCAACGACGGCGAACTTACGCGTGGTGCAGTTCTTCGAGATCGAATTGACCTCAGGATTCGCGAAGACCTGCGGCGATTTGCGGATGCCCGCGAAAGTATGGTGCACCTGTTTGGCCTGCAAACCTATGCGGATATCATGAGTGACTTCGCCACTGGAGAGCGATATATCAACCGGGTCTGGTCAGCGTCGGCGGACGGTTATGACAACGAGGCAGACTTATACCTGAGGAAAGCAGCGGTTCAATTCGACGCCGCTAAAGACAAACTTCTGAAAGCTGTGGAAAGTATTCGTTAGCGTCTGGCGCAGCGTGAGCTCAATTCTACCTGTAGCGCCGACAGGTCCTCGTTCATGAGGTATTCCGACTTGTCCTTCCATCCGCTGAGCATTGCGAGGGTTCGCTCGTTGACGAGCAGGTGACCGTCTTTAGGTTGTTCGCCGATATCCCAGCCGGGAACGGCGATGACCGAACGCACGCGAACGTTGTGACCGACTATCTCTCTGAACTCTTTTTGCAGGCAGGCTGTTTTCGAGACGATGTCAGCAATTGATTGCGGTGCCTTTTTGTTTGAGTATTGAATCGACTGGTCGCGTAGACGCGTCTGAGCTCTCTTGACTGATCGGCGCGCGACGACGTTAACGGCATAGATTCCTTTCTGGCCGATGATGACGTGATCAACCACGCCGGCGCCCGTTTTTACATCATGGAAGACTCGCGATCCATCAAAGGATAATTGCTGCAGCTGGTGGCCAATAGCGACATTCGCGTCGCGCAGAAATTTTACGTGGTAACGGGCCAATGCGGTTTTGACAAGGCAATACACCGCGTATGCGATTGCCAGTGCCGAGAAGCCGAGCTGCAGGTTCATTTGCCAGGACGGATAGCCCTTGAATAACTGCTCCGCCTGCAATACGTATGCCGCGAAGAACAGCATGGCAAATACCAGCATGGCACTGAGGTAAGTGGACTGTGAGCAGGTAAGGCGCTCGAGTTCGTCGCGGAAACGCTGCGCCGCTTCGTGCATGATTCGGCCGGAAAAACTGGGTGTGGAACTCATCGTGCGGCTG
>Ga0224505_10002026_pt1 | contig 12180 bp, 10 predicted proteins | sample SF_Jan12_sed_USG_FD_169102 | JGI IMG/M metagenome (GOLD analysis project Ga0224505, IMG submission 169102) | Sediment microbial communities from San Francisco Bay, California, United States - SF_Jan12_sed_USGS_4_1 | ecosystem: Environmental > Aquatic > Marine > Sediment | place: USA: California...
CGCGCGCTCAAGATTGCGCCCGAGCCGGATGAACTGGTAGGGGGCGTCCTGGTTCATTGTGCCAGAGAGCATACCGGTGATCTGCTGGCAGGACTGGATAATATTATTGAGCACCGAGTGGCGCATGGAACGGGGCAGGTCCTTGTTGCTGCGGCGCGCCACGCTCAGGTAGAGACTGTTGATCCGCTCCCAGGTCTCGCTGGGCATGATCTCCCTGGTGGTCCGGATGTTTTCCCTTGCACCGGTGAGGGAGCTGATAATGGAAGAGGGGTTTTCGCGCTCGCCGAACACATAGCTGATAATGTTCTTTTCGTTCGCCACACCCGGCCGCGATGCAAAATCCTGCTCCGCACCCAGCACCTGCAACAGCAGGTCCCAGCCGGGTTGTACTTCTTTCGGCAGGTCGAGGATCGCGTTGTGCCGCACCAGGATAAGGCGGGCAGTATTCTCGGCGCGCTCAAGGAAACGCCCCAACCAGTAAGCTCTTTCCGCAGTTCTGGCTAACATTATTGCGCCTTCGTATCCACGATCCAGGTATCCTTGCTGCCGCCACCCTGGGAAGAGTTAACCACCAGCGAACCCTTGCGCAACGCCACCCGGGTCAACCCTCCCGGCGTCACGTAATGGTTTTTCCCCTGCAGGATGAAGGGTCGCAGGTCCAGGTGCCTGGGCTCGATCGTGTTGCCACACAAAGTCGGCGCAGTGGAGAGCTTCAGGGCGGGCTGGGCCATGTAATTACGCGGGTTCTTCAGGATCAACCCGGCGAAAGTATCCCGCTCCTTTTTGGTCGACGCTGGACCCACCAGCATACCGTAGCCGCCGGACTCGTTGGCCGGCTTCACCACCATGGTCGCCAGGTTTTCCAGCACGTACTTGCGGTCTTTTTCGTTGACGCAGAGATAGGAAGGCACGTTCGGGATAATCGGGTCCTGGTCGAGGTAGTACTTGATGATGGCCGGCACGAAGGTGTAGATCACCTTGTCGTCGGCCACGCCGGCACCGGGCGCATTGGCCAGCGCCACATTGCCCTTGCGCCAGGCGCGAAACAGCCCCGGGGTGCCGAGCGCGGATTCCGGGCGGAACACCTCGGGATCCAGGTAGTCATCGTTGATACGCCGGTAGATCACGTCGACCTGTGCCAGCCCGCGGATGGTTTTCATATACACCTTGTCATCGCTGCCGACCACAAGATCCGCGCCCTCCACCAGTTCCACACCCATACGCTGGGCCAGGTAGGCATGCTCGAAATAAGCCGAGTTGAACACCCCCGGGGTCATAACGACGATTTCCGGGTGTTTCACCGCGCGCGGCGACAGCGATGCCAGCATGTCGAACAGCTGTGACGGGTAATCGGCCACCGGCTGGATCGAGCTGCGGTCAAACAACTGGGGCAGGACCCGCTTGGAGATCGCGCGGTTTTCCAGCATGTAGGATACCCCGGACGGCACCCGCAGGTTGTCCTCCAGCACATAGACCGTGCCGTCGCTGTCGCGCACCAGGTCGGAACCGCAGATGTGCGACCAGACACCGTAGCGGGGTTTGGCGCCGACACACTCCTTGAGAAACTCGGGGGAGCTGTCGATGATTTCCCGCGGCAAGACCTTGTCCTTCAGGATCTGCTGCTTGTTGTAGATGTCATCGATAAACATATTGAGGGCGGTAAGGCGCTGCACCAGGCCCCGTTCCAGCACCTGCCATTCCTGCAGCGGGATGATGCGGGGGATGATATCAAGGGGCCAGGAGCGGTCGATGTTCTGACCCTCGCTGTACACCGTGAAGGTAATCCCCATTTCCTGGATGGCCAGATCGGCCGCCTGCTGCCTCGATACCAGGTGTTTTATGGTCTGTTTGCGCAGGAACTCGACGAGGCCCCGGGTAGCCGGGCGCGCCCGCCCGCCTTTGCCGATAATTTCATCGTAAAACTCGCCGGGATCGTAACCCGACCAGTCTACGGTCGAGCGGGGTCGGGCCCGACTGTAGGGCTGCGGCGATTGAATTTTGGCTTGAGCCATTGCTGATCAGTCCTCATTGCCCAGGCAACAGGTGATTCAGGATCTGCTCACACCCGATGGTTTGTGGTTTATAGGTCATACGACGGCCATTCTAAGCGGTCGGCGGCCGCTTACAAGCAATTTTCTTCAGCCACCCGCATAGTTGCAAGCATGACAAAGCGTCCCGCCGTAATGCTATGATCACCCGGACCGAAAGAGCGGTTTGCTCCGGGGTGTGGAGCGGGAGAAAAAGCAAGGCATGAAAGTAAGGACAAAATTACTGGGCACAAACGGCCAGGTGCGCGAGGGTGCCGAAGAGTTGCTGGCACAGTGGCAAACCGGGCAGGCGGACACCCTGTGGCTGGATATCGAGGGCGAATTATCCGCCGCTATACGCGCAGAATTGCAAACCCTCGGCCTGCACCAGCTGGCCATCGCCGACGTTGAACGCAAGCGCCTGCCACCCAAGCTGGAAGAGTTCAACAACAACACCTTCATTCTTTTTCGGGGCATTATCCAGCTGGACGAGGACCTGGTGCTGACACCGCAGCAGATCGGCTTTTTTGTCGGTGAACGCTTCCTGGTCACCATCCATCGCGAAGAATCCCTGAGCATCAACCGGCTCTGGTCAGAAATCACTGGCGGCTCCGCACCAACCTCCCCGGGCCGGCTGGCCCTGCAGGTAATGGACTATGCCTCCGACCGCTATCTCCAGAAGATCCTGGATTTCGAGGCACACCTGGGCGAAATGGAGGAGAGGCTGCTCAGCCGCCCATCGGACAGCGTGATGGCGGAACTGGTGGGCTACCGCTCGGAATTGCGCAAGCTGCGCCGCATATTCAACTATCACAACCGGCTGGTGACGGAAATTCTCGGCGAAGAGCCCAAATTCCTGGGTACCGGCCAGGCGGCGGACCGGCACTTGTGGCGCGCCCTTGGGGACCGCTGCGAGCGCCTGTTCAGCCTGACCAGTATGTACTACGAAATCTGCGGCGACCTGGTGGAGGGCTACATCTCGATCAGCTCCCACGAGCTCAACACCACGATGAAGATCCTGACGATCATCACGGCCATTTTCGTTCCGCTGAGCTTCCTGGCGGGCCTGTACGGTATGAACTTCGAGAACATGCCGGAACTGCACCTGGAGTACGGTTATTTCTTCGCCCTCGGTGCGATGGCTTCCACCGCCGCCGTGCTGGTGTATATTTTCAAGCGCAAGCGGTGGCTGTAGCCGGAACCGGTTTACCAGCTATTGCGCAATTCCCTTAACTTCAGGAATACCGTGGCCGGGTCCGGGTTCTCCGGCAGGTCCGGGAACGCCTCCCGCAGCCGGGCGACCACGCCGGCGCTGTCCAGCCGCATGAACGTGTTGATGCGCCGCTCCAGCGCCATATCGGACACCAGCGCCCGGTTCGGGTCCTGGGTTTTCGCCTGCTCCAGCAACCTCGCGGCCTCCTCGTTGCCCGGCTCCCGGTCCAGGGTAAAGGCCAGGTTGTTCGCCAGGTAATCGTGGCCGGGGTATATCAGGGTGTGGTCCGGCAACTGGGCGAGCTGGTTGGCGAAAGTCGAGTAAAGTTCCCGGGGATGGCCGCCGTGGTGGCAGTTGCCGGCGCCGGCATTGAACAGGGTGTCGCCGCAGAACAGCGCGGGCGTATCGGTGTGGGACAGCACGCAGATGTGGCACATGGTATGGCCGGGGGTATCCAGGGCCTCCAGTTCCACCGTCCTGCCGATCTTTATGACATCGCCGGCCTGAAGGCCGCGGTCGATACCGGGTATCGAGTTGCGGGCGTTGGCATGCGCCAGCAGGCGGGCGCCGGTAGCGGCGATCAGGGCAGCGTTGCCGCCCGTGTGGTCATGGTGTTCGTGGGTGTTGAGCACCTGGGTGATTTGCCAGCCCAGTTCCCGCGCCCGGGCCAGGCATTTTTCGTGGTCCAGCGGGTCCACAGCCATGGCCTCGCCGGTTTCACCACAGGCGATCAGGTAGTTAAAGTTGCGGTAGGCGTTTCCTGTCCATATCTGTTCAACAATCACTATCGGGCTCCTCGCTTATTCCTGTGGGGATGATAGCAGGCAATTTGCCAGCGGTAACGGGCCGACTCGTCAAGCGCCCTGGCGCTGAGCTGCACAAAAATGATGTGGTACGGTCACATTCACGGTTGCGGACCTTGTCGAAAAAAAGCAGGAATTCGGGCTGCTATTGGACGGCGTCTCCCGCTGACCGCAAGGGCAGCGACCAGGTCAGGCGGGCTCCTCTGCGAACACCGGCCAGCGCTCCGCGATCGAACCCCCATCGTACACCGCGATATCCCCGAACTGCAGGAACACGAACTCGCTCTGGGTCGGCCGCAGGAACACCCAGTCATCGGGCTTCAGGTGAATATTGCGCGACCCGTTCAGCATTTCCTGGTTGGTGGAGCGGCCGAACAGGCTGTTGTATACCAGGCCCCGGGGTGATTCCGGTAGCGCTTTCCAGTAGCCGCCGTAGGTGAAAAAGGTGCGGGCCCGGTTGGGATCCCACAGCGACTGCACCGCCCCCAGGTCGATGCCGGGGATCTCCAGGGTATCCAGGCTCTTCAACACCGGCGTGGCGATATAGCAGGCGGCCTCGTGGTCAGCCAGCGTGGGCAGGTCGAAATCCGTCGGCTTCACCAGGCAGGAACCCGCCGCCAGTTCATTGAACGGATAGCTGCCTGCGTTGTACATCTGGTAGGTGGGGCTGCCGCCGGCATTGAGCAGTACCTCCGCGGGCCAGCGGGACCCGAGGTGTGACTTCGCCACATCGAGGTAGTGCTGGTAGACGGCCATCGCCTTGTCCCGGTAAGCCTCAGCACTGCCCACCGGCATCTTCACGATATGGGGTTCATAGCCCATGAAGCCGCTGAAACTGAGATGCCGCGACTGCGTGACCAGGTCCAGCATCTGCACCAATTGTTCATCGGTCCTGACTCCACCGCGGTGCAGGCCCACGTCGAGCTCGAAGCACACCGGCATATCCTGCGCCAGGGACTGTGCCAGCGCATCGTACTGGGCCACCCGCTGCGGCGTGTCCAGCAGCCAGCGCAATTGCCGCGAGGGATTGAAATCGCCGCCGGCGAACTGGCGGTAGAAATTGTGCGCCGCCACCACGGGCATGGGCTTGCCCAGCAGGATATCCGCACCCGGGAACTGTGCCGCCACCTGGTTGATGAAAGGCTGGTGGAACAGCATCAGGCGGTTGCTGCCCGAGGCCTCCATCACCGCCCCCAACAGCGGCAGCGAGGGCAGTGACTTCGCGACTATCCGGTAATTGAAGCGGCCGTCCACGTGGCCGCACAGGGTCCGGATATTCGCCAGCAGGCGGCTGCGGTCCACCACCAGCGTGGGCTTTGCCAGTTGCGCACTGTCGAGGGCTGCGCCCAGGTCCCGGAAATACGGCGCGTGATCGGCCCCCTGCTCACCCGGGCGCAGCAGCCAGCCCAGCCCCAGCGCCGCGGCGCTGCCGATAATCAGTGACCGGCGCTTCACGAGTTGCCCCCGGATTCATCGAACAGGCCGGCGAGGTAGGGATTGAGAAAGCGGCCCCGCGGGTCCATCTCCCTGCGCACTGCCGCGAAGTCATCCCAGCGCGGGTAGAGCTGGCGGAAGTCCTGTTGCTGCAGGGTGTTGAGTTTGCCCCAGTGGGGACGGCCGTGGTACTTGCGGAAAATCGGTTCGATGGTCCTGAAATAGGGTTTGTAGTCCTCCTCGAAAAACCGGTGTACCGCTATCGAGCAGCAGTCGCGCTGGTAGAACGGGCTGAGCCATATATCGTCGGCTTTTACGAAGCGCACCTCTATCGGGAAAAAAACCTCCGGATGATGCGTTTCCAGCGCCTCGCGAACCTCCCGCAGTGCGGCCAGGCCGTGCTCCCGGGGCAGGTGATATTCCATTTCATTGAACCGCACGTTGCGTTCGCTGGCATAGTTTTTCCAGGAATTCTCCACGGTGACTTCGTCGTCGAGGGTTTTCATATAGCTGCCCAGCACAAGCTGGCGCAGGCGCGGCGTGCGCTCGAGCCAGTCGCGGGCCAGCTGCAGGTCGCGGGCACCCTCATTGCCGTCGAGTCGCTCGGTGGAACTGACGGGGTCATCGGTGATGTCGTGGCTGTCGGTAAAGCCCATCCCGGAAAAAGGCACGTAATAAAACTCGAAGTTGCGGTGCCTGTCGGCCTCGCTGTCGGCTATCGCCAGGATTTCGTCGAAGTCGCGCCAGATGGTTTCGCGCCGCAGGCGATAGGGCGCCACATTCTGCAACCTGACCCGGGTGATGATACCCAGCGCTCCCAGGGACACCCGCGCCGCCTGGAACAACTCGGGATTGCGCTGGCGATCGCAGTCCACCAGTTCCCCCCGGGCGTCCACCAGTTGCAGGCCCTCGATAAAGGTGGACATACAGCCGATGCCCGCGCCGGTGCCGTGGGTGGCTGTGCTGAGGCTGCCGGCCAGGGTCTGCTTGTCGATGTCCGGCATATTGACCAGGGCCTGGCCGGCCCGCTCCAGTGGTGCGCCGATATCCCCCAGGCGACTGCCTGCCCACAGGGTGGCCTGGAGGGTTTTCCGATCGTAGGACACGAGGCCGCTGAGGCGGGAGAGAGATACGATAGTGCCATCGGTGGGCACCAGGGGCGTAAAGGAGTGCCCCGCCCCGACAGCCCGGATCGTACCGCCGGCGCCGGCGATGATTTCCTGCAATTCCGCTACCGAGGCCGGCGCCAACCGCGCTTCAGGCAGGCACTGCTGCGAACCCGACCAGTTGCGCCAGGGCAGGCGGCGCTGTCCGTCGGCGGCGGCGCCAGCCATTGCCTCCGGCTGCGCCCTCACCCCCGAACCCAGCGCCGCGGCGACCAGCGCCGTGAGCATTCCCCTGCGATTGAGCATAGCCCTACTCCCCCGTCGCCATGAACTCGATAAGGGCCTCGAACTGCGCGACGTCGCAATCCATGCACAAGCCGAAGGGCGGCATGCCCCCGAAGCCATTGACGACATTGTCCACCAGGGTATTCATACCCTTGGCCATGCGCGGCGCCCAGGCGGTACTGTCGCCGGTCAGTGGCGCGCCGGTGGCGGCCACCGTGTGGCAACTGGCGCAGCTGCGCCGGTAGATGGCGGCAAGCGCCGCGTCCGGCGGTTGCAACGCGCGGCTGGCCGCCTCGGCGGCGGGCGGTGGCGACGGGCCATCACCGCAGGCACAGAGCAGGATCAGGCAGGTGCCGATAACCGATTGCGCGAGTATTTTCTGAAAATGCATGTGAGGTATCCTGGCTGTGGTGCGTGACGCTGGTGAAATTGCATGGCGCGCAATGGATATTGTCCCATACCGGGGGCGGCCGAAAAAATACCCGATAAAACGGGGCAGGCCCTTCGGCCCTGCAACTGACGCCCGCTCCCGGGTCGTATTCATTCGACCTGGCAACCCCACCACTGGTCCAGCATAGTCCCGATTGTATTGGGCACCACCAGGTGGGCGGCATACCAGGTGTGCAGGCAGCGAATCCGCGTGCCGTCGGCGATACCGCCAATGCCCTTGTCGTTCAGCACCTCGCCAAATCCCAGCGCCTGCAGCCGCCGCAGGCTCGCTTCCGGGATATGGCTGGCGCGCAGTGCAATATGCGCCCGGTGATCAGCCCGCATCTGCCGCTGCAAGTCGGGGTCCGCATCGACCCGGCGCTGGAACTGCCGGATCAACCCCCCCGCCTCCGCCTGGTCGATGCGATAGCACAGGTCCCTGTCCACCAGCCAGTACAGCGTCGGGAAGGGCTTGTCGGCCACCAGGGAGGCGACGCGGATAACCATCGGGGCGCCATCGGCGTGCGCCACCGCAACGGCTTCCAGGCCGCGCGGCTCCCGACCCAGCAGGCTGGCTACCTGGGCGCGCAGTTCGGCTGTTATTGTCAAAACGTCCGGTCCCCGGCCTGATCCAGTGGGGATTCTACGACAAACCCCGGACGGTATACGACTGTCCATTCGATCCCCCGCGACGCCGGCGCTTGTCCATGAATTGACAAAGTCCCGGTGAAACCCTAGAGTCCGCCCCGAACCAGGTGCCCACCGCGGTTGCTGCAACATCTGCAATGACCACTGGGTGGGTTAAATGGGAAGTGTGGTAGGCCCCTGGCCAATCCACCGCTGCCCCCGCAACGGTATACAGTCCCCGACTGTGAGCCCGATACCTGCCTGGCGATACGCAACGATGGAGCGGAGGGCTTCACAAACGGTTGCCCCATGCCCGACGGCATGGCGTTTCCAGGATTCCTCCCTCATTGCCGCTCCCGACAGGCTATTGAGGATTCCCGATGAACACGTCTCCCCCCGCAGCGCAGCTCCTGCACGGAACGCTACTGGCAGTGGCGCTTTGCAGCTGGCACAGCGCACAGGCGGCAAACGCACTGGAGGAAGTGGTCGTCACCTCTTCCCGCATTCCGATGCCCCTGCGTGAAGTCGGCACCTCGATCTCGGTAGTCACCCAGGAGCAGATAACACAGCTGGGCTTCACCTCCCTGTACGATGTGCTGCGCACCCAGCCCGGCATCTCCGTCACCAACACCGGCGGCGCCGGCAGCGCCGCGGCCCTGCGCATCCGCGGGGAGGAAGGCTACCGCACCCTGGTGCTGCTGGATGGCATCGACATATCCGACACCTCCGGCCCCCAGGTCAGCCCCCGCTTCGAGCAGCTGATGAGCTCCGGGGTGCAGCGGGTCGAGATCCTGCGCGGCCCCCAGGGCCTGATGTACGGCGCCGACGCCGGCGGCGTGGTCAATATCTCCACCATCGCGCCGACCACAGGCCTCGGCGGCGAGCTCAGCGCAGAGGGCGGTCGCTACGGCAGCCGGCAGCTGGCGGGCAATGTCGGCGGCGGCAACGACACCGTGGACTTCAACCTGTCAGGGGCGGATTTCCGGACCGACGGCTTCAACGCCCGCTCCACCGACACAGCGCTCAGGGACGACGACGGCTACGACAACACCACCGCCAACGCCCGCCTGGGTTATAACCCCACGGACAAACTGCGCCTGACTGTTGTCGGTCGCAGCGTCGATGGCAAAAACCATTACGATGACTGTTACACGGCGGACACCTATGAACCCACCGACCGCTGCAGCGACGAGTATGAACAACAGGCCTGGCGCGTGGCGGCGGATTACGACGCCGGTTCTTTCACCCACCAGCTCGCCTACAACGGCAGCGACACGGACCACAGCTTTTACTCCGCCGGCGAGTCCGGCTTCAGGGCCCGGGGCGAACTGGAACGCACCGGCTACCTCGGCAGCTTCAGTGCCGGCGATGCCCTGCGGCTGGTCTACGGTGTCGACCTGGAAACGGAATCCCTCGATGACGGCTCCACCGACGCGAGCCGCAACCAGGACGGCTATTATTTCGAGTACCAGGGCGGCTTCGGCAATCGCCTGTTCGTGACCGCGGGCACCCGCTACGATGACAACGACGACTTCGGCAGCCACACGTCCTACCGGGTGAGCGCCGCGTGGCTGTTCGCGCTGGCCGGGGGGGAGCTGAAGCTCAAGGGTGCTTACGGCACCGGCTTCCGCGCCCCGAGCCTGTATGAGATCGCCTACAACTCCGGCGATTTCGCCTACCCCCCCGCGTCGGACACCACCCTGAAGGAAGAGCAGAGCAAGGGGTATGACGCCGGCCTGTCCTGGCTGGCCGCCTCCGGCCTCTACCTGGAGGCGGTATATTTCGACCAGAAAATCGAGGATGAGATCTACTTCGACCTTGCGGACTACTCCGGTTACCTGCAGCGCAGCGGCGCCACCGATTCCAGCGGCGTCGAGCTGTCCGCGGACTGGCCCCTGCTGGAAACCCTCTCCCTGAGTGCGAACTACACCTTCAACGATACCGCGACCAGCACGGGCGACAGCCGGCCCTACCGGCCGGAACGCCTCGCCAACCTCGGCCTGAACTGGCGTACCCTGGCGGGCAAGCTGCTGCTGGGGGCGGCCTGGCGGCTGTCCGAGGACGCCCGGGATATCGACGGCGCGCAGCTGGACGATTACCAGCTGCTGGAACTGAACGCCAGTTACCAGTTGCTGCCGGGCCTGCAACTGTACGGCCGCCTGGAAAACGCGCTGGATGAGGACTACCAGGAAGTTCCCACCTACAATACCAGCGGCGCCGCCGGCTATGCCGGGGTGAGATACTCCTTCTAGGATCGCAGCTATGGACAAAACCGATAAGGACGCCAAACACAAGGCGGCCATGCAGAAACAAAAAGCCAACGTGGACGCGAGTATCGCGGCGGCGGACCTGGAGCGCGGGGTTGCGATCCTGCTCACCGGGGACGGCAAAGGCAAGACCAGCTCGGCTTTCGGCATGGTGATGCGCGCACTGGGTTACGGTCACAAGGTGGCCGTGGTCCAGTTCATCAAGGGCGAACAGCTGTCGGGGGAGGAAATCTACCTGAAAGAGCAGTGTCCGCAGGTGGCCTTTTACCAGATGGGCACCGGCTTCACCTGGGACACCCAGGATCGCAGCGCGGATATCGCCGCCGCCGAGCGCACCTGGGCGGTCGCCAAACCGATGCTGCAGGATCCGGCTTTCGACCTGGTGGTGCTCGACGAGCTCACCTACATGATCGCTTTCAAGTACCTGCCAGAACAGGACATCATCGAGGCCATCCGCAACCGCCCCCCGGGCCAGAGCGTGGTGGTGACCGGGCGCGGCGGCGGCAAGGCGCTGCAGGAGGTGATGGATACCGTGTCCGAGGTGAAAGAGATCAAGCACGCCTACCGCGCGGGCATCAAGGCGCGCAAGGGCGTGGATTATTAATCGACCCGGCAATCGACCCGCCCGCCAGCGCCGCCGCGGGACCCGGCTACTGCTGGTCGCCCTGGCCATCGCCCTGCCGCTGTCCATCCTGCTGGGCCTGGCCAGCGGCGCGGCCAGCCTCGGTCCCGGCGATATCGCCGCCGGGCTGGCGACCACGCTGACGGGCGAACGCCCCGACCAGGCCGCCCTGATTGTCGGGCAGATACGCCTGCCGCGGGTGCTGCTGGCGGCGTTGATGGGAGCCATACTCGGTATGAGCGGCGCCGCCACCCAGGGCCTGTTCCGCAATCCGCTGGCGGACCCCTCCCTGATCGGGGTGACCGCCGGCGCCTCCCTCGGCGCGGCCCTGGTCATCGTGCTCGGGGGCGGACTGCTGCAGGGCTACACCGCGCTGACCGCGGTCTCCATCGGGGCCTTCGCCGGCGGCGCGGTCGCGGTGGTTTTCGTCTACCGGCTGGCGACCTCTCCCAGCGGCACCTCGGTCGCCACCATGCTGCTGGCGGGCATCGCGATCACCGCGCTGGCCGGGGCCCTGGGCAGCCTGCTGGAGTTTCGCGCCGACAACGACATGCTGCGGCGCATCTCCCTGTGGAAAATGGGCGGTATGGACGGGGCCAACTACCCCCGGCTGGTGCTGGCGACGCTGGTCGGCGCCGCGCTGCTGGTCGCCCTGCCCCGTTATGCCGGCACCCTCAACGCCCTGCTGCTGGGCGAGTCCGAGGCGCGCCACCTGGGCATCGACGTGGACCGGGCCAAGATCGCGCTGATCGCCTGGGTGGCGCTAGGGGTGGGCACTTCGGTGGCGCTGGTGGGCACCATCGCCTTTGTCGGGCTGGTGGTACCCCATATCGTGCGCATGCTGGTGGGACCGGACCACCGGGTACTGCTGCCGGCCTCCGCCCTGGCCGGTGCCGTCCTGCTGGTGGCGGCCGATACCCTGTCCCGGGTCGTCGTCGCACCCACGGAGCTGCCGGTGGGGATCATCACGGCGATCATCGGCGTGCCGTTTTTTATCTCCCTGCTGCGCCAGCGCCACCACTATGGCATGCAACCTTGAACGTGCTGCAACTGGAAGGTGCCGGCGCAGCCCCCTGGGGCCCACCGCTGCTGGACGATATCAGCCTGGCGCTGGAACCGGGGCAGGTTCTCGGCCTGGCGGGTCCCAACGGCGCCGGCAAGTCCTCCCTGCTGCGCCTCATCGCCGGGGACATCCCGCTGGCCGCCGGCCGCCTGCAACTGGGAGGCAAATCCCGCGACCAGTGGCCGCGCCGGCAACTGGCCCGGCGCCTGGCCTACCTGCCGCAACTGTCACTGCTGAATTTCCCGTACACGGTCGAGGAAGTGGTGGCACTGGGCAGAATGCCCCACGACACCGGGTTGGCAAT
>Ga0224505_10002027_pt1 | contig 12177 bp, 9 predicted proteins | sample SF_Jan12_sed_USG_FD_169102 | JGI IMG/M metagenome (GOLD analysis project Ga0224505, IMG submission 169102) | Sediment microbial communities from San Francisco Bay, California, United States - SF_Jan12_sed_USGS_4_1 | ecosystem: Environmental > Aquatic > Marine > Sediment | place: USA: California...
GGAGCAAAACAATGGAAGTGAAATCCGTCGCTGTCATCGGTGCCGGCACCATGGGCAACGGCATCGCGCAAGTCATCGCCGCGAGCGGCACAGCGGTCATCATGACCGACATCAATGACGCCGGCCTTAAGCGCGGCCTCGATGCGATTGATAAGAGTCTGCAGCGACTGGTGAGCAAGCAGAAACTCAACGCGCAGGACAAGGATGCCCTGATCTCACGCATCCGCACCACCACGCGGCTCGACGACATCGCCGACTGCGACGTGGTCGTTGAAGCGGCTACTGAAAACCTTGAACTTAAACTGAAAATTTTCGCCGACCTTGATCGTATCGCCAAACCGGTCGCCATCCTTGCATCGAATACTTCCTCGATCTCGCTTACCCGCATTGCCGGCAGCACCAGGCGCCCTTCCCAGGTGATCGGGATGCACTTTTTCAATCCGGTGCCGGTAATGCCGCTGGTCGAACTGATCCGCGCGTTGCAGACCTCCGACGATACCTATCTGACGATCAGAGCACTGACCGAAAAACTGGGCAAATCGCCGGTCGAAGTAAAGAACAGCCCGGGATTTGTCGGAAACCGCATCCTGCTGCCGATGCTCAACGAAGCGGCGTGGTGCCTGCACGAAGGTCTCGCCACGGCGGAAGACATCGACAGCGTGATGAAACTGGGTATGGGCCACCCGATGGGGCCGCTGGCGCTGGCAGATTTGATCGGGCTGGACACCTGCCTTGCGATCTTGCAGGTGCTTTATGAAGGCTTCAAGGACCCTAAGTACCGCCCCTGTCTGCTGTGGCAGGAGATGGTCGATGCAGGCCATCTGGGCCGCAAGAGCGGCCGTGGCTTTTTCGACTACAGTAAAAAATAAATTATTGATTTATAAGATTATTATTACGTCCGAAGCTGACTATTTACGAGACATAAAACATGGCCATCGACATCCCCCATCCAGTACTCAAGGGCAAAAAAGCCCTGGTCGTTGGAGTTGCCAACGACCAATCGATTGCCTACGGCTGCGCGGCTGCCTTTCATGAACTCGGAGCCGATCTGGCCATCACTTACCTGAACGAGAAAGCGCGGCCGCATGTCGAACCTCTGGCACGTGCGCTCGATGCTCCAATTTTCATGCCTCTCGACGTGGCCACGCCCGGCGAACTTGAAACCGTGTTCGAAACCATCACCCGCGAATGGGGACAACTGGACATGCTGGTACATTCGATCGCGTGGGCGCCCAAGGATGACCTGCAGGGCGGACTGCTGAACTGCTCAGCGGAGGGCTTTGCCAAGGCCATGGACATTTCCTGCCATTCATTCGTGCGCATGGCGCGGCTTGCGGCACCGCTGATGAAAAACGGTGGAACGATGTTCGCCATGAGTTATTACGGTGCCAACAAGGTGGTGACCAACTACAACGTGATGGGGCCGATCAAGGCGGCGTTGGAAGCCTCGTGCCGCTACCTCGCCTACGAACTCGGCAGCAAGGGCATCCGCGTTCACGCCATCTCGCCCGGACCTTTGAAGACCCGTGCGTCTTCCGGGCTCAAGGATTTTGACCTGCTGCTGACCGAAGCCGCGCAGCGTGCGCCGCTCGGTGAACTGGTCGACATCATGGATGTCGGCTTTACCTGCGCCTACCTCGCCACGCCCTATGCGCGGCGTCTCTCCGGCGAAACGCTGTACATCGACGGCGGCGTCAATATCATGGCCTAGGCCTGTTAACCATTGAATCTGCGTGGTGCCCGGCATCAGGCGTGATCACTTTTCTCTTGTGGCAATTGAATGCGCAAGGGTAAAGTGCTTCGGGTGTAGTCGAAGAACAATGCTTGGGGGAATTCCATGCCCAACCGATCACGCCTGATCGTTATATATCTGCCGGACTGCTGCGCCATGCCCGGCGGAATCTCTGGTGGCTTTGCGACTGACGGCCTCCCCCGCAATTCCGATGTTGGCCCCACGGCGATCAGCTGGGTTCATAAACCCGTTTCAACGCCCAAACGTGACACCATCTATGAACAGCTTTATGAAAAAGGCGGTCCGATTCTCAGTGACGCGGCGAGGCGTCTACCCTCGATCTACCACGTGGCGGGATTCAGACCGCTAGTCGCAGTTTCCGCCGTGCTGCGCTGCCTCTGGAGAACCGGGGCACGGGCATCCAGCCAATATCCGAGCGGGATGCGCTGCAAGGTGAAACCAGCCGTATGGGTCGGTTTCGTAATTTTGCTACTGACAGGCGGCTGCGCAAGTCTGCCTTCCAACATTGAGCGCACAGAGTCTCAAGCGATGCAAGACACAATGGCAACACGGCTGGGTCAGGCGAGCCAAACTGCACTCAAGGCACACCCCGGCGAAAGCGGCTTCCTGCCCCTGCGGGATGGCATTGATGCGCTGCTTGCGCGCATCGTGCTGGCTAAAGCAGCCGAGCGCTCTTTGGATGTCCAATACTATATCTGGCACAACGATCTGACCGGGCGGCATTTGGCCGATGCATTGCTGCACGCAGCTGACCGGGGAGTGCGGGTGCGGGTGCTGCTGGACGACGTCGGCGTGAATCCCAACGACGAAGTCCTGCTGGCTCTCGATGCGCATGCCAACATCGAAATCCGCCTGTTCAACCCGGTGGCCTCCCGCAGTTTCCGTGGATTCAACATGCTGACCGATTTTTCACGCTTAAACCGGCGCATGCACAACAAGGCGTTCATTGCCGACAATCAGGCCGCCATCCTTGGTGGACGCAACATCGGCGACGAATATTTCGGTGCCCACGGCGAAGTCGCCTTCGGCGATCTCGATGTATTGATGATCGGCCAGGGGGTTGGCGATACCTCCCGGTCCTTCGACCGGTTCTGGAACGCGTCGATGTCGATCCCGGTATCGGCAGTGAGTCCGGGCAGTGACGACCCCGCTGCGCTGAGCAGACTGCGCGCCGAAATCGCGACATTCATCGAAAGCCAGCGTGACAGCCCGTATGTCAGGAACGCCAGCGCTGAACTGGCCGAAAAACTGACTTCCGGGGTAACCGGGGCTTTCTGGGGTAAAGCCCACTTGCTCTTTGACGATCCGGGCAAGATCGGCCGTTCCCCCGAGAATACAGAGGGACACCTGCTGCCGCAGTTCGCCAATATAGGCGCGAAAGTTCAGAAGGAGTTGCTGATCGTCTCGCCGTACTTCATTCCGGGCGACACCGGCGTGGCCTGGCTGCGGAATCTGGTGAATAGCGGTGTGCGCGTCACGGTGCTGACCAACTCCCTCGCAGCCACCGATGTTGGCGCCGTGCATGCAGGCTATAGTCGTTACCGGATGGCCTTGCTGGATGGCGGTGTGCGGCTCTATGAACTCAAACCCGGTGCAATCGAGCACGCGCGGGAATCGGGCGGAAAAAGCCGCTTCAGCGGTTCACGTGCTTCCCTGCACGCCAAGACTTTCGTGTTCGACAGAAGTGCAGTTTTCATAGGTTCGTTGAACCTCGACCCCCGCTCCGTGCAGCTCAATACAGAAATCGGCGTCATTTGCGAAAGCAAGCCACTGGCCGAGGATCTGGCCGGCACGATTGAGCGGAACCTCGACAACATTGCCTGGCGACTTGAGCGTGTTGTCGATACCGGCGGAAACGCACACATTGTGTGGGTGGAAAACGACACGCATGGCGTCTCGCAACTCGCACAAGAGCCTGGGGTCGGCTTCTGGCGCAAGTTCTCGGTGTGGCTCATCGGCCTGCTGCCCATCGAGTCCCAGCTCTAGACCTGCGGATTTCGCACTTCGCACCAACTAAGATTGTCGGTGGCGCCCGGGGGCCGGTCCACAATACCACCTGATCAGGATGTACCGGCGGGTTCCTTCCGGGCGGGGCTCGTATCGCGCTCCCCTTCACCATTGACCCACACATCGATCAGCGTATAAGCGACCGCCAGCACCACCGGACCGACAAAAATGCCGACCAGCCCAAAGGACAACATGCCACCAATGACGCCGGCAAAGATCAGCAGTAGCGGCAAGTCGGCGCCCTGTTTAATCAGGTAAGGACGCAGGAAGTTGTCCATCGTGCCGACGACCACAGACCACACCAGCAGGAAAGTGCCCCAGCCGGCGCTGTCGCTCCAATACAGCCAGCCAACCGCCGGAATCAGCACCAGGATCGGTCCGAGCTGGGCAATACACAGCATGAACATGAGTGCTGTCAGCATGCCGGCCAGCGGCACACCGGCAATCGCCAGTCCGATGCCGCCCAGAACGGACTGTGCAAGCGCGGTTACGACCACACCAAGCGCGACACCGCGTATCGCCTGACCGGCCAGAACCACCGCATGTTCCCCGCGCACGTTCGCCAACCGGCTGCCGAATCGCATCATCCATGCCGCCCACAATTCGCCGTTGGCATATAAGACAGCCGCCAGAATCACCGTGAGCAGGGATTGGACAAACACCAACCCGAAACTACCCACTTCGGAGAGAAACCAGCGCGTCATCGAACGTACGTAAGGTTCAGCCTGGGTCAAGAGGTCGCGCGCGCTATCGGCAGCAACCGTCTCCCAGATTGACACGGCACGATCACCGATCAGCGGCAACTTGCCCAGCCACTCGGGCGGCGGAGGCAATTGGAAGGCGGTGACCTTCTTAGCCAGGGCGACAATGTCATCGGCATGATCCACTATGGTGCTGATTGCAAGCGTAAGCGGCACGATGAAAACCAGCAGCAACGCGAGTACCATCATGATCGTCGCGAGACTGCGCCGCCCCCACAAGCGGGTCTGAACACGACGCATCAGCGGCCAGGTCGCCACGACAATCATCGTGGCCCAGATCAATGGCGCCAGAAACGGGCGCATGATCCAGAACGAGGAAAGGATCAAACCGCCAATGAACAGCACGGCCAAAGTAGTGCGAGTGAGATCGCCGCGCGTTGTGCTCATGTGCCGCTCCAATGGGTGGTTAACAGGTAACAATGCATGGCAGGTGTGGCGAGTGTAACTCCGTCAACAAGCGCCCGTACGCCTGCCTGATTTTTCACCGTGACAGGCTCGGCGTTTCTCGGGCTGTTGGTGGCAGCTGCCGGCTCGCTGCACATATAAAAACGGGACCCGCAACAGCACGGGTCCCGATCACCTGCATCCGCCCGCTTACCGGGCGGAACAGCTCAGCTTTCGTTGTCGAGAAAACTGCGCAGCCGCTCGGAACGCGACGGATGACGCAGCTTGCGCAGCGCCTTGGCCTCGATCTGGCGGATGCGCTCTCGCGTAACGTCGAACTGCTTGCCGACTTCTTCCAGCGTGTGATCCGTGTTCATTTCAATGCCGAAGCGCATGCGCAGCACCTTGGCTTCGCGCGGCGTCAGCGTATCCAGCACGTCGCCGGTAACGCCGCGCAGGCTGCCGTAAACCGCGGCATCGCTGGGCGCCATCGTCGATTGGTCCTCGATGAAATCGCCCAGGTGCGAATCGTCGTCGTCGCCGATCGGGGTTTCCATGGAGATCGGCTCCTTGGAAATCTTCAGGATCTTGCGAATCTTTTCTTCGGGCATTTCCATTTTCTCGGCCAGCGTCGCGGGATCCGGCTCTGAGCCGGTTTCCTGCAGGATCTGCCGCGAAATGCGGTTCATCTTGTTGATGGTCTCGATCATGTGCACGGGAATGCGGATCGTCCGCGCCTGGTCGGCAATCGATCGCGTGATGGCCTGGCGTATCCACCAGGTCGCATAGGTCGAGAACTTGTAGCCACGGCGGTATTCGAACTTGTCCACCGCCTTCATCAGGCCGATGTTGCCCTCCTGGATCAGGTCGAGGAACTGCAGGCCACGATTGGTGTATTTCTTGGCGATCGAAATCACCAGCCGCAGATTGGCCTCGGTCATCTCGCGCTTGGCGCGGCGTGCACGCGCCTCGCCGGTGATCATCTGGCGGTTGATTTCCTTCAGCTCCTTGATCGGAATGCCGATCCGGCTTTGCAGGTCGAGCAGTTTCTGCTGCTGCTCCACCACGGCCGGCTCGAACCGCGACAATGCCTCGCTCCACGGCTTGCCCGATTCCACCTCGCCGCGTATCCACCGCGCGCTGGTTTCCTTGCCTGGAAATTCCTTGATGAAATGCTGGCGCGGCATACGCGCCTTATCGATGCACAATGCCATGATCGTGCGCTCGTCGGTCCGTACTTCCTCAACCAGCTTGCGCACGCCGTCGCACAGCGATTCAATCTGTTTCGCCGAGAAACGGATTTTCATCAACTCCTCGGAAATGGCTTCACGCGCCTGGATGTACGGCCGCCCGCGCGATCCGTGCTTGGGCAACGCACGCATCATTTTCTGGTAATTGCTGCGAATACTGGCGAAGTGCAAAAGTGACGCCTCTTTCAGACGGGCCAGATCGGCGGCCGCCTGCGCTGCACTGGCGGCACCGTCATCGTCCTCGTCTTCCTCGGTGTCTTCTTCCTTCTCCTTGTCTTCCTCTTCCTCCGCCTCTTCTTCCGCCTCTTCCTCAACGATCTCGTCCTTCATTTCGAGATCGGCGAGTCCGTCGACTACGTCACCGACACTGATTTCTTCCTTCTCGATCCTCTCGGCCAGAGTAAGGATCTCGGCAATCGTAGTAGGGCACGCCGAAATGGCCAGAATCATGTGCCGCAGGCCATCCTCGATCCGCTTGGCGATTTCGATCTCGCCCTCGCGCGTGAGCAGCTCCACCGAGCCCATTTCACGCATGTACATACGCACCGGGTCCGTCGTGCGACCAAACTCTGAATCCACTGTGGAAAGCGCAGCCTCGGCTTCCTCGACCGCATCCTCGTCCGCAACGGCCGGGGTGGCCTCGGACATCAGCAGCGTCTCGGCATCCGGCGCCTCATCGTAAACCTGGATGCCCATGTCGTTGATCATGCCGATGATGTTCTCAATCGCCTCGGCATCGAGCATATCGTCCGGCAGATGGTCGTTAATCTCGGCGTAGGTCAAATAACCGCGCTCTTTGCCAAGTACGACCAGATTTTTTAACCGCTGGCGCCGCGCTTCCGCATCGGCGGGCGACATTTCACGACGGTCAAATTCCTTCACCAGTGCGCGCTCGCGCGCGGTCAGACCGCGGGTACTGCGTTTGCCAGCCGCCTTGGCCGTTGCCGCCGCAGGCGCTGCCGATTTACCAAGTTTTTGCGCCGCTTTGACCTTTGCCAGCGCCTGCTTGGCGACAGCCTTGAAATTCGCGAGGCGCTGTTCTTTGCGCAGTACCGCTTTGGTTTTCGCTGCGGTTTTAGGCGCCGCCTTCGCCCTGCCTTTGGCCTTGGCTGCACCCTTCGCCGCCGGGCGTGGCTTGGCTCCGGCGCGGGTTGTTGCTTTTGATTTCACCGCCTTGGCTTTGGCAGCGCTGCGCGCTTTGGCTTTCACCGCCGGTTTAGCCGGCGATTTTTTGGCACGCACCGTACTTTTGGTTTTGGCATTTTTCGCCTTTGCGTTCTTTGCCTTGGATTTCGATGCTTTGGATTGCTTGGCCATAGAAAAAACTCCGCCGGGCGACATGTCGGTGAAAAACCGTAAATTATACCTTAAACGGCACCATACTTCACCTGCTGATCACCGCGCTAAGTATTTGTTGTAAAAGGCAATATTAAGGCCGAACCGCAGAATTCAACGGTCAGGCCGGATTCTTCTTGTGTCAGCGCCGCTTACGGCTGCCTGACGCACACAGCGAAGTCATCAACTCTTGAGTTCCGCGAGCCGGCGGGAAACCTGTTGAAACCGCTCGCGTTCCACATCGCTATGTGCGCCGGCGCCGGATAACTGCCTGTATTCCAGTTCGACCTGCTGCCTTTCGATCTGCCGGAATATGTCGTTCATGATCATTTCAGCATGTTCGCCGTCCGTCGGCTCCACCAGTACCGCTGTGGCCGCGTCCTGATATTCGACCGCCGCATCGGAGTCCCGCGTTGCCTCCAGCAATGCGGCAACCGATGTCATGCCGGAGTTCTTGATCAGGCGGACCGCCGACGCGATCGAAGCAAAACCCGGGGTCGCATCGAGCAGCGCCAGGCGAGCGTCGGAAACAGAACCGGCCAGTTGCAAATTGCCCATGATCAGCCGCAATAGACGTTTCTCGCTGGTCACCGGAGCAGTCGGTGCCGCGCGGCGCGCCGGCACTCGCGCGGCCTGGCCCTTGATCTCGAATTGCGCGTCAAGTTCCTGCGGCAGCACGCCCACCAATTGCGCCAGTTCCTTGCGAATCAACAGCGACAACATCGGCGCGGCAATCTGTTTCACCAGCGGTTTGGCCTGCTGCATCAGTTTTGCCCGGCCTTCGGACGTATTGATATCGACATTCGCACGCAACTCGTCGATCAAAAAGCGCGAAAGCGGATCGGCCTTGGCGAGCAACGCCTCGAAAGCCGCTTTGCCCTGCGCTCGCACAAAGGTATCCGGGTCTTCACCGTCCGGCAGGAACAGAAACCTGACCTGCTTGCCGTCGACCAGCTGCGCAAGACTGTTTTCCAGCGCCCGCCACGCAGCGCGGCGACCGGCGGCATCGCCATCAAAGCAAAACACCACCTCCTCGGCCTGACGCAACAGCTTCTGCACGTGAATCGGCGTCGTCGCCGTGCCCAGCGTCGCTACTGCGTAGTTGACCCCGGACTGCGCAAGGGCGACCACGTCCATGTACCCCTCGACCACGATCACACAACCCGCATCGTGAATTGCGCGGCGCCCCTGGAACAGTCCGTACAGCTCCCGGCCTTTCTCGAACACCGCAGTTTCGGGTGAATTCAGATATTTGGGCTCGCCGTCGCCCAGTACACGGCCGCCAAAACCGATGATGTTCCCGCGCATATCGACGATCGGAAACATGATGCGGTCGCGGAAAACGTCATAGCGCCGGCCATCCTCGTTTTGCTTGACCAGTCCCGCAGCATTCAGCACCTTGTTCGCATAATCCGGAAACACCTGCTCGAGGTTCTGCCACCCGTCCGGCGCATAACCGATGCCGAAATGCTTGGCAATTTCACCCGAGAGCCCGCGCCGCTTCAAATATTCAATTGCGTGCGGCGCATCCTTGAGCTGATTGCGATAGAACTGCGCAGCCTGCAGCAGCACCGCATAAAGATCCGGGCCTTCTTCGGCCCGGCGCTGAGCCTGTTCGGACCGCGCTACTTCCGGCACCTGCATGCCGACACCCTGCGCCAGATCTTTCACAGCGTCGACAAAACCCATGCCGCTGTACTCCATCATGAAACCGATGGCCGTCCCGTGCGCGCCGCAACCAAAGCAGTGATAAAACTGCTTGGTCGGGCTGACCGTGAATGAAGGCGATTTTTCCGAATGGAACGGGCAGCACGCTGAATAATTGGCGCCGCCGCGCTTGAGCTTCACGTAACGATCAATCACCTCGACAATGTCGACGCGACTGAGCAGATCCTGAATGAACGACTGCGGAATCATGCGTGCTGCAACGAGCCCCGTTCGGCCCGGACGGCGACATGCCGGCCCGGTAGGTTTCAGTGAATTATAGGGTAGTGCAGTGCCCGGGGACGGATGTCGCAACCGGCCCGGCAACTGGACTGAACACCGAATAAAAACAACGAATTACGAGAATTACCCGTTACCGTGTCAGTTGCGCCTTGACCGCTGCTGAAACCCTGGACATGTCAGCGCGCCCTGCCAGCTTCGACTTAAGTACCGCCATTACCTTGCCCATATCTGCCGGACCACTGGCCCCGGTTTCGGCCACTGCTGCGGAAACGGCCGCGGCCAGTTCATCCTCACCCATGGCCTGGGGCATGTAGTCCTGCAACAGCGCGAGTTCCTGCTTTTCCTTGTCAGCCAGATCCTGACGCCCGCCCTGCTCGAACTGGCTGATCGAATCCCGGCGCTGCTTGATCATTTTTTCGATCACGCCCAGGACGTCGGCATCAGACAGCGTCTTGCGCTCATCGACTTCGCGCTGCTTCAGCGCAGCCAGCAACAGGCGTATCGTGTCGCGGCGCGCGGTGTCGCCGCTGCGCATGGCCGATTTAACATCATCGTTGATTTTTTCGCGCAGTGTCATGGACGCACTCCTTGCAGATTTGACTGACTCACAAACAGGGGCACCAATAACAAAAGGGTGCGAGGCGTAGCCTCAGCACCCTTCAACAGCCGGAACAGCGTACCGCTCAGTAGAGCTTCGGCGGCAGCAACTGCGAGCGCAGGCGTTTGTGCGTGCGCTTGACCGCAGCGGCCAGCTTACGCTTGCGCTCGGACGTCGGTTTCTCGTAGAACTCGCGGGCGCGCAGTTCCGTCAGCAGACCTGTCTTTTCAACTGTGCGCTTGAAACGGCGCAGGGCCACTTCGAACGGCTCATTTTCCTTCACGCGAACTGTAGTCATCAATTCCTCTGCGAACTCGAAATAAGGCGAAATTGGAAAAACGCGTATTATAACCAGTTCCAGCCAAGAATTACAGATCCCGGGGCTCCCCGGGGCTCAGACCCCATCCCGTGCTCGTACTCGGCATCGAAACCTCCTGCGACGAAACCGGCATAGCCCTGTATGAGACCGGGCGCGGCCTGCGCGCCCATGCGCTGCACTCCCAGGTCGTACTGCACGCTGATTACGGGGGCGTGGTGCCGGAACTGGCCTCCCGCGACCATATCCGCCGGGTATTGCCGCTGACGCGGGCGGTCATGCTTGACGGGGGCGCCGCTCTCAAAGACCTGGATGCCATCGCCTATACCGCCGGCCCGGGGCTGGCCGGGGCGCTGCTGGTGGGCGCCGGCATCGGCACGAGCCTCGCCCATGCACTGGACATACCGGCAATCGGCATACATCACCTCGAAGGACACCTGCTGTCCCCCCTGCTCGCGGATCCGGCACCGCAATTCCCGTTCATCGCGCTGCTCGTGTCCGGCGGCCATACCCAGCTGATGCAGGTGGACGGTGTCGGCCGCTATACCCTGCTGGGCGAAACCCTGGATGATGCGGCCGGCGAAGCCTTCGACAAATCCGCAAAACTGCTTGATCTCGGCTATCCCGGCGGTCCGGCCATCGCGGCCCTGGCCGAAGCCGGGCAGGCCGGCAGACAGAAGCTGCCACGCCCGATGCTGCGCAGTGACAACCTTGATTTCAGTTTCAGCGGCCTCAAAACTGCTGTGCTTACAGCCGTCCGCAGCCAGCAACTGACCACACAGGGCCGCGCAGATCTGGCCGCGGAACTGCAGGCGGCCATTGTCGACGTGCTCGTTGCCAAAGCCCTCGCGGCAGTGGAGCAGACCGGCCAGTCACGGCTGGTGGTTGCCGGCGGCGTCGGCGCAAACTGCCTGCTGCGTACGCAACTGACCGCGGCGGCGCAGCGGCTGGGCTGCACCGTGTTCTATCCGCCGCTCGAATTCTGTACGGACAACGGCGCCATGATCGCGTTTGCCGGCGCGCTGCGCCTGCAACAAAGCAGCGGTTCAGCGTCTCCGACGCAGGGCTTTACCGTACGCCCGCGCTGGGAACTGGCCAGCCTCTCAGCCGACTGATTCCGGCGGATAAAATCCGACTGACTAGACTTCGGCTTTCGCGCCCAGCTTGCGTTCCCTGCCGGCCAGCAGATTGCCGATGTTGGTGCGATGGCGCCAGATCAGCAGCGCCGACACCACCGCGACAGCGCTGAAAAACGGGTGCGCTACATTGAACAGTATCAATGTGAAAAAAACAGCGAATACCGCCGAAATCAACGCCGCCAGCGACGAGTAGCGGAAAAAAACAGCGATCGTGATCCAGGTCGCCACTGTGCCCAGCGCGAGCCACGGACTCAGACCGAGCAACACGCCCAGCGCGGTGGCCACACCCTTGCCGCCGCGAAACCGGTGGAACACCGGATACATATGACCGAGGATCACCGCAACCGCGGCAAGCGCCATCGCCAGTTCCGTTCCGGTCGCAACCCATTGCCCGGCGAGAAACACCGCGAGCCAGCCTTTGAAGCTGTCACCGAGCAGCGTTAGCACCGCCGCCGACTTGCGCCCGCTGCGCAATACATTGGTGGCGCCCGGATTGCCCGAACCATACTCTCGCGGATCAGGCAGCCGGTAAGCGCGGCTTACGACGACGGCAAATGAAACCGAACCGATCAGGTAAGCAAGCACGACAACCATCGACAGCATCAAATTATTTTCCCCCGAAACCATCACCCGAACCGGCCGCGACTTTGCCCGCAGCGAGCCCTGGGCGGCCTGCTAGAATGGCGC
>Ga0224505_10002028_pt1 | contig 12177 bp, 12 predicted proteins | sample SF_Jan12_sed_USG_FD_169102 | JGI IMG/M metagenome (GOLD analysis project Ga0224505, IMG submission 169102) | Sediment microbial communities from San Francisco Bay, California, United States - SF_Jan12_sed_USGS_4_1 | ecosystem: Environmental > Aquatic > Marine > Sediment | place: USA: California...
CTCATTGCCAAGGCCGGAAGTCACCCACACCGGGCCGTACACCGGATCGTTTATATTTGCCCCACGACCGGGGTGCGGCACTTTCTCCGCATCGACCAGCGCCACGATCTTGCGATCCTTGGAGTCAACCACCGCTATCTTGTTGGACTGGTTGGCCGCTGTCAGGAAGTAGCGCTGGGTGGAATCCCAGCCGCCGTCATGCAGGTAGCGCGCCGCTTCCAGTTCGGTCACAGTGAGTGCGTGCAGGTCGCTGTAGTTCACCAGCAGGATCTTGCCGGTTTCTTTCACGTTGACGATGAATTCCGGATGTTCGTGGGAAGCCACAATGGCGGCCACCCGCGGTTCCGGATGGTATTCCTGTGTGTCGACGGTCATACCGCGGGTCGATTCGATCTTGATCGGCTCCAGGGTGTCGCCATCCATCAGCACATACTGGGGCGGCCAGTAGGCGCCGGCGATGGCGATCTTGTCCTCATAGCCCTTGTACTTGGAGGTTTCAACCGAGCGACCCTCCAGGCCTATCTTGATCTCCGCCACCACCTGGGGAGGGTTCATATACAGGTCGATCATGTCCACCTTGGCGTCGCGGCCGATAGTGAACACGTAGCGGCCGGAATGGGACGAGCGGGAAATATGCACTGCGTACCCTGTCTTCAGGATCGCGACGATTTCCTTGCTGTCGCCATCGATCAGCGCCACCTCTCCCGAGTCACGCAGGGTTACCGCGAAAATGTTGTCGATATTGAACTTATTCTGTGGCTTCGTGGGCCGCTTGTCGGGCGGCACAATCACCTTCCAGGAGTCTTTCATCTCTTTCATGCCCCACTCGGGTGGCGTGGGCGGGTCGTGCTGCAGGAATCGGGCCATGATGTCGATCTGTTCATCTGTGAGCTCCCCCGAGGTGCCCCAGTTGGGCATCCCGGCTGGGCTGCCATAGTTGATCAACACCTTGAGGAAATCGGTGCCGCGCTGCTGGGTGATGTCAGGGGTGAGTGGCTTGCCCGTCGCGCCCTTGCGCAACACACCGTGGCAGCCGGCGCAGCGCTCGAAGTAGAGCTTCGTGGCGATCTCATATTCCGCCTGCGTCATATCCGGTGCCCCAGGGGTTATCACCCGCTTGAGGTCCTCCGCGGGAACGGGTGCGCCCTTGTAGGCCATTTCGCCGGGAGTGACCCCCGGGTGATCTGTTTTTTCCTGGGCAAGCAATGCAGCTGCCGACAGGGTCAACCCGGCAAACACCGCCGCCATCGGCAGGAGTCTTCCCCGGCTCTTGTTTGATGTTGTCATTGTTCTATACCCCTCGGGATTTGCGGTTTCATGTTACAAGTTGCAGGGTAGGCCCACGCTCGAAAACTGCCTTGACACAGGTCAACCAAAACTGTGGAAAATACTCAGGTATCCGTGGCAATAACACCGCGGGACTTATTTTCCCGGGTTTCGCGTTTCTTGCGCTTGTCCACCAGCGGCGGGCATTGGCGGTCGTCCCAGTAGGTGACCTGGCACTCCAGGCAGTAGTGGCACTCGTTGTCGATAATTTCGCCGGTGGGCTTGATGGCCGCGATCTGGCACTGGTGGGCACAGGCCTGGCAGGGTTTGCCGCACTCTGGCCGCCGGCGCAGCCAGTCGAAGATGCGAAAACGGGTGATAAAGCTCAGGCCGGCACCCAGCGGGCAGAGGTATTTGCAAAAAAACTTGCTGTTGACGGCTGACACCGCCAGCAGCGCCAGGGCGTAAACCACAAACACCGGCTCGCGCATGAAACGCAGGATGAAGGTGGTCTTGAACGGTTCCACTTCCGCCAGCCGGGCGGCGCTCACCATGGAATCAAGGGACAACCCCACCAGCGCTATCAGGATGAAATACTTTATCGCCCACAGGCGCTCGTGCACCATCTGCGGCAGCCTGTACCCCTCGAAGCCCAAACGGTTGGCCAGCTTGCTGATCAGGTCCTGGGCGGCCCCAAAGGGGCAAAGCCAGCCGCAATAAACCCCCCGGCCCCACAGCAGTATACTGACTGCGACAAAACCCCATAGTATGAACACGACCGGCTCGATCAGCAGGGTATCCCAGGAGAAACCACTGGTAAGGCTGTGGAAGAAGGCCAGCAAGTTGATCACCGACAGCTGGGCCGAGCAGTAGAAACCTATAAAAAATACTGTGAACAGCAGGTAGGTCACCCGCAGGCGGTGAAACAATACCGTGTGTTCCACCAGCCAGTCCTGGAAAAACAGGATAATAAGCAGTAACAGCAGGGCCAGTGCGATCACGCCCAGCTCAAAAGTTCGGTCCTGCCACAGTTGTTTCCAGGGAGGTTCATCAGCCATCGGGATTTCAGTCTCGCCGGTCCCAAGTCCGGGCGTTGCAGGAGAACCACCGCGGGGAATGCCGTAGGCGTTCGCCACCCGCTGCACGGAATTATTGACAGAACTAGTCAGAACCATGGTGGTGATCGTGGCACCGGTGATACCGTCTATGCCCACGTAACCCGGCCGTCCCCTGGCGCCTACCCGAATCCGGTCGGTGGATTTTTTGCCTTCGAACTGGTCGATAAAACGGTGCAGGTCCTGGTCGGAGATGCCGATAACCAGGATCGGTTCCTCGTGGTGGAGGATGTCCACGCCCTTGATCAGCCCGTCTTCCCCCAGGCCGACGACGGCGTTGATCGGCTTGCCGGAGTAAGCAGAGATGGGCGCCAGCTCCTCGGTACTGAAGGCATAGCCCAGAGTGCCGCGGTCACCGCGGACCAGGTAGGCCGGTGTCTTGCCATTGAGCGGGGTGGCGGTCCGCGCATCGGGGTAAACCCGCTGGATTTCGGCCAGGGTCAGCTCGACGGCCCAGGTGCAGGCCGGCGCGGCCAGCAGGGCCAGTGCCAATAGCAGGAGCGGGAGTTGGCGAACTGGCATGTTGTTTTTCCGCCCGGAAGCGCCCTGGGGCACACCTGTGTATGGCCATCCATGCTATTCCCTGCAGCGCCATGAGCCGTTGATCTGTGTCAAGTCGGGGCTGTCTATTGTGCGCTTTCATGGGGCATGGCTATGGTGCAACTTTTCTGCGGTTTGCTGGTGATCGTCCCGATGGCGCATGCCGCCAGCGTTTCGGACGCCGTGAATGAACGCATACCCGTCAGCAGGGCTGCGCTGGAGGCGCACTGGCATCTGGACTGCGCTGCCGGCTGGGCGAAACTGGCTGGAGCGGGGGCGCGCGCACCGGCGGCGGGACCCTGTGGAATTGCCAGCGGACTGCGCGATGAGCTGGAGCGTTGCGCCTTTATCTACCAACCCCCGGGGGGAAGTGCCGAGGCGGGTTGCCGGGATTACCGGGGCGCCGTCGATGTGCTGGATTCAATGGGATCGGGGGCAATCTGCAACCGACTGGTGAAGTTCCTGGCCGCCCAGCCGGACTGCCCCGACAACCCGCCGGAATAAATGCCTGATCATTGTGGTTGGTTATTAGCATTCATTGACGAGGATCAATAAATGCACCGCAAGAGGGAGTAGCATGACCCAACATGGTGCGCATTGAGCCGTGTTTCAGTTTTGGTGTGTAAGGAGAAAGACAATGTCAGACCAGGACCCCCTTGAATCCGGCCCGGTGCCGATGATGCAAAAACTTCTGGATAACCCGTTCCTGTTGCTGTTCCTGGGGGTGGCTACCCCCGCGTTGTTATACCTGGTATGGGGAATAATGGAGATTGTCACGGTCCCCGCTCGCTGAGCGACTGAACAAGAATAAAGAGGGTTTAGAGTATGTCCAGCCTGTCACCTCCCGCCAGAAAACTCTGGTGGAACGAGCCTATACACAAGTCCGAGTTGTTGTGGATTTCCCTGGTTTTTGTCTGGGGCATGGTCATGACTTTCATGATGCCCTACTGGCATGTGGTGGGAAAGCAGAACCTGGGCAACGAGACATACAAGACCACCCCGGCCAAGTTCCAGGAGGCCACCCAGGCCTTCGTCGACAAGTTCACGGTGCGCACCGAGGGTCCGCGCAATCACCCGGTAGTGGCGCCGCCGGCGGGGAGCGATGTATACATGCTGGGCCGCCTGTGGGACTGGTGGCCCACGCTTGAGCTCAAGAAGGGCGAAACCTACCGTTTCCATCTTTCCTCCCTCGACTGGCAACACGGCTTTTCCCTGCAACCGGCCAACATCAATATCCAGGTGGTGCCCAACTACGAGCACGTGTTCAGCCTGACCCCTAACGCGGCGGGCGAGTACTCCGTCATCTGTAATGAGTATTGCGGCATCGGTCACCACCTGATGATCGGCAAGATATTAGTTGTGGAATAGGGGAAGGGACATGGTTAATACAGTATTCAGGACTTGCCCGGACACCGGCCTCAAATTCAATGCCCCTGCAGAAAAGCTGATAAAGGCCAACGCGGTGGCCGCCGTGGTGTTCCTGCTGGTAGGCGGCATCTTCGGCCTGCTGGTTGGCCTCACCCGCTGGCAGGCGGTGCACCTGCTGGGCGCCGAGGACTTTTACATGGTCCTCACGGCCCACGGCATCAACGTACTCATCTTCTGGATGATCTTTTTTGAAATTGCTGTCCTCTACTTCTGCTCTGCTGTGCTGCTGGGTTGTCGCTTGGCGACGCCGGCGTGGGCATGGACCGGCTTTGCACTGATGGTAATCGGCGCGGTGATGAACAATGTGGTTGTCTTGCAGGGCAACTCCAGCGTCATGATGACGTCGTATGCGCCTATGGAAGCCCCCCCGTTGTTCTACCTGAGCCTGATTCTTTTTGCGGTAGGTGCACTTATCGGCTGTTTCGTGTTTTTCGGCACCCTGGTGGTCGCGAAAAACGACAAAACCTATGAGGGCTCCGTGCCCCTGGTGACTTTCGGTGCGATCACCGCGGCGATTATCGCTGTATTTACCATCGTCAGCGGCGCAATCATCCTGGTGCCCACCTTCCTGTGGAGTGTGGGCATTGTCGGGGAGATCGATGCCCTGGCCTACCGGCTGATATGGTGGGCCTTTGGCCACTCCTCCCAGCAGATCAATGTGGCGGCCCATGTGTCCGTCTGGTACGCGATCGCCGCCATCCTGTTCGGCGCACGGCCGCTGTCGGAAAAAGTGAGTCGCACCGCGTTCCTGATGTATATCCTGTTCCTGCAGATCGCCAGCGCCCACCACCTTCTGGTGGACCCGGGGGTCACTTCCAACTTCAAGATGTTCAATACCAGCTACGCGATGTACCTGGCGGTGATGGCGTCCATGGTCCACGGCCTTACCGTGCCGGGTTCCATCGAGGCGGCCCAGCGCGCCAGGGGACACAGGGCAGGCCTTTTCACCTGGCTGCGGAAGGCGCCCTGGGGAAACCCGACCTTCTCCGGCATGTTCATTTCGCTGGTGGGGTTTGGTTTTCTCGGTGGTATTACCGGGGTCGTGATGGGGGCCGAGCAGATCAACATCCTGGTGCACAACACACTGTATGTGCCCGGCCACTTCCACGCCACCGTGGTGGTGGGGTCAACCCTGGCCTTTATGGCACTGACCTACTGGCTGGTACCGGTGTTGTTCCGGCGCGAGATTATCTTCAAGGGCCTCGCCCGCTGGCAGCCCTACCTGTTCGGCCTGGGTATGTCCGGCGTGTCCCTGTTCCTGATGGGCGCCGGCACCCTGGGTGTGCCACGCCGTCACTGGGATATCGGCTTTGCCAGCACTGGCGGGATCACCCACGAGTTCCCGGCGGCTGCCTATACCATGCTCGCCCTGAATGGTATGTCGGTAATTGTTGCGGTCATAGGCGGCGCGGCTTTCTGCGTAATCATCGTCGGCACACTGCTCTTTGGGAAAAAGCTCGGCGACCAGAAGATGGACCAGCCCTGGATCGCCAGGCCCGTAACCGATGAGGAATACAACGCCAATGGCGGCAGTGCCTTCGCCATACCCGGCACCCTGGTACTGGCGATGGTATTCTTTGTCAGCTTCGCCCTGTATTACTTCATCAACTGGAAATACCTCGGCGAAACCTGGGGTATCGGTTAGGTCCTGATTCTTCACAGCAGGTCACCATGCAGAAGTTTTCCTGGCCGGCCTTTGCCGGCCTTTGTTTTCTAGTGGGAGCCGCCATTGCGCACGCCGCTCCCGATCCTGTCGAATTCAGCCGGGAACAGGCACTGGCCAAAAGCCAGGGGGCCATTGGCAAAACCCTGGCGGGAGTAACACTGACCGCGCCCGGTGGGCGGCAGGTGGCGGTGGAGGACTTCCGTGGGAAGCCGTTGGTGATCAGCCTGATTTTTACCAGCTGTCACCATATATGCCCCAGTACTACGGTGTACCTGCAGCAGGTGGTCCAGAAGGCGCGCTCAGCACTGGATGCAGATGCTTTCCAGGTAATCACGGTCGGTTTTGACACTGCCAATGACACTCCGGAGCGCATGGCCGAATTTGGCCGGGTCAATGGTGTGACCGACCCCCGCTGGCAGTTCCTGGCAGGCGACGCGGCGACGATCGACTCTCTGGTGAAGCAGTTGGGGTTTATCTACAGCCCCACATCCGGGGGCTTCGATCACCTGATCCAGTCTTCCATCATCGACGCAGACGGCAAGGTCTATCGCCAGGTTTACGGGATAACGTTTCCAACGCCGCAACTGATAGACCCACTGAAAGAACTGGTGTTTGGCGAGCCCCGCGAGCAGTCTTCCCTGTCCTACCTGGGCAACCGCATCCGCCTGTTCTGTACCGTGTATGACCCCGCGACAGACAGCTACAGTATCGATATTTCCGTGTTTATCGGTACCTTCGTAGGCATCATTAGCTCGCTTGTACTCGGCTGGGTGCTGGTGAAGGAATGGCGCAAGAGCATTCGGGCCGGACGGTGAAAACACTGCTGAAAAAAGGCTTCAACCAGCTGGAGAGCCTGTTCTCCCGTGCGTTCACCCCCGCGTGGAATCCAATGTACCAGCTGGGCGCGCTGTCCTTTTTCTATTTCTGGATCGTGGCGGTTACCGGGGTCTACCTCTTTATCTTTTTTGAAACCAGTATCTCCGGCGCCTACGCCTCGATCGAGCACATAACCGTGGTGCAGTGGTACCTGGGCGGGGTCATGCGCAGCTTTCACCGCTACGCCTCCGCCGCAATGGGGATCACCGTTACCCTGCACCTGTTGCGCGAGTTCGCGCTGGACCGTTACAGCGGCCCGCGCTGGTTCAGCTGGGTGTCGGGCATCCCCCTGTTGTGGCTGCTGTTCGCCTCCGCCATCGGCGGCTACTGGCTGGTTTGGGACCAGCAGGCCCAGTACATCGCGATCACCACGTCGGAGTGGTTCGACTGGCTGCCCATCATGGTCGACCCTATGGCCAGTAATTTCCTCAACGAGTCGACCCTCAGCGACCGGTTTTTCTCCCTGCTGGTTTTCCTGCATATAGGTATCCCGTTGGCCCTGCTGCTGGGTATGTTCATTCACATCAAGCGAGTGACGGCTGCCCGCAGCAACCCGGCCAGGGGACTTGCCGCGGGAACGCTGCTGGCGCTACTGGCGACCTCCCTGTGGCAACCCGCACTCAGCCAGGCCCCGGCCAACCTGGACATGGCAGTTACCCGGGTTGGCCTGGACTGGGTTTTCCTCAATCCCTACCTGTTGATTGAGAACTGGGGCCCCGGCCAGGCCTGGGCAGTGTTGGCGGGACTCTCGACGGTCCTTTGCCTGCTGCCATGGTTGCCCTCGAAACGCCCGCAACAGACCCCCGTCGCAGTGGTCGACCCGGACAACTGCAACGGCTGTGGCTGGTGCCTGGCAGACTGCCCCTATGACGCTGTGACCATGAAGGAGCACGACTACAAGAAGGGTCACAAGCAGTCGGTGGTGGACCCCGACCTCTGCGTCAGCTGCGGTATTTGCGCCGGCGCCTGCCCGTCCTCCTCACCATTTCGCCATGTGGAGGAACTGACCACCGGTATCAGCATTCCCGGCATGCATATCAAGGAATTATTGTCCCTGACCGAAACCAGGTTGCGCGCGCTGGCTACCGACGCCCCGCGCATCATGCTGTACGGTTGCGACCACGGCAGCCTGGTAGAGGGGATGGAGTCCAGTACCGTGGCGGCCATCAGCATGCCCTGCTCCGCGCTGGTGCCACCGGCTTTTGTCGATTACGTGTTGCGACAGGACCTGGCGGAGGGCGTGCTGATCAGCGGCTGCTGCGAGGGAGATTGTTTCTATCGCCTGGGCAACACCTGGGTGGACCAGCGTTTCAGCATGGAGCGTATGCCGGTGCTGCGTACCCGCGTGCCCCGGGAGCGGGTTCGCCTGCGCTGGCTGGGTGCGCAGGGAACCGGCGCATTACAGCATGAGGTTGCCGCGTTCCAGCAGGAGCTGCGCGATAATTTACCCGGTCAACGGGAAACCGGGCTGCTGGAGACAGGCAATGGCTGATGTCGCCCGCTACCTAGGCCAGATCCTGCTCTATGCCCTGTTCTTCCTGCCAATAGTCTATTTCACGCACCTGCCCGAGCATCGGCACCTGGCCGAGGGCATGGCCGAGTTGAAGATTGCGGTGCGTCACGCCGGCAAGATCATCGGTGCCTGTACCCCTGTCGATGTCGGGGCCTATACCCCGCTGCCGGGCAACAAGCAGCGGCCGGAAATCTGCCCGCGGGAGCGTTCCCCGTTACGGTTGGAGTTGCTGATGGATGGTGAAACACTGTACCGTGCCACGGTGCCCGCATCGGGCCTGCACGATGATGGTGTTTCCAGCGTTTACCGGCGCTTTGCCGTGCCTGCCGGATCACACCGCCTGCAATTGCGGATGAACGACGATGCGGCGGTGCAGGGATATCCCTGGGTGCTGGAGCAGGATGTCGATTTGAGGCCCGCACAGGTTGTGGTGGCAAGTTTCAAGGAAGGTTTCAGATTACAGTGACGCACGAGCAGGATTACAGCCTCGAGGTGCCGCGGGATTCCCGTCGCCTGCTGGCACTGGGGTGGCTTTGGCTGTGCGTGTTGGCTCTGCTGGGTGCCGGAGTGTTCTCCCTGCTGCTGGTGGTGTCGCGCACACCCTACCTGTCCGAGCATATACCCTGGATCGATTTTTTCCATTCTGCACTGGTGGTGCATGTGGACCTGTCGGTGCTGGTCTGGAGCCTGTCCTTCGGCGGCATCCTGTGGAGCCTTAACCAGCGCCCCGGCCGGGCCTGGCTGGCCTGGACTGCACTGTTGCTGGCCTGCCTCGGCGCCCTGGTTATCATCCTGTCGCCCTTTGTGCGCGACGCCCAGCCCCTGATGAGCAATTACATTCCCGTATTGCAGCACTCCGTGTTTTTCTCCGGTTTGCTGCTGTTTGCCCTGGGCTTCAGCCTGCTGGTGCTGAACAGCATGTTCTTCATGGCACCGGTGGGGCCCTGGGTGAGCGCCCGGGGCGCCCTGCGGTTTGGTCTCAACGCTGCGGCGGTTTCGGCGGCAGTCGCGATAATCTGCTTCGTCTGGTCCTACCTGCAGATGCCCGACTACCTGATGGGCCAGTCATTCTTTGAACTGCTGTTCTGGGGTGGAGGCCATGTGCTGCAATTCACTTACACGCTGCTCATGCTGGTATGCTGGCTGATGCTGTCCCGGCAGTCCGGCCTGCAGCTGGTGGCCACACCCCGCGTGGTGCTGGTGATACTGTTCGTCGGCCTGGCCTGCGTGTTCGTGTCGCCCCTGATCTACCTGGCCTACCCGCTCACCACGCCGGAACATGTACTTCTTTTCACCTGGCTGATGCGCTGGGGTGGCAGCCTGGCAACGCTGCCTCTGGCGCTGGCTGTACTCGTGGGGCTCTTGCGCTACGGCGGGGCGACCCAGGAGGAGTGGCAGGCCCGGTCCGCCCTGCAGTGTTCCCTTTTCCTGTTCGGCATCGGGGGTTGCATCGGCTTCCTGATCTCGGGTAGCAACGTCACCATCCCCGCCCACTACCACGGATCGATCGTCGGGGTAACCCTGGCCATGATGGGTGTGTGCTACCTGCTGCTGCCGCGCCTGGGTCACCCCCTGCGCAACCCGAAACTGGCGATCTGGCAGCCGATTATCTACAGCGGCGGCCAGCTGATGCATGTGGCGGGCCTGGTATGGTCCGGCGGCTACGGTGTGCAGCGCAAGGTGGCGGGTGCAGAGCAGGGACTGGATTCCCTGGAGCGGGTGCTGGGCATGGGTCTAATGGGGTTGGGTGGGCTGGTATCCTCCATCGGGGGCCTGCTGTTCCTGGTGATCGTTTTGCGGGCCCTCACCCGGCGCAAGCAGGATGCGCATCAGGCTGAAGGTTGAAAGCGACAGGGTGAGTATCAACCCGAAAAAAATCACATTGCGCGCTGGCAGGGGTTCACCGTGCATTTTTTCCAACAGGGCTAGCAGGCGGTCGCACAACAGGTAAAGCACGATTCCTACACCGGTGAACAGGATAATTTCCACGCACACTCTCCAGTTTCGGACGATGGTGCAACAAGCGGGATGACAGAACAATGATTTACAGCAACAAACCTCGGACCTGCCGGCTTCTCCCCGCGCTAATTACAGCACTCCTGTTACTGGGAGGGTGCGGCGAGCAGCGCTTCCTGGCGCCCGATGCGCCACAATTTTCCCTGCCGGACCTGACCGGTGGGGAAACCATCACCCTGGATGACTACCGCGGCGATGTGGTGTATGTGAGTTTCTGGGCTTCGTGGTGTGTACCCTGCCGGGAAGAAATGCCACTGCTGGCATCACTGTGGCAAAGTCATCGGGATGAGGGATTCCAGGTGATAGCAATCAATGTCGACGAGGATCCGGCGGCGGCGAGGCAGTTCGCCCGGGATCACGGCCTCGAATTTCCGCTGGCCCGTGATGCCGATCGTTCCGTCAGCAAACTCTACCGGGTGGCGGGTTACCCCAGCCATTACCTGGTGGACCGGCGCGGCAAGGTCCGGTTTTCCGCCCTGGGGTTTACCGAGGCCGACGCACTGGCGGTCACCCAGGAGGTAGAGACCTTGCTGGCGGAGCCAGTCGATACAGCAAACTGATGCTGCCCAGCAACAGGCCCGCCGCCAGGCAGTTGTGCAGAGTCAGCAGCGCAAGTGGCATATGAAACCATACGGTACTGATACCGACTGCCAGCTGGCCGATTGAAAAAAGCGACAGGGCGACTACGGTGCCTGTCAGCGAGGGCACGGATTTCAGCCTGCGCACCAGCCACGCCAGATAGCCCGCGGTAAGCAGGGCGAACAGCCGGTGTGACATGCTCAATACGGCCAGGGAGTCAGAGCGAACCACCTGCCCCCGCTCATCCAGTGCGATACTGCGCAGCGGATTAAACGCGTCTGCCACATATTCAGCCCTCAGCGTGCCGGCTTCGCAGTGCACCAGCCCGGGACAACTTGCCGATGCAAAGTTCGCACTGCTCCAGCCACCGAGCACTATCTGCAACGCCACAAGACCAAGCGCCAGCGCTGCCAGCGGACGGAGGCTTGCGGACCCGTGGAGCACATCACCGCCCTGTATTTCCCCCTGTAACAACCACCAGAGCAATCCCAGCAACGCCATGCCGCCCAGCAGGTTACCCATGGTGATAAGGGGGTTGCTGCGGGTGGGGGTGTAGTAACCCAGCAGAGAAAGGAATACTGTGATCGCGAGGATGGCTGCCGGGATGATTACGCTGGTGACGTTTTCCCCACCCTTGCGCAGGGCAACGATAAAAATAATGAGAATAAACACGCCCAGGGTGCTGGCGATGTACCGGTGGGCCACCCTCACACGATAATAGGCCATATCCTGGCCACTCTCTGTCAGGACAGTGATCCCCTTTTTCTCGGCACCTGGATCCAGCTGCGCATAACATTGGGGCCAGCCCTCACAGCCAATGCCCACTTCCGCCAGGCGAATATAGGCACTCAGGATGACAGTCAGCAGAGTCAGCAGCAGCGCAATTGAGATAATCGAACGGTAAATCGTCAATCACTCCGTGGTATGGCAAGGCTCTGGATGGCCAGTGTAGATCAGGGTCGGTGTGGAGGCTACCGATAATGACATCCCGTCATCTACCGGGCCTCCCGCCTGAAGGCTGGACGTGGGGGACAGCCCCATATAGACCGGATCCACTTCGTGCATGAAGCAGGGAGGGGAGCTGACTGGTCCTGGTTTAAAATCAACTTTACTATCGTCGGCCACCCTGGCAACACTCCCTAATGGGGGATATATCGCAATAACTGGATTATGACCCC
>Ga0224505_10002029_pt1 | contig 12176 bp, 10 predicted proteins | sample SF_Jan12_sed_USG_FD_169102 | JGI IMG/M metagenome (GOLD analysis project Ga0224505, IMG submission 169102) | Sediment microbial communities from San Francisco Bay, California, United States - SF_Jan12_sed_USGS_4_1 | ecosystem: Environmental > Aquatic > Marine > Sediment | place: USA: California...
ACTGCGCGCATGGAACGAGCACCGCCCGACGCCTAACAATAGGATTGGTCTCGTGTGCGCGCTCCGCGAGCACAGTGGACCAACGAACCTGTCTGCTACACCCATTCCGGCGCCTCATCTTTCCCAACCTTCCGCCCTGCAAACAGGCTGTACAGCGCAGGCAGGACCACCAGGGTCAACGCCGTCGACGTAAAGAGCCCCCCGATCACGACACTGGCAAGCGGCCGCTGCACCTCTGCTCCAATCCCTTGCGCCAATGCCAACGGCAACAGACCGAGCAACGTCGTCATCATCGTCATCACGACCGGACGAAGACGCAGGCTGCAGCCTGCGAGGATGGCTTCTTCGATCGATTGTCCTTCGTGACGCAGTTGGTTGATATACGAGACCAGCACGATCCCGTTCCCCACGGCCAGTCCGAAGAGTTCGATGAACCCGATAGAAGCCGGCACGCTCAGATACTGCCCGCTCAGCCACAGCGACACGATTCCGCCGATCAAGGCGAAGGGAAGATTCAGAATGATTAAGGTGGCGTATCGCAAAGAATGGAACGCCCAGTAGAGGAGAAAAAAGACGAGCCCAAGGGTGATGGGCACGACGATCATCAACCGCGCGTTGGCTCGTTCCATATTTTCAAACGCCCCGCCCCAAACGATGCTGTATCCTTCCGGCAAGTTGAGCTGCGTCGTGAGCTTGGCACGCCCTTCATCTACAACACCGCCGATATCCCGGCCGACGACGTTGAAACCGATATAGATACGACGCTTGACCTGCTCGCGACTGATGCGAGCCGGGCCTTCGCGCATCTCAACCTTTGCCAGGTCACTCATGGGAATGAGCGCACCCGATGCGGATTTCACCCGGATTTCTCCGATCGCTGCCACGCTATTCCGGTACGGTTCCGGAAATCTCAGGGTGAGCTCAAACCGACGCTCGCCTTCATAGACCTGCGTCGCCGCTCTTCCACCGATCGCGGTTGTGATGAGCTCCTGCACGTCAGCCACATTGATGCCGAAACGGGCGATCTTTTGCCGATCAATGTCGATAACCAAATACGGCTGCCCGGCGACTTGTTCGACCTTGATATCCTTGACCCCCTTGATCGACTGCAGCAGAGCGGCAATCTCCTGCGCCTTGTCCCGGAGCACATCGAGATCGTCTCCAAACAACTTGATCGCGCATTGGGTTCTGATGCCGGAGATCAACTCATCCACTCGTTCCTGAATCGGCTGGCTCATGAGGACGGAGATGCCGGGGATCTCGGCCAGCTTTTTCCGAATCGCGTCCGTCAATCCCGATTGAGTGGTTGCCGTTGTCCATGTGCTTCGATCGTGCAGAGACACGATCGGATCGCTCTCGTACAGGTCTTCTGGATGGTAGGGAATTTCGGCTCGCCCGATTCGACTCACCGCCGTCTTCACTTCAGGAAACTCCAACATGGCCTTCTGAGTCTGCTTCTCCAGTTCGATGGATTCAGTGAGCGAGACACTCGGCAGCTTCACAACTTGGGGGGTCAGGGCCCCTTCTTCAAGAAGGGGAATAAACTCCCGTCCCACGAGTGGAATGAGGCCTAGGCTGCACAACACCACCACCGTCGACCCAGCCAGGACGAAACGTCGGTGCCGGAGTGTCCATTGCAACACCGGCACGTAGCGTTGTTTCATCCAGACCGTCAGCGCCGTCTCCTGTGTATGATCGCGGCGCAGGAGCAGAGACGCCAGCACCGGTGACAGCGTCAGCGTCACCAAGATGGAGGCCACGAGTGCGATCACCAGCGTGTAGGCCAGCGGCGCAAACATCTTGCCTTCCATACCCTGTAACGTCATGAGCGGGAGGAAGACGACGCTGATGATCAGAATGCCAAAGAGGATCGGCCGCCCCACTTCCTTGGTCGCATGGAGAATCACGCTGAGCCGGCTTTCCTCCGAGGCACCGGTGTGCTGCGCGAGATGTCGATAGGCGTTTTCCACGACGACCAGTGACCCATCGGCAATTTCGCCGATAGCGATCGCCAATCCCCCGAGCGTCATCAAGTTGGCCGAGAGCCCGAACCGTTCCATAGCGATAAAGGTGACGAGGGGCGTGACGATCAACGTGACCGTCACAATGATGGCGCTGCGGACATGGCCCAGGAAGAAAAAAAAGACGAACATGACCAAGACAATCCCCTCGATTAACGCATCGCGCACCGTATTGATGGCGGCATTCACCAGTTCGATGCGGTCATAGAACGGGATCAGTTTTGTCCCTGGGGGGAGAAGAGTGCCCTGCTGCAGATCCGCGACCTTTGTCTTGATCGCCTCCACCACCTCACGGGCATTGCCGCCACGAAGCATGAGCACCGTTCCAATCACCACCTCCCGTTCCCCATTGAGCACCACTGCGCCATGGCGAACGGCGTGGCCGATGCGGACCTCTGCCACATCCCGCACGAACACGGGCGTGCCACCGACCTCCTTCACGATGATGGATTCAATGTCATCCACGGTCCTGATCAACCCAAGTCCCCGCACGATCGACCGTTCAGCATGACGCTCGAGCACGTTGCCACCAACATTCGCGTTATTCTTGACCGCTGCCTCGTAGATCTGATGAAGCGTGAGGTCGAATTTGCGCAGCTTGGCTGGATCAACCACGACCTGATACTGTTTGACGAACCCACCCATTCCATTCACATCGATCACACCAGGGACACTCTTCAGCTGGGGGCGCAGCACCCAGTCCTGCAACGTGCGCTGATCAGTCAACTCTGTCTGGATGGCCATGGCATCGGTCGTCGCCTGAGGCCCTGTGCTGAGCCGCCCGTCCTGAGCTTGTCGAGGGGTGGAAGGGCCTTCAACATAATAGTGAAAGACCTCACCCAGCCCGGTAGTGACAGGAGCCATCACCGGCTCGAGCCCATCCGGAAGCCGCTCCTTTGCCGCCATGATCCGCTCAAGGACCAATTGCCGTGCAAAGTAGATGTCCACGTCATCGTTGAACACGACGGTGATTTGAGAGAGGGCAAACTTGGACAGAGAGCGAATCTCCACTAATCCAGGTAACCCGGTCAGCTGAAGTTCAAGTGGATAGGTGATAAAGCGCTCAACCTCAACCGGCGAGAGACCCGCCGCTTCGGTCAGCACCTGCACCTGGATATTGGTCACGTCGGGATAGGCATCGATGGGAATTGACTCGAAGGCAATGACGCCGACGACGGACAACAGCCCAGCCAGACCAACGACCAGTATTCGCTGCCGCAATGAGAATTCGAGAAGCGAGACGATCATGGCGTGGGCTCAATCTTGTGCCGTTCGATTTCAGACTTGAGCGCGAAGGAACCTTTGGTCACGACCTGCTCGCCTGCTTGCACGCCCTCGAACACCCTCACGCCATCTCCCTCTTCGTTCCCCAATTTCACCGTCCTTGTTTCGAAAACACCGGCCTCTCGTTGAACAAAGACCATCTTGCCCGCGGGTCCATCGTGAACTGCCGCAAGCGGGATGCTCAGCGCGTCAGGACTTGACGTGATATACACACTGATGATGGCGAACATTTCCGGCTTCAACAGTCGATCCGGATTCGGCACGGTGACCCGCAAGCTCATGGTACGGGTGGCCGGATCGAGCATGTCTCCGACATAGGTGATGGTTCCGCTGAAGATCGCATGAGGATAGGCGGCCAGCACTACGTTGACCGTTTGGTCCTTGCGGATGAATCGGATATCCTTTTCGGGCACGTTACCGATCACCCATACGTCGGTAAGGTTGGCCACAGTGAACAGTGTTTGATCCGTTTCAACCACTTCTCCCTTCGTGATGTTTCGTGTGATGACCCGCCCGTCGAACGGCGCACGCAACGGCATGTCGGCTTTGATCGTATGCTCACGATCCAGCCTGTCGATTTCTTCTCGAGGCACACCGAGCAGCTCCAGCCGGTTCCTCGTCTCACGGGATTCGGCCCTGGCCGCCTTCATCGCCGCCTCACGACGTTGCAGTTCTGCCAGGCTGACGGCCTTGTTCTCATACAACTCCCTGGCTCGCCCATGGGATCGTTCGGCTTCCTCAAGCCTGGCCTCAGCTTTAAGATGTTCACCCTCCGCCACCCCAAGGTCCACGCTGTGGAGCAGCGCCAAGAGCGTGCCTTTCTTCACGTCCTGCCCGACATCGACATGCACCTTGACCACCCGGCCACGAATCAGGGCCGTGACCTCGGCTAATTCGTTTTGGTTGGCTTGGACGGTGGCGGGAAATTCACGATGCGAAAGGATCTCCCCTTGCGCCACCGGCGACAACTCCAACTGCATGCGAGATAGCTCTTCAGCGGTCAGACGCAACAGTCGAGATGGTGCGGGAGCGGGAGGGTTCGCAACAGGGGTGGTATCGGCCGATCTGTTCTCACAAGCCGACCCCACCGCAACGATGAGGCAGATCACCAGGCTGCGAGAACAGGCTTGCAGAAGTTGTCCTACGTTATATAGCGCCACGTGTGCCTCTCCCAGTAGTCTCTTCGCACGGGGCATGCCTTCCAATCATGTGGTTTTCCTGATGCATGAGCGGATTTTCGTAGCCTATTGCCACGGTGGGAGAAAGGCGCTGTCGCAAAATGCGACAGTCCCTCTTGAGACTGCCGAGACTGTCTGGCGCTATTGATGGGCGAGTATGAGATACTGCGTTCGAAAGGGATCAACTCTGTATGGAAGTCCAAGCCCAATTTCCAGACGAACAATCGACCGCCGGCGAATTTAAGCGCCAGGCGGATTCGTTCCGCAACTGGGTGACAGCTGATGGCAGTTCCGGCTATCCAGCCGCTGGGGACCGGTATCATCTGTATGTGTCATGGGCCTGCCCCTGGGCCCATCGAACGATTATCGTTCGCAAGCTGAAACAGCTCGAGTCCGTAATCGGAATGACCGTGGTGGATCCGATTCGTGATGAGCGAGGATGGGCGTTTCATGAAGGTCCTGGGCACTCCCTGGATCCCATCAATGGATTTCAGTTTCTGAGCGAGGCCTACAAAACAACCAACCCGTACTACATTGGGCGCTTTACGGTCCCGATCCTCTGGGACCGTGTCACCAGGCGCATTGTTACGAACTCCGACGACGATCTCATGAGAATCTTCAACGGTGAATTCAACCGATTCACCGAAAGCCCGATCGATTTGTATCCGGATGGCCTGAGGCAAGAGATCGAGGAGCTCAACACGTTTATTTACGAGAATGTGAACGACGGAGTCTATCGAGCGGGATTTGCCACGTCACAACAGGCCTACGAGCGAGCGACACGACGACTGTTCACCGCATTGGATCAGCTGGACGCACGCCTCGCCACGCGCCGCTATCTCTTCGGGCCGGAATTTGTGGAGACCGACTGGCGCCTGTTCGTCACGCTCGTTCGATTCGACGCGGTCTACCACGGACATTTCAAATGCAACGTCAGACGAATCATCGACTACCCGAACCTTTTCGGATACCTCAAAGACCTGTACCAAACGGACGGCATTGCAGACACTGTGAATTTCGATCATATCAAGCGGCACTACTACATCACGCACGACGACATCAATCCGACGCGTATCGTCCCAATCGGCCCCGATCAAGACCTCACCTCTAGCCATGGGCGGGAACGTTTATCCGGCTAGTGCCTGCTCTGCCAAGATCCGCATCCTCGCTTCAGTGATCGACTGCCATCACAGACCACTGTGTGTAAGAAGCTAGACAGTTCTGAGGATATTCTCCCCATTCCCACTTGCGATCTCAGCTCCCTGGGCCCATCTCCTGTAGATTTACGTGACTTTCAGACGCGCACAAGAGTTGCGTATTGCCACATGAACGGATGAGCCCTTGTGTGTAGGCATGAATTTTCAGTCAGTAAATGACTCTGAAATCGGCGACCGAACAAGACATCAGAAGATATCGTAGCTACCGGGGGGAACCTGCCATTTCATTCACTAAAAAGGAGGAGTTATGGAAAGCAGTCTCTTAATTTTCGCCGTGGTCATGCTCGCTCTTTTGATCGGAGGCATTGTCGTCTACAAGAAGAGTGCATAGCGGATCACGTCCTTGATTCATTCAGGGAAGTGTCCAACGCCTTGTGCAGTAAGTGTGAGGCGCTTTCTGCTGGAGAAGCGGTAGGGTATGGGGACTATCCTAGATCGGTCGAAGTCCCAAGAGTGCTGATGTGCTCGTTCCTGACCGGGACGAGCACATACCTCCATGGTGTGGGTGTGCGTGAGCAACCTGTCAGGCTTTACCTCACGACAAGCACTGAGCACGCGGTTTGTTGGACCAGTTTCAACGAGACGCTGCCCTGTAGGAACCGTGCGATAGCACCCCGCCCTTTTGCGCCTGTGACAATCAGGTCCGGTTGTTCGAGATTCACGACCTTCATGATCTCTTCGGCCGCCGGTCCGACCCGAGGGAACTGCCTGACTCGGTAGCCGATCTTCTCGAGTTTGGCTGCCTCCTGAGCCAGCAACTGCTCCCCCGCCTCCTTCACTGCCGTATACCGCAAGAACGGCATGACATGGACCAAGAGAATCACGAGTGGTTTGCCGTCAGCCGAGGCCTTGAACCGCTTGAGCAGAAACTGAAGCGCCTTCCCGGATGCAGCCGACCCATCTGTTGCGAATAGGATCCGCTGAGGAGAATGCGGTGGCTCCTTGACGATGAGAACCGGAGTCGTGGCATGGAGCGTCACGGCGGTCGACACACTTCCCAACATGAATCGGTCAATGGCGTCCAACCCTCGACTCCCCACCACAATCAACGCCGTACTTCCCGCATGCTTCAGCAGCGCCTGTGCAATCGGCCCCTGTTCCACGCGGACGGTACCGGTCAATCCCAACGCACTCAACCGTTTTTTCGTACTCAGTTCCACCTGCTTGGCTCGGCTTTCCAACAGATGAATCGCCTCCCCAATATCTGGTTCATACCCACTGATGGATGGATAGGTGAGAGCCGGTACGCGAGCGGAATTGAGATCGATGGAATGGATCGCCGCCACCCTAGGGGCAGCACGGAAGGGCATCTTGCCCACCCAGTCCAGCGCCCATTCGGAGTATTTCGACCCATCCATCCCGATCACGACCTTCATCGTCATGTCACTCCTCCAGGCAATAGGACCTTCCGCCTTGTCACACGGACATCACCGGCTGTGGTTGACATTGAAGACTCGCTCAATAGACGATGGGTGGCCGTTTCTCGTTGATAATCAGCATCAGTCGCCGGCGTCTAAGTGGTCGTTCAGGGTCTCGTGTGTAGTGCGCGAGATCCTCTGACAGTTCCGTGAGCCTGAGTGGAACAGAGATCCGCTGCTTGATATGAGGCACGTTGGTTTCGAGCGAGAGATCGACCAACTCTTCAGTCGTGCCTGTCACCTCGGCGTTCAGGTCCTGCTCGTCAAGAAAGTGCACGGTCACCCGTTCTTCCGGATTGATCCACGGGATAATGGTCTTTCGCTTTTCATGGTTGGTCATCGCCATCTCTTCGTCACTCGCCCCAAGGTCTCGTCATGGCGACGGGGCTGGAGTTTTCTCTCGTGATTGAGCCAACCAGCGGATGTAGAGCAGGACATGCTGCTTCTCTTCCTTCGACAATGCCCATTTCCAAGACCCCATCGCGGTGCCTCGTTCACCCTCGTGAATCGTCTTGGTCAGTTCGGCATCGGACTTCCGCTGAACCGCCTGACTGGTGAGATCAGCTGGAGGAGGGGTGACATCAAATGCGTGACCTCTTCCCTGGTCCCCATGGCAGAACCGACAATACTCTCCGTAGAGACGTTTCCCCTCCTGTAAATCGTAATGCTCTCGGAGCGCTTTCTCACTGCTCCTCTGCTCCGCACCAGCGCTCTTAGGAGGGAGACATGGCAGGACAAGGAATAGAAATAATAGGACACCCCACGATGACATCACTTGTCCCCCTCGCATCATACGAGAGGCTAAATGGCAACCATCGTGCCATTGGGATGGGCCGCCGCAAGATGGCAGGCCGGTTATAACGTATTGCAAACACTGGGCTTCATCTGAGTGCAGGCCTGGGCTCGCTTCGAGACTGGGGAATTTTACTCGGAAGCCATTTGCTCACTGTCGCGGAATGCTACAGCGGAGGGAACGACAAACCAGGAGATCTGATTGTTGGGAAATGTGGCAACAATGACGGAAGACCGTGGGGAGTTGGTCGAGTCACAAGGAACGCATCAGCAGATACGCGGGAGTTGCTCCCCCGAGAGAAGATCGAGAATCCGTTGAGTGCCCAGGACTGTCCGTAACACAACCGGTGGAGCCTGACGATCCGTGACGGTGCCGATGTAAGCCGCCTGGCTCGCTGCTTCATGGCGCCGCATAACAGCCAGGGCCGCTTTGGTCTGGGAGGCCCGAACCATTGCGACGAAGCAGCCCTCATTCGCTACATAGAGTGGATCGAGTCCCAAGAGCTCGCAGGCTCCGCGCACCGGCTCGTTTACCGGAATGGCCGCTTCATCCACCGTCAGGCCGACCTTCGCTGCCGCTGCTAGTTCATTCAACACGCTGGCCAGGCCTCCACGAGTAAGGTCGCGCAGACAATGGAGCTCGATGCCGCACTCGATCAAGTCTGCGACGATACGATGCAACGGTGCCGTATCGCTTTTGATATCGCCTTCGAACGTCAGTCCTTCCCGCACGCTGAGCACCGCCACCCCATGAGAACCGAGGTCACCGCTCACCAAAATCGCATCACCCGGTTGGATCAACGTCGGCATGACACGAACACCGTTCGGCACCAGTCCAACGCCAGATGTATTGATGAAGATTCCATCACCTTTGCCGCGATCCACGACTTTCGTATCGCCGGTGACGATCGGCACCGCAGCGGCCCTGGCTGCTTCGGCCATCGAGTTCACCACTCGCTGCAGCACGTCCAGACTCAGTCCTTCTTCTAGAATGAATCCCACACTGAGATACAGAGGCTTCGCACCACACATGGCCAGATCGTTGATCGTGCCGTTCACCGCCAGACTTCCGATATCGCCACCTGGGAAAAACAGCGGGCGCACCACGTAGGAATCCGTCGTAAAGGCAAGCGTGCCTTTTTCAACCGGCCAGGTGGCGCCGTCATGCAGGGAATCCAGCAAGGGATTCCGAAAGGCCCGCACGAACACATCCTGAATCAACTCCTGCATGAGCCGCCCGCCGCCGCCATGGGCTAGCTGGACTGTCTTTTTCGATGCTACTGGCAATGGACAGGTTGGCTCAAATGTCTTGTTGTTCATGGTTTGTTTCTTGTTTCGAGTTTCGAGTTTCTGGTTACGGGTTTCGAGTTTGGCCGGCCATCACGCAACTCGAAACCAGAAACCCGCAACTCTCACCTTGGATAGCGAGCTACGCTTCACGCTTCACGAATGACGCTCCCCCGATACCGATAGTACGCGGCACAGGCTCCTTCACCCGACACCATCGGCGCGCCTAGCGGCTTCTCTGGCGTGCAGCGAGTCCCGAAGGCCGGACAGTCCATCGGTTTGACCAAACCTTGGAGAACCAGCCCACTCTGGCACTCCGGATCTTCAATACCTACCGAGAGCTGTCCAAGTTCACGTTGAAACTTCACCTCGGCGTCGTAGGCGCTATAGCCAGATTTCAGACGCAGACCGCTTGCCTGAATTTCACCAATGCCGCGCCAGGTCCGCGCCGCCGGTTCGAATACCTCGTCGACAAGAGTTCTCGCTGGTCGGTTTCCCTCTCGACTGACCGATCGCACGTACTGATTCTCGACTTCGACTCGTCCCTCTTCCAACTGGCTCACCAGCATGGCCACACCCTCGAGCACATCGAGCGGCTCAAACCCAGTCACGACGATCGGCACGCGATATTTCTGTGCGATGACCTCGTACTCCTCATAGCCCATCACTGTACAGACGTGACCCGCAGCTAGAAAGCCTTGAATCCGATTTTGTGGCGACGACAGGATCGCTTCCATTGCAGGTGGCACCAACACATGGGCAATCAACAGGCTGAAGTTTATGATTCCTGCCTGCTTCGCCTGGGCGACTGCCATGGCCCAAGCCGGTGCAGTCGTTTCAAATCCCACCGCGAAACAGACGACCTCGCGATCTTGGTTTTTGCGAGCCAGCTCCAGCGCATCCAATGGGGAATAGACGATACGAACGTCACCACCCGCCGCCTTCACGCCAAAGAGATCACCATTCGAGCCAGGAACACGCAGCATGTCGCCGAACGAGCAGAAGATCACCCCAGGCATAGACGCGAGGCAAACGGCTTGATCGATCAAAGACACGGAAGTCACACAGACCGGGCAGCCAGGCCCATGAACAAGCTCAAGGTTTTTCGGCAACAGGCTGTCGAGTCCGAACCGCACGATCGCATGGGTCTGCCCTCCGCAGACCTCCATGATTGTCCAGGGTCGCCGCACCGTCTGCTTGATCCGTTCCGCCAGCGCCGTGGCCACCGCGCGATCACGAAATTCATCCACGTACTTCATGACCGTGATTCCTGGGACTTTCGTTGCCCAGCATCATTCCAATAATCATCTGAAGACCGATTCATGTCTTCGTAAAGCCAGCGACCTCTAAAAAGCGGCGAGGCATCAAAACTCTTCCCGGTGAATCCCGCACTCTCCCACCGTAACACTAGACGACGCTGAGCGGCATTATCGTGCAGCGTACAACACCTGAAAGACGCTAGTCTGAGCGCCGGATTAGATACGTGGTGCATCTTACATGTATAGGAATTCCAGTCCGTTCAGCCAATGCTCATTTCCGAATTGGTCAATGATGGCAACGTCGGCTTTGAATGATTCACCTTCTTCCTTGATAGGTGGTTGGACGAAAAAGTCAAAGCGAAGGTCACTGATTCCACCGCTAGGGATGCTGTGCTTATGGCTATACATATTCGAATCATGTGCCCGTACAATTGCATGGCCAACAGCTTTCGGCTTTCGAAGCTTAGCGCCCATGACAACTACATCGTACTTCGAGATGTTTGTCACATTAAGGTCTCCTACGATTTGCATTGCCGGTTGAGTTACCATCATTCCCATGTGCCACCAAAGTGCGTTTTGGTGTGAAACAGGTATGAGAATCAGTGTTTTTGATGGAACGTCAATAAGACCAGCTGGTGGCTTTTGATCAAACAATAATGATGAAGCCCAACGCCAAACTTTTGTGAACCACCCGAATATGGTCCCCAAAATAGTGAGCAGGCCAACAACTATGCCTACAACAATCTGTAGGGACTGAAGGTCAAAGGACATAGTAACCTAACGACCACACTGATGAGCGGCGACGGCGGAACAGACGGAGTTTATGCAGCGGGTGTCCGCTGCAACCGCTGGTTGGGCCAAGTGTGGCAGGTCAGCCGACGAATAACCACCTACGGTGGCTAGCCATCATTCTTTGATTTCTCCAACCAGCGAAGCACCTGCTCCCGACGATAGTGCTGCGGCCGAATCGGGCTACCTTTATATACTTTCACAAAAGCCCGCCTAAACTCTTTGTCACCGTCTAAGTCATCAGCCAGTTTCTTTTGGGCTCGTTTCATGTGACGCATGAGTGGATATGGATTAATGATCGTTCTTTTAATCCCCGGCGGAGACTTTAGGTGTAGCTCTTGTGCCCAGGTCTCGTTACTACACAAGATGGCAAATTGGCGCTCCATATCGAAGGCATGCACAAGCCCACAACGTACAATCTTGTAAAAGAATTCCGGATCATACTCGGGTGGAAAGTAGTTTCTTACAAAGTGAATGTATTGTGCTTTGTTACCTCTTAAGTTTTTTCCTGCGGCGGCATATCTTGCCAATGTGTCGATGGCACAGCAAGTGAGAATGACTGCACCGACCCCTTGCCGTTCTTTCAGGCATGCAGATATGTTTTGATAGACATAAGTAGGAAAATGTTTGCGAAACCTTCCTACGCGGGCATCACCCAATGCCTATTCCTCCAATGATAGCTAACAAAGCTTAGGCCGACCCGGCTCAGAGCAGAATCTGCCAATTTCCGAGCCCAATTTGCGTCAGAGTGCAATGTCAGCAAGGGGATCAGCTCGTCCCCGATGCCCTGCATTTCATTTTCAGGCACCCGCCTACCGGCTATCACTTTCTTCTAGGCTGATGTGAGCCGGACCTTCCGACCTTGCCGAGCTTCACATGCCGCTTGGCATGCCAGAGATCGTGGTTGTACTGCATGGCCAACCAACTCTCC
>Ga0224505_10002037_pt1 | contig 12161 bp, 7 predicted proteins | sample SF_Jan12_sed_USG_FD_169102 | JGI IMG/M metagenome (GOLD analysis project Ga0224505, IMG submission 169102) | Sediment microbial communities from San Francisco Bay, California, United States - SF_Jan12_sed_USGS_4_1 | ecosystem: Environmental > Aquatic > Marine > Sediment | place: USA: California...
GTACGGGATGTAGACGCCGCTCGGGGTCTCGCGGACCTGAGCAGCCGCACCACGTGTCCAGACACCCTCGGCCGACAGGCTCGCCACGCCGACGGCGGCGCCTTCCTTCGGCTCTTGATCGTCGGTGACGATGTAGGGAGACCCAAGCGGGCGACCAACCGGGATCTCGCCTTCCTTGAGCTCGGCGGGGAAGATCCAATACGAGGCATATGGGACGCCCTCGGCGTCGACGGCAACGGAGTTCCCGAGCCCTGCATCGTCGAGGAACTCCGCAACGAAGGGCACGAAGCGCGCCCCTTCCCCGGCCACGATCTCACCGTCGGGGATCGAGCCACATGCGGCCGTCACCAGGGCCAGGGCACACACGATGATCGGCAGGCGCTTGGACACGTCGGCGGGGATACTAGCAAGCCTCGCGTCTCGTGCAGGCCACCCGGATCAGCCGGGCGGAGCGATCGCCTCGGGAGTCTCGAGGGCCAGCTGCGGACGATCCAGCACCTCGGCGAGGAATCGCCCCGTGTGCGAGGCGGTCTCGGCTGCAATGGCTTCTGGGGTACCGACCGCGACGACGGACCCGCCCTGGTCGCCACCCTCCGGGCCGAGGTCGATCAGCCAGTCGGCGGTCTTGATCACGTCGAGGTTGTGCTCGATCACGAGCACGGTGTTGCCGCTGGCGACGAGCCGCTGCAGTACCGCCAGGAGCTTGCGCACGTCCTCGAAGTGCAGCCCCGTGGTTGGCTCGTCGAGCACGTAGAGCGTGTTGCCCGTGGCTCGCTTGTGCAGCTCGGAGCTGAGCTTGATGCGCTGGGCCTCCCCTCCCGAGAGGGTGGGAGCAGGCTGGCCGAGCTTCACGTACCCGAGCCCTACGTCGGACAGGGTCTGCATGTGCCGCTTGATGGGAGGGATGTGCTGGAAGAACTCGAGGGCCTCGTCGACGCTCATCTCGAGCACATCGGAGATCGTCCGTCCCTTGTAGCGAACCTCGAGGGTCTCCCGGTTGTACCGCCGGCCCTTGCACACCTCGCATGTGACGTAGACATCTGGCAGGAAGTGCATCTCGATCTTGATCTGACCGTCGCCCGCGCACTGCTCGCATCGGCCACCTCGTACGTTGAAGCTGAACCTCCCCGGTTGGTAGCCGCGGAGCTTCGCCTCCGGCACCTGGGCGAACAGCCTCCGCACGTGGTCGAACACCCCGGTGTACGTGGCGGGGTTCGACCGGGGGGTTCGACCGATCGGCGACTGATCGATGTCGACGATCTTGTCGACCTGTTCCCAGCCGTGTAGCTTCTTGTGCCGGCCCGGCTGCAGACGGGATCGATACACCTTCTGCATCAGCGCGCGCAGCAGCACGTCCTGGACGAGCGTCGACTTCCCCGAGCCGCTCACCCCCGTGACGCAGACGAACAGCCCGAGCGGCACGTCGACGGTGATGTTCTGCAGGTTGTGCTCGCGAACTCCTTCGAGACGGAGCCGTCGCGCACCGGGCGTCCGCCGCACGTCGGGGGTCGGGATCTGCCGTCGCCCGGTGAGGAACGCTCCGGTCAGCGAGCCGTCGCATTCCAGGAGTCCCTTGAGGTCGCCGGAGTACACGATCTCGCCTCCGTGCTCGCCGGCCAGGGGTCCGATGTCGACGATGTGATCGGCCTCCAGGATCGTGGCCTCGTCGTGCTCGACGACGATGAGGGTGTTGCCGAGGTCGCGCAGCCGCACGAGCGTGTCGATCAAGCGCTTGTTGTCGCGCTGGTGCAGCCCGATCGACGGTTCGTCGAGGATGTAGAGCACGCCGACGAGGCCGGAGCCGATCTGGGTCGCGAGGCGGATGCGTTGGGCCTCGCCACCGGCGAGCGTGCCGGAGGGCCGTGCCAGCGAGAGGTAGTCGAGCCCCACGTCGACCAGGAACCGAAGCCGCTCACGGATCTCCTTGAGCAGCCGCTCCGCGATCATGAGCTCCCGCTCACTCAGGTCCATGCCCTCGATGAAGGCCAGCGTGTCGCGGATCGAGCGATCGGTGAGTTCGGCGATATTGAGCCCGGCGACGGTGACGGCGAGGGTCTCCGGTCGTAGGCGCGCTCCTTTGCATTCCCGGCACGGGATCTCGGCCATGAACTGCTCGAGCTTGTCGCGCTGTGATTCCGAGTCGGTCTCTCGGTGCCTCCGCTCGACGTTGGTGACCACGCCCTCGTAGGTGGTCCAGTAGGAACGCTGCCGCCCGTATCGGTTCTTGTACCGAACATGGATCTTCTCGTCGCTGCCGTACAGCAGCACGTCGCGCTGCTTCTTCGGCAAGCGCCGGAAGGCGGTGTCGAGGTCGATGTCGTGCGCCTCGGCGACCGACTCGATGACACGGTTCCAGTACTCGAGCGTGGCGCTGGCCCAGGGCGCGAGCGCCCCTTCGCGCACCGACCGATCGGTATCGGGCACGACCAGATCGGGGTCGACCTCGAGACGAGTGCCGAGTCCGTCGCAGGTCGAGCAGGCCCCGTACGGCGAGTTGAAGGAGAAGTTGCGAGGGGCCATCTCGTCGAACGAGAGCCCGCAATGCGTGCACGCAAGCGATTGCGAGAAGGTCTGCAGCTCTTCGTTCCCGTCGGCGGTCTGCACGGCGATCGACGCGATGCCCTCGGCGAGCTCGAGCGCGGTCTCGATCGAGTCGGCCACGCGGCGGCGGATGTCGGGCTTGGCAACGAGCCGGTCCACGACCACCTCGATGGTGTGCTTATAGGTCTTCGCGAGCCGGATGGGCTCTGTGAGCTCGCGCACCTCCCCGTCGATGCGAGCCCTCGGGAACCCTTTCCGAGCCAGGTCGTCGAGCAACTTGCCGTACTCGCCCTTGCGCCCTCGTACGACCGGGGCGAGCACCTGGAAGCGAGTGCCCTCGGGCAGTTCCATCACCTGGTCGACGATCTGATCGGGGGTCTGACGCCCGATCGAGCGGCCGCAGTTGTAGCAGTGCGGGTGCCCGACCCGCGCGTACAGCACGCGCAGGTAGTCGTAGACCTCGGTGATCGTCCCCACAGTCGAACGCGGGTTGCGTGAGGTCGACTTCTGGTCGATCGAGATCGCCGGCGACAAGCCCTCGATGAAATCGACATCGGGCTTCTCCATCTGTCCGAGGAACTGCCGCGCGTATGCCGACAACGACTCCACGTACCGCCGCTGGCCTTCGGCGTAGATCGTGTCGAAGGCGAGCGAGGACTTGCCGGAACCCGACAGGCCGGTGAACACGATCAGGCGGTCACGGGGGAGCTCGAGCGTGACGTTCTTGAGGTTGTGCTCACGGGCGCCGTGGATGACGAGGAGGTCGGTGCCCATACGGACGCCCAGTCTATCGGCGCCCGGCGACATGCCCGGTGGCGTCCCGGGACAGGCAACGCGCCCGACACATATTCTCGACCGATGGACCCAGACCTGCGCGAGACGCCGCTGTTCAAAGAGGTCGAAACGTTCTTCCTCTCCGTGCTCGAGCCGGGGTTCGGCCGAGCGTGGCCCGCCGGCGACCCGGTGCCCTCGCCCGACGGCGGGCAGATCGCGTTTCGGGGAGCGCGACTCGACCGCTTGGAGGGTCACCCCTCGGGTCGGATCTGCTTGGTCGGCGCCGACGGAAGCGGGCTTCGGCAGATCACCGATGGCCCGAACGACGACTCCGAACCACGCTGGTCTCCCGACGGCGGGCGGCTGAGCTTCCGCTCGGATCGCGAAGCCAAGGGCCGCCATCAGCTCTACCTGCTCGACTCGGACGTGCCTGCCGAAGCCCGGCGGCTCGGCACGCTGCCCGGCGCGGTGGAATGGCACCGGTGGTCGGCCGACGGGACCCTCATCGTCGCCGGCGTGGCCGGCACCGCTGCCGAGCAGGCCGATGCGCTGGGCTCCGGCACCCTGGGGGGGGAACGCGACGCGCCGCCCTGGGTCCCCGACGTGGAATCCGTCGACGACGCCGACGCCGAGCGGAGGTCGCTGTGGCTGATCGACGCCGACTCCGGAGAGAGCCGCCGCATCTCTGCCGAAGCCCGCAACGTCTGGGAAGCCGATCTGTGCGGCGCCGCGGCGATCGTCGCGGTGATGTCCGACGGAGCGGGAGAAGACGCGTGGTACGGAGCCGACGTCGTGATGCTCGACGCGACCACGGGCGAGGAACGAACGCTTTTCACGAGCGACGTGCAGCTCGGGTGGGTCACCGGTTCCCCTGGCGGCGACCGCGTCGCGGTGATCGAGGCGGTCTGCAGCGACCGGGTCGTCGTCTGCGGAGATCTTCGCGTGATCGATGTCGCAACCGCGTCGATCACCGAGGTCGATCTCGCCGACGTGGACGCTTCCAGGGCGCTGTGGCTCGACGACGAGCGGCTGCTGGTGTTCGGTCGCCGCGGGCTGACCTCGCTGGTGCTGGAGGTCTCACTCGCGGCCCAAGCCGGAGTTCGGGAGATCTGGTCGACGCAGGGCGCTGTCGGCGAGCTGCACCACCCTTCGGGAGCTGCGTTCGGGGACGGGGTGGTCGTGCTCACCTCGTCGCACGCTCGTCCTCCGTCGATCGTCGCGGTCGGCGGCGACGGCCGGGAGCGAGTCCTGGCCTCGCCTCGACACGCCGGGCACGACGTGGTGGTGCGCGCCATCGGCCAACGCCAGCCCTTGCGATGGTCATCGTCAGACGGCCTCGAGATCGAAGGGTCGATCACCGCACCGCCGGGTCCCGGCCCCTTCCCGCTCGTCCTCGACGTGCATGGTGGCCCGGTCGGCGCCGTGGACGATCGGTTCCCGGGGGTTCTCGATGCCCTGTTGCTCTCCCGCGGGTTCGCGATCCTGCAGCCAAACCCGCGTGGGTCGACGGGCCGCGGGCAAGACTTCGCGCGACGGGTCGTTGGCGACATGGGAGGGCTTGATGTCGACGACGTCCTTGCCGGGGTCGACGCGGCCGTGACAGCGGGGTTCGCCGACCCGGATCGGCTGGTGCTGACGGGCGGCAGCTACGGCGGCTTCATGGCGGCCTGGATCCCCACGCGCGACGACCGGTTCAAGGCATCGGTGTCCGTGTCTCCCGTGACGGACTGGTGGTCCGAGCGCTTCGACAGCAGCCTTGGCTCGTGGGTGGGTGACTTCCTCGGCGGCGATCCGCACGAGGTTCCCGAGGAGTACACGGCTCGAAGCCCCGTGCTGCATGCGGATCGGGTCACCACCCCGGTGCTGCTCACGACCGGGCGGCACGATCGAGCCACGCCGGTGGGACAGGCCGTTGAGTTCTACCGCGCGGTCCGCGAGCACGGGGTGCCCGCCGAGGTGGTGGTGTACCCGCAGGAGGGCCACGGTGTCAGCGAGTTCCCGGCGGTGCTCGATCTCGCGACGCGCATGGTCGCGTGGTTCGAGCGGTTCCTGCCACCGGCCGGCGGCGGACGCTAGGCTGCCGCTCGAACATCGGCTCGCACGAGGGAGAGAGGCCATGACCACCCGCGAGGACCTGGAAGCCCTGCCGACGAAAGAGCTCTACGACCGGGCGATCGACACCGCGAAGCACCGGTTCGACGTCGGCTTCTACTGGGACCTCCTGAAGGCGCTGCCCGTGGCCGAGGAGGTCATCGGCGACGACGAGCGCAGCAAGACCGACATCCGGCGACCGCTGGCACTGCTGAACGACCTGCTCTACGACGCGGACTCGGGACCCCTCGGCGAGGCCCTCCGCCCCATGTACGTCGACTACCTCCTGGAGCATGGCGCTGCTCCCGAGAGCGACGCCCGCGGATCGGACGCTGCGGGGGCCGGCGACGACGCCTGAGCGCGACCTCGCGTCGTACCGGAACGAGTTCCCGGTGCTCGATCGGAAGACCTACCTGATCAGTGCCTCACTCGGTCCGATCTCGACGCGGGCTCGATCGATGCTCGATGCTTACCTCGACGCGTGGGCTGCCAAGGGCGCACCCGATCACGTGTGGTTTGAGGACATCTTCCCGCGGATGGCCGGGTTGAAGCGCTCGTTCTCCACGCTCGCAGGATGCGACCCGGACGAGGTCGCCATCACCACGAATATCTCGATCGCACTGGCGACCGTCGCATCGTGCCTCGACCTCACGGGCAGGCGAGATCGCGTGGTGCTCTCAGAGCTCGACTTCCCGACCGACGGGCACGTGTGGATCGCCTGGGCGCGCAAGACCGGAGCCGAGCTCGTGTGGCTGCGATCGCCCGACGGACTGACGATCCCGCTCGAGGCCTACGACGATGCGATCGACGACCGGACCGCGGTGGTCATGGTGAACCGCGTGCTCTATCGCTCGAGCGCGATGGTCGATGCACGAGCCATCTGCTCCATGGCCCGCGAGCGAGGGGCGCTCTCGTTCGTCGACGACTACCACGGTCTCGGCATCGTGCCTCTCGATCTGCACGACCTGGGGTGCGACCTCTACACGGCAGGCACGTTGAAGTGGATGTGCGGCGGACCGGGCATGGTCTTCCTCTACGCACGGCGGGACCTGTTGCCGTCGCTCGAACCGGCCGTGACCGGCTGGTTCGGTACCGCCGAGCCGTTCTCGTTCGACGCCCGGCACCTCGCGTACCACCCGACCGCTCGGCGCCTGGAGCACGGCACGCCTCCGGCGCCGGTGTTCTTCCTGGCCCAGGGCGGGTTCGACATCATCGCCGAGGTCGGGGTCGAGCGCATCCGCGCGCGTCAAGGCGAGCTCACCGACCACGTGATCGCGCGCAGCGATGACGCCGGGCTCGAGGTGCGCACGCCCCGAGATCGTTCTGCTCGAGGTGGGGTCGTGAACGTGCAGGTTGGCGACGGCGCCGGAGCGATCTGCCACGCGCTGCTGGCCCGCGACGTCTGTACCGACTTCCGTGGCGACGGGCTGCGCATCAGTCCCCACTTCTTCAACACGGAGGACGACGTCGACCGCTGCTTCGACGAGCTCGCAGCGGTGATGGCCTAGCCTCGCGATGGGGCCTCTTCGGCCGACCGCGGCGCCAACAGGACGGTGAACGCCGCGCCACCCCCCTCGCGATCTTCGAACCAAGCCTTCCCACCGTGCAGTTCGGCGAACCTCGACACCAGCGCGAGGCCGACCCCGATGCCGGGCGCATGCTGCACGGCGTTGGCCCCCTGGCGGAACGGCTCGAACACGGCCTCGCGCAGCGATGGGTCGACGCCAGGGCCGTCATCCTCGACGACCACACCCACGCCCCCGGCGACGCGGCCGGTTCGAACCCAGATCGTGGAACCGGGCGGAGTGTAGCGGCCCGCGTTGGTGAGCAGGTTCTCGATGATGCGCTCGACCATCGCACGGTCTGCGAAGATCACGATCGGCGGGGTGTCGCGCACGACCTGATGGGTCTCCTTCACGGTCGACGCGTCGAGAGCGGCAGCCACGAGTTGATCGAGCTCGACCGGCTCCCTGCGAATGTTCAGCACACCTCGACGGACCCGGTCGAGATCGAGCAGATCGTCGAGGATCTTCGCCAGGGCGGCGGCCTTCGTGACGATCGCGCCCACCAGCGCCGTGCGGTCGCCCTCGTCCATCATGTCCCCGAGTTCCTCGAGGGTGCGGGCGGACCCCATGATCGCCGCGAGTGGCGTGCGCATCTCGTGCGAGGTCGCCGTCACGAACATGTCCTTCTGCTCATCCAGCGCCTTGAGCCGCTCCACCGATCGTCGTTCCACCTCGAGGGCACGCGCAACCTCGCGATCCGCCAGCTTCTTCGCCGTGATGTCGTGGAAGAACCCGATCCAGTGGATGGGCGCACCATCCTCGTCGTTGATCAGGACGGCGAGGTCGTTGACCCACACGATCGATCCATCCTTGCGGACGATCCGGAGGTCGAGATCGAACGTCGCGCCCGTCTCCACGCACGTTCGCTCCGCTTCGAGCACCCTGTCGAGGTCGTCCGGATGCACGATCCGGAGCCACAGATCCGGATCGCTCATCCACTCCGCCGCGTCATACCCGGTGATCGCCTCGATCCGAGCGGATGCGAAGACGGTGCCATGGGACGTGGGATCGGGATCTTCCATATACAGCGCGGCAGGAAGGTTGTCGACGACCGAGCGGAACCGTGCCTCGCTGGCACGCAAGGCTTGTTCGGTAGCTTTCGCCGATGTGACGTCCGCCATCACCCCTTGCCAGGCGATCGGTTCACCCGCCGCGTCGCCGAGCACCTGGCGCTCGTCGTGCAACCAGATCCACCGGCCGTCACGGGCCCGAACCCTGTAGGTCAAGGAGAACGGATCGCAGGTCCGAACGGTTCGCTCCGTCTCCTCCATCACCCGCTCCCGATCCTCCTCGTGGAGCGACTTTTCCCAGAGCGCCGGAGTGAATTCGTCTCCCCGGACGCCGAGGATGGGCTCGATCTGGGGACTGACGTAGGTGAACGCGCGTCTGTCCAGGTCGTGGGTGTAGACGATCGCCGCAAGGGTGTCCACGAGGCGTCGATAACGGGTCTCGGCGAGGTGGAGCCGTTCGACGAGCGCCTCGTCGTCCCCGGAGGAATCCCCTCCGGCATCTGATCCCGATGATGCGATCGATCGCGAAGTCGTCACCCGATCGATATCGGTCGGAGCGGTCCTCTCCTGAACGAATCCGGGACCCCCGTGACCGCCGAACGAAGCGATGCGGGCGGTCGCGAGCCTGCGACGGACCTAGTCGACCGGCACGCCGGCTCTGATGACGAGCCGGATGTCGTCGAGCGCCGCGACATCGCCGAGAGGACTCTCTCCCACGACGAGCAGGTCGGCCGGCGCCCCGAGTTCGATCGGTGCCCGTACGAACGCCTCGAGCGCTTCCTCGGTGGTGAGTCCCGCCTGCCGCAGCCACTGAAGCTCGGTCACGTGTACGCCGGAGGGCACGGGGCCGTTTCCGAGGTCGGTGCCGTAGGCGATCTGCCCACCCGCGCGGTGGAACCGCGACAGGTTGTCGAGGGCACATCGCAACTCCGGCGTGTCGCGCCCGAACCCGTGGATGTCGAGCGTCGAGACCCAGCGCATGCGATCGGCCGCGGCGGCGAGCGTCGTGTCGTCCAGGCGCTCGCTCCACGGCGTATGCGCGAGTTCGCTGACCCCGGCACCGAGGGCTCGGGCGACCTGCCCCACGCCCTGCGCGTGGGCCGTCACCGGCAGATCGCGCTCGGCGGCCGCATCGCAGATCGACGTCAGCACGGTGTCGCTCGGTGTCGGTCCGGCTTCCGCGTTCAGGGATACCTTGATCGCGACCGCTCCTCGCGAGGCGAGGTCGGCCACGGCCGCGCTCGCCGCCGCCGCGTCGTCGATCTCGAGACCCGTCCCGGGCGGAGCCCACGGCGCCCCGATGGGGTAGCCGCCAGGAGCCGTGAGCATCGGTCCGGCAGCGCGGATCAGGGGACCGTGGAACCCGGGTGATTCGGATGTCTCGGCGAGCGCGAAGATGCGATCGGCGGGCCATGCCAGATCGCGCACGGCGGTCACGCCTCGTCGGAGCATCGCGACCGGATCGCCCATCTCGATATGGACGTGGCGGTCGGCGCCCGCGGGCATCAAGAACCCGTCGACGTCGAGTACCTCGTCGGTCTCCGCCACGGCGCGGACCCGTCCGACCTCGACGATCGCGCCACCCTCGCACACCACCTGCACATCGGGCACGGCGCGGCCGGGGCCGAGCCAGGCGAGCGGCGCACGGATCGCGAGTCGTGTCACCGGCTGACCCTACCGTTCGAGCGCTGGCCGTTCGCTCAGCGGGCCTGCGGTTGCGGGATGGGCAACGCCCTGATGCAGACGCGCGCGCGGTGGTGCATGCTCGCGCCGTCGGGGACGCGAGGAGGAGTGACCATGGGTCGGCAGTACGACTTCGTCATCGTCGGAGGCGGCTCGGCCGGCAGCGCTCTGGCCAATCGGCTCTCGTCGGACCCTTCGAACCGGGTCCTGGTGCTCGAGGCCGGACGCCCGGACTACATCTGGGACGTGTTCATCCATATGCCGGCCGCCCTCGCATTCCCGATCGGCAGTCGCTTCTACGACTGGAAGTACGAGTCGGAACCCGAACCACACATGAACGGCCGGCGCGTCTACCACGCCCGCGGAAAGGTGCTGGGCGGCTCGAGCAGCATCAACGGCATGATCTTCCAGCGTGGCAACCCGCTCGACTACGAACGGTGGGCGTCCGACCCGGGCATGGAGACCTGGGACTACGCGCATTGCCTCCCGTACTTCAAGCGCATGGAGCGGTGCCTCGCTGCCGATCGCACCGACGAGTTCCGTGGGCACGCCGGTCCCCTCGTGCTCGAGCGGGGACCGGCAACGAGCCCGCTGTTCGGTGCGTTCTTCGAAGCGGTGCAGCAGGCCGGCTATCCGCTCACCGACGACGTGAACGGTTTCCGGCAGGAGGGCTTCGCGCCGTTCGACCGCAACGTGCACAACGGCCGGAGGCTGTCGGCCGCCCGGGCGTACCTGCACCCTGTCAAGTCCCGGCCGAACCTCGAGGTTCAGACACGGGCGTTCGTCACGAAGGTGCTCTTCGAGGGCACGCGCGCGATCGGCGTCGAGTACACGCAGGGGCGCGACTCGTCGCCGAGACGTGCTTCGGGAGGCAACGTGGTGCTCTGCGGCGGGGCCATCAACACGCCGCAGCTGTTGCAGCTGTCCGGCGTCGGCAACGCCTCGGAGCTCGAGCCGCTCGGCGTGAGCATGGTGCACGACCTGCCCGGCGTCGGTGAGCACCTGCAAGACCACCTCGAGGTCTACGTGCAGTACGCCTGCACCCAACCGGTGTCGATCGCGCCCGGCATGAAGATGTGGCGGCGGCCGCTCATCGGTGCCCAGTGGCTGTTCCTTCGGTCGGGGCTCGGAGCCACGAACCACTTCGAGGCCGGCGGCTTCGTCCGCTCGAACGACGACGTGGAATACCCCAACCTGATGTTCCACTTCCTGCCGATCGCGATCCGCTACGACGGGTCGGCGCCGGCCGGCGACCACGGCTACCAGGTGCACATCGGTCCGATGTACTCCGACGCGCGAGGCTCGATCAAGATCAAGAGCGCCGACCCGAGCCTGCATCCGGCCCTTCGATTCAACTACCTCTCGACCGACCAGGACCGGCGCGAGTGGGTCGAGGCGATCCGGGTGGCCCGCAACATCCTGACCCAGCCCGCCTTCGATCAGTTCAACGGTGGCGAGACCTCACCGGGACCGAGCGTCGAGGCCGACGAGGAGATCTTGGCCTGGGTCGCCAAGGACGGCGAGACGGCCCTGCATCCGTCGTGCACCGCCAGGATGGGCGTCGACGACATGTCGGTCACGGACCCGCTCACGATGAACGTGCACGGCGTCGAGGGCCTTCGTGTCGTCGACGCGTCGGTGATGCCCTACGTCACCAACGGCAACATCTACGCGCCGGTCATGATGACCGCCGAGAAGGCCGCCGACCTGCTGCTCGGGAATACGCCGCTCGAGCCCGAAAAGGTCGAGTTCTACCGCCACCGCGCCTAAGGGGCGTCAGGCGACGCCTGCTTCCCTGAGCTGCTTCAGCTCGCGTTTCAAGTCGTGTACCTCGTCGCGGAGTCTGGCCGCGTACTCGAAGCGCAGGTCCTTGGCCGCCTGATGCATCTCCTCTTCGAGTCCCTGCACGAGACGTTCGAGCTCCTCGGTGGGCATCTCGGGGCGGGCGGCGCGTTGGCGTCGAGGCTTCGCCGGCGCCGTCGTCGTCGGGTCGGTCTCCCCGCGGAGCGACAGCAGGATGTCGGTGACCTTGCGCTGCACGGTCTGCGGATCGATGTCATGCTCGACGTTGTATCGCATCTGGATCTGGCGGCGCCGTTGCGTCTCACTGATCGCGGACTTCATCGAATCGGTGATCTGGTCGGCGTACATCAACACCGTGCCGTCGACATTGCGGGCCGCGCGGCCGATCGTCTGCACGAGGGAGGTCTCTGATCGGAGGAAGCCTTCCTTGTCGGCATCGAGGATGGCGACGAGTGAGACCTCGGGCAGGTCGAGGCCTTCGCGCAGCAGGTTGATGCCGACGAGCACGTCGAACTCCCCGAGACGCAGGTCGCGCACGATCTCGATTCGCTGCAAGGTGTCGACCTCGGAGTGCAGGTACCGGACGCGGATGCCCATCTCGACGAGGTAGTCGGTGAGATCCTCGGCCATCTTCTTCGTGAGCGTCGTGACGAGCACGCGCTGGTCGGCCTCGGCCCGCCGCCGGATCTCCTCG
>Ga0224505_10002039_pt1 | contig 12156 bp, 10 predicted proteins | sample SF_Jan12_sed_USG_FD_169102 | JGI IMG/M metagenome (GOLD analysis project Ga0224505, IMG submission 169102) | Sediment microbial communities from San Francisco Bay, California, United States - SF_Jan12_sed_USGS_4_1 | ecosystem: Environmental > Aquatic > Marine > Sediment | place: USA: California...
GCAATGGCGATGTATTCGGTCATCATCACTGCCAGCGGCGTGAAGTCGCGGTACGAGAGCTTGATCCGGCCATTGATGTTGCTGGTATGCAGCGTCGACGACGTGATGCTCAGAAAGTGTGGATCGCCGGCATGCTGATTGAGAAAGTTGTAGGCAATGGCATGACCGCCGCCGGCGCGGTTGACGACAGCGCTCGATACCGGCATCAGTTTCAGTTCGTCCCATAACCTGTGAAACGTGCGCCCGACATTGTCCAGCGAGCCGCCGGCTGAAGCCGGCACGATCAGCTCGACGTGCCGCTCCGGCTTCCAATCCTGTGCCCATACGACGCCGTTCAATGGCAGCAGCAGGCCAAGAAAAACACATAACTTGTTGATTTTAAAGTATTTTTTCATATTTCCTCCAGTGATTGCCGTTTTCGGACGATCGTTACCCTGCGCGCGTCGCGCCCGCGCTAGTTCGCAGTCACGTTCACGCGTGCCTGCTCCGCCTCCTCCGGCGTCATGTTGTCGATGCGCGCTTCCAGCCATGGCGTCGAACAAACAATGGCATAACGCGCGTGGCTACGCACCTGCAGGCGATAGCGCGTGCCGCGCGGCACATAAATGATGTCGCCGTTGCCCACCGTTTTGCGTTCGCCGTCCGTCTGCGCGTCGATTGTTCCGCTCAACACGTAGACAAACATCTCCCGCTGCGACTCGGCCTCCGGCTCGTCATACCCTGCGGGAACCTCGAACAGGCCGAATGCCAGGCGTTCGCCTTCGATCCAGTTGACGCAACGCCCTGATCGCGGCGGCGCATCCAGGCGGTCAAGTATTGGATGAAAACACACCGGCAACCCCTCGATGATCGCCTGTGACTTGCCCTGGGTTTTCTGATGCTTGTCGCCAACTCCATATTTCTTGTTGACCTCAGCCACCGTCATGGCCTTATCCGGTACCGCCTCGTCTTCGGCCAGACCCACCACCGTCCAGGTCTTGTCCTTGATATAAAGGTACTGAAGGTTGCCGTCTTCGGTGGCCTTCATTGAATGGCGCGCATAGGCCGGCGCATGTACGAAAGTGCCGGGTGACACCACACGGCGATCCTTGCCGACGATGGCGTTGATCTTGCCGCGCACCGGAAAGATCAGCAGTTCATTGGGGTGGTAGTGCAGTTCGGAACCGGTGCCCGCATTCTTGTGCAACAGACAGAAATACATATACCGCCCGTCAATCACCGGCGCCTTGCCGGTCGACAGGTGCGGCGTCAGGTAATTGCTTTCAAAATTCTCGAATCGATAAAATGGCATGGCGTGAAATCCGCAATTCTTAATGCAATTGATATATAGGTGTAGGCACGGCCGCCCGGAAAACCGGGGGCGCCGGTGCGATGTTGACCACTCGCAATGCTAGCACGCACATTGGCGCTGACCAATCGTTGCGTCCACGATGTGCGGACACTTCCGCTGCGTACACCTGCCGCCAGATTGGCTTATGCTACAAGCCGGCGCTGCATTTGCGCACGTCCGCACGCGCAGCACAATCTGAACAGCCAGCAGTACAAACCGCGCAGATCAGGCATAATTTGTATCCGGCATCCACCGCTGATGCGGCTGCCGGAAAACCAAGAGGATCATCATGAAAAAAACACTGCTCCTGCTTGCCTGCCTCCTTTCGGCGGCGCTTGGCACTGCGGCTTACGCGATCAATTGGACGCCCCTGCTGCACAATACTCCGGCCGAGCGGTTCACCGACGACGACATGCGCATGTTCGCGGCAGCTGTCAATAAAGCACTGGGCGAAACGCCCGATGGACAGACGGTTTCCTGGGAAAATCCGGCGACCAAGGCGCGCGGTTCCATCATAGTCGAACAAACCGGGACCCGCGACGGGCTGCTCTGCAAAAACATCCGTATCAGCAATGAAGCGAGCAATCGCAAAGCGACACAGGTGCTGACGCTGTGTCAGGAAAAATCCGGCGAATGGACTTTTGCCCATCCCGCGACGAAAAAGTAACCGCAAACGGGCGCGGCCGGGTTGACCTAGGACCGGTTAAGCAACCGCGCGATTGTGTCGTCGATCAGTTGCCGTGAAATATGCACCGGCTCCGGCAGATCCGGCAGCGCGTCCAGAGCAAACCAGCGTGCGTCTTCGAGTTCGGTCCCATCCGGAACGACCTCACCGTCCGCCCACTCCGCACGGAACGCCATCACCAGTGAATTCGGGAACGGCCACGGCTGGCTGCCGAAGTAGCGCGGCTTGCGGATACGCACACCCACTTCCTCCAGTACTTCACGCTCCAGGCACTGTTCCAGCGACTCACCCGCTTCGACAAAACCGGCAACAACGGTGTATCGGCCCGGCGCATAGCCCGGCTTGCGCGTCAGCAGCAGTTCGTTGTCACGGTATACCAGGGCCATGATCACCGGAGAAATCCGCGGATAGAACACCAGACGGCATTGCGGACATTCGAGTGCGCGATCGGCCGCATGCGCTACGGTCGGCGCGCCGCAGGCGCCGCAATGCCGGTGCGTGCGTTCCCATTCCAGCAACTGAAACGCCTGACCGGCAACTGCCGCCGCGGTCTCGTCACTCTCCAGAATCAGCGCACGCAGGCCCAGCAATTCCAGTCCGGGCGGCAAAGCCGCGTGCTGCGGCAGCGACAGGCCGTAGCAATGCGCGCCGTCCAGCGTACCCAGATAGTGCGCACGGTCAAAATCAAAACCGCAGACCGCTGTGTCCCACAGCGGTATGGCCGGACGCCCGCCTTCGCGGGCGACAAATATGCGGTTGCCGTGGAATACGCAGCAGGCCACCCGGCCCTCAACCCGTGCCGGCGCGCGATGTGCCGGCACAAAAACCGAAGACGTCATGCGCGGTTCAGATTTTGCCGTTGAACAGTGCCATCGCGGCGTTGTAATAAATGTTGTCTCGCTCCTGCTGTGTCAGGCCCGGTGTCATTTCGACGCGGTCTACGGGCGCCATTTCACCCATATCGAACGGCGCATCGGTTCCGAGCACTATTTTCTCGGACCCGACAACGTCAATCAGATGCCGGATCGACTGCGGACTGTGGGTCAGCGCGTCAAACCAGAAACGCCTGAGCATCTGCAGCGGATCGGATTTGGTGATCGCAGCGGTGTCCGGGCGCACCTTGTGCCCGTGCACGAAACGGCCGATCTGGTATGGCAGGAAGCCGCCACCGTGGGCCAGCAGTATCTTCAGGTCTTTGAGTTCGTCCAGCGCACCGCTGAACATCATCTTGCCGACCATGATGGTGGTATCCAGCGGGTTGCCGATCAGATTTGTCAGGTAATGACAGTCCAGACGCCCGCCGGACCCCTGGGTATTGGGGTGGGCAAATATCATGATTTTCAGCTCTTCGATCCGCCGCAGCACTGCGCGGAATTTCGGATCTGAAAGTTCTTCTTCGCCGATCGCTGTACCCAGCTCAACGCCCTTGAAACCGTATTCCTTCACCACACGCTCGAGCTCGACAATGGCCGCTTCCGGATGCTGCATCGGCAGTGTGGCCATGCCGCGCAGGCGGTCAGGTTTTGCCGCCACCATCTGCGCAACGCCGTCGTTGACGATGCGCGCGGTCTTGATGGCGAGTTCATCCTTGAGGTTATAAAAGAAGCATTGCGGGCCGGGAGAAATGAACGCGATGTCGATTTTCTTGCGGTCCATGGATTCAAGCTTGGCATCGGCATCGTAGAACTCCGCTTCGAACGGAAAACGCACCTTGCCGCGGATGAACACGCGGCTGCTCCCCTCGCCTTCTATTTTGGTGTTGTAAACCGGATTTTCCTGCATCGCCTTGACAAGGGTTTCCGGAATTACGTGATTGTGTACGTCTATGCGCTTCATGCTTTCTCCTGATTACGGGATTTCTTCGGTTGCGGCGTACCGCTGGCTGCGCCCGGCAGGCTGAATACACCTTCGTCAACCAGCGCGCGCACTTCTGCAACCACGATCTGCGCAATTTCATCAATCGCAGCAGACGGGCGTCGTTCGGCCCGTTGGGCGAGCGTGAGTATACGATGGATGTTCGCATCGACGATCGGCCATGCCACCATGTGACCGGCAGCAATATCTTCGTGAAAGGTCGATGCCGGCATCAGGGCCATGCTGGTGCCGCGGAGCACCAGCCTGCGTATGGCTTCGACCGCATCGATCTCCGCCTCGACATTGACGTGTGCGCCGTTTCGCTGCAGTTGTTCGTCGGCGATGATGCGTATGGCTTCCGTGCTCACCACCGGCATGCGCGCGAGCTCCGCCGCAGTGACGAATCGCCGGCCGCCACGTGCCTGCGAACGGGCGAATACCACCATGGGCTCGGAATTCAGCGGTGTGACCTTGATCGCGCGAGAATTGGCCGGATTGGTCAATATCGCGACGTCAGCCCGGCCCGCCAGCAACCAGTCATAGAGCTGATTACTGAAGCCTTCCACGACCTTCAGGCTGATCTGCGGACATTGTTTGCGCATGCGCTCGACCACGCCCGGCAACAGCAGCGGTCCGGTCGTCGGCGAAACGCCCAGGATGACCAGACCCTGTGCCATTGCGGCTCCGCTGCGCAGTTCGTCCTGCGCGCGGCCCAGCTCACGCAGGATGCGCTGGCAATGATCGAGGAACTGGCGGCCCGCGGTCGTCAGGCGCACGCCCCGCGGCAACCGCACCATCAGTGCCACCCCCAGTTCCTGCTCCAGCGCACGGATGTGCCGCGACAGTGCCGGCTGGGCGACGCGCAGGTGCTGGGCCGCCCGGGTCATGCTGCCGAGCTCGGCGATCTGGACAAAATAGCGAATACCGCGCAAATCCATGGTCGGCGCATCCTCAGTCGATGAGATAACAAAGCGGCATGTATGCGATCAGACTGCAATCACGCCCTGAGCGGGCTGGCGGAGCTGCTGCCCATAGCAGAATATGCTGCAGTGCCACATAATTCCACGTCAGCGTGTCACCAGTTTATCCATAACAAATTGTTATGTCACTTGAACTGATTCGGTATTTGTCGCGCTCTGCGCCTGCCATTACCATCGTGCGTTCCTGTTTTTTTCGTGCGCACCCTGCGTGCGTACAACCGAGGAGTGTTTGTCTGTGAAACCCATCAATGTAGGCATTATCGGCGTCGGCTGGTGCGGCGGCATCCGCGCAGAGACCTGTGCAATCAACCCTGCAGTCAATGATCTGCACCTCGTCGAAACCAAACCCGAGCGTCTGGCAGAAATGGCCAAGGCCACCAATGCCAAGAGCGCACTGACCGACTACCACCAGTTGCTGCAGGTCAATGATCTCGATGCGGTGATGATTTCGGCAACACCCGAAGCCCTGCACTATCCGATGGCGCGCGACTGCCTCGAAGCCGGATTGCATGTGTTCATGGAAAAACCGATTGCCGTGGAAATGCACGAAGCCGATGAACTGATCGCCATTGCGAAACGCAAGAACGTCAAGTTCACGATCGGTTATTCGCAGCGCTTCAACCCCAAGTACGCGTACGTCAAGAAGTGCCTGGACGATGCCATCATCGGCAAACCCGTAAGTGCGCTGGTCAGCCGCCATATCCAGCGCAGTCTGGGCGCCAAGATCACCGGCCGCAGCAAGCTGTCACCCGCTGCCATGGAAGCGACGCACGACCTCGATTTCATCCTGTGGTGCCTTGCGCCGGCGAAACCGATCCGCGTCTACTCACAGTTGAACTACGGCGCCATGCGTGCCGCCAGCGGCCGCGATGTGCCGGATTCCCAATGGATCACCGTCACCATGGACAGCGGCATGTCCTTTGTCATCGGTGCCGGCTGGAGCCTGCCGGTCGGCTATCCCAATGCCTGCCAGACCTGGATCGAGATGATCGGCACCGACGGCGCGCTGTTCTGCGATGACACCCACCGCGACGTGGTCCTCAATACCGTGAAAAGCGGCATGCAGCTGCCAATGTCTTCGATGCCCGGCGAGCGCGTGGATCACGCGTTTGCCGGACCGATGCACGCCGAAACCGTGCATTTCATCGAGGCTGTGGTCTGCGACCGTCCGGTGCTGGTCACCGCCGAGGAAGCACGCGCCGTGATGGAAGTGTATGTTGCCGCCGACCTCTCCGCCGAGCGCAACGAGCCGGTCCATCTGCCATTGCCGGAGTCGCGTCCGCTGGCTGCCGCCGGGGGTGCGCGATGAAGAAAGACCCCAAGAAAATCGGCCTCGCCATCATTGGCGCCGGCCGCGTCGGCCTGATCCGGGCCGAACTCGCCGCGCGCCACCCGACTGTGGGCTGGATCGGCATTGCCGAGATCAATCCCGAGCGCGGTGAAATCGTGCGCGAGAAATGCGGCGGCGATTTTGTCACCACCGATTACCGCGAACTGCTGTCGCGCCCCGAAGTGAACGCCGTTGCGGTCTGTACCGACGAGCACCTGCACGTGGATCCGGTTATTTTTGCGGCCGAACGCAAGCTGCCGATGCTGATCGAGAAACCGCTGGCCACCGATCTCGGCGAATCCGCACAAACGCTGGCCGCGATTGAAAAATCCGGCGTTGATGCGGTGATCGGCTATACCCAGCGCTTCCGCCGCCGCTGGCTGGTCGCCAAGGAAAAAGTGCGCACCGGTTCGCTCGGCGACGTCACGATGGTGACTTCCCGCGCGTTCATGAACCGCCTGGTTGCAATCGACAACTACAAGCGCAGCGACAACCGCTCCGAAGTCACGCCGATGGTCATCTCCGGCACCCACGCACTGGACGTGGTGATGTGGCTGATGGAGGCGAAAAAGCCGGTTGAAGTGTATGCGCGTTCGGTCAACAAGGCGCTGGGTCCGACCTGGCAGGGTGTGGACGGTACCGCTTATACGATCTCGTTCGACGACGGCGCGATTTACCACGGCATGATTTCCTGGGCGTTGCCCGAAGTCTGGCCGGGGGCGGTCTACAGTCTTGAAGTCGGCGCAGTCGGCACCGAGGGTGTGCTGACCATCGACGACACCCACCGTGACATCGTGCTCGCGACCAACCTGATCCAGGGTGAAGGCTATGCCCCGGACAAGCGCCGCCACGTCGATTTTCTGACCAGCTATCCGGTCGGCGACATGGCGCTGGGCGAGCTGCGCGGGCCGATGCGCGAAGAGACCAACTCCTGGCTGAACCGCGTATCGCTGGGCGTGCCGACACAGCACGCCACTGCGGCGGAAGGACATAATCGTTTGATGTTGACCAAGGCCATTGATCTGTCGGCCAAGTTGAAACGCCCGGTAAAGTTGCCGATCGCGCCAGGCGATGAAAAAATATAATTAAATCAATTAGTTACACACATTTGGAGAGACCCGCATGTCCAGCATCAGCCGCATTGCCGTTGCAGCAGTCCTGTCGTCCTTTGTCTGCGGCGCTGCAGTGGCCGCCGACTCCTATCCCACTCGATCGGTACGCATGATCGTGCCGTTCGCCCCAGGCGGCGCATCTGACCATGTCGCGCGGATCATCCAGCCGGCAATGGCGGAATTGCTGGGCCAGCAGGTCGTCGTCGACAACCGCCCCGGCGCGGCCGGCAATATCGGTGTTGAAACGGCGGCACGCGCCACCGCGGACGGACACACGTTCCTGCTCGGCAACGTCGGCACGATGGCCATCAACCCGGTGTATTACACGAAGTTCCAGTACAAGCCGCTGAAAGACCTGATCCCGATCACCCAGGTGGTCGATGTGCCGGGTAGTCTGGTGGTCAATCCCACGTTGCAGGCCAAGACAGTCAAGGAACTGGTGGCTTACCTGAAGGCCAATCCGGGCAAACTGAATTACGGCTCTCCGGCGCCGAGCAGTGCCAACAATCTTGAAATGATCATGTTCCTCAACCTCACCGGCACCAGCGCAGTGGGCGTACCGTACAAAGGCGGCGCCGGCCCCGCCAACATCGGCCTGCTCGCCAACGAAGTGCAGATGATGTTCGTGACCTTCTCTTCGGCGCTGCCGCACGTCAAGAACAACCGCATGCGCATGCTTGGCGTGATCTCCCCGGAACGCAACCCCGCCTTGTCCGAAATTCCGACAATGCGCGAGCAAGGCTTCGACATGGCCGTAGGTTCGTGGCAGGGACTGTTCGTTCCCGCCGGCACACCACGCCCCGTCGTCAGCAAATTGCAGCAGGTTGGCCTGGCTGCAATGAAAAATGCCACCGTGCAAAAGCGCCTGGCTGACGGCGGCGTCAGCATCGTCACCAGCAAGTCGTCCGAGGAATTCGTAAAATTCGTGAAGTCCGAAACCGAGCGCTTCGGCAAGGTGATTCGCGACGCCAAGATCGCAACCGACTAATCACCGTAACATCTTGAGGCATGGCGGGTCGCATGCTAGATTGCAACAGGGAGCATCGGCAGTTACACGCATAAGATTGATTCAGCAGCGCAATTTCGAGAATCGGCCGCGCAATAATTTTTAACTGGAGAGCAACATGGCAAACGTAGGCATGGTGGGACTGGACTGGCAGGAACGCATCAACTGGGATCGTCTGCGCAAATACCGTCTGGAGCGCGCGCGCGAGCGCATGAAAGCGCACGGTCTGGGCGCGATGCTGCTGATGTACGACGAAAACGTCCGTTACGTCACCAGCACCCTCACCCCCGGCTGGAACCGCCTGAAACCCGGCCTGCGCTACGCGCTGCTCTGCGGCGATGACGCCCCGGTACTGTTCGAACAGGGCGACATCGGCGTGCATATCGCAAAACACTCGCCATGGATCCCGAAAGACCACATCAAATATTCCTACGCGTGGATCAAGGGCGCAGCCGGGCCCGCTTCGCTGGCACAGGTGACCAAGTTCACCAACAGCCTCAAGGCTGAAATGAAGAAAGCCGGTGTTGACGGTCAGAAACTGGGCGTCGACTTCATCGACATCAACATGATCCAGATCTTCAAGGATTCGAAGATCGACTGGACCGACGGCATGACCCCGATGATGGAAGCCCGCGCCGTCAAGAATCAGGACGAGCACGAGTGCATGCGCCAGGTCGGCGCCATCGGCGACGCCGCGCACTGGGAGTTCATGAAGTTCCTGAAGCCGGGACTCACCGAGAACCAGTTGACTGCGCATATCATGAAATTCCTCTACGACATTCCGGGCATGGAAGACGTCGAGGACGTGATCGTGTCGTCGGGTCTCAATACCTGGCCGAACTGGCGGAACTTCTCCGACCGCATCATCAAGCCGGGTGACATGGTATTCATGGACCTCGCCGCGCTTACCTGGAACGGTTACAAGTCCTGCTACTATCGCACCTACATGGTCGGCCGAGAGCCGAATCAGGAGCAGAAGGACATCTACGCACAGGCGCTGGGCTGGCTCTACGACTCGATCAAGGCCGTGAAAGTCGGCGCCACCACCCGCGACATCGCTTCGAAGTGGCCTTCAGCAAAAGAAGCCTGGGGTTACGAGGAAGAAGATCAGGCTGCAGCCAACCTGTGGGGCCACGGCCTCGGCCTCGCGCAATACGACCAGCCGGTCATCTCCCGCATCTGGTCGATGGATCACCCGATCGAAATCAAGGAAGGCATGGTCTTCGCGCTGGAAACCCAGCACGGCAAGACGCACCAGTGGGGTGTCCGCATCGAAGAGATGCTGATCGTCCACAAGGACAACGTCGAGATCGTATCGAACTTCCCCGTTGAGCAGATCACCGTTGTTGATCCGATGCCGGGATACTGCAATTTCGGCAAACGGCCGGGACAGTAATACGGCTGGCATGACGGCCGGCGGGCGCTCGCGTCCCCGGCCGCTTTTCATTTATGCGCAGCAGAATATCTGCTGCCGGTTACTGCAATGATGCAATTCAAAATACCCCCATGGCCTCTGTGATGAAAACGGCAGCACTGGAAGCGCCGCGGCGATTTGCCGTGGTGTCACGACCGCTGCCGGTCGCGGGCCCGGGACAAGTGCTGGTACGAACGGCCGCCACCGCGGTCTGCCATACCGACCTTGGCATCTATACCGGCGAGCATCCCGGCATACGGTACCCCGTCGTACTCGGTCACGAATCGACAGGCACCGTTGAAGCAGTTGGTGAAGGCGTCACCGGTTTCAGACCGGGGCAGCCGGTCATCATCAATCCCATCATTTCCTGCGGGCACTGCGATTCCTGCAGGCGCAACATGCCGCAACTGTGCCGTAACGCGGGATTGTTCGGCCGCGAGGTCGATGGTTCACTAAGCGAATTTGTCTGTCTGCCAGTGCGCTATATACACGCCCTGCCTGAAACCATGCCGCTGGCGGATGCGACGCTGATTGAAACACTGGCCACGGTACGCCACGCGCAGGAGCGCCTCGGCATCACCAAGGGTGAATCCGTCGTCGTGCTCGGCATGGGCACTACCGGCCTGCTGCATGCCCGGCTGGCTGCCTTGCGTGACGCCAATCCCGTCATCGTGGTCTCGCGCACCCAATGGAAACTCGACATGGCCATGCGCATGGGCGCACACCATGCCGTTGCCACCGGTGCGGAAACGGCTGTAGATGAAGTGCTGCGCCTGACCGGCGGCGAAGGTGCCGATGTGGTCATCGACACCGTAGGCGGTGACGCCACGCTGAAAGCCGGCATCGACATGCTGCGCCCCGGCGGTCGTTTCTCGCCTTATGCGGTCAGCCACGCCTGTTGTCCGACGTTCAGCACTTTCCCTCTGTATTTCAAGGAAATCAGCATCATCGGCTCGCGCGCACTGGGTCCCGCCGACATGGAGCCCTCGATCGCGCTGGTGGCATCGGGCAACATCGATGTCGCCGGGTTTGTGTCCGCGACTTACCCGCTGGCCAAAACGGCCGAAGCTTTTGAAGAATATGAACGCAACCCCGGCCGCGTGCTGCGTATCGTCATCGACGGTCGGACCAACTGAACCCATCACGGGCACACTCATGCAATCTTTGATCCGCCCCATTTCGGACCCGGTGTCCAGGGACGCCGGACGTTTCGGCCCCAAAGGCGCCAACCTCGCGACGCTTGCACAGTCCGGCTTGCCCACACCCGGCGGCTTCTGCGTCGATGCCGAAGCCTATCGCCTGCAGATCAAGGCGCTCGGCCTGGAGGAATCGGCGCGCAGCGTTTTCGCCACCGAAGACGGAGCACAGGCGCGCCGCCACGCCCTGAACATGAAACTCGGCCTGATGGACAAACCCATCACACCCGAGATCGAGGCACAGCTGCTCGCCGCATGGCGCCAGCTGGTGGAAGAGTCAGGCACGCCTATCGTCGTGCGTTCCTCGGCACTGGTCGAGGACCGTTACGGCTCGAGCTTCGCCGGACAATTCGAGAGTTTCCTGGATCTCGAAAACGAAACCGAATTCCTAACGGCGGTGCGCTCGTGCTGGGCGGCATTGTGGATGACCCGCGCACTGCGCTACATGGCAACCCACGATATCGACCCGTCTGAAACCGCGATGGGCCTGATCATCCAGCCGCTGGTCCAGGCACGTGCCGCCGGCGGTGCATTGAGCCAGACGGCGGGCGGCGACATGCTGATCAACGCGACGCCGGGACTGGGCGCTGCCATTGCACAGGGTGAAGTCACACCGGATCGCTACGTGCTGGATCGCGATGCCGTGCTCAAGGAAACCGTCGCTGCGCCGACGCAATACCATGCGCTGAGCTGTGCGCACCGCCCCGCCCTCGCCCCGCGCACGCGCAAGGTCGCCGATCCCTGCCTGACGCCGGCACAGGCCGCTGAACTGGGCCGGTACGTCGGTCAAATCGAAAAACTGATGGGCATGGCCGTTGAAATCGAATGGGCCATGGATGACAAGGGCTTCAAGCTGCTGCAGTCACGGCCCTTGCATCTGGAGCCTGAAGAGACGCATGCCTCCGACGAAGCCTGGCAGGGCCACCCGCATCTGCGCGGCCAGCCTGCAGGCGCCGGCTGGACGTCCGGCCTCGCCTGCGTCATCAACTGCGAATGCGAACTGACGCGCGTGGCGCCGGGCTCCATCCTGGTCACCAAGATGGCGGGCCCGGCACTGTCGCAGATCCTGCAGCGCGTGGCCGGTGTCGTCGCCGAACTCGGCGGCAGTACGTCGCACCTGGCCTCGCTTGCGCGCGAACGCGGCATCCCCATGGTGCTGGGGGCGGACAACGCCACGCAGCGCATACCCGAGGGTTCCATGGTTTCGGTCAACGGGGTATCCGGCGTCGTACGCTGGATGCCGAATGAA
>Ga0224505_10002040_pt1 | contig 12154 bp, 8 predicted proteins | sample SF_Jan12_sed_USG_FD_169102 | JGI IMG/M metagenome (GOLD analysis project Ga0224505, IMG submission 169102) | Sediment microbial communities from San Francisco Bay, California, United States - SF_Jan12_sed_USGS_4_1 | ecosystem: Environmental > Aquatic > Marine > Sediment | place: USA: California...
CTTGGCGCTGCGGATCGAGACACCCACCAGCAGGAATCGGTTGACGCCGGAGCCGACGGTATGCGACCACGACAGGGTTTGCGTGCTGGCCGTGACACTGCTCGCGTTGTCGACGGCAACCGGCGCGGCCGCGGCGACGAGGTTCGCCATGCCGCCGCTCCCGGCGAGGCCGGTGGGCTTCGACACGGTCACGGCGCCGACCGCCTGGAACTGCGTGGGCACCGACGGCGCCCAGCGGAGGAACTGAGGCCCGGCCATCTGGGTCGGCGGCGCGAGGGGCGGCGGTGCGTCGCTGCAGGCCACCGCGACAACGACGAGAACGAGCGGAAGGATCAGGCGGCGGAACGACATGGCGACCATCCCCATTGGGGTGGATGAAGAGCGGTGATTCGCGAAGACCCAGCGCGCGATGCGCGCCCAACCGGCTGCGCTAGTAGGCGACCGCATAGTTCGAGAAGTGCTCGAGCCTTGCCTTGAGGTACGCGTTCCCAGTGAGCGTGACCGTGGTGATCTCCGGGACCCAGCCGGCATCGGTCAGGTACCAGATGATGAGGCTCGTCGGCGTCAGCCCGCCGAGGTTGAGATATTCCGTGTTGAGCAGGAGCGATGCCGGATACGTGCTCCCGAACCGCGTGCCGTGCGGACTGAACGTGATGGCCGCCGTTACCGGGTCCACCTGCACCCTGATCGACACGGGGGTGCCCACAGGCAACGCGTTCCCGTTCCCGTCGAAGTACTCGGCGGTCAGGGGAATCTCGATCACCAGGAACGCCGAGTTCCCTTTCCTGCTGCTCCCGAGGAAGAACGACGCCGCGCGTCCGACCACGACAGTGAAGCTCGTGTCGTAGGAGGTCAACGGTGGCGCCGACGCGGCGAACCCGATGAACGTCGGATCGGCATTGGTCGGACTGACCGTGGTGGATTCCACGGGTGTGGGCGAGGTCGTCTCCGTGGTGGTCGTCGACGTCGCACTGAGACGCGTGCTGCTCCTGCCGTTGTTCACGTCGGGCGCGATCGTCTCCGAGCAGGCGACGAACCCCACGACTGCGAAGAGGGCGGCTGCGTGGAACGCGCGCGCATGGCCCGGTGTCTGGAACGGCATGTGATCTCCTGGATGGTTCGATGGTCGTCGCCGCTGTCGAGGCGTCAGTTTCCACGAACCTCCAAGGCACGAACCATTCCCGCCTGAGACGCGCTGCTAAGCCCGTTGTGGAACGGACGTTACGCCACTCGTCGCGCGCGGGTGATGACGCGTGGGGATGGTCATTTTGACCATGGGGTGGGTCGGATGGTCCCTCGCGCGGAGGGCGCTCGAGCGCTCAGGCGCTGGGCAGTTCCACCAACTCCTCTTCATCGGCGCCCGCGAGCAGCCGGCGCAATCGGCGCGGGGAGATCCCCAGGCGCCGCGCGGATTCCGCGCGGTTGCCCCCACACCAATGCACGGTCGCCTTCGCTGCAGCGGAGTTGATGTCGGAGAGCGGCGCCGGGAACGGGATGGGACTCGGCGAGTTCAGCACCGGCTGGGTGCGCGGCACCAGTTCTTCCGCGAACAGCTCTCCCGGTGTCGACATGAGCAGGGCGCGCTCCACCGAGTTCTTCAACTCCCTCACGTTCCCCGGCCACGAATGCGCCTCGAGTCGCTCCCGCACTTCCGGTGTGATCAACGGGACCGGCACGCCGTGATCGGCCGCGAGCCGCGCGAGGATCGCCTCGGTCACCAGGTGCACGTCCTCTCCCCGCTCCCGCAGCGGCGGGAGCCTGAACGTCACGCCGCTCAGACGATAGAAGAGGTCCTCCCGGAACGTGCCCTCTCGCACGCACTTCTCGAGATCCTCGTTCGCCGCCGCGAGCACGCGCACGTCCACCCCGCGCGACTTGGTGCCGCCCACACGGCGGATCTGCCGGTCGTCGAGCACGCGGAGCAGCTTCGCCTGGAGCGCCAACGGCAGGCTGCCCATCTCGTCCAGGAAGAGCGTCCCGCCGTCGGCGATCTCGAAGAGCCCCGTCTTGGCCACGTGGGCGCCGGTGAAGGCGCCACGCTCGTGACCGAAGAGTTCTGATTCCACGAGGTTGTCCGGCAGGGCCGAACAATTCACGGGCACGAACGGGCCGGCGTGGCGCGGGCTCGCGGCGTGGATGGCGCGCGCGAACAGCTCCTTGCCCGTGCCGGTCTCGCCGAGGATGAGGGCGGTGGCGTTGCGATGCCGAGCGAGTCGCGTGGCACGCGATACCTGCTCACGGAGCACCGTGCATTCCCCCACGATCGCGCCGAACGCGTCGGTCTCGGCGGCGGTGGAACGGGTGCCGTCTTCACTGGAGGAGGCGTGCGGAGCGGCTGCCGCCACTGCGGCGGCCAGCGCGTTCCGCAGCACTTCGACGTCGTCGGGGAGGGCGAAGTAGTCGGCCGCTCCGGAGCGCACGAACTGCATCGCCACGCGTCGGCATGCGTCGGCCCCGACCACGAGGCACGAGGTCCGTGCCGGGAGTGCGTGCGCCCGCAACCATTGAAGGGCTTCGCGCTCGGCGCCGCCGGCCGCGAGGAGGACCGCTGCGCTTCCGGCGACGGGCGCGGCATCCGCACCGCCCGCCCGCACGACCAGCGTCAGTCGCAGGTCTGCGGCGAGGTCCTTCCAGAATTGGTCGAACGACTCTGAGAACTGGATGACGCACAGGGTGGGCGAGGGCGTCATTCGCGATCGCTGCGCATCGGGGGTGGGTTGGCGGTGATGAAGCAGAAGGAATTGCGCTCTGGATCACATTTCTTGGCACCGTCTGACCATCAACAAAGCAATAGCCATGCCCGCATGGACGAAACGACCATGGGAGGGTCGTTCCGACCGACATCAACGGTCGATGCACTGCCTCAAGTCGTTCAGTGACACTGTGTTGCATAAAGTGATAGCGGCGGTCCGCCTGTTGCACTGTGGGTGTGTGTCATCCGCCTCGCGCAGGCAACACCCGTGCGACAACAGGGCTGCGAACGGGCGAGGATCAACCGCTGGAACTGCAATGGAGCATCGACTTGACCGACCGTGAGCCGCTCGATCGCGGCCCGCTGGACCCTCATGCGGACGTGTCGACGTCCTGGCCTCGCCGCCCCGCGGCAGGCACGGCAGCGCGCGCATGACGGTCCTTCGCCTCGATCAGCCGGTGGCTCCCGCAGCAACGGGCGGGAAGGAGGGTGCGCTCGCGTTCATGGCGCACGAACTCCGGACGCCGCTCTCGGCGATCATCGGTATGGCCGACCTGCTCAAGGACTCCCAGCTCTCCCCCGACCAACGCGAGATGCTGGACGTCGTCGGTCGATCCGCTCGCTCCCTCGTTGATATCGTCAGCGGCGTCCTGGACCTCGCCAGGCTCGAGTCCGGCAAGATGGACCTGGATTCACGACCGATGGCTCCCGACGAGTGCGTCGAGGAATGCGTGAACCTGCTGGGAGCATCGGCAGCGGAGAAGGGAGTCGAGCTCGCCTTCCATATAGATGCCAACGTTCCGGCCTGGGTGCGCGGCGACGCCGCGCGCGTGCGGCAGGTGCTCCTCAACCTCGTCGGGAACGCGGTCAAGTTCACGCAGGCCGGCGAGGTCATCGTGACCGTCGCCTGCACGGCCCGGCGCGGCGGGCGATGCGAACTGCGGTTCGCCGTCGCCGATTCCGGCCCTGGGATCCCTGCCGATCGGCTCGCCTCGATCTTCGAACCCTATTCCCAGCTCGATGCATCCACGAGCAGGCGCTTCGGTGGCACCGGACTCGGGCTGCCGATCTGCCACGCACTCGTCGCTCTGATGGGTGGGCGCCTCTGGGTGGAGAGCGAGATCGGCGAGGGATCGGAGTTCCACTTCACGGTGCCGGCCGACGTCATCGAAGCCGGCGTGGCGGAGCGGGTTACGGACGATTCGTGGCTCGCGGGCAAGCGGGTGCTGATCGTCGAGGACAATGCGACGGTGGGCAGCCTGCTCGTGGCCACCATGGGACGGTGGGGCATCGCCGCCACCGTGACGTCCGACGCGGACCACGCCCTCGACGCGCTCCGCGAGGGTGCGTTCGACCTCGCCCTCGTCGACGCCGAGATGCGGGGGATCGGGGGCCGATCGATCGTATCACTGCTGCGCAGCCTGCCGGCGCGCACGAGTGTCCCGCTCGTGCTGATGACCACGTTGGGCCGGCGCCTGCGCTCCGTCGATCCGGAGCTGGACGACCCTGGCCAGCAGGGTGGAACGTTCATCTCGTACGTCACGAAACCGATCAGGCCGCTGCCACTGCGCGACGCGCTTGCGCAGGCGTTCGCCACTGAGCAGGCGTGCGCCACTGAGCAGGCGTGCGCAACTGAGCAGGCGTGCGCCACTGCGCCGGCCCCCCCGGTGGTCTCCTCGGACGTCGCCCGGTCCCGCATCGTGACGCCAACGGTTCCAGCGATGCGTGTGCGGTCCGTCGCCCAGGCGGAATTGCTGGGCCTCCGCGTGCTCGTCGTCGACGACGACCCGAGCGTGCGGGACATGATGACACGGATCCTCAGGAAGTCCGGCGTCGAGGTCCAGGAGGCAGCGGATGGCCTCGCCGGCCTGGCTGCTGCGCGCGCGTGGAACGCCGATACGATGCTGCTCGACGCGACCATGCCGGGGCTCGATGGCTTCGAAGTCTGCCGCCGCCTCAAGGCGGATCCGCAGACGATGCTGCTCCCGGTGATCATGGTCACGGGCCTCGACTCCCGCGCGGACCGCCTCCGCGTCGTCGAGGCGGGCGCGGACGGCTACCTGCTCAAGCCGTTCGACCGCGACGAGATGCTCGCGCGCATCCGCTCCGCCAGCCGGATGAAGCGCGCCACCGACCGGCTGGAGAGCGCCGAGAACATCCTGGTCGCGATGTCGCGCTGCATCGAGGGGAAGGATCCCTACACGCAGGGACATTGCGAGCGGCTCTCCGACTACGGCGCACGCCTCGGTGCACGCCTCGGGATGAGCGGGGACGAGGTCGAGGCGCTGCGCCTGGCCGGGCTCGTGCACGACATCGGCAAGGTCGCGGTCCCGGACGCCATCCTCCAGAAGCCCGGCGCGCTGGACGCGCAGGAGTGGGCGGTCATGCGCACGCACCCCGTGGCCGGCGAGCAGATCTGCAGCGGCATGTCCGGATTCCGCGACGTGCTCCCGATCATCCGACACCATCACGAGAAGCTCGACGGCTCGGGGTATCCCGACCGCCTGGCCGGGGACGCCATCCCGCGCACGGCCCGGGCGTTGCAGGTGGTCGACGTGTTCGACGCGCTCACCACCTCCCGGCCCTACCGCCGTGCCGTCTCACCCGAACGCGCGTTCGAGATCCTCCAGCAGGAAGTGGAGAAGGGCTGGTGGGATCGCACCGTAGTCGACACGTTCCGCGACCTGGTGAGGTCGGACTCCGTCACGCCGGGCAGCACTCCGGCGCTGATGCACTGACCCGGGCTGCTCCGCTACGCTGCCGCCGGGCAGACCATGACGGGCACGCGCGCGGTCCGGATGAGCTTGTCCGCCACGCTCCCCACCACGAGCCGCTCGAGCCCGCTCATGCCCTGGCCGCTGATGACGATGAGGTCGTCCTCGTTCTCCTCCGCCATCTCGAGCAGCGCGCGGGCGACGTTCGTGCTCACCCGCGTGTCGGTGTCGACCGTGAGACGCTCCGTCCGGATGCTCGTGGCCAGCGGGTCCAGGTATGACGTGATGACGTCGCGTTCGCGATCGGACGCCAGGTTTCCCGCCGCCACCACGGTCATCGGGTGCAGGACATGCGCCAGCGTGATCACGACCTTCGCGTCGCCCGCCAGCGTGCAGGCCGCGTGCAGCGCCGACTCGGCGCGGTCGGATCCGTCGAGCGGAACGAGGATGCGACGGAAGAGCGGGTCGTGGAGCATCCGGCTCCCCGGCGCGCGACCGCCGCGCGCGAGCAGGAGCGGCACGGCGGTCCGCCGTGACAACCCGTCCGCCACGCTCCCCAGCCAGAGGCGCTGGAAGCCGCCGCGTCCATGGGTGCACATCACGATCAGGTCCACGTCGTGCCCCGCCGCGTACGCCGCAAGCGCCGGCGCCACGCGCCCCTCGAGGGTGACGGCCTCCACCGGCGACTCGGTCCGCCTGGTGACGCGCGCCAGGAGCTTCTTCAGGTACGCGCCGCGCTCCTTGCGCCACGTGATGTCCAACGCGGAATCACGCACCGGCGCACCACCACCCAACGTGAGATCCTCGATCGGTTCATTGACCGTGATGAGCGTGAGCTTGGCGTTGTGCTGATCGGCGAGCGGGACGGCGAGCACCAGGGCGCGCTCACTGAGCTTCGAGCCGTCCACGGGGACGAGGATGTTGCGATACACGGTGCACCTCCGGGCGTGCGAGTCACGGCGACCAACGCGCCCCACGGGGCGCGCGAGCGCCTGCGCCCTCAAGTTGTGTGTCCCGGCGGGCCGCGGCCGTGGGCGAATCCCTGCGACTCCTGCAGGGGAATCCCCGCAAGCCGCCTCCCGGTCAGTATTTCGCCAGGTACTGCTCGAGCTCCCACGCCGACACCTGCGAGATGTACTCCCGCCACTCGGTGCGCTTGGCGTCGAGGAAGTGCGACGTGACGTGCTCGCCGAGCGCGGCCTTGATCTCGCCGTCCTTCTCGAGTTCGTCACAGGCCTCGTTGAGGTCCCGCGGCAGGTCATCGATCCGCAGGCGCCGCCGCTCGCGGAAGCTCATCTCCCAGATGTTCTCGTTCACCGGTTCGCGCGACGTCGCCTCCGTCTCGATGCCGTGCAGCCCGGCGGCGAGCATCACCGCGAGCGCGAGGTAGGGGTTCGCCGCCGGATCCGGCGAGCGCAACTCCACGCGCGTCCCCGTGCCGCGGCGGTCAGGCACGCGGATCAGCGGCGAACGGTTCCGCATCGACCAGGCCACGTTCACCGGCGCCTCGAACCCGGGGACCAGCCGCTTGTACGAGTTCACCAGCGGGTTCGTGATCGCGCACATCCCGCGCGCATGCGCCAGCAGGCCGCCGATGTAGTGGTGCGCCACCGTCGAGAGCTCGAACTCACCCTTCGCATCGAAGAAGGCGTTCTCGCCCTTCTTGAAGAGCGATTGATGCGTGTGCATTCCGCTCCCGTTCTGCCCGTACACCGGCTTCGGCATGAAGGACGCGACGAGCCCGAACTGCTGTGCCACGTGCTTCACCACGAACCGGAAGGTCGCGATGTTGTCCGCCGTGGTGAGCGCGTCGGCGAAGCGGAAGTCGATCTCGTGCTGGCCGTGCGCCACCTCATGATGCGCCGCCTCCACCTCGAACCCCATCTGCTCGAGCATCGCGACGATCGCACGGCGCGCGTCCTCGCCGCGGTCCATCGGCGCGAGGTCGAAGTAGCCGCCCACGTCGTGCGTGAGCGTCGCCGCGCCCCCATCGGCCGCCGGGCGGAAGAGGAAGAATTCGGCCTCCATCCCCGCCTTCATCTCGAACCCCTGCTTCGCCGCGCGCGCCACCTGCCCCTTGAGCACGTGCCGCGGGTCTCCCTCGAACCCGCGACCGTCGGGGTAGGTCACATCGCAGATCACGCGCGCGACGCGGCTGTGCGGGTCACCCCAGGGGAAGATCCGGAAGGTCGCGAGGTCCGGACGCAGGAGCATGTCCGATTCCTCCACCCGCACGAACCCTTCGATCGACGAGCCGTCGAAGAGGATGTCGCCCGAGAGCGCCTTCTGGAACTGCGACGCCGGCACCTCGACGTTCTTGTTGATGCCGAGGATGTCGGTGAACTGCAGGCGGAGGAAGCGCACCTGGTGCGCGTGCGCGAGCTCGAGGATCTCCTTGGCGCTCGCGCCGCTCAGGTCGCTCGGGATCGGTCGGGGAACGGTCATCGTGCAGGCAATATCGGCCCTCGGCCGTACCCGGCGCCATCGGGCGCGGCAGGTCCTCGCCCGATTACCTTGCAGGCGATGCCCGCCCTGACATCCTGCCCGAACTGCGCCGCCGCACTCTCGGCAAGCGCCAAGTACTGCCACCGCTGCGGCACGGCACGCGGCGACGCCGAGCCGGGCGCGGAGCCAGTCGTCATGTCCGCCGGGCCGGGCAGCTCGAGCCTCCTGCCCTGGAGCGTCGCCGGCATCGCGGTGCTCTCACTCCTGGCCTTCGTCGCCGGCGCGACCTGGCGGCAAGGCCAGCCGTCGGGGCAGGGGCCATCCGCGGTCGCACCCGCGCGCGCACCGGACATCTCCCAGATGTCCCCCGACGAGCGCGCCGATCGGCTCTTCCAGCGCGTGATGACCTACGTCGCGCAGGGCAAGGACGACAGCGTGCGGTTCTTCGCCCCGATGGCGATCCAGAGCATCGCCGCCCTCGTGCCCCTCGACGCGCACCGGCGCTACGACTTGGGCCTCCTCGGCGTCGTCACCGGCGACGCCGCCATGGCGCGCGCCGAGGCCGACACGATCCTCGCCACGCAGCCGTCGCACCTCCTCGGGCTCATCCTCGCGATGCGCGCGTCGGGACTCGAGCTCGACACGCTCGCCCGGCGGCGATTCGCCGAACGGTTCCTCGCGGCGTTGCCACGTGAGCGCCCCCGGGCGCTCCCCGAATACGTCGACCATGCGCCGGACATCGACGCCGCGGCCCGCGAGGCCACGACCACGCCCCCTTCCACTCCGTGATGAGAGACTCTGCCCGCACCATCCGCGTCGCGCATTCGCCCGACAGCGATGACGCCTTCATGTTCTACGCCCTTGCCACGCACAAGGTGGACACCGAGGGGCTCACCTACGTGCACGAACTCCAGGACATCGAATCGCTCAACCAGCGCGCGATGAAGGGCGAGCTCGAGGTCACCGCGGTGAGCATCCACGCCTACGCCGATATCGCCGACCGCTACGCACTCCTGCCGAGCGGCGCCTCGATGGGCGATCGCTACGGCCCGCGGCTCGTCGCAAAGCGGCCGATGACGAGGGCGGAGATCGCCGGCAAGCGGATCGCCGTGCCCGGACTCAAGACGAGTGCCTATCTCGCGCTCCGGCTCTACGAACCGGATTTCGAGGCGGTGGTGGTGCCGTTCGACCAGATCGAGCAGGCGGTGGCGGCGGGCACGGTGGATGTGGGCTTGCTCATCCACGAGGGACAGCTCACGTTCGGCGAACTCGGTCTCCACCTGATCGACGATCTGGGCGAGTGGTGGTTCGGCGAGACCGGCCTGCCGCTCCCGCTTGGCGGCAACGTCATCCGAAAGGACTTCGGACCGGAGATGATGAAGAAGATTTCGCGCCATCTTCACGCCAGTATCGCGTATGCATTGGAGCATCGCGAAGCAGCATTGGATCACGCCATGCAGTACGCGCGCGGGCTCGATCGCTCGAAGGCCGATACCTTCGTCGGCATGTACGTGAACGACTGGACCCTCGACTACGGTGACCGCGGGCGCGAGGCCATTCGCCTCTTCCTCGAGCGCGGCGCGCAGGCGGGCATCGTGCGCCGTGGCGTGCAGGTCGAGTTCGTCGGCGCGTGACCGTCCGCAACGTGTCGCGCGCGACCGGTGACGCGATGCTGGCCGACGAACGTCCCGCGCATATCTTTGCCCCGATGCTCGCTCTCACGAGTGCGCGAACCCGACCCTGATGACCGAACGCGGACGCACCCAACCCTCGCGCCTCACGCGCGCCATCCGCGCCAGCACCGAACCACCGGTGCGGCGCATCCTCGTGGTGGACGACGAGGAGCTCATCCGCAGCGCGATCGGCAAGTTCCTCCGGTCGCGCGGCTATGAAGTGGCGACCTGCGAATCCGGCGCCGCGGCCCTCGACCTGCTGGCGCGCGAGAAGTACGTCCTCATGCTCGCCGACGTCCGCATGCCGGGGATGACCGGCATCGAGCTCGTCCCGGCCGCGATGGAGCTCGATGGCGACCTCGCCGTCATGATGCTCACGGCGGTGAACGACGCACCGACGGCGACCGAGGCGCTGGCGCAGGGCGCGATGGACTACCTCATGAAGCCGATCGAGCTCGCCGACCTCGCGGCGGCGGTGGAGCGCGCGTTGCACAAGCGCGACCTCTCCATCGAGCAGCGCAAGGTGGAGCGGCTCATCCGCGAGGAGGTCGCCGCCCAGACCGAGGAGATCACGCACGAACGCCGGCTCCTCCACGGCGTGATCGTGGATGTGGTGCGGTCGCTCGTTCGCGCACAGGAGGCGAAGGATCCCTTCCTCCGCGGCCACTCCGACCGCGTCGCCGACCTCGCGGCCTCCATCGCCTCGCACCTCGGCCTCAAGGACGACGACATCGAGGCCACCCGCCTTGCCGGCCGCCTCATGGACGTGGGGAAGATCGGCATCCGCGAGTCGGTGCTCAACAAACCGGCCGAGCTGACCGCGGAGGAGTTCGACCATGTGAAGGACCACGTGCGCATCGGCCTCGAGATCCTCTCGCCCATGAAGTCCATCGCGCACGTGCTGCCCGCGATCGCCGACCACCACGAGCACTGGAACGGCGGCGGGTATCCGCGTGGGATCGCGGGCGAGGCGATCGCCCTCGGCGGCCGCATCCTCACCGCCGCCGATGCCTACGATGCCCTCACCTCCCGGCGCGCCTGGCGCGACGCGCTCACCCCCACCGCGGCCGTGGATTTCCTACGGGAACGGGCCGGCAGGTTCCTGGACCCGAAGGTGTTCGAGGCGCTCGAGTCCGTGGTGACCAGGCGCAAGACCCTGAACTTCCTCGACTCGACCACCGAGTAGCCCCGATCCCCTCGGGGCCCACCGCTATCGGCGCCGGGCGTCCGGCCGGGCGGCCAAGTGAACGGCCGAGGGGTCTCGTACGTTAGTGCTGCTGATGACCCCGCCTGCCCTCCTTCGCCGGACCGCCCGCGCTGCCGTGGCGGTCTGGCTCTCCTGTGCCGCCATCGCTGGCGCGCAGACGCCGGACACGCTGCGCCTCAGCGCAGCCGACGCCGTCGCGCGCATGCTCCGCCTCTCCGACGAGGCGCGGATCTCGAACGCGCAGGTGGAGCTCGCCGGCGCGCAGATCCTCACCGCGCGCGCGGCGGGATTGCCCCAACTCCGTCTCGCCTCCACCTACTCACAGGTGATCAAGAACGCCCGGGCGACGGTGGTCGGCTCGGTCTTCGGCCAGAGCTATAACTACAACACGAACCTCCTCCTGCAGCAGTCGTTCTTCCAGGGCGGGCGCATCGTCGCGGGATCGCAAGTGGCGGCGCGCTCGGAGCGCGCCGCCCTCGCCAGTCGCGACGAGCTCCGTGCTTCACTCGCCGTCGATGCCCAGCGAGCCTACCTCAACGCGATCTTCACGGCGCGGCTCGCGGTGATCCAGCGCCAGAATCTCGCACTCGCCGATGACCGCCTGGCCCAGGTCGAGCAGCTCGAGCGCGCCGGTCGCTCCTCGCGCTACGACGTGCTCCGGGCCCGCGTCGAGCGCGCGAACATCGAGCCGCTCACGCTGCAGTCCGAGAACGACCGCACGCTCGCCGAACTCGAGCTCAAGCGCCTGCTCCAGATCCCGCTCGCCCAGCCGGTGACGCTCACCACCGACCTCGCGGTCGACGCGATCCGGGCGCTCGCCGATTCCGCCGCCGCGGACATCTCCCCCGCCGGCGTGCGCCCGGGCGTCCGCGCCACGGAGCTGACCGCCAGCGCGCGCGATGCCGCCGTGAAGGTCGCCCGCGCGGACCTCCTGCCGACCCTGAGCGCGAGCTTCACCTACGGCTACCTCGCGCTCCCCTCGGCGAACGGCTTACCCGATCGCCTCGGCCGGACCTCCAACGCCTACTGCCCCGCCGGGTCGCCCTCCACGCGCATCTGCCAGAACAACGGCTGGTTCCCCGACCGGAGCTTCGGCGTGCAGATGAGCTGGCCGCTCTTCGACGGCCTGCGTACCAAGGGCGCGATCGACCTCGCGCAGGCGCAGGCCAAGATCGCCGACCTCCAGGTGCAGCAGGCCCGCGAGCAGGCGAACGTCGACGTGCAGCGCGCCGTCGCCGAGCTCACACGGGCTCGGGCGTCCTTCACCGCGCGCTCCACCAACGTGAGCGAGGCCGAGGAGGCGTTCCAGCTCGCCACGCTGCGCTACGGGCGCGGCGTCGGCACGCAGCTCGAGGTCTCCGACGCGCAGTTGGCCCTCCTCACCGCGCGCTCCACCGAGGCGCTCGCGACCTTCGATCTCTTC